>Ga0081455_10009297_pt1 | contig 10121 bp, 7 predicted proteins | sample TabmetS3T2R1_FD_70207 | JGI IMG/M metagenome (GOLD analysis project Ga0081455, IMG submission 70207) | Tabebuia heterophylla rhizosphere microbial communities from the University of Puerto Rico - S3T2R1 | ecosystem: Host-associated > Plants > Roots > Rhizosphere ... | reverse complement strand
CAGGCTCGGCAGCACGCGGGCCAGCCGCGCGGGGATGGCCCAATTGGCGCGTCCGAGCAGGAACATGATCGCGGGCAGGATGAGCGTGCGGACGATGAGCGCGTCGACGAGAACAGCAGCGGCCAGGCCCAGGCCGAAGAGCTTGACGACGCGGTTGTCGCCCAGGGTGAACGAGGCGAACACGGCGATCATGATTGCCGCGGCGGCGGTGATGGTACGTCCGGTGCGAACGACGCCGGCCGCGACGGCGGTTGAGTTGTCCTTCGTGTGCTGCCAGGCCTCGTGCATACGCGCGACGAGGAACACCTCGTAGTCCATCGACAGCCCGAACAGGATCGCGAACACGATCACCGGGATGTACGGCTCGATCGGCGCGGTACGGACACCGAGCGGACCGGCCAGCCACCCCCACTCGAACACGGCGGTGGTGACGCCGAAGGCGGCCGCGACCGAAAGGAGGTTCATGACCGCGGCCAGCAGGGGCACAGTCACGCTGCTGAATACAGCCATGAGCAGCAGGAACGACAGCGCGATGACCAACCCGATGAACAACGGCAGACGGGCTGCGATCTTGTGGGACAGGTCGGCGTTGAGAGCGGTCACTCCACCGATCGCCACGTCCACTCCGGTGTTTGTGGTGGCAGTCGGCCCGGTCTGGTCGCGCAGCCGGTGCAGCAGCGCGGTGGTCGCGGCCGCCTGGGGCGCCGCCTTCGGATAGACCTGCGCGGTGATCACTCGGTTCGTCCCGGTGCCGAGGACGGACGGTGGCGTCACGGCCGCAACGTCGGGATCGCGTGCGACATCGCCGAGCAGCCCGGTGAACGCACCGCTCGCCGTGGGCGTCGTCGCAGGGGCGACCAGTTGGAACGGGCCGTTGAAGCCCGGGCCGAAGCCGGTCGCGACCAGGTCGTACGCCTTGCGGGTCGTGGAGCCGCTCGGGTCGTTGCCGGCGTCGGAGAATCCCAGCCGGAGCGAGAAGAACGGAACCGCGAGCGCGACGATGATCGCGACACCGGCAACGGTGTGCCGGACGGGCCGGTGCTGCAGTCGGCCGGCCCAGCGACTCCAGCGTCGCGAGTCCGGGTCGGAGGCCGCGGCCGACGTCCCTATAGTGCGGCGGTGCCGGCGGGCCAGCACGCGAAAGCCGAAGAAGCCGAGCAGGGCCGGCTGCAGGGTGAGGGCGGCGAGCACAGTGATGACGACGGCGAGGCTGGTAGCGACGGCGACGCCGTAGAAGATGCTGATGCCGAGCGCGAACATCCCAAGGATCGCGATGCACACCGTGATGCCGGCGAAGAGCACGGCCCGACCGGACGTGTTCACCGCGGCGACGGTCGCGTCCTCGGGCTCGCGGCCGGCGAGCAAGCTCTGGCGGTATCGGCTGACGATGAACATGGCGTAGTCGACGCCGACGCCCAGGGCGATCAGGCTGGCCAGCTGGGTCGTGAACGTCGCCATCGGGATGGCCTTGGAGAGCAGGCCGATCAGACCGAGTCCGGCGCCGAGGGAGAGCACCGCCGTGGCCAGCGGCAGCGCCATCGCGACCGCTGACCCGAACGCCAGGAACAGCACGACCGCTGCGGCCACGATGCCGAAGTACACGCCGCCGAGGCTGGGCTTCGTCTGGTTGGAGATCGCCTGGCCGCCGAGCTCGACTTGCACCCCGTCCCCCGCGGCCGCTCGGGCGGTACGGATCACGCGCTTGACCGCCGCGCCGGGCACATCCTGCGCCTGCTTGTCGAACTGGACAAGTGCGAACGCGGTCCGCTTGTCGGCGGACACCTGGCGCGATCCGGCCGGGGTGAACGGCGATCCGACCGTCGTGACATGCGGGAGCGTGCGTATCGTGTTCAGCATCGGCGCGACCCGGGCCTGCACGGCCGGGTCAGTGACCGATCCGGAAGCGACGGCGAACACGATGCGGTCGACGTCGCCTCCTCCTACGGGCGACGCGCCTTGCAGCAGGTGCAGCGCCCGGGTGCTCTGCGTTCCGGGTAGCGCCGTGTCGTCCTGGTAGTGGCTGCCCGCGATCTTCGAGCCGATCGACAAGACGACAACGCCGAACAGCCAAATTGCGAGTACGAGCCAGCGGTGCCGAAACGACCAGCGCGCCAGCGTCTGCATGACAGATCTCCTTGGTTCGGGAAGTGGTGGAGATTGCTGCAGCTGCAGGAATGCCCTTATGTGGAAGGCTCATCGCGTGACGAGAACCAACGGCGCGGTGGCCGGCACCGAGAACGTCTCGCACATATGGAAGACGGGATCGCAACGGCAAGCGTGACCGCGAGCCCGGTCCCGATTCAGCCGCTGCTCAGCTCTTCGTTCCGCGGCAGTGCTGACGATGCCGCGGGAGGACGTCGCGGCGCGCAGCCGGCGCTGCGCTACTCGGCCAGGCCTTTTCGGGCGAAGTCGAGGGCTTCGGCGAGCAGGGTGTGCCACTGGTCGCGGTCGATGGTGGGGATCGCTATCCATTCGCGGAAGGTCTTGCCGGCTGGTTTGAACGGCTGGCCGGTGCCGTCCTCGACGAGTTGGCGGACGCGCTCGCGGGGCAGCTTGATGACCAGGCCGCCGAGTTTGGTGATCGGTCGGTATCGCCCGTGGCGAACGGGGCACCGGCAGGGTCTGTGACGCCGTAGGTTTCGGTCTTGTGCCGCACTTCGCGTCCTATGACGGAACCCAGATCAGCTATCGGATGCTCGGTGACGGTGCGCCGGTGGTCTGTCTTCCGGGTGGCCCGGGCCGGGCGGCGGAGTATCTGGGGGATCTCGGTGGTTTGGCCGGCTCGCGGCGGCTGGTGCTGTTCGATCCGCGCGGGGTCGGCGGATCGGCTCATCCCGCGGATGCTTCGACGTTGCGGGTGGATTGCCTTGTCGACGACGTTGAGTCGCTGCGCAGGCACCTGGGGCTGCAGCGAATGGATCTGCTGGCCCACTCGGCCGGGGCTGTGCTGGCGACGCTGTACGCGGCCGCCCATCCGCAGCGCCTGTCTCGGCTGATCCTGCTCACCCCCGGCCTGGCCGCGATCGGCGTCTATCCCAGCCGGGAGCAGGTAGCTGCGGCTGTCGGCCGTTCGGAGGCCGAGCCGTGGTATCCGGACGCGCTGGCCGCCTGGGAGAAGATCATGGGCGGGGATCTGTCGATGGAGACTTTCCGCGCCTCGCGGCCGTTGTTCTACGGTCGCTGGGACGGCGCGGCACGGGGGCACGCGGACGTCGGGGTCGCAGAACGGTACTTGGCCGCGCGGCAAGGCTATTTCGCTGATGTCGTTCTCGACGTCCCCGCGATCCGGGCGCGGCTGAGCGCGCTCAGCGGCCGCGTTCTGCTCTACGGCGGTGAACTGGACCCGATGGTGAGCCCGGCCATGCTCGAGGCGGCGGCACCGCTGTTCCAGGACGCGTCGGTGGTCGTTCAGCCTGGGGCCGGGCACTTTCCATGGGTCGACGACCCGGAGTCGTTCGCCGCTGCCGTCGGATCCTTCCTCGGCTGACGTTGCCTCGCCGCCGGTCAGGCGAGCGAATCGATCCACTTCTCCAGGTGCCGTGACTGCCGGGTCATGATCGTGGCGTCGCGGAAGGTGTTGGCCAGCAGCGCCGAGCCCTGAATGCCGGACATCAGCGCCATGGCCAGATCCGGGGCATCGCGGCGGCCGAGCTGGCGAAACCGGGCTTCGGCCCAGTCGGTGACCCGGCCGAGGATCTCCGCACCGGCCTCGCCGAGCGGTCCGTCGCACTTGTTGAGCTCGGCGCACAGGCTGCCGACCGGGCAGCCGTGGTCGGCCACCGTGTCCGCGACGTGGAGCCAGGTACGGGTCAGGCCCTTGAGACGGGACGCCGGTGTGCCCAGCCGATCCAGCTCCGCCAGGATCGAGTTCGCCTGGCTGATGTAGTCGTCGACGACAGCACGGACGAGGTCGTCTTTGGCCTTGAAGTAGTAGTAGACATTGCCCGGCGGGACGTTCGCATGCGTGGCCACCGCGGCCAGGGTGGTCGGATGCACGCCCTGCTGGTGAATCAGCGTCTTGGCGCTCTCGATCAGCCGTTCTCGCTTGCCTGCGTCGCCGACTAAGTCAGTCATCTCACTTGCAGGCTAGCACTCCGCATGATGTAGTAGTAGTGAGTTAGTCAGGTAACTAACTCACGCGCCCGGCGCCCTGGGCAATGGACACGATTGGTTTGTCAAGCGAGTTAGAGAACTGACTGATTACCACTTTTCTCGCCCCGAAGGGTTACCAGCCATGACCGATGTGGGAACTGCGGAGCCTGTCCTAGGTACACGACGAGGCAAAGCCGTACTCGCCACTCTGCTCACGATCGGGTTCCTCGACTTCGTCGACGCATCAATCGTCAACGTCGCACTGCCGTCGATCCGGCAAGACCTGGGCTTCTCCGTCCAGAACTTGCAGTGGGTCCTGAGCGGCTACCTACTCACCTACGGCGGCTTCATGCTGCTCGGTGGCCGCCTCGCCGACCTGATAGGGCGGCGGCGTCTCGTCGTGGCGGGCACGCTGCTTTTCTTCGCCAGTTCGATCTCCGCCGGCGCGGCTCAGGATCCCGGCACCCTGGTGGGGTCTCGCCTCGTGCAGGGGGTCGGCGCAGCGATGATGTTGCCGGCCGCATTGTCGATCCTCACGACGACGTTCAGTCATCCCGTCGACCGAGCAAAGGCACTCGGCGCGTGGGGCGCGCTCGGAGGCCTCGCCTCGGCGCTGGGTGTCCTGCTCGGCGGTGTCCTGTCGGACTACCTGGACTGGCGGTGGGTGTTCTTCGTCAACCCGCCCGTGTGCTTGATGGTGCTGTTCGCGGTCGTCAAGCTATTGCCGGTCGACGGGCCTCGGCATCGTGGACGCTTGGACGTCATCGGAGCGGTCCTGCTGACGGCCGCGATGCTGGTGCTCGTCTACACGATCGTCGAGGCCCCGGACGAGGGCTGGGGCGCCGGCCGGACCGTGGGCGGCCTGATCGGGGCAGGTGCACTGCTACTCGCCTTCGCCGGCTTCGAAGCGCGTCAGAAGCACCCAATTTTCCCGTTCTCGATTTTCAAGATCAAGGGACTCGGCGAGGCGGATCTCACCCAGGTGATCGCGATGGCGGGCTTCTATGCGATGTTCTTCTTCCTCACCCTCTACCTGCAGAATGTGCTCGGCTTCTCCCCACTCAAGGCCGGGCTGGTCTACATCCCCGCCACCTTCGGAGTCGCGTTCACAGCAGGTATCGCCTCGAAGGTGATGCTCAAGACGGGTACCCGTCCGCTGATCGTGCTCGGGGCGCTCCTCGGAGCCGGCGGAATCTTCTGGCTTTCGTTCATCCCGGCGGACGGAACCTGGCTCGGGAACGTATTCGCTCCACTTGAGATCATGTCTTTCGGCCTCGGATTCGTCTTCGTCGGCGTCACCACGGCCGCCCAGGCCGGCGTACCTGCGCAGCAGGCCGGACAAGCGGCCGCCATGATCAACGCATCGACCTGGATCGGGGGTGCGCTGGGCGTGGCGATCTTCTCGGCGATCGCCGCCGCCCGGACGAGCCATCGCCTGGCCTCCGGCGCCTCGCAGGCAGAGGCGCTCACCAGCGGATTCCGGGCCGCGCTGCTGGCGTCGGCCATATTCCTGGCCGTGGCGGCGCTGATCGCACTCCGCTCTCGCAACGCCACGGCGGCGGACATGACGGGCACGGAGGCGCCCTCGGAGGTCGACGCTGCTCCGCTAGTCGTCGAAGTCTGACGGTCTCGCTTCAGGCGAGATCGTCGATCCACCGTTCAAGGCGACGCACCTCTGCTCGAAGCAGGGGTGCGTCGCCGAACGTGTTGGACAGCAGGGTCGCACCCTGTATGCCCGACACCAGATGGACGGCCAGCCCACGGGCGTCACGGAGCCCGATCTCACGGAACTGGGCCTCGGTCCAATCCAGGATCGTCTCCAGAAGCTCTCGCGCGTGGCCCGCCAGGTCATCGTGGCCCTTGTTGAGTTCGTGGGACAGGCCCCCGAGGGGGCAGCCGTCTTCGGCGATCGTCTCCGCCTGCGCTGTCCACAACTGCGCCAAGCCCTTCAGTCGCGCCTTCGGGGTGCGGCGCTCGGCCAAGCGGCTCAGCTGCTCGCTGAGAGTGCTCTGCCAGCGCTCGATCACAGCGTCGACCAGATCCTCGCGAGTCTTGTAGTAGTAGTAGACGTTGCCGAGCGGGACATCGGCCGCCGCCGCGATGTCCGCAAGCGTGGTTCGGTGCACGCCCTGACGATGCAACAGCTCCGTAGCGCTAGCGACGAGTCGTTCGCGTTTGTCGCCACGTCGGGAGTTAGTCATCTCACCAACATGCTACTGCGCAGGGTGTGCCGCTCCTGCCCACGCGGTGGCCAGGTGGCGCGCGAGTGGCAGAGCGCGGGTGACCACCCGGCTGGACGGACCTCCGCTCTCGTTGTTAAGTCAGTACTCTAACTTACACTCCACGTTGATCGGTGCGGCCGGGACAGGCCGAGGGCACCGTCCGGGTTCGGACGGTGCCCTCGCGCTGGTCAATCGGTCAGGCCATCTCCGGCACCCGCAGGTGGGCAAGCGCGAGTTCGAACTCACGCACGTCGAGGATCTCGACGCCCGCCTCGTTCGTGACTGCTGTGCGCCGTTCGGCGGCCAGATCGCGGTTGCGGTCCATCGCCACCTCGCTGTCGAACGTCGTGGAGGCGACCATGTGCCCGGTCGCGCGGTCGACCATCATGCTGACGCTGCAGAACCCGTCGAGTTGTTCGATCGCCGGCAGCGCCGCCATCTTGAAGACGTCGATCGCCCGCTCGAGCGCGGCCGGATCGGCCTGGGTCCACACCGCGCGCACGCACGCGCCCAGGGTTGCGTGGTGAGCCCGATGCAGTACCGCGATCTCCCACTCGTCGATCTGCGGGTTACCGCCGAAGATCTGTGCGGCCCGATCCCGGATCGGGCGAGCCTGGTCCCCGCTGGCTCGCATCGCCTCCTCGGACTGCCACGCGCTCGTCGCGATGCACCGCCCAGATCGGCGGTCGACGAGCAGGGACAGGCCGATGCAGCCGTCGATCGCCTGCAACGCGGGCATCACCTCATCGCGAACGTGAGCGATGCCGGCGTCGATCGACAAGGGTTGCGCCTGAATCGTGGTGGAACGTGCGTACACGACCCCCACCCCCATCGTCGGGGTAGCGCCCCGGTGGCGCCACCGGTTGCCGTCCAGCCTCTACCCATCGCCAGGCAGCGGCAACGGCAAGGCCTGCCGTAACCGGGTTTCGCACGGCGTCGAACCACTCGACGACCTTCGACGGGGCGCCCCGGTATCACGGCGGACCGCAAACGCTCTGCTCATCAAGTGTCATATGCAAATCGCGTGGGGGTTGTTGTGTTGTCGATCGTTGGATGTCCGGATTGCAGTGCGCCGGCGGAGGTGACCGAGCGCTTCATTTTGCCGAGCACCGACGGCCCAGTCGATCACGTCGTAGTGGTTTGTTCGGCGGGGCATCACTTTCGGATGCCCGCCGAGGGCTTGTCGGCGCCTGCTGACGAGGATCGGCCGGCGCTGGCAGTGCTGTTCTTGGTGTCGGCGCACGGGGGACTGAGCCAGGCGGCGGAAGTGGCGCTGACCGACCTCGGCCACCAGGTGGCCGTTTCCGTGGTGGACTCGGCGGACTCGATGATCGCGGCGGTGCGGGCGCAGGATCCGGATCTGATCGTCAGCCCGATGCTGACGGCGAAGATTCCGGAGCAGGTTTGGTCCCGCTATCGGTGTTTGGTCGTCCATCCGGGACCGGTCGGTGACCGCGGTCCGTCGTCGATCGACTGGGCGATCGAGGACAACGTGCCGATCTGGGGGGTGACGGTGTTCGAGCCCAACGACGAGTTCGACGCCGGGCCGGTGTGGGCGGCTCGTACGTTCACGCGTCGCTCGACCACCAAGACCGGGCTGTACCGGCACGAGGTCCGGCGGGCAGCTGTCGAGGCGATGGTCGAGGCGGTCAGCCGAATCGCCGAGGGCCACACCGAGCCGAGGCTCGTGCCCCGAGTCAGCGCGCACGGCCGGCCGCGGCCGGTCATGCGTCAGGAGAGCCGGCAGATCGACTGGTCGGCCGACCCGGCTGCGGTGGTGCTGCGCAAGATCGGCGCTGCGGAAGGCCGTCCAGGGGTGTTGGACGGCATCGGCGGGACACAGTTCTACCTGTTCGGCGGACACCCTGAGCGCGGTCTGCGTGGGCGACCGGGCGCCATCATCGCTCAGCGCGACGGCGCCGTCTGCCGCGCGACGGTCGACGGCGCCGTGTGGATCACCCATTTGCGGCAGCGTGGCGGCGTGGGGCGCCGCTTCCTCAAACTGCCTGCAGCCACAGCACTTGCGCAGGCCGGGATCCCCGTCGATGTCCCGCACGTCCCGGCACCGGCCGGTACGCCGGCGACGGATACCTATCGCGACATCACCTACCGCGAGGCGGATGGAGTCGGTTACCTGCACTTCGACTTCTACAACGGCGCGATGAGCAGTGATCAGTGCACGCGGCTGCGCGACGCGTACCGGTACGCGCGATCCCGACCGACCCGGGTCATCGCGCTGATGGGTGGCCCGGACTTCTTCAGCACTGGCATTCACCTCACCGTCATCGAAAGCGCCGAGGAACCGGGCGCCGAGTCCTGGCGCAACCTGAACGCGATCACCGACCTGGTGCACGACGTCATCACCACTGACACACACCTGGTTGTTTCGGCGTTGTGCGGCGACGCCGCCGCCGGCGGTGTCGCCCTCGCTCTCGCCGCCGACCGGGTCGTCGCCCGTGCCGGCGTGCTGATCAACCCGTACTACCAACACATGGGCGGGTTGTACGGCTCGGAGTACTGGACCTATCTGTTCCCCCGACGACTCGGCACCGCGGCCACAGCGCGGCTCACCAGCGAGCCGTTCACTCCGATCAGCACCGGCCACGCGGCACGGATCGGGCTGCTCGACGAGGTCTACGGACCCACGCTGGACAGCTTCACCGCCTCGTTGCGTGCCGACGCACTGCGCCTGGCCGACCCTTCCCGCTTCCCCTATCTGCTCGCGGCGAAACGCGCGCGCCGGCAACGCGACCAGCAACTCAAGCCGCTCGCCCACTACCGCGACCACGAAATGGCCCGCTCCCACCAGTGCTTCTTCGGCCCCGACCAGCGATACCACCACGCCCGCCGGGAGTTCGCCTACAAGCAGAGCCCGCCGCGGCACCGTCCCGAAATCCGCAGAGATCATTCGTCGGAGCGATCACCACACCTCGGCCGTCATGCCTAGCCGCCGGCCGAGGAGCCTGACTTTCGCTACGGGCAGCGCCTCCCGCGAATAACAGGCGGCATTTACGGGTAGACCGTGCGTGGAGGTGTGGGCTCAGCTCCACGGAGCCGGCCGCGCCGGCGGCTTGCGGCTCGCGGTGGTGGGTCCCGGGATTAGCAGGAGGCGCACGGAAGTGAGGGGCGCAATGGAGCCGGCGTTGTTTCGGATGCTTCGGGCCGGACGAAACGAGGGTCGCGTCCTCGATGGCGCGCTTGACGGCCTGGCGGAGGTCTTCGGCCGCCGGGCAACCGCGGCGCGGGTCGGCCAGCACGTCACCTGCGCCGAGGCGGACCGCATTGCCTGGGTCCTGATTACCAGCCGGCACACTGACGCCGCGGCCGTCTGGCTGAACGAGCACGCGGCAAGCGACAGCGACGAGGATCTGCACGGAGACGCCGACTTCGACGCGATTGCCTACATCACCGGGCGGCCGTGACGCGCGTAGGACGCGTCTTCCAGGCTTCGATCTGCGCTGAGCGCATCGCCGACGTAGTGGTCGAGCGGGCCGATGGCTTCCGGCTGTACTGCGGCGATGCAGAACCCGTACGCCGTGACGATGGCCGTCGCCATCGGCCCCCCGCACCTGAGACTGTCCTCTCCGACCTGGATGATCGCAAGGCCCCCGCTTGCCCCGATTCTCCTAGCCGCACGGTCGCGTACGGCGGTCGGGAGATCCGTTAGCCGATCTGAGGTGGGTCGGGTGCGCCGGAGTCGGATTGGTCGGTGGTGAAGAAGGAGATGCGGCCGTTGGTTTCCAGGACGGCGATGCGGATGTCGGCGAATCGTTGCAGGCCTTGTTCGCGGGCGGCGGACATGAGGTC
>Ga0081455_10009296_pt1 | contig 10122 bp, 9 predicted proteins | sample TabmetS3T2R1_FD_70207 | JGI IMG/M metagenome (GOLD analysis project Ga0081455, IMG submission 70207) | Tabebuia heterophylla rhizosphere microbial communities from the University of Puerto Rico - S3T2R1 | ecosystem: Host-associated > Plants > Roots > Rhizosphere ... | reverse complement strand
AGTGGATTGATTGTAGCAAATACAAACCAATTCTCAACTGCCTTTATTACTTGGCCTTCAGCTTCCTTCAGTACAATCTGTCTTCTATCATCTAGAGCTTCATCGAGACGCAACAGTACATCAGCTTCTGCCGCATTGAGTTCGTCCAAATATAAAATTCCACCATCTCTCATGGATTTGATCAATATACCTTCCACAAATGTAACTTCACCTTGATTCATCGTTTTGGTTCCAACTAGATGTGATTCACGAGTTCTTAAACTAAAATTAATTGAATAAAGTGTTTTTCCAATCTCAGATGCAAATTTCCTAACCAAACTAGTTTTCCCAGTTCCTTTTGGTCCTATTATAAGTACAAAAAGTGACGAATCATATGCTTTCTTAATTAAATTAAACGAATTATTCCAATCAAAATAATTTGAGTCCGAAGGGTCTTTTGTCATTCATTATTTATTTTTAGAACATGTAAATAAAAACTAATTGTTCTTCTCATTTCGACCTTAATATAGATTTTTTGTCATTCAGATAATCCGTAATGAGAATCTTATCTATTTCGGCTGGATTGATATAATAAGATCTTCCCTTGACATATTTTTCTAACTCATTTACATAACTCAACAGCGAATCTTCCTCACTCACCATGATTGTATCGATATCAATACCTGATTTATGACATTTTTTTGCTTCTAAAATGGTTTTTTCGCCGATATATTGGTCAACCTGTCTGTATCTATAACAAAGGTAAACTAATTTCCCTGACTTAGTATCAAGTGATAATTCCTGTTTTTCTTTTACTGAAGTTATCAATTCTTTGTCCGGAGCGTAAAATTGGGAATAAGGTCTTTCACTTAGGATTTTACTTCGTTCTTGTTCTGTGTCAATAAAACAGGCACTAGGGTGACCATCTGTTACAAGAACTATCTTTTTGTTAATGGTAGTTTCATTTTGAAGAATCTTCTTTGCCAGTCTAAACGCAGCTTGGTAGTTTGTATAGTGCATAAACCCTACACCAGATTCAAAGGTTTTTAAATATGGTATATCGTAAGGTGACACCTTTGAAGCCAATGCCCCAAACCCTACAATATAGATTGAGTCTGAAGGAAAGAATTTTTGATTCAACAAGAACAAGCTCCACAATGCTTTTTTTGCTGCTTCAATTCTGCTCATATCACCAAACATAGTTGAATATTTCATTGTAGAACTCAAATCAATGCAATAAACAACGGCAACAGTTACGTCTCTCTTTGTTTCATAAACTTCCAAATCACCGGGTTGTAATTCAATCGGTAATTGGATAGATGATTTGGAATCAGATCTTTCGATAGCGTTTAATAACGATCTTGGGACATTGATCAGCCTTAGATCGTCAGAGGGTTCATATTTTTTTGTAGAATCTAAATTTAAAGAACCACTTCCACTGAAAGTTGTCTCATGTAGTCCAATGGCTCCCTTATTTAGTGCTCTTATTACATCTTCTAATAATCTTCCTCCCACTGCAAAAAACCCCTTTTTGCTCAGCCATTTTCTTGAATCTCTGATATACCCTGATTGTTGGAGTTGGGCAATTATTGACGAAGTTTTATTAAAGGGCCTAGGTTCGTCTGATTGGCTTTCACTATTTTCTTTTTCTTTCTTCAAATTCTGTAATTCCTGTTCAATTTCTTCGAGTTTCGGCTGTTCTTCTTTCAGAATTTCCCTCCCTAAGATTTTAAAAAAATCCTGGAGTAAACTTTTTGGGATTGTTTTTGTCGGTGCCTTATCTTCCTTTTCTTCTGGAAAATCTACGATATTATAATAAGTAAATTTCTTGATGTTGTTACTATATATGGACATAGATCCCTTCCTTTCTATCCAATATTGGTGGATCAGTAAATCTAAGCCCTTCTAAAATTAACTCAGTTACTGAGGCAAGGTACTCAGGATTTTTCAGATCATTAAAAATCTCAATATGTAAAGCGTTCTCACTTAAACTTTCCTCAAAGTGCTTTTGATCTTGTATTATATTAATTATTACAATGTCTATTATTTCCCTTAATGAATTAAATTTATTTATCTGCGAATGATAGCTATTTGGATTGTTTTTGGTTTCAGTGATGTCCTGAGAGATAAAAAAATTTTTATTTATTTTGAATTCATTCTTTAAGTTCATTATTTTTTTAGTGGGAATATCTACAACATAAACAGCACACGTTTTCTTAATTGCATCAGATATTATAGCGTCAAGAATATTCATTCTATTTTCATAGCTATCATCTATTTCTGATAATTCAAATTTCGAGGTTTGGCGAATACAATAAATGTCACTAAAACGTGGAACAGCCTTAATGTTATTAATTATACTTCTCACCCTCTCTGCTTCTGATATCAAGACTTCTAATGAATGAATTGACATTCTTACACTTACCCCCTTTTCATGGTTTATCTCAGGATGGTCGCGTGCTATTCTTGTAATTTCAGCCAGTGTTCTTAGAATGAAAATCGGTAACATTACGTTCTGCGGATTAGAGATATTTGCCTCTTGAATCATTATCTTCATTTCATCGTAAACATTTTTCGGATATCGAGTAACGATGTGACTTCTTAATCTGTCATAGAGTGGTTCTATTATTTTCCCCGAATGGGTATAATCTATTGGATTTGCTGTTGATATTATTCTTGTATCTGGTTTGAATATGACAGGGTACGATCCAGTAGTATAGATTCCTTCTTGTAAGACACTCAATAAGGCTACCTGTTTTCGGGGATCCAGCACGGGCAATTCATCAACACAAAATACTCCGTGTCTTGCTAGGAGAAGCTGACCAGGTGAATACGATTCCATATTGTAAATTTCGACTCCTCTTTTTGCTATTTTTATAGCATCTATCTGACCAACGAGATCCTTTACTGAAATATCTGGTGTCGCAAGAAGATACCTGAAGCGACTAGGTCCATCAATCCAAACAATCTTAGTATCAAGTCTATTATTTCTTATCTTGTCTTCCGTTTCAGTAGAAACATAAAATTCTGGTCTGGAACGTATTATTTCCTTATCATTCAATAATGAAACCAATTCGTTTTCTGGAATTGAAGTTGGAATATCATTCGTAATAGATCCTTCTACAATCGGAATTGGAGAAAGTAAATTTTTCGCTATAGTTTCTGCAATCTTAGTTTTTGCCTGTCCAATTTGACCAACAAGGAGTATGTCATGAAATGATAGTATTGCTCTATTAAGCGAAGGCACTATATCATCATCATAACCGATGATTCCTGAATATGGAAACTGCTTTTTTTTCAGTTTTATTATTAAATTTCCTCTAAGTTGATCATTGACAAATACAGGTTTATAATTGATTGATAACAAATCCTCGAGTGTTTTTATAGCCTTATAATTTTCTGGTAGGCCCGAGATTGTTTCCTGATAGTCAGCATTTGAACTATAACTTTTATGAACGATATCCTTAAAATTTTCAGAAATCAATTATTCATCAGCTCGTCCTACCAACAGATTTAAAGCTTTCAAAGGTTAATTTGGTTTTATCGTAATACTTTATTTTTTTATTTCATTTTCATTTTTATGTCAGCATGGTTTTTATTTCGGAAAATGATGGACGTAAATGTTGTCGATATCTGAATATAGGCATATCTTAAGAATAGCAGGCAAAGATATAGAGGGCAGTAAAAAAATCATAATTGCCCTAAGTCAGATTAAGGGCATAGGCTATAATTTGTCTCAAACTATACTGCAATCTCTAAATATCAATTCTAACATGAGAATAGGTTTTTTAACGGAAAAAGAGGTGAGCGACATTGAAGCCGCAATAAAAAATCCCTCTTTGATAGGAATTCCAAATTGGTATCTTAATAGGAGAAAGGATAATGATACGGGTTCAGACAAACATTTGTTAACTTCTGATCTTGATTTTACAATTTCAAATGATATTGAAAGGGAAAAAACAGTCTATAGCTGGAGAGGCTATAGGCATATGTTTGGCCTTAGAGTCAGGGGTCAGTGTACTCGAACTACTGGAAGAAAAGGTGGTGCAGTTGGAGTGAAAAAGGTTGTAATGAGACCTTCGGCTGGTGGCGGCCCGGCGGGAGCCGAAGTAAAGGAAGCCGGGGCACCTGCATCTGCGCCTGATTCTGCTACTCCTGAAGCTTCGACTCCAAAAAGCAGTGCACCCAAATCTCCAGAAACTAAAGAATAGTGAGGCAGAATGGGAGATCCGAGAAAGCCAAGAAAAAGTTACAGAAGACCAAGAAGAATATGGAATTCTGATCAACTAAATTCAGAACTGTATATAATCGGTTCATATGGACTAAGGAACAAAAGAGAATTATGGAAGGCTCAAACAAAAGTAGCGAATTTCAGGAATCAGGCAAGAACATTACTCGCATTGACTTTAGAGGATAGACAGGAAAAGGAATCGCTTCTCTTGTCATTTTTAAATAGGTTAGGTTTGACTAGTACATCATCTCTAGATGACATTTTGAATTTGAAGATTGAAGACATACTTGAGAGAAGACTTCAGACGATTGTGATGAGAAAAATGGGTATTAAATCTCCGTTACAGGCTAGGCAAGTGGTAAGTCATGGTCATGTATCAATCGGAAATCGAAAAGTGAATTTACCTGGCTATCTGGTAAAGAAAGATGATGAGTCAAAGATATTGGTGCATGTAGAAATTCCAAATAAAACAACAGATGCCGTAGCTAGTTAATAAGAAAGAATAATTCAAATACTTTTGGTAGATATTTCGTCCACGATATCAATGGTATCTATTTTTCCATCTGAATCCATATCAAATCCCTGAACAACGAGTGCCCAATTATTTTCCTGATTGAATTTTTTTAATATTTCATTTCCATGATTTGTTAAGGCAATTACTGCTGATTTCGTGCCTGCGGATCTCACTCCTGCGATGATTACGATGTTTACCTTTTCAGAGAATGGATTTCTAATCTTTGCGATCAGTCCATGATTGTCAAGTGTGTGAGTCCTTCCCTGTGGAGCTATTAAGCCAGACCAGAAATTTGTTTCATCAAATCTTATTGGTAAATATCTGTTGAATTCTGATGTGATAATATTTGTTCCAGGCCCGCCAATAGATATGATATTTTCTGTTCTTGATATCTTTTCAGACTTTGCATCGACATCTAATTTTACAACAAAATTCTGGGGAAGCCCACAAAAGCTACCTAAGAAAAAAGCCAGCTGTATTGCGTAGTGTCCATCTCTAGCAGAAGACCTGTAGGGTCCATGTGGGTCCGGAGCGCCTACAACTATAGTACCATTGAACAACCCATCGTCAATAAATTCTTCAAAAAATGTTTGAACGTTATGGTTAATTTTTCCATTTACGTTTTCAAATTTCCTCTCTCCCCAATTCATCTCTATCCCAAACGCGGCAAATTCTGTTTTGTATAGTTTCGCGGTGCCTCCACGTACGAATGAGGTTTTAACTTGACTGATTGCTCTGATCGTCAGTAATTTCCTTATGTAGTAATATGCACTCTGTTCATATATCTTGAGTTCCTTTGCAATTTGTGCTGGATACATTGGACGAGCTGCCAATAAATTTACAATTTTCCATGCAATGGGATTTGATAAAATTCGCATTTCACTTGGTTTCTGCAGGATTGAAATTTCTTTTGTAAATGTATTTTCATCTGAGGAATAAACAAGGTTCTTTTTATTCATCAAATCATAAATGATACTATTATATATTAAGATTGTCCGGTGTATTAAAATGCATAATATTTTCCATAATTTCTTCCTACACTTAAAGGCGTGATTTATAAATAGAGTTATAATTTTTTTTGCGGTGGTGATTTACGATATTAATAACTATTTTAAACTAATGCAAATTGTAGAATAGTATTATGTGTTCAATAATAGGATATAAGGGAAATGAACACGCATCTTCCGTGCTAATTGAAGGTCTTAAAAAGATGGAATACAGAGGTTACGACAGTGTGGGTATAGCGACCATTGAATCAGGAAAGCTCTTAATACGAAAAGGAGTAGGTAAAGTCGCAGAAGTCAATAAATCTCTAAAACTCGAGGAACTACCCGGTAAATTAGGTATTGGCCATACCAGATGGGCAACACATGGAGGAATTGTTGATTCTAATGCTCATCCTCATCTTGCATGTAAGGCTACAATTGCAGTGGTACATAATGGTATAATAGAAAATTATGATGTATTGAAGGATGAACTATACAGGTCAGGTCATGAATTCAAAAGTGAAACTGACAGTGAGGTAATTGCCCATCTCTTGGAGGAATATTTTGAAATTACTAATGATATCCGATTGTCCATGATCTTTACATGCAAGCGATTAGTAGGTTCTTTCGCATTTGTAGCTATATTTAATTCGTCTACTCTCTGTGGTGCTAGGTATGACGAACCACTCATAGTAGGAGTTGGTAATGATGATTATTTTCTGTCTAGTGATATTCTGGGGTTTTTAAATTATACAGATCGTGCAATTTTTCTGGATAATCGCGATATAGTTGTAATTAACGATAACGACATCTCTTTTTTCAATTTTGATGGGGATAGAATTTCAAGACGAATAACACAAGTTGCCTGGGAGTTAGGTGACGCAGATAAAGGGAAGTATTCTCATTATACGTTAAAGGAAATTCACGAACAGCAACAAACAATAGTGAAGAGTATGCAACAGGACAAGAAAAATTTAGAAAAATTCTGTGACATTGTAACAGGGGCCAAAAATATCTACATCACTGGAAGTGGAACAAGTTATCATTCTGCATTACTCGCAAAGCAAATTTTTTCAAAATCAAAGATTCATGTTGAGACCATACTGTCAAGTGAATTTCAGTATTCATCTGATTTGTTGGATGAAAATTCAGTTCTACTGGCAATATCTCAAAGTGGTGAAACTGCTGATGTAATTCAATCTGTTAAATCTGCAAAGGTGATGGGTGCTAAAGTTCTCTCGATAGTTAATATTCCTACTTCCTCTCTTGCAAGATTAAGTGATTCTTACCTTGAAGTAAACTGCGGCCCAGAAATAGGAGTTGCTGCAACCAAAAGTTTTACAAGTCAAATCGCGTTGTTATACTATGTCACGGACATAATTGGTAGAAAATCAAACGGGATATCCAGTAGTAAAGAGCTTTTGGTCAATGCAGTAAGTCAAGTCCTAGAATTGGAATCGCAAATTGAAAGAGTTGCAAATCAAATAAAAGGTTCAAAAGATGTGTATATACTTGGCCGATCTCTACATTTTCCGGTATGTCTAGAAGGAGCATTAAAAATCAAAGAATTGTCATATATACATGCGGAAGGAATGGCAGCAGGGGAATTAAAACATGGTCCTTTAGCATTAATAGATACCAATAGTATAGTGATAGTCATACACCCAAATGATTCTACTTATAGTGACACTCTATCAAACATACATACAATAAAATCAAGGGGTGCAAAAATAGTTGGTATTTCAAACAAGAAGGACTCATTATATGACTACCAAATAACGATTCCGACAATAAGTGAATCTCTTTATCCTCTGGTTGAAGTAATTCCACTTCAACTTTTAGCTTACTATCTTTCAATTTGTAACAACGCAAACCCTGATTATCCACGTAATCTTGCTAAATCTGTAACGGTAAAATAATTTAGATTTTTTTACAACTACCTATGATACCAAAACTAAGATTAAATTATAACTATTTCACACCATAAGTTTTTCAATATTCCTCTCATACTCTTTTTCAATATTTCTCAAAAAAGTATCCCTATCAATCGATCCGTTTGATTTCAATAGTAAAGTTATTAAGGTGCCACCTGATCCTACTCCTTCCTTTACCACTCCCCTATCATACATTACTAATCCACTTTTTGTAGACCTATCTAAGCCTGGATTCACTGACAGTATTGGAACATCCGGAGAAATTGTCCTTAGGAGAAATTCTAGGTCTGAATTTTCATCGTTTGTGACATACGAAGTTGTTCCTACGCAAATGTTACTTAATGGCACTTTTAGAGAAGACATGAACACAAGAACTGCTGCCATTTGTGTACCTCCAGCTAGTATCACCTTGGAACCAGACTGAATAATACCAGTTGCAAGTCCAGCTACTGCTGGTATCATTGGATCTCCTAACGACGATACTATTTTGAACGATTCTTTCAAATTTGATATTTTTTGATTTTTTATGGCTTCCTGTACTATACGGATCTTTAAATCATGTGGATTTCTTGGCATACTGCTGCTCATTTTGTAATTTGCGTCAATTCCAAAACCCGTCAATACGCCTAGAGCGGTAGTTGTTCCACCAGGAATGCTTTCTCCTATGGTGACCAAATCATTTGACATGGATAATTGATGTCCAAGTATTTTGCCATAATCAAATGCTTGATGTGCTTCAAAGAGCTCTAGTGCTGGTTCGTACTGGATATTTTTACCAGGTGTAACTCTAAAGGATATAGACGGAATTTTGGGATCGATCTTAGAACCGCAATTTACCACTAAACATGGTATGTTTCCCATTGATAGAGCAGTTCTTGTCAATAATGCTGGTGTTGGTATTCCATCAGGAGTAGCAGGTACTCCAGAAATCGAAAAGCATCTACCGTGATATAGAAATTCAGAATCTGCTGCTGGTGTGTATTTAATTAGATCAGGATTTGCGCCTGCAAAAGTTATGCCTGGAACTTGACTCGTTTCTGTATATGAAATCACACATACAAAAATGGGATTTTTGGTTAGAAACTTTTCAATGATGTTACTTTTGTGGGAACAAGTTATATCAAATAATCCAGACATATCCTAATCCTCATTGACCATGTACTTTAAGAATGCTTCCTTGGTTTTGAAATTTAACATTGGGTTATTTGCTTTTTCATTTAATATTGTTGATGTTGGTGTAGAACCATAATTGTGACCAGGGTATACGACTAATGAATCATCTAAATTTGCGACTTTAGACAGGCTATCATACATCTTTTCGGGATTACTTCCAGGAAGGTCAACCCTGCCACAATTTCCTACAAATAGAGTATCTCCTGTTATAATAGATTCTTTATTCACGATAAGGCATATACTGTCTTCAGAATGACCGGGAGTGTACAAGACTTCTAGATTAACTTCTCCAATACTAATATTTTCATGATCTACTACTGATTTCCCTTTTTTTTGCGTGGACTTTTCATGCTGAATTATCTCGGCTTTTGTAACTTCAGCAATGAGATCGTTTCCCAAAATATGATCAAAATGCGTATGTGTATTTATAATGTATTTTGAAGTAATATTATTTTTCTCTAGGAACACAAGGAGTTTTTCAAGATCCCATGAAGGATCTATTATGGCCCCTGTGCAATTTTTTTCATCATAAACAATGTAAGAGAAATTTAGCATACTACCTACAGGAATTTGTGCTATTTTCACCATCATATTACTCCTTGTTCAGCATCAATTGGAATTCCAATCTTCTCAAGATGAACCTTGCCAGTATATTCTTTGTTCCCTGTTAGACCATTTTTGATTCGATGAAAAGTAACAGTAGCGTCAGCTTTGACGCATTTTTCATGAAATGCCCCATCATTTGGGTCAATCCCAGAAGGAATATCCACTGCAACAACATATGCATCTGAACGGTTTATCAAATCAATTGCAGATGAATAAGGTTCTCTTATCTTACCCTTTATCCCTGTACCAAAAATACCATCAATTATTATATTTGAATTTGATACTTCCCTCTTTGCCAATTCGAAAACATTGGTTCCTGTTAGTATTTTTATTGATTTCATCTTTCCAAGTATTGACCAGTTGACAATTGTTTCTTCGGTCTTTATATTCTTGGGGTCGCCGAGAAGTACAATCATCACGTCTACGCCATAATAACCTGATAGGTGCCTTGATGCAACCATAGCATCTCCTCCGTTATTACCAGTCCCGCAAAAAGATATTATTTTTTTACCATCAAGGTGAGGACCCTTTTCGGACAAGATAAAGTCTGCTAGTCCGTGTCCAGCGTTCTCCATCATAAGTAATTTTTTCATACCAAAAATAGTATGTCCGTTTTCCTCTATACGGTACATTTGCTCAGAACTGATAGGTCGCTCTTCTAACGCCATTATTTGTTAATTCAATAAATGAGAAATAAAA
>Ga0081455_10009295_pt1 | contig 10123 bp, 8 predicted proteins | sample TabmetS3T2R1_FD_70207 | JGI IMG/M metagenome (GOLD analysis project Ga0081455, IMG submission 70207) | Tabebuia heterophylla rhizosphere microbial communities from the University of Puerto Rico - S3T2R1 | ecosystem: Host-associated > Plants > Roots > Rhizosphere ... | reverse complement strand
GCTGTACCACCTCCGGGCTGTCGATCTCGAACAGCGCGTCGCCGCGTTGCACCTTATCGCCGACCTTGGCGATCAGCCGGGTGATGCGGCCGGGGAACGGCGCCAGCACGGCAGTGCTGGTGTCCTCGTTGTAGGCGATCTGGCCGACCGCGAACGTTTGCCCCCGGAACGGATAGAGCTCCACCTTGGCGACGGCGAGCTGATGCATCTGATCCGCGCTCACGCGGACCGTGTCGCGCTGCTTCGGAGCGCCCTGGGCGCCAAAGGGATCGCATGCGAGGATGCCGGTCTGGAGCGCCGCGAAGAGGAGCGCAGCGCCCATCCGCGTGCGCCGTGGATGGGCCGCATACGGAGCCGGCGGCATGCACGTGAAGGGATCGCCTCTCACCGCGGTTCCACCCGCTCCGAATGGGTTGCCTGCGTGGCCCTTGGCGGCATTGCATATCAGAGGGAGGCGTGGCGAGAAAGCGCGCTGGAATGCTCACGTCGCCGCAGTGCCGCCCCATTCCGACCGTTTCGTTACCGCATGGGCGGGTGTCGGCACGTCGCTCTTGCACGCTGGGGTCGGATATGCTGCATGGCCGGCGTGATGACCTTGCCGGCGGCGAGTGCGCGCGCGGAAAGCGCCGCGGCAAGCGCTTGCCGCTTCGAGGCCGCCGGAATGGGCAAGGTCCGCGCGATCATCGACGGCCGCAGCTTCGCGCTCGACGATGGCCGCGAAATTCGTTTGGCCGCAATCGAGGTCCCGTTCCCGCCCCGGTCCGGCGAGAGCGGCACAGAGGCGGCGGCCGGCGCTTCGGCGCGAGCGGCACTCGCATCGATCCTTGCGGATCAAACGGTCGAGCTTCGTCAATCCGTCGCGACACCGGATCGCTATGGCCGGATGCTCGCATTCGTGTACGTCAGGCGCGAGGGCGCGCAACGATCGGCGGTGCACGAGATGCTGGGCCGGGGATTTGCCCGGGTTGCCGCGCATGTCGGGGACCGGGCCTGCGCCGTCGAGCTGCTGGCGCAAGAGCGGACCGCGCGCCAAGCCAAGCTTGGCCTCTGGGGCGAACCGTACTATGTCATCCTCGGCGCCGACAGCGCGGCCGAGCTTGCGGCCGAGCGGGGTCATTTCACCGTGGTGGAAGGCAAGGTGTCGTCGGTCCGCGAAAGCGGAAGCACGATTTACGTGAATTTCGGGCGGCGATGGTCGCAGGCTCTCACGGTCACGATCCTCAAACGCCATGAACGCACCTTTGCCGCCGCCGGAATGGAGCCGAAAAAGCTCGAGAACCGCCGCGTCCGGGTGCGCGGATGGCTCGAGGAGCGCAACGGGCCACGGATCGAGGCGGCGCACCCCGAGCAGATCGAAATCGCTGAACGTAATTGACGGAACGCCGAAGACCGCCATCGTGGACGCCGCAGCGAGACAAGCTCGTAGCCCCACCTTAAGGGCGTTTTCGCTCGTCTTGGCGGGCTATGGAACCTTGAGTCCGTTTGCGCGCGTCTGCATCGCGCTATGGCGTAATGCGGCGCTGCGGCCTCGGATATCGCCTGTGCTTCATCCCGGCTGCAAGTTCCCCCTCATCGCCGCGCTCGGCCTCGCGCTCTCCGCCTGCAGCTCGGCGTTGCTTTCGGTCGGTGCGCCGCCGGGGTCGCTACCCCAGTCCCCGCGGATTACCCAACAGCAGCCCCCGGTGCCGAACCAGCGCGAACATCAACGCATTCTCGCCGCCTATAACGGTGCATACGACGACCCCAAGCTCGAGGCGCTGCTCAACCAGACCGTCGCCAAGCTCGTCGCGGCGTCCGAGCGCCCGGACGTGCACTACCGAGTCACCATCCTCAACTCCGCCGCGGTGAACGCCTTCGCGCTGCCGACCGGGCAGCTCTACGTGACTCGGGGGCTGATCGCGCTCGCCAATGACACCTCCGAGCTCGCCTCGGTGCTCTCCCACGAAATGTCGCACGTAATCGCCCGCCACGCCGCGATCCGCGAGGATCAGGCGCGCCAGGTCGCGCTGGTGAGCCGCGTCGTGCAGGACGTCCTGAGCGATCCGGAGACCGGCGCGCTGGCGCTGGCGAAATCGAAGATCGCGCTCGCCAGCTTCTCGCGCACGCAGGAATTCGAGGCGGACGGGATGGGCATCGGGATCGCGGTGCGCGCCGGCTACGATCCCTACGGGGCCACGCGCTTCCTCACCTCGATGGGACGTAATGCCGAGCTCAAATCGACCGCCAGCCAGTCGCACATCGACCCGCGCGCGCCCGATTTCCTTTCCTCGCATCCGGCCACGCCCGAGCGCATCAAGAACGCCCAGGCCAGTGCGCGCCAGATCACCGCACCGAGCGGCGGCGAACGCGACAAGGCGACCTATCTTGCCACGATCAACGGCTTGGTCTACGGCGAGGACCCGAGCGAAGGCTTCGTGCGCGGCCGGCGCTTCCTGCATCCCAGGCTCGGCTTCACCTTCCTCGCACCCGAGGGATTCTCTCTCGACAACACCGTTCAGGCGGTTCTCGGCATCAAGGACGGCGGCGGCCAGGCGCTGCGGCTCGACGTCGTGCGAGTGCCCGCCGAGCAGACGCTTGCGGACTACCTCAATTCCGGCTGGATCGAGAACATCGATCCGAAGAGCGTCGAGGAGGTGATCGTCAACGGATTGCCGGCGGCGACCGCCACAGCCAAGGGCGACCAGTGGACGTTCCGGCTCTATGTCGTGCGGTTTGGCAGTGACGTCTACCGCTTCATCTATGCATCCAAGCACACCACCGCGGAGATCGATCGCGCCTTCCGCGAATCGGTCAACACCTTCCGCCGCATGACGCTGGCAGAAAGCCAAGCGGCAAGGCCACTGCACATCAAGATCTGGATCGTCGAGCCCGGCGAAACGGTCGAGCGTCTGGCGAGCCGCATGGCACTGAGCGACCGTCAGATCGAGCGCTTCCGCATCCTCAACGGCCTCACCGCCACGGACCGCGTAGCACCCGGCGACCAGGTGAAGATCGTCGTCGAGTGATCCATCCCCGCGTGGGACGCTGCCCCTCCCTTCGATCCCGATCGATCTGTTAGCGTGCCGTAGCCTTGACATTCGTGCCGAGGTCGGGCGCGATGGTGCTGCTGATCAATTCGCGTTGGCATGTGGTTGTCGACCGTAGAAACTCTTGCCTTCGGATACTGTCCACGGCGTGCCGACGCGAACTGAGCCGGCCAACGAGTCGATAACGACCGCGCAAGTCTGATGGGAGGGCGCGATGGTGCTGTTGGGGCGGAACCGACGGGTCGGCCGCAGGGACGCCACAGCACTCGTCGATTGACATGGCCGGGATCGAAGCCGTCCTGCTTCTCGCGCTGCAAGCGATCCTCAGCGGAATTCTCGTTGGCGGCGTCTACGGCGTCTTGTCGGTCGGATTGAGCCTCGCCTTCGGCGTGATGCGGATTGTCAATTTCGCGCACGGCGAGCTGGTGATGTACGGCATGTATGCGGGCGTGATTGCGTCGAGGAATTTCGGCATCGACCCGCTCCTGATCCTGCCGCTCAGCTTCCTGCTGCTGGCTCTCGTCGGCGCGGCGCAATATCAGATCGTGTTCCGCCACTTCGTCGGCCATGCAACGCTGCAGCAACTGCTGGCGGCCATTGGCTGTGCGCTCGTGCTGCAAATGATCGCCCAGCTCATCTTCGGAGCCGACGCGCGGACGGCCACGTCGGCGTTCACGGGCCAGTACGTCGTGTTCGGGCCGTTCTTCCTGTCGCAGGCGCAAATCGTGGCCTTCGCCGTGGCGGTTGCCGCGACGCTCGGGGTCGAGCTGATGCTCCGCCTCACCACCTGGGGCAAAGCGGTGCGCGCTGTCGCCGACGACCTCGAGGCTGCCGAAGTCGTCGGCGTCAACTCGACCTCCATCAATATCGGAGCCTTCGCGCTCGCCGCGGGACTGGCCGGCATCGCGGGCACCGTTCTGGTCACCTATTTCCCCACCTCTCCCTCGGTCGGATTCTCGCTGATGCCTATCATCATCATCGCGACGACCATCGGGGGGCTCGGCAGCATCGGCGGGACCTTTCTGGGCGGGATCTTCTGCGGCGTCATCCAGCAGGTCACCGCGATGATGTGGAACTCGGCGCTGCAGGACGTTCCCCTCTACGTGCTGTTGCTGCTTTTTATCGCGTTCAGGCCGACCGGATTCTTCGGCGTGAGATCGGAATAGCGATGGAAGCGCCCGCAGCGATGCGAGGGTCGCCCACCACGTCCGCCGCGGCGAGGAGACCCGCGACGACGCGCACGCTCGCCTGCTATCTCCTGCCCATCGCCATCGTCGCTGCCCTGCCGCTCATCCCATTCGTCAATAACTACATCATCGCCGCCACGGTCCGGGCATTGATCTTCATTTCGCTCGGGCAGGCCTGGAACATCGTCGCCGGCATCGGCGGGCAATTGTCGCTCGGCCATGGCGTCTTCCTCGGACTAGGCTGCTACACCACCGGAATTCTGTTCAATCGATACGGCATCCCGCCCTGGATCGGCGGCTGGGCGGCCATGCTCCTGTCGCTCGCCGTCGCTTTCGTCATGGGCAGCATGACGCTGCGGATGCGCGGCGTGTTCTTCGCGCTCGCGACGGTCGCGGTATCGCTCGCGCTGGTTCAGCTGTCGCGCCACTACGTGGATTTGACCGGCGGAGCGGACGGGCTCGCGCTCAAATTCATCGGCAATTCTCTGTGGGCGATGCAGGCGCGCTCGCCGACGCCCTTCCTTTATGCGGCGTTGGCTTTTGTCGTCGTCTATTACTGGCTCACCCGCTGGATTCTGAGCAGCAGCTTCGGGTTGGAGATGCAAGCGGTGCGCGACGACGAGGTGGCCGCGGCCGCGGCCGGTGTCGCAGTGTTCCGCACCAAGCTACTCGGCTTCATGCTCAGCGCGGCGATGACCTCGCTCGCCGCGGTGCTCTACATGCAATACTACATGGCCATCGATCCGGAGGCCGCGTTCGGCCTCTCGCAGGCGATCCAGCTGCAGCTTCCCGCGCTGCTCGGTGGGCTCGGCACCGCACTCGGCCCGATCGTTGGCGGCGCCGTCATGGTGTTCCTGTCGGAGATCACCAACTGGGGCTCGACCAAAATCGGCGTCGAAGGGCTCGACATCCTTGTCTATGGGCTGATGCTGCTCGTCGTCATTCTGCGCGCCCCGAACGGGATCGTCGGGATGGTGTTCAAGAACGCGGTCGCGGGAGGCTCTCGATGACCGTGCCCGCGCTCGAGGTGAAGGGCATCTGCCGCAGCTTCGGCGGCGTGGTGGCACTACGCGACGTTTCGTTCGCCGTGCGCGCGGGCGAAGTCGTCGGCCTTATCGGCCCCAATGGCGCCGGCAAATCCACGCTGTTCGAGATCGTCAGCGGTAATCTCCCTCCGACCGCCGGGCGCATCAGCTATTTCGGAGCGGACTGCACGACCATGCCGCCACATCTGCGGCGGCGAGCCGGGATGTGCCGCACATTTCAGAAAGTTCGTCTGTTCGACAGCATGACCATCGCCGAGAATATCCGGGTCGCGGCCTCGCAATGCCTTCCGCCCGGCCGCGACGTGCGTGACGAAGTGGCCGGGGTCCTCGCCCAGCTCCGACTCGACGCGCTGGCCGCGCGCCGGCCCGCCGAGCTCACGCTCGCCGACCGCAAGCGCGTCGAGATCGGCCGTGCGATCGCGGGAAACTGCCGCCTGCTGATGCTTGACGAAAGCCTGTCCGGCCTCACCCACGAGGAGGCCGAGGGCCTGATCGCCGAAATCCTCATGCTCAATCGCGCGCGCGGCATCACGGTGATCGTGGTCGAGCACGTGCTTTCGGTCCTCGCGGCGATGGTGAAGCGGCTGGTTGTCCTGCATAACGCGACCGTCGTGGCCGACGGCACGCCGACGGAGATCGCCCACGATCCGGTCGTGATCGAGGCCTATCTCGGAACCAAGCAGAGCGCACTGCGATGACGCTCCTCGCCGTGGAAAATCTCAGCGTGTGCTATGGCGACCTCTACGCCGTGCGCGAGGTTTCGTTCGCCTTGCAACAGGATTCGGTATTCGTGCTCTTGGGCGCCAACGGAGCCGGCAAGACCAGCATCCTGCGCTCGATCTCAGGACTCGTTCCGGCCCGCGGCGGCTCGATCCTGGCCGAAGGCAAGAGCCTCATCGGCTTGCCGCCTCACCAAGTGGCGCGCGCGGGGATTTCCCATGTCCCCGAAGGACGGCGGATCTTCACCCATCTGACCGTCGAGGAGAATCTGACCGTCAGCTTTCTTGCCGACCGGGCGCCAGTGAAACTGGCGGAGGCCTTTTCCGCGATCTACCAGCTGTTCCCCCGCTTGGCCGAGCGGCGGCGCCAAGCTGGCGGGACGCTCTCCGGCGGGGAGCAGCAGATGCTGGCCATCGGCCGCGCGATGATGAATTTCCCGAAACTGCTGATGCTGGACGAGCCTTCCCTCGGCCTGTCTCCGGTGCTCGCCGAGGTCGTGTTCGAGCGGCTCGTCGAAATCCGGCGTCACGGAACCACCCTTCTGCTGGTCGAGCAGAATGCGACTTGCCTGGAAATGGCGACCAACGGGATCATTCTGGCGAACGGCCGGGTGGTACTCGCAGGCGACCGCGGTACCCTTGCAGACTCCGATTTCGTTCGCCGCGCCTATCTGGGAATGTGATCCATGCACGATAACGGAGGAAAGCCATGAAAATCACGCGCAGAGCAGGACTCAAGGGGTTGATGGCAGGCGCCGCGACGATCGCGTTGCCGGGGATCGGCCAGTCGCAGCAAGGCGACATCGTCATCGGGGCTCCCAATTCGCTGACCGGCGGGCTGGGCGAGCTCGGCACGCGCACGGTGTGGGGCCTGCAGATCGCGGTCGACCAGATCAACCGGGAAGGTGGCATCAAGTCGCTCGGCGGCACCAAGATCAAGCTCGTCCCCGCCGACACCACCTCGGAGAATCCCACGCAGGCGGCGAGCCTGACGCGGCGCATGATCGACCAGGAAGGCGCGATCATCATCGCCGGCGCGACGGCGAGCGCCATGACGCTCGCTGCGCAGGTCGAAGCGGAGAAATCGCAAGTCCCGCTGATCACCGACTCCTATGCCGATAGCATCGTCACCCGCGGCTACAAGTACACCTTCAAGCTTACCCCGCAGGGCGGCGCGGTCTGGAACTGGTCGATGTCGAGCGCGTACGAAATGTGGAAAGCGTCGAAGGGCAGCCCGCCGAAAACAGCGGCGATCTTCCAGAGCAACGACGCCGTCGGCCTGATCGTCCAGAAGATGCTTCCCGAGCATGCCAAGACACTCAATCTCGAAGTGCCTTTCTCGACCGGCTTCCAGATGGGACTGTCCGACCCGTCGGTCGCGGTGGCGCCAGTGCTGCGCTACAAGCCCGACATGCTGTTCCTCGGAGGTTTCACCAATGACCTCATTCTGATCGTCAAGGCGTTGCGCGGGGTCGGCGCCAACATGCCGATCTTCGGCGCTGGTCCCGCCGGGGCCGATTCGATCGGCAAGGGTCTCGGCGCCGCGGCCGACCGCTTGTTCGCGCCGATGACCTGGAACTGGGACCTTTCCGTTCCCGGCAACAAGGAGTTCGTCGCAGCCTACAAGGCGGCCTACCCAACGCAGCCCTACCCACCCGCCGCCGAAATGCTCGGTCAAGGCTACGTGACGGGCCTGATTATCCGCCAGGCGCTGGAAAAAGCCGCCAGCCGGGATCCGCAGAAGATCCGCGACGTTCTCGCCAGCACCGAGTTCACGGGTCTGTCGTTCCCGGCAACCAAGGTGAAATTCGGCGACAACGGCCTCAACATCTACAACCAGAGCATCTTGACCGAGTGGATGAAGGGCGAGCTGCGCACCGTCTGGCCGAAGGAGGTCCAGACGGTTCAGCCGGTCCTTTGACGCCATCTGTGCAGGCTAGGCCACAGGACGAGCACGCCGCGGGGCGAGAATTCGCCTCGCGCCGCGCACGCCGGGCTGCGTTCAGGCGGAGCACGAGCGCTTGGCGCCCTGCTAAACTAGACTAGGCCGCCGTTTTTTTCTTCGTGCGCGCTCGCGCCGGTGAGCTCCGCTTCTTCTTCGCCGATGCCGGCTTGCGTGTCTTCGTCGGGCGGCGCCAAAGTTCCCGCGTCGCCAAGCGCGCGCCTTCGACCACTGCGCGCAATTTCGCCCACATGATCGACGGATGCACGCGCCGCGTGAACGGTCCCTGCGCAAAGCCGCAATCGGTGCTCGCGATTACGTTCTCACAGCCCACGAGCTTGGCGAGCCGGACGATGCGCTCGGCGACCAGCTCGGGGTGCTCGACGACGTTGGTGGAATGACTGACCAAGCCGGGAATCAGCACCCTGCCCTTCGGCAACCTGACTTTCTCCCATACCCGCCACTCGTGCTCGTGCCGCGGGTTGGCCATCTCGAGCGAATAGCCGCCGACTCTGATCCGCAGCACGAGATCGATGATATCCTTGATCGCGACGTCGTTGGTGTGCGGCCCGTTCCAGCTGCCCCAGCAGAGATGGTAGCGCGACTGCTCCGCGGGAATGCCCCGCAGGGCGTGGTTCACGGCGTCGACGCGGACCGCCGCCCATTTCCGGTAGTCGGCGAGCGAGCGCGGCGGAACCATGACGTCGTAGGAGCTCGCCAGGAACGCGTCGTCGACCTGGACCGTCAGGCCGGCATCGACGATCGCCTGGTACTCCTCGTGAAGCGCATCGGCGATCGCAAACAGCGCCTCCTCTTCGCTGCGATAGTGCTCGTCCTTGCGCGCGGGCACCACGCTTGCGGGAGCGACCACCGGTAGGAAACCGTGCTGCACCCCGGCTTCTCGCATCGCCGCCTTGAGATTGGCGATGTCGCGCTGCAACGCCTGATGCCCGATATAGCGAATGGGAGCGGTGATCACCCAGGTTCCGAGCTGCGCGGCCTCCTTGCCCATGCCCACGAAACCCTGCGCCGCCTCGTACTCGTCGTAGAACTCCGCGAAATCCTTGCGGTCCTTGCCCGCGACCGCGGGGCGGAAGCCGGCGGTGTCGTCCACGCGCTCCTCGAACCCGGAAATCCGCTCCAGTACATACCGCGACCAGCTGATCGACTTGCCGAATTCGCCGTCGCTGACGATGTCGATGCCGACCTGGGCCTGCCCCTTGACCACCTCGGCGACCGAGCGTCGAAGACACACCTCGTAGGCTGCGGAATCGTATGGCTCGTGATTCTGCTGCTTCCTGAGGAAGGACACGAGCTCCGCGGGACGAACGAGGCTGCCCACATGCGTCGTCAGAATCCGATCTGTTGACCTCATTTCGATCTCCTCGAACGTGTCGCTGGCGCATTCTATCAGGACTGACCCTTGCACGCAGATGAGGGGCATGCAGACTTGGGTGAGACGACAGGCGTCGAGCGTGATGCGAGGTAAGTGAATGGACATTGCTTTCGTTGGGCTCGGTGCCATGGGCAGCGGCATCGTCCCGAGGCTGATGGGCGCCGGGCATGCGGTCACCGGCTGGAACCGGAGTAGGGACAAAGCCGAGCCGCTCATTGCGGCCGGCATGCGCTTTGCGGAGACGCCGCGCGCCGCGGCCGCCGCCGCCGACATCGTATTTTCGATCGTGACCGACGCCGCTGCGGTCCGATCGGTGGCGCTCGGCGCCGACGGCGTCATTGCCGGCCTCAAGCGCGGTGGCATCTACGTCGACATGAGCACGATCGCGCCGGACTCAAGCCGCGCGGTCTCGGCCGAATTCGCGCAACGGGGCTTGGCCATGCTCGACGCGCCGATTTCCGGCAGCCCGGTCACGCTGGCGCAAGGCAACGCGTCGCTCATGGTGGGCGGCGACCGGGCGGCCTTCGAGCGGGTGGAGCCGGTGCTGCGCGCGATCGGGCCAAAGGTGACCTATATCGGCGCGAACGGTCTCGCGGTGCAGATGAAGATCGCGGTCAATCTCCTGCTCATGGTCGAGGTGATCGCCTTCGGCGAAGCGGTCGCGTTGGCGGAAAAGGGCGGCGTCGCCCGCGAGATCGCGGTCGATGCGATCCTCAAGAGCGTCGCCGCCTCGCCGGTGCTGGGGTATCGCGGCCCCTTCATCCTGGAGGGCAAGATGCCCGCCGTTCCGCTGGCCGACGTCACGCT
>Ga0081455_10009294_pt1 | contig 10123 bp, 8 predicted proteins | sample TabmetS3T2R1_FD_70207 | JGI IMG/M metagenome (GOLD analysis project Ga0081455, IMG submission 70207) | Tabebuia heterophylla rhizosphere microbial communities from the University of Puerto Rico - S3T2R1 | ecosystem: Host-associated > Plants > Roots > Rhizosphere ... | reverse complement strand
ACAAGCTCAAGCTCATCCGCGACGAGCAGGCCAAGGGCAAGCTCGTCGCCATGTGCGGCGACGGCACCAACGACGCGCCGGCGCTGGCGCAGGCCGACGTCGGCGTCGCCATGAACACCGGCACGCAGGCCGCGCGCGAGGCCGGCAACATGGTCGATCTCGATTCCAATCCGACCAAGCTGATCGAGGTGGTCGAGATCGGCAAGCAGCTGCTGATGACGCGAGGGTCGCTGACCACTTTCTCGATCGCCAACGACGTGGCGAAATATTTCGCCATCATCCCGGCGATGTTCGTCGCCTTCTACCCGCAGCTGCAGGCGCTCAATATCATGAATCTCTCGACCCCGCAGAGCGCCATCCTCTCGGCGATCATCTTCAACGCGCTGATCATCATCGCGCTGATCCCGCTGGCGCTCAAAGGCGTGCGTTATCGCCCGATCGGCGCCGGGCCGCTGCTTCGTCGCAACCTCCTGATCTACGGCGTCGGCGGCGTCATCATTCCGTTCATCGGCATCAAGGCGATCGACCTCCTGGTGACTGCCTTGCATTTGGCCTGAACGATCTGGCCCGAGGAGAAGAGCCATGCTGAAAGAAATCCGTCCGGCGATCGTGTTCATCGTCGCGCTGACCATCATCACGGGCCTCGTCTATCCGTTGGCGATGACGGGCATCGCCGGAATCATTTTTCCGTATCAGGCGCAAGGAAGCCTGATCGAGCAGGATGGCAAGGTCATCGGATCGACGCTGATCGGCCAGGAGTTCACCAGCGACAAGTATTTCCACGGCCGGCCGTCGGCGACGGTCGCGCCCGACCCGAACGATCCGACCAAGACGGTGCCCGCGCCCTACAACGCGGCGAATTCCGGCGGCTCGAATCTGGGCCCCACCAACAAGGCCCTGATCGAACGCGTGCAGGGCGACCTCGACAAGCTCAAGCAGGAGAACCCCACTGCGCAAGTTCCGATCGACCTCGTGACCACCACCGCCGGTGGCCTCGATCCGCACATCTCTCCCGAGGCCGCGCTGTTCCAGGTGCCGCGCGTGGCGAAAGCGCGTAACATGCCGGAAGATCGCCTGCGGCAGTTGGTCAACGAGCACATCGAGGGGCGTACCCTCGGCTTGTTGGGTGAGCCACGGGTAAACGTGCTGGCGTTGAATCTCGCCTTGGATCGCGCCCCCGCACGGTGACACACGGCCGAGGCGTCGGGACGTCCGTACCTGATGGCAGAACCGCGCAGCTACTCTGATCAACGGCCTTCGCCGGAGGCCTTGCTCGAGGCTGCGCGTCGGGAGGAGCGGCGCGCCGGCCGGCTCAAGATCTTCGTCGGTGCCGCTCCCGGTGTCGGCAAGACCTACGAGATGTTGCAGCAGGCGCGCGCCCGCAAGCAGGACGGATACGATATCGTCGTCGGCGTCGTCGAGACGCACGGGCGCAAGGAAACGCAGACGCTGCTCGAGGGGCTCGAGGTCGTTCCCCGCAAACGCCTCGAATATCGGGGACAGTCGCTCGAGGAGATGGACCTCGATGCCGTCCTCGCCCGCCGTCCCCAGATCGCGGTGGTCGACGAGTTGGCTCATACCAACGTGCCCGGCAGCCGCCATCCCAAGCGCTATCTCGACGTCGAAGAGCTGCTCGCTCGCGGGATCGACGTTTACACCACCGTCAACATCCAGCACATCGAGAGCCTGAACGACGTGGTCGCGCAGATCACGCACGTGCGCGTGCGCGAGACCGTGCCGGACAGGGTCTTCGACGGCGCCGACGCCATCGAGCTCGTCGATCTCACGCCCGACGACCTGATCGGGCGCCTCAAGGAGGGCAAGGTCTACGTCCCCAAGCAGGCCGAGCGCGCGCTCGAGCACTACTTCTCTCCCGGCAATCTGACGGCGCTGCGCGAGCTCGCTCTGCGGCGCACCGCCGAGCGCGTCGACGAGCAGCTCCTCACGCACATGCAGGCGCACGCCATCCCGGGACCGTGGGCGGCCGGCGAGCGCATCCTGGTCTGCGTCAGCGAGGACCGGCGCGCGGCCGGCCTCGTGCGCTACGCCAAGCGGCTCGCCGACCGGCTGCATGCGCCGTTCACGGCGCTGTGCGTCGAGACGCGGCGCAGCCTGCAGTGGAGCGAGGAGGAGCGCGACCGCGTCGCCGACACGTTGCGGCTGGCCGAGGCGCTCGGTGGCGAGGCGATCACCGTTCCCGGCGGCGACCGCGGGATCGCGGACGACGTGATCAGCTTCGCGCAGGCCAACAACATCACGCAGATCATCATCGGCAAGTCGACGCGCTCGCGTTGGTTCGAGATCCTGCACGGCTCCGTGGTGCACGACCTGGTGCGGCGATCCGGCAACATCAGCGTGCACGTGATCGCCGGGGAGGAACTCGCGCGCGATCCGATTCCGAAGAAGACCGTGCGCGCGGCCGAAGCTGACGCGCCTTTCGATCCGTGGCCGTATCTGGTCGCGCTCGCGGCGGTCGCCGCAGCGCTGGGCATCGGCGAGCTGATACTGCCCTTGCTCGGAATCGAGAATATCGATCTGGTGTTTCTAACCGCTGTCGTCGGCGTCGCCGTGCGCTACGGGCTGTGGCCGTCGCTGCTCGCGACCGTCGCTTCCTCGCTCTGCTACAATTTCTTTTTTCTCCCGCCGATCTATACCTTCACGATCACCGATCCCAACAACGTGGTCGCCTTCGTGTTCTTCACCATCGTCGCGGTGGTGGTGTCGCATTTTGCCGCGCGCGGGCGAACCCGCACCGTCGCCGCACATGAGCGCGTGCGCTCGGTCGAGCTGCTCTACGCGTTCAGCCGCAAGCTCGCGGGCGTCGGCACGCTCGACGACGTGCTCTGGGCGACGGCCTACCAGGCCGCATTGATGCTGAAGGTGCGGGTGGTGCTGCTGTTGCCGGAAGGCGGCTCCATCGTCGTCAAGGCTGGCTATCCGCCCGAGGACATCCTCGACGACGCCGACGTCGCGGCCGCGAACTGGGCGTGGCAGAACGATCGGTCGGCGGGGCGCGGCTCGGACACGCTTCCCGGCGCAAAGCGCCTGTTCCTGCCGATGCGCACGGGTCGCGGCATCATCGGCATCATCGGCATCGACAGCGACAAGCCGGGGCCGCTGCTCACCCCCGACCAGCGCCGCCTGCTCGACGCCTTGATCGACCAGGCCGCGCTCGCCATCGAGCGCGTCTATCTGGTCGAGGACGTCGACCGCGCCAAGCGCACGATCGAGACCGATCGCCTGCGTTCCGCGCTGCTCACCTCGATCTCGCACGATCTCAAGACCCCGCTCGCCGCCGTGCTGGCTGCGGCCGGAACGTTGCGCGACCTCTCGAACGCGCTGAGCGAGGCGCAAAAAGCCGACCTGCTCGCAACCATCATCGACGAATCGGAACGCCTCAACCGCTTCATCGCCAACCTGCTCGACATGACCAGGCTGGAATCGGGCGCGGTCGTGCCGAATACCGCACCGCACGATCTCGGCGAGATCGTCGGCTCGGCGCTGCGCCGCGCGGGCAGGATCCTGGCGCGCCACCGCGTCGAGCTCGAGCTTGCGTCCGAGCTGCCGATGCTGGACGTCGACGCGGTGCTGTTCGAGCAGGTCCTGTTCAATTTGCTGGACAATGCCGCCAAATATTCCCCCGAAGGCACTACGATCCGCGTGCGAAGCTGGCGCGATCGCGACGCGGTCTGCCTGCATATCCTGGATGAAGGCGAGGGCATTCCGCCGGCGGACCTGGAGCACATCTTCGACAAGTTCTACCGGGTAGAGAAAGGTGACCAGGTGCGGGCCGGCACCGGCCTCGGCCTCGCGATCTCCCGCGGCTTCATCGAAGCGATGCACGGGACGATCACGGCGGCCAACCGTAGCGATCGCAGCGGCGCCGTGTTCGCGATCAGGCTGCCGATTCCGCCCGCGGGCGCGCAGCTGGATACCGCGGCATGAATGCGGCCCCGTTGAAGATCCTGGTGGTCGATGACGAGCCGCCGATCCGCAAGCTATTGCGGATGGGGCTGAGCACGCAGGGCTACCAGATCCTGGAGGCGCCGAACGGCAAGGCGGCCCTCGAGCTGCTGGCACAGAAACCAGACTTGGTCATCCTCGATCTCGGGCTTCCCGACATCCAAGGATTAGAATTGCTGCGGATGCTGCGCGCCCGCAACGAGGGGGTGCCGATCGTCGTGCTGTCGAGCCGCGGCGACGAGGTCGGCAAGGTCCAGGCGCTCGACCTCGGCGCCGACGACTACGTCACCAAGCCGTTCGGCATGGACGAGCTGCTCGCCCGCATGCGCGCGGCGCTGCGCCATCAGCTCCAGGTGCACGGCGAGCGGCCGGTCTTCCGCACCGGCGATCTCTCGGTCGACCTGGTACGCCGCATCGTGAAGGTGAGCGACAAGGAGGTAAAACTCTCCCCCAAGGAATACGAGCTTCTGCGCGCGTTGGTGCAGCACGCCGGCAAGGTGCTGACCCACAAGTTCCTGCTCGGCGAGCTGTGGGATGACCTGACCGACGCGCAGTACCTGCGCGTCTACGTGCGGCAACTCCGGCAGAAGATCGAAACCGATCCCGAGCGCCCGCATTATATACTGACGGAGACGGGGATCGGCTACCGCCTGCGAGCACCGGACTAAAAGCGCGCGCCGTCATTCCCGAATTCGAGAGCGCGCGGTCTGCCTGCGCGACGGTATTGGAGCTGCCCGCTATGGAGATCGCCGATTTCCTCGCCCCGTCCGACGTCATGCTGGACGTGCGCGCGTCCGACAAGCGCCGCTTGCTGGCGGAGCTCGCACGGCTGGCGGCTGCCAAGCTCGATCTTGCCCCCGACGCGGTGTCGAGCGCGCTGCTACAGCGTGAAGCGCTCGGGTCGACCGGCACGGGCGGCGGCATCGCGCTCCCGCACGCGCGACTGGCCGGCGTCAAGAAGCCGGTCGCACTATTGGCGCGCCTCCCCAAGGCGATCGATTTCGATGCGATCGACGGCCGGCCGGTCGACATAATCTGCCTGCTGCTGTTGCCGACGGACGCGCAAGGCGAGCAACTCAACGCGCTCGCATGCGCGGCGCGGGCGTTGCGAGATCCCGACGCCGTGCGCAACGTTCGACGCGCGCCGAACGCTGCCGTGCTCCATGACGCGCTGGCGAGAGCCGCTGCGACACCAAAGCGCGCCTAAGGCACGCTCTGCCCGACCTCGCCCAAATAGCTGGCTCCGCTGGCGAAACAGCGCTCGGCCAGCGCCTCCGCGGAGGGTAGGACGCTGCCACGGCGGCGCGAAAGCGTGCTACGCTTGCGCATCACAGCGAGCGCCGAGCGCGCAGCGGCGCGTCGAACAATTTGATCCCTGGGAGGATGAGGAATGACGTTATCGACCAGATTAGCCGCCGCGCTTGCGGTCGGTCTCGCGACCGTGGTCGCCGCGGGTGAAACGTCCGCGCAAGTGAAGCTCGGAGCCGTTCTTTCGGTCACCGGGCCGGCGTCGTTCCTGGGCGATCCGGAGAAACGGACGCTCGAGATGTATGTCGACGAGATCAATGCCAAGGGCGGCATCAACGGCCAGAAGCTGCAGCTCGTGGTCTACGACGACAGCGCCGACGCCAACGCCGCGCGCACCTTCGCCACCCGCCTGATCGAGGAGGACAAGGTCGCGGCCATGGTCGGCGGCACCACCACGGGCGCGACCATGGCGATGATGCCGCTGTTCGAGGAAGCGCAGATTCCGCTGATCTCGCTCGCCGGCGCCATCCAGATCGTGGAGCCGGTGCGCAAATGGGTGTTCAAGACGCCGCACACGGACAAGATGGCGTGCGAGAAGATCTTCGGCGATCTCAAGCAGCGCGGCCTCACAACGGTGGCGTTGATCTCCGGGACGGATGCGTTCGGCAAGTCCATGCGTGACCAATGCGTGGCGGTCGCGCCCAAGGCCGGGATCACCATCGCGCACGAGGAATCCTACGGCCCGCGCGACAGCGACATGACCCCGCAGCTCACCAACATCAAGGGCAAAGCCGGCGTGCAGGCGGTGATCAATCCGGGTTTCGGCCAGGGCCCGGCGATCGTGACGCGCAACTATCGCCAGCTCGGCATCACGCTGCCGCTCTACCAGAGCCACGGCGTCGCCTCCAAGCAGTTCATCGATCTCGCCGGCGCCGCCGCCGACGGCGTGCGGCTGCCGGCCGCGGCGCTGCTGGTCGCCGACAAGCTCCCCGACAGCGACCCGCAGAAGCCGGTCGTCGTCGGCTACACCCGCACCTACCAGCAGAAGACCGGCCAGCCGGTCTCCACCTTCGGCGGCCATGCCTATGACGGGCTGATGATCTTCGCCGAAGCGGCGAAGCGCGCCGGCAGCTTCGACAAGGCCAAGGTGCGCGACGAGATCGAGAAGACCAAGAATTTCATCGGCACCGGCGGCGTCGTCAACATGTCGCCCACCGACCACCTCGGGCTCGATCTCTCCGCCTTCCGCATGCTCGAGATCAAGGGCGGGGACTGGACCTTGGTGCAGTAAGCAGACGACGGAAGACGGAGGACAGACGACGGAGGGCACGCGTATTCTGTCCTCCGTCGTCCGTCTTGCGTCGTCCGAGACATGTCCGAATTCCTGCAATTCGCCTTCTCCGGCCTGACCGTCGGCGCGGTCTACGCGCTGGTCGCGCTCGGCTTCACGCTCATCTACAACGCCTCCGACGTCATCAACTTCGCCCAGGGCGAGTTCGTGATGCTGGGCGGAATGACGACGGTGTTCCTCGCGCTCGCCGGCGTGCCGCTGCCGGCGGCGGCGTGCCTCGCGATCGTCTTGACGGTCATCGTGGGGCTTGCGCTCTACCGCTTCGCCATCGCCCCGGCGCAGGGCGCGGGCGCGGTCGCGCTCATCATCATCACCATCGGTGCGTCGATTTTCCTGCGCGGCGCCGCGCAGGTGGTGTTCGACAAGCGCTTCCACAGCCTGCCGCCGTGGTTCGGCAGCGAGCCGCTCCGCGTCGCGGGCGCCGCCATCCTGCCGCAAAGCCTGGTGGTGCTCGCCGGTGCGGTCGTCGTCGTGGTGCTGCTGTGGGCCTTCATCGAGCGCACCCTCGTCGGCAAGGCGATCGTCGCCACCGCCGCCAATGCGCTCGCCGCCCGCCTCGTCGGCATCGACACCGGCCGCGTGGTCGGCTTGTCCTTCGCCATCTCCGCGGCGATCGGCGCGCTCGCCGGCATTTTGATCACGCCCATCACCTTGACCAGCTACGACGTCGGGACCCTGCTCGCGCTCAAAGGCTTCGCCGCGGCCATGCTCGGCGGCATCGGCAGCGCGGTCGGCGCGGTGGCGGGGGGCCTGCTGCTCGGACTGCTCGAGGCCTTTGCCGCGGGCTACCTCTCCTCGCAATACAAGGACGCGGTCGCCTTCCTCGTCATCCTGCTCGTGCTGTTCGCCATGCCGCGCGGCCTGTTCGGCCGCGCCTCGATCGAGCGGGTGTAAGGGTGCGCGCGCTCACCGAGCATCGGCTGGCGGGCGTCCTCGCGATGGCCGCGATCATCGCCGTGCTGCCGCTGTTCTTCCCGTCCGCCTACTATTATCGCGTCGCGGCGCTGGTGTTCGTGTTCGCGCTCGCCGCCGTCGGCTTGAACCTGCTGATGGGCCTGGCCGGGCAGGTGAGCCTCGGCCACGCCGGCTTCATGGGCATCGGCGCCTACGCGGTGGCGATCGGCCCGACCCATCTCGGCGTGCCGTCGTGGCTGTCCTTCGTCATCGGCGCTGCGCTCGCCGCGCTCACGGCCTTCGTGGTGGGCCGGCCGATCCTGCGCCTCAAGGGCCATTATCTCGCGGTCGCGACGCTGGGATTCGGGCTTCTCCTCGCCATCGTCTTCACCAACGAGGCGCGCTGGACCGGGGGACCGGACGGCATGTCGGTGCCGCGTCTCCTGGTCTTCGGCTTGCCCGTTCGCGGCGCGGACACCTGGTACTGGATCACGGCGGCAGGCTTCCTGATCGGCGCCGCGCTCGCGAACAACCTGATCGACAGCCCGACCGGACGCGCGCTCGCGGCAATCCACGACAGCGAGGTCGCCGCGCGGGTGCTCGGCGTCGACGCGGCGAGGAAGAAGCTCGCGGTCTTCGTCATCTCCGCCGTCTACGCCTCGGCCGCCGGCTCCCTCTTCGCCCTGCTCAACGGGCATATCACCCCCGACGTGTCCGGCTTCCTGCGCTCCATCGAGCTCGTCGCCATGGTCGTGCTCGGCGGGATGGGATCGGTGGCGGGCTCGCTCGTGGGGGCGGCGCTGCTGGTCGTGCTGCCGCAGACGCTGACCGCCCTGCACGACTACGAGCACATGGTGCTCGGCCTCGTGGTGATGGCGGTGATGATCTTCCTGCGTGCCGGCATCGTGCCGACGCTCGCGGGCGCGCTTGCTGCGAGGCGGGCATGACGCTGCTACGCACCGAGCATCTGTCGATCGCCTTCGGCGGCGTGCGCGCCCTCGACGACGTGAGCCTCGAGGTCGCCGCCGGTGTCGTGTTCTCGATCATCGGCCCGAACGGCGCCGGCAAGACCACGCTGTTCAACCTCATCTCCGGCCTGTACGCGCCGAACGCGGGCGGCGTGCGGCTCGCCGGCGAGGACGTGACCGGCCTCGCGCCGGAGGCGCTCGCGCGGCGCGGCTTGTCGCGGACGTTTCAAAACCTGCAGATCTTCTTCCGCATGACCGCGCTCGACAACGTCATGGTCGGCCGCCACCGCCATGAAACCACGGGCATATGCGCGGATCTGTTCCATCTGCCGGCGGTGGCGCGGCAGAACCGGGCGACCCGCGCGGCGGCGATGGAGGCGCTCGAGCGGGTCGGGCTCGCGGCGGCGGCCGGGCGGCGGGCGGCGAGCCTGTCCTATGGCGGCCTCAAGCGTCTCGAAATGGCGCGTGCGCTCGCGAGCGAGCCGAAGCTCGTCCTGCTCGACGAGCCGGCCGCGGGCTGCAATGCGGTCGAGACCGCCGAGATCGAAGCGATCATCCGCGGATTGACGCGCGAGGGCCTCACCGTGGTGCTGGTGGAGCACGACATGCGGCTGGTGATGAACGTCTCCGATCGCATCCACGTGCTGGCCAATGGCCGAACCCTTGCCGAAGGCACGGCGGCGGAGGTGCGCGCGAACGCGGCGGTGATCGAGGCCTATCTCGGCCTCGGCGGGGCGCAGGAGGCCGTCGCCGGCTGACAACGTGCGCTACAATCGTCGCGCGCATTGCGCAATGGCCGGAAGTGATCAAGATGGCCGGGATCAGGATCGACGAACGACGATGGGCCGCGGCGTGACGCGAGCAACGACCGAGACCGTGATCCCGCGCTATCACCAGGCGCTCGACTTCGAGGCGCTGTGGCACGAATTCCCGCCGGCGCCGGACTATTTCAGCGGAACCTATCGGCTGTCCCGCGACGAGCTGCGCAGGATGCAGGAGGAACGCTTCCTGCGGCAGATGGCGCGTGCCTGGCAGGTGCCGTTCTATCGCCGCCACTGGAGAGCGGCGGGAATGGAGCCGGGCGACGTGCGCGGCCTCGACGACCTCGCCAACATCCCGCCGTTCTCCGTGCGCGACCTGCGCGCGAGCGTCACGGACGATCCGCCCTGGGCCGACTATATCGGCATCGATCCTGCCGCGGATGCACCGCTGCCGCTGATCCTGCAGACCAGCGGCGGGACCACGGGCTTGCCGCGGCCGATGATCTTCACCCCGCGTGACCGCGAGGTCATGAACATCATCACCGGCCGGCGGCTCTACATGCAGGGGGTGCGTCCGTTCGACCTCGTCCAGGTGGCGCTGTCCATGGGATTGACCAATGGTGGCGTGCTCGCGCGCGAGGGCATCTGGAAATATACCGGCGCGATCCCGGTGATGACCGGATCGGGCGCGCAGACCCCAACGCGCCGGCAGATCGAGCTCCTCAAGGCGTGGAAGGCGAAATTTCTGATCGGCTTTCCGGCCTATCTGCGGCACATGGGTCTCGTCGCGCGCGACGAGCTCAAGATCGATCCGCGCGAGCTGGCGGTAAAGGGTTTGATCGTGCATCTCGGCACCGACGACCGTCCCTCGCTCGAGGCGCTGTGGGGCGCGGACGCCTACGACACCTACGGCTGCAACGAGTGCGGCACCATGGCCG
>Ga0081455_10009293_pt1 | contig 10123 bp, 9 predicted proteins | sample TabmetS3T2R1_FD_70207 | JGI IMG/M metagenome (GOLD analysis project Ga0081455, IMG submission 70207) | Tabebuia heterophylla rhizosphere microbial communities from the University of Puerto Rico - S3T2R1 | ecosystem: Host-associated > Plants > Roots > Rhizosphere ... | reverse complement strand
CACCGCACTATCGTGCCCATGGATACGGTGACGGCCGATGTCCACCGCTCCGATGTGGCGCTGTGGGCGGGCCCGGGATTCCATATCGTGCACTATCCGCTGCGCCACGGCACGCTGTTCAATATCGTGGCGGTCTTCCGCACCTCCACCCATGCCGAAAAAGGCGACACCGTGCGCTATCGCGCCGAACTCGAGCACACCTATCGCGCGGCGCATCCCACCATGCAGGCGCTGCTCGCCATGATGGACCTCGAGCGTCGCTGGCCGATCGGCGACCGCGACCCGGTGCGTCACTGGTGCGAGGGGCGCGTTGCGCTCCTCGGCGACGCCGCCCATGCCACCCTGCAATCCTTTGCCCAAGGCGCCTGCATGGCGATCGAGGACGCCGTCTGCCTGGCCGAGCTGGTCGGGCTCGCCGACGGCGATATCCCGGCGGCCCTCCGGCATTATCAGGCGGCGCGGCTTCTCCGCACCGCGCGCATCCAACTTGAGTCGCGCTCTATGTGGGAATTCTATCACGCGGAGGGAATCGCCCGCGACGTGCGCAACGACACCTGCCGCCGCTGGTCCGAGCAGGACGTGTTCCGCTGCCTGGAATGGATCTACGACGGGATCGCCCTGCCGACCGCACTGCCGCGCCCGGAGCCCACCAGCCGCCAACCCGTTGCTGCGTCCTTTTAGGCGCGGCTACCCTTCCGTTGCCCGGCGTGCCTCCTCCCTGTATGAGATTCGGCGGGCGAACGGTTGAGGAATCAGGACGGATGGAAGTCTTCGTCCAGCAGCTCATCAACGGCATCACGCTGGGCTCCATCTACGGCCTCATCGCCATTGGCTACACCATGGTGTTCGGCATCATCGGCATGGTGAACTTCGCCCACGGCGACGTGTTCATGGTGTCGGCCTTCATCGCGCTGATCGCGTTCCTTATCCTCACCACCTGGCTCGGCGTCGGCTCGATCGTGCTGGCGCTGCTGATCGTGCTGATCGTCGCCATGCTGCTGACCTCGCTGGTCAACTGGGCGATCGAGCGGGTCGCCTACCGGCCGCTGCGCGGCTCGTTCCGGCTGGCGCCCTTGATCTCGGCGATCGGCATGTCGATCTTTCTGTCGAACTTCGTGCAGGTGGCGCAGGGACCGCGCAACAAGTCGATCCCGCCGATGTTCAACGAGGTCATCACGCTGATCTCGGGGCGCGGCTACGACGTCACCTTGTCCTATAAGCAGCTCGCGATCTGGCTGGTGACCGCCGTGCTCCTCGTCGCGTTCTGGATCCTGGTCAGCAGGACCGCGCTCGGCCGCGCCCAGCGCGCCTGCGAGCAGGACCAGAAGATGGCCGCGCTTGTTGGCATCAACGTCGACCGCACGATCGCGATGACGTTCGTGATCGCAGCAGCGCTCGCTGCGGTCGCCGGCACGCTCTATCTCACCATCTACGGCGTGGTGCGCTTCGACGATGGCTTCGTGCCTGGGGTCAAGGCATTCACGGCCGCCGTTCTCGGCGGCATCGGCTCGCTCCCCGGCGCGGTGCTCGGGGGCCTGCTGATCGGCATCATCGAGACAATGTGGGCCGAATACGTGTCGAGCGCCTACAAGGACGTCGCCGCCTTCTCGATCCTCGCGATCGTGATGATCTTCCTGCCGCAGGGCATCCTCGGCCGCCCCGATGTCGAGAAGGTGTGACGCATGCCCGACGCGGACGCCGCCCGACCTCCCCTCCTGCGCGCACTGCGCGAGACAGCCCTCACTGCGCTCCTTGCCTTCGGGCTGTTCCTGCCGCTGATCGGCTTCAACACCTTCCAGAACATCCGCAACGAGCTGGTGCTCGAGACTCGCTGGCGGCTCCTTGCCGCAATCGTCGCGCTCCTCGCCGGCCTGCGTTTCCTGCACGTCTTCGTGGTCCGCCCGCTGGTCGCTCAGCGCACGCTGCAGACGCCGAGCATCACGCTGCCCTCCTGGACGATGCCGGCCGTGCTCGGCTTCGTGATCGTCTATCCGCTGTTGGCGATGCTGATCGCCGGCCCCGGCGCAGGCAAGTGGATCGACAATTTCGGCATTCAGATCCTCATCTATGTGCTGCTCGGCTGGGGCCTCAACATCGTGGTCGGGCTCGCGGGCCTGCTCGACCTCGGCTACGTCGCGTTCTACGCCATCGGCGCCTATACCTGCGCGCTGCTCGGCAAGAACTTCGACCTGTCGTTCTGGATGATGCTGCCGCTCGCCGGCATATTGGCGGCGTTCTGGGGCGTGCTGCTTGGCTTTCCGGTGCTGCGGCTGCGTGGTGACTATCTCGCGGTGGTGACGCTCGCTTTTGGCGAGATCATCCGCCTGGTGCTGATCAACTGGAAAGACGTGACGCAGGGCAATGCCGGCATCGGTGGGATCCCACGACCGACATTCTTCGGGCTGCCGTTCAATGCCTCGCCTGAAGGCTTCGCGGCCCAGCTCGGGCTCGAGTTCTCGCCGCTGCATCGGCCGCTGTTTCTCTATTACGTCGTCCTGATCGCGGTGGTGCTCACCGCGATCGTCATCGGTCGTTTGCGCCGGCTGCCGGTCGGACGCGCCTGGGAGGCGCTGCGCGAGGACGAGATCGCCTGCCGCTCGCTCGGCATCAACACCACCAATGCGAAGCTCGCCGCGTTCGCGGCGGGTGCCTTCTTCGGCGGCCTCGCAGGCGCCTTCTTCACCGCGCGGCAGGGCTTTATCAGTCCAGAATCGGTGAACTTCTCGGAATCGGCGCTGGTGCTCGCGATCGTGGTGCTCGGCGGCATGGGCTCGACCGTCGGGGTCGCGATCGCGGCCGTCGTCATCATCGGTGGCACCGAGTTGCTGCGCGAGCTTACCTTCCTCAAGCAGATCTTCGGCGCCGAGTTCGATCCGGCGCAGTACCGCATGCTGCTGTTCGGCTTTGCCATGGTGCTGATGATCGTGTGGAAGCCGCGCGGCTTCATCGGCACCCGCGACCCCACGATCACGCTCCGCAAACACAAGGCAATCGACACCACACTGGCGCGGGAGGGCCGTGGATGAGCGCGCCGGTCACCCCGATCTTGCGCGTCGAGCACCTGACCATGCGCTTCGGCGGCCTCGTCGCCGTGCATGACTTCTCGTTCACCGCTGAGCGTGGCGCCATCACTGCCTTGATCGGCCCGAACGGCGCCGGCAAGACCACGGTCTTCAACTGCATCACCGGCTTCTACAAGCCCACGGAAGGCCGCATCGCGCTGCAGTTCGGGGCGCCGCAGCTGTGGGACGAGCTCGATGCGCTCACACAAAGCGGCAAGCGCGGCCGCGTGCGCCGCGACGGCGCGCTCTATCTCCTGGAGCGCATGCCCGACTACCTGGTGTCGCAGCGGGCGCGCGTCGCGCGCACGTTCCAGAACATCCGGCTGTTTCCCGGCATGACCGTGCTCGAGAACCTGATCGTCGCGCAACACAAGACACTCATGCGGGCCTCGGGCTTCAGCGTTCTGGGCGCGCTCGGCGCAAGCACTTATCGCAATGCGGAGCACGCCGCGATCGAGAAGGCGCGCTATTGGCTCGATCAGACCGGCCTCACCGAGCGCGCCGACGACCCCGCCGGCCAGCTTTCCTACGGCGGTCAGCAGCGGCTCGAGATCGCGCGCGCCATGTGCACCGACCCCGTGCTCCTCTGCCTCGACGAGCCGGCGGCCGGCCTCAATCCGAACGAAAGCGTGGCGCTCGGCAAGTTCCTGTGCACCATCCAGCGCGACCACGACGTCTCGATGCTGCTGATCGAGCACGACATGAGCGTGGTGATGGAGATCTCCGACCACGTGATCGTGCTCGACCACGGCGTCAAGATCGCCGACGGCACGCCCGACGCGGTGCGCAACGACCCGCGCGTGATCGCCGCCTATCTCGGCGTCGAGGACGAGGAAGTCGACGCCGTCGAAGCGGAGGTCGGGATATGACCTCGCCTCTCCTGTGCGTGCGCGGCGTGCACACCTTTTACGGCAGCGTTGCCGCGCTCAAGGGCGTCGACGTCGAGGTCGCCGAAGGCGAGATCGTGGCGCTGATCGGATCGAACGGCGCCGGCAAGTCGACGCTGATGATGACGATCTGCGGCAATCCGCGCGCGCGCGAGGGCACGATCGCGTTTGCCGGCCGCGACATCACCCGGCTTGCCACCCACGAGATCGCACGGCTGAAGATTGCGCAGGCGCCGGAAGGGCGCCGCATCTTCGTGCGCATGAGCGTGCTCGAGAACCTGCAGATGGGCGCGATCGTGTCTGATCCGGCGCAGTTTCGTTTCGACCTCGAGCGCGTGTTCACGCTCTTTCCGCGCCTGAAGGAGCGGCTGCATCAGCGCGGCGGCACACTTTCGGGCGGCGAGCAGCAGATGCTGGCGATCGCGCGCGCGCTGATGAGCCGCCCGCGCCTCCTGCTGCTCGACGAGCCCTCGCTCGGCTTGGCCCCACTCATCGCGCGGCAGATCTTCGAGGCCATCAAGGCGCTCAACCAAGAGGAAAGGCTCACCGTGTTCCTGGTCGAGCAGAACGCATTCCATGCGCTCAAGCTCGCCCATCGCGGCTACGTCATGGTCAACGGCCGCATCACGCTCACCGGGACCGGCGAGGAACTTCTGCATAGGCCCGAGGTCAAGACGGCTTATCTCGAAGGCGGGAGGCACTGATGAACCCGGCCGTTCCCGAGTTCGCGACCGACCTGCGCTCGCTCCTGCTATTCCTGTTCGTTACCGTCGGGCTTGGCGGCAGCGCCGCCGCGCTCGCCGGTCGCGCCATCGCGGCGACCTGGCGGCCGTGGTGGGATGTCGTCAAATACATGCTGCTCTTGGCGGTCGCCGTGCGCTTCGTACAGTTCTCGGTCTACCAGAGCCAGTTCCTGTCGCTCCCCGCCTATCTCGTCGATGCCGCTGTCTGCCTGATCGCCGGCTTGCTGAGCTTTCGCCTCAAGCGGGTGCAGCAGATGGTCACATCTTACGGCTGGATCAATCGGCGCGCCGGTCCGCTCAACTGGCGCCGCCAAAACTAACCCCTGCGTCGCCGAATTCGGATGACATTTGCCGCGATTGCGGCTTGAATCTTGCTTCATCGCCTGTTCCAGGGGAGAGACCGATGAAGACCCTCACCACGCTTGCGCTTGCTTGCAGCCTCGGCCTCGCGCTTGCCGGCTGCGGTCAGAAGGACGACACCATCAAGTTCGGGATCGGCGGGCCAATCACGGGCTCCGATGCCGCCTTCGGCGCGCAACTCAAGCAAGGCGCCGAGCAGGCGATCGCCGACATCAACGACGCGGGCGGCATCCTCGGCAAGAAGATCAGCGTAAGCGTCGGCGACGACGTCGGCGATCCGCGCCAGGGCGTGTCGGTCGCCAACAATTTCGTCGCCGCGGGCGTGAAGTTCGTAGTCGGGCACTTCAATTCGAGCGTCACCATTCCGACCTCGGAAATCTACCAGGAGAACGGCGCAATCCAGATCACGCCGGCCTCCACCAACCCGCGCGTCACCGAGCGCAACATGTGGAACATCTTCCGCACCTGCGGGCGTGACGACCAGCAGGGCGCGGTCGCGGGCGACTACATCGCCCAGCGTTTCAGGGGCAAGAAGGTCGCGATCCTGCACGACAGGACCACCTACGGCCAGGGGCTCGCCGACGAGACCAAGAAGACCATGAACAGCAAGGGCGTGCAGGAGGTGCTCTACGAAGGCATCAACAAGGGCGACAAGGATTTCTCGGCAGTCATCTCCAAGGTCAAGGCTTCGGGCGCCGATCTCGTCTACTGGGGCGGGCTGCACACGGAAGGCGGCCTGATCGTTCGGCAGATGCGCGACCAGGGCGTCAATGCGCCGCTGATGGGCGGCGACGGCATCACCTCCGACGAGTTCGCCACCATCGGCGGCCCGGGCGTCGAAGGCACGCTGATGACCTACGGCCCTGACCCGCGCAAGCGCGCGGAGGCCAAGACGGTCGTCGACAAGTTCCGCGCCAAGAACTTCGAGCCGGAATCCTACACGCTCTACAGCTACGCTGCGGTGCAGATCTTCAAACAGGCCGCGGAGGCCGCGAACTCGCTCGATCCGAAGAAAGTCTCCGAGATGATGAAGTCGGGCCGCAAGTTCGACACCGTCATCGGGGAGATCAGCTACAACCCGAAAGGCGACATCACCCGCCTCGATTATGTGATGTACGTCTGGAAGAAGGACGCGAGCGGCAAGATCACCTACGTCGAGATCGATCAGTAGTCACGATTTCGTCTTGTAGGGTGGGCAAAGGCGGCGGCACTGCGTTTTCAAATCGGTTGTGCCTATCGTGCGCCGTGCCCACCGTTCAGGCCAGTTACGCCGATCCGCTGTGGTGGGCACGGCGCACGATAGGAATTGCCAAGCATAGAGGCCGTGCCAGCGCCCATAGCCCGTCGAAGACGGGCGTAAACGCCCTTATGGCCCACCCTACAAGCGAGACCGCATCACCCGATCGTCTGCAGAACCGGGAACATCTCGATCAGCCAGGCATTGAACTGCGTGAAGAAGCCGAACAGGAACGCGAGCCCGGTCAGCACCAACAGCAACCCCATCGTCTTCTCGACATAGGGCAGATAGCTGCGGAACCGTACCAGGAAGGCCGCGAACGGCTCGACCGCGAGCGCCGCGATGATGAACGGCACGCCGAGCCCGAGCGAATAGACCGCGAGCAGCCCCGCCCCTTTGGTCACCGTTGCCTCCGAGGCCGCCACCGCCAGGATCGCAGCCAGGATCGGCCCGATGCACGGCGTCCAGCCGAACGCGAAGGCGAGCCCCATCACATAGGCGCCCCACAGCCCGACCGGCCTCTGCACATCCATGCGCTTTTGCCGGTAGAGGAACGCGATCGGCGTGATGCCGAGGAAGTGCAGGCCCATCACGATGATGGCGATGCCGGCGACGATTGCGAGCTCGTGGGAATAGAAGCGCAGAAGTGAGCCGATGACGCTCGCGCCGGCCCCAAGCGCCACGAACACGGTCGAGAACCCGGCCACGAACAGCAGCGCCGCCACGAGCACGTCGCGCTTGACCAGGGGCTCTGCTTCGGCCCCGGCGAGCCGCTCCAGCGAGGAGCCGGCGAGGTACACCAGATAGGGCGGCACCAAGGGCAGCACGCAGGGCGACAGGAAGCTGATCAGGCCCGCAAACAGCGCGGCCAGGACGGAGACATCGGCGGCCATGGGTCCCTAGATGCGCTGAGCCGCCCTTCGAACGCAAGCCGGCCTAGCCCGCATCGCATCGATGTGATCGCGGATTTGATGATAGGTTGGCGGCGATGGCTAACCTTATCACCGACATTGCGGGGGTGCGGGTCGGGAACGCGCATGACGAGCGGCTCGGCTCGGGCGCGACCGCGGTCGTGTTCGACGAGCCCGTGGTCGCCTCGGTCGACATCCGCGGTGGTGGCCCCGCGACGCGCGAGGCCGACCTGTTGGAGGCGGGGCGCTCGGTCGAGCGGATCGACGCCATTGCGCTCTCCGGCGGCTCGGCCTTTGGGCTCGACACCGGCGGGGGCGTGCAGGCGCGACTGCGCGAACAGGGCCGCGGCTTTGCGGTCCGCACCGCGCGGGTGCCGATCGTGCCGGGCGCCGCCATCTTCGACCTGCTCGCCGGCGGCGACAAGGACTGGGGGCGCTTTGCCCCTTATCGCGAGCTCGGCTATGCGGCGGCAGCGGCGGCCACAACGAGCTTCGATCTCGGCAGCGTCGGCGCCGGCCTCGGCGCCACCACCGCCGACCTCAAGGGCGGGCTCGGGTCGGCATCCGCCGCGACCGCGGATGGCGTGCTGGTCGGGGCGCTCGCGGTGGCCAATGCCGCGGGCTCGGCCGTGGTCGGCGGCGGCCCCTGCTTCTGGGCGGCACCGGTCGAACGCGACGGCGAGTTCGGCGGCCGTGGCTTTCCCGCGAAGCTGCCGACCGAGGCGCTGATTGCGCGAACCAAAGGCAGCGCGCGCGAAAGCACGACGCTGGTCGTTGTCGTCACTGATGCCGTGCTGAGCAAGCCTCAGGCCGAGCGGCTCGCCGTGATGGCGCAGACCGGCCTCGCCCGTGCGATCTATCCGGTGCACGCCCCGCTCGACGGCGACATCCTGTTTGCCGCCGCCACCGGGAGGAAGCCGCTCGCCGATCCGCTGCTTGCGCTGACACATCTCGGTGCGCTTGCGGCCAACACGGTCGCGCGCGCGATCGCGCGCGCCGTCTATGAGGCGCGCCCGCTGCCGTTTGCGGGCGCCCAACCAAGCTGGCGCGACAAGTTCGGCTAGGGCGCTATGGTCCCCGCTTAGTCATGAGCTTTGCCAATGCCCGAGCGTGGTCGATGAACAACTGCATGACCGGGCTGACCATGCGGCGCTTCAAGGTAATTATTCCAACTGGCCTTGGCAAAGCCGGTAGCTTGACGGGCAACATCTTAACCGCAGGATGCTTCACGCCAAATCGCATCATTGTTACGGGCCGCATCGACAAATAGGGACCATCTTCCAACAGGGCAGCGTACATCTGGGCAGAGTCGCAAATGATGTTGGCTCGTGGAAATTCCAACCCGCAGGCACGGAACGTATCATGGATGAAGGTGGCGACCCCGCTGCCTTCGGGCGGCAACACCCATGGTTCGCGGATGAGATCAGCAAGCTCGATCTTGCGCTGACCCCTCCAGCGGTTTCGCCTTCCTGCGACTACTACCAGCGGCTCGTCAAAAAGGATTTCTGCGCTGAGATCCTCCTCCGCCACCGGCCTCAATAACCGCGCGAGAACGAGATCGACGTTGCGCTCACGCAGCTCGCGATAGAGCGCGGCAACCGTTGTAGATTGCCTTACCTCAAAATTGATCTGAGGGTGGCGGCGATGAAGCCGGGTAATGATGGCTGGAAGAAACCCGGCCAACAGGACGTCAGCACTGCCGATGCGCAACTCTCCGGCACTTGGGTCGGATAGAAACTCGATATCCTTGACGCCTTGCCGCAATTCATCGAATGCGACAGCGCCTCGCTTGAGCAACGCAGTGCCGTAAATTGTTGGCTCGACGCCATACCGATCGCGATCAATGAGACGTACGCCGAGCACATGTTCGAGGTCGGCGATGACCTTGGAAACGACAGGCTTTGAAACTGCGAGCTGCTGTGCCGCCTTCGTCATGCTTCCACATTGGACGACTGCGAGCATGATGTGGAGGTCGCGCAATTTAATGCGTCTACCTATGCGCTCCGACCAATCCATCGCGTCCTCATCTTGGTTAGTCGTATGATTAACCAAAGGTCCAATATTAGAAATTGTCAGTTAACAGAAATCAAGGCACGGTTTGGCACCGATCGGTAACGGACAGCACCATCACCCGTTGGGAAAAATTGCGAGGAAGCATGCTCACCAAACGCGATCTCTTGTCTGCTATCGCCGGTACTGCTTTCAGTGCGTGTGCAACTGAGCGGGCTTCGGCCCAATCCTTTCCGACGCGTCCCGTGAAGATCATTGTGACGCTGCCGGCGGGATCGGCTCCCGACATCCGACATCGCCTCATTGCCCAACAGCTCACTCAACTCTGGGGGCAGCAAGTCGTCGTGGAAAACCGACCTGGCGGCGGCGGCTTGATCGGCGCCCGGGCGGTCCTCGCTGGCGAACCGGATGGACACACGCTGCTCGCGGCGGCGGCGTCCATCTTCACAATCCTGCCGGCGCAGAGTGAAAAGCTTCCTTTCGATGTCAACAACGACCTGATTCCGCTGGGCCTGACATTACGCGAAGGTATGGTGCTCGCCGCCTCGGCGAAGGTTGGCATCAACTCGCTTCCTGAACTCGTCGCGCTGGCGCAGAAGAATCCGGATCAATTGATCATTGGTACGAATCCCGTCGGAAGCCTTCCGTACTTGGCGGGTAAATTGCTTGTTGATCTAACGAACGCGCGGATGACGGTGGTGCCCTACTCGACAGGAGGTACCAACGAGGCAATCAGGGACATCATGGGCGGGCGCGTTCATGCCGTCATCGAAGGAATGACAGGGCTAAAGGGAAGTATTGCCGCCGGAGCAATCAAACCGTTGGCTATCATGTCACACGAACCGTTGCCGACGTTTCCCAATTTGCCAACCGCATCTGCGACTGTTCCTGGCCTTACGGCAATTGGCTGGCT
>Ga0081455_10009292_pt1 | contig 10124 bp, 7 predicted proteins | sample TabmetS3T2R1_FD_70207 | JGI IMG/M metagenome (GOLD analysis project Ga0081455, IMG submission 70207) | Tabebuia heterophylla rhizosphere microbial communities from the University of Puerto Rico - S3T2R1 | ecosystem: Host-associated > Plants > Roots > Rhizosphere ... | reverse complement strand
GTCAGCGACGACGGCGTGGCGGTGAGCGGATCCTTCAGCGAGGTCTCCGGGCTGGAGGTCGAGGTCCCGCCGATCCTGTACCGCAACGGCAGCGAGGACATCACCCAGCGCAAGATCCCCGGCCTGAAGAAGTTCACCGACATCACCCTCAAGCGCGGCGTCACCGGCCACGTCGGCTTCTGGAACTGGATCGTCGAGGCGCTGAACGGCAAGGTGCGGCGTACCGCCGGCTCGATCCTGCTGCTGGACGAGAACCGCAACGAGGTGATGCGCTGGAACTTCAGCCGCGCCTGGCCGTGCAAGTACACCGGGCCGGCGCTGCACGCCGGGAACAACGAGATCGCCATCGAGACGCTCGTGATCTGCTGCGAGCAGCTCCTGATCGACGCCTGAGCGATGTCCGCGCCCGCGACGCTGCCAGGGCTGACCGTCGAGGTCGCCCCGCGCCCGACCGCGCCGACGCCGCTCCGCTCCGACATCGCCGGGTTCATCGGCCGCACCCGGCGCGGCGCGGTCGGCGAGGCGCTGCGCGTCGACGGCCTGACGGACCTGCAGCACCGCTTCGGCGGGCTGGACCCGGGCTCCAGCACCGGCTACGCCGTGCGCGGGTATTTCGAGAACGGCGGCGAGGTCGCCTGGGTGGTCAGGGTCAGCGGGCCGGCCACGACCGCCGAGGCGCTGTGGACGGTGGGCGACCTGGTCGGGTTCGCGGCGCCGGCCTTCCGGGTGACGGCGACCAGCCCGGGCGCCTGGGCCAATCGCGCCACGGTGCGGCTCGACTACCGGGCGAGCAGCCTGGCGGGGACGCCAGAGGTCGACGTGCGGGTCTCGGTCCCCGGCGAGCCGGTCGAGTCGTTCCGCGGCCTGCTCGTCGACTGGCTGCCGTTCGCGGCTTTCCTGATCATCTACGACTACGCGCGGGGCATGTCCGAGAGCGTGGGCCTGCCGGTGCTGTGGCAGCAGCCGGTCGACGTCGACCGCTTCCTGGGCGGCGGCACGGTGCCGACCGTCTGGCTGCAGGAGCACCTCAAGCTCGGCCACTCGACCTGGTGGGAGGCGGTGGTCAGCCTCACCTACGTGTCGTTCTTCCTGGTGCCCTACCTGGTGGCCGGCGTGTTGTGGCTGCGGTCGCGGTCGGCGTTCCACCAGTGGGCGCTGCGCTTCGTCACGATGTCGTTCCTCGGCGTCGTCTGCTTCGTGCTCGTGCCGGCCGCCCCGCCCTGGGCCGCCGCGGCGTGCCGGCCGGTCGACGTGCACGGCGGCCCGAGCAACCCGGCCTGCATGTACTTCAGCCCCCGCTACATCGGGTCGCACGGCCTGCTCGGGGCGCTGCACACGTCGCATCCGGGCGCGACGCCGTGGGTCGAGCGCCTGTCCGGCCGGGGCTGGTCGACGCTGCACATCCCGGTGGCCCGGCAGCTGCTGGACGAAGGTCAGAAGACAGTCGACCTGGTGGCCGCCATGCCCTCGCTGCACGCCGGCTGCACGCTGCTGTTCGTGCTGTTCGTCTGGCGGCGCGTCAACCGCTGGTGGCGGCCGTTGCTCGTGGCCTACCCGCTGCTGATGGCGTTCACCCTGATCTACTCGGCCGAGCACTACCTGGTCGACGTGTTGGGCGGCTGGGTGATGGCGGTGTTCGTCCATCTCGGCTTCAACCGGCTGGAGCGTCGAAGAAATCGCGCCCGCACGGCCGATACGCTGGTAACTCAGTCACCGACAGTTATGGAGCAGCAGTGGCCGCCGATCGCAACGACGCCGTCGTCAACCTCGCCAAACGGCGGGGTTTCGTCTACCCGTCGAGCGAGATCTACGGCGGAACCCGCTCCGCCTGGGACTACGGCCCCCTCGGCGTCGAGCTGAAGGAGAACGTCCGCCGTCAGTGGTGGAAGGCGATGGTCACCAGCCGCGACGACATCGTCGGCCTGGACTCCGCGGTGATCCTGGCCACCAAGGTGTGGGAGGCCTCGGGCCACCTGGCCACGTTCACCGACCCGCTGACCGAGTGCAAGAACTGCCACAACCGGTTCCGGGCCGACCAGCTCGAGGAGGACTTCGAGGCCCGCAAGGGTCGCCTGCCCGAGAACGGCCTGGCCGACATCACCTGCCCGAACTGCGGTGTGCGCGGCCAGTGGACCGAGCCGCGTGACTTCAACGGGATGTTGAAGACGTTCCTCGGCCCGGTCGAGGACGACGAGGCCGTCCACTATCTGCGGCCGGAGACCGCGCAGGGCATCTTCGTCAACTTCCTCAACGTCATGACCACGGCCCGCAAGAAGCCGCCGTTCGGCATCGCGCAGACCGGCAAGAGCTTCCGCAACGAGATCACCCCGGGCAACTTCATCTTCCGCACCCGCGAGTTCGAGCAGATGGAGATGGAGTACTTCGTCGAGCCGGGCACCGACGAGCAGTGGCACGAGTACTGGATCGACGAGCGCTGGAACTGGTACGTCGACCTCGGCATCGACCCGGCCAACCTGCGCCGGTTCGAGCACCCGAAGGAGAAGCTGTCGCACTACTCGACGCGCACCGTCGACATCGAGTACCGCTTCGGCTTCGGCGCGACCGAGTTCGCCGAGCTGGAGGGCATCGCCAACCGCACCGACTTCGACCTGAGCACGCACTCGCAGCACTCCGGCGCCGACCTGACCTACTTCGACCAGGAGAAGAACGCCCGCTGGACTCCGTACGTGATCGAGCCGGCCGCGGGCCTCACCCGGGCGGTGCTCGCGTTCTTGCTCGACGCGTACAGCGAGGACGAGGCGCCCACCGCGTCCGGCAAGCTCGAGAAGCGCACCGTGCTGCGCCTGGACAAGCGGCTGGCTCCGGTCAAGGCGGCCGTGCTGCCGCTGTCGCGCAACACCGATCTTTCGCCCAAGGCGCGGGACCTGGCGGCGACGCTGCGGCGCAACTGGAACGTCGACTTCGACGACGCCCAGGCGATCGGCCGCCGCTACCGCCGCCAGGACGAGATCGGCACGCCGTTCTGCGTCACCGTCGACTTCGACACCCTCGACGACAACGCCGTGACGGTGCGCGAGCGCGACTCGATGGCTCAGGAGCGCGTCGGCCTGGACCAGGTCGAGGCCTACCTGGCGGCCCGGCTGCCGGGCTGCTGAGTCGCTGCCCCAGGCGGCGTCGGGCCGTGCATCCGAATAGGGCAAGCTTGGGGGAAATGCACCCAAGAAGATCAGAGGAGACGGCGCGATGACCACGCCGCAGTCAGGACCACCGCCCTGGGGTGACCAGCCGGGCCCGGGCGGCCAGCCCGGTCAACCGGGGCAGCCGAGCCAGGGCCAGCCCGGGCCGTATCCGCCCGGGACGGAGGGCTTCTCAGCGCCCCCGCCCGGCTCATCGCCTCCGCCCGGCTCAGCGCCTCCGCCCGGCCAGTACCCGCCGCCGGGCGGCTACCCACCCGGCCCGGGCGGTCCGCCCGGTCCCCCCGGCGGTGGATTCGGACAGCCGCCACGGCCGAACCACACGACCCGCAACACGATCATCGCGATCGTCACGGTGCTGGTCGTCGCCGGCGCGGTCATCGGCATCGTGGCCGCGACCTCCGGCAACAAGAAGCACGACGCCGGCAAGTCCGGATCGCCGACAACCGCGGCAGCGACGGGCGGTTCGCCGGCCAGCGGCGGCGCGTCCGGTGGCGGGGCGCCGTCCGAGGCGGACGCCCGGACGGCCGTCGAGCGCTACATCAGCGACATCAACAAGCAGGACAAGGACGACGCCGGCTCGCTGGTCTGCTCGGCCGCGAAGGCGGGTTGGCAGAGCAGCGTCGACGGTCCGGGCGGCGATTTCACCGTCGTCGTCAAGCACTCCGAGTTCAAGACGTCGGCTGACGGCTCGCAGCCGAACTCGATCGACGTCACCTACTCGATCGACGCGGCGGATCGGTCGGACAGTTCGCAGACGAAGTCGAAGGACGTGACCTTCACCGTGATCAACGAGTCCGGTCCGAAGATCTGCAACGAGAGCTGACGAGTGCGTCGGCATACACCTTGATGTGTACGCTGGTGTCATGTCGCGAACGAACATCGACATCGACGACGAGCTCATCTCCTCCGTAATGCAGCGGTACCACTTCCGCACCAAGCGGGAGGCGGTCGACTATGCGCTCAAGCAGCTGCAGGTCGAGCCCATGACGAAAGAAGAGGCGCTCGCGATGGAGGGCACCGGCTGGGACGGGGACCTGGAGACGATCAAGGCCGGATTCCGGCCGGCCGGCGAATGAGCGTTCTTGTCGACTCGTCAGGCTGGATCGAGTACCTGCGCAAGACGGGAAGTGTGCAGAACATCGCGGTGCGCCGGGCGTTGCGCGACGACACTGCGGCGACGACCGATGTCGTATTGCTGGAGGTGCTCGCCGGCACGACATCGCCCGAGCGGGTTGCCGCCTGGCAGCGGTTGCTCGGTCGGTGCGAGTTCGTGCCGCAGGTGCCTCGAATGGATGTCGAGGCGGCGGCTGGCCTCTATCGGGAGTGCCGTCGCGCTGGCGAGACGATCCGCTCGCTGAATGACTGCCTCATCGCGGCGATCGCGATCCGGCACGACGTGCCGGTGCTGCATCGTGACCGGGACTTCGACGTCATCGCCGAGCACAGCGCGCTGCAGGTGGTTCGCGGATGATTCGCCTGTCGGACAAGGTGGTAGCGGATCCGCCGGTGGTGTTGGCGCCGATGGCCGGCATCACGAACGTCGCGTTCCGGCGGCTGTGTCGCGAGCACGGCGCGATGCCTATGGGTCCGCCCGCCGAGGCGGCCGGACCGCAGGCGCCTGGACCGACGGTCGGCGCGATGCCTATGGGTCCGCCCGCCGAGGCGGCCGGACCGCAGGTGCCTGGACCGACGGTCGGCGCCGGGCTGTACGTCAGCGAGATGATCACGTCGCGGGCGCTGGTCGAGCGCAACCCGAAGACGATGCGCCTGGTGCGGTTCGCGCCGGACGAGCAGCCGCGCAGCCTGCAGCTGTACGGCGTCGACCCGGCCGTGGTGGGCGCTGCGGTGCGGATGATCGTCGAGGACGACTTGGCCGACCACGTCGACCTCAACTTCGGCTGCCCGGTGCCGAAGGTCACGCGCAAGGGCGGGGGAGCGGCGCTGCCCTGGCGGATGGGGCTGTTCGCCTCGATAGTCGGCGCCGCCGTCCGGGCGGCCGACGGCGCGGTGCCGGTCACGGTCAAGATGCGCCTGGGCATCGACCGCGAGCACCTGACCTACCGCGAGGCGGCGCTGCGGGCGCAGGACGCCGGGGTGGGCTACGTCGCGCTGCACGGGCGGACCGCGGCCGACTTCTACGGCGGCGAGGCCGACTGGGCGCCGATCGCCGAGCTGGCCGAGCTGCTGGACATCCCCGTCCTGGGCAACGGCGACATCTGGGAAGCCGACGACGCGCCGCGCATGATCCGCGCGACCGGCTGCGCCGGGGTCGTGATCGGACGCGGCTGCCTGGGCCGGCCGTGGCTGTTCGCCGACCTGGTCGCCGCGTTCGCCGGTCGGCCCGAGCGGCGCCTGCCCGGGCTGGGCGAGGTGGGCCGCACCATGTACCGGCACGCCGAACTGCTCGCCGACTGGTTGGGCGAGGACCACGGCGTCCGCGACTTCCGCAAGCACGTGGCTTGGTACCTCAAGGGTTTCGGAGTCGGCGGCGACCTCCGCGCCGCCCTGGCGAGTTCGAGCACGCTGACCGAATTGTCCGACCTGCTGGGCAAGCTCGACGCCGACCAGCCCTTCCCGGCCGACGTGCTGGGCCGCCCGCGCGGGCGAACCACGGGTCGGCGGTCGGTCGCGCTGCCCGAGGGCTGGCTGGCCTCCCAGGACGAGTGCGCCGTGCCGGCCGAGGCCGAGCTGGCCGATTCGGGCGGCTGAGACCGCTCGTCGAAGCGGCCTGACCCGCGGAAAACGTGATTCATCCCCACGTCGGGGTGTGTTGCCGGTCGCGGTGCCGCCGACGTCGGGTGCCCTACCCTCAGTGCACGCCGTCGAACCCGGAGGGGACCATGCCGAAGCTCGTCTACGACTTCTCCGAAGGCAATAAGAATCTGAAGGATCTGCTCGGAGGAAAGGGCGCGAACCTCGCCGAGATGACGAACCTGGGGCTGCCCGTGCCGCCCGGGTTCACGATCACCACCGAGGCCTGCCAGGCCTATCTCAAGAGCGGGCGCGAGCCCGAGGGACTGGCCGACGAGGTCGCCGAGCACCTGGCCGTGCTCGAGCACCGCATGGGCAAGAAGCTGGGCCAGTCCGACGATCCGTTGCTCGTCTCGGTGCGCAGCGGCGCCAAGTACTCGATGCCCGGGATGATGGAGACCGTCCTCAACATCGGCCTGTCCGACCAGTCGGTACGCGGGCTGGCCGCCCAGTCGGGCAACGAGCGGTTCGCGTTCGACTCCTACCGGCGGCTCATCCAGATGTTCGGCAAGACCGTGCTCGGCATCGACGGCGAGCACTTCGAGGAGGCGCTCGACGCCGCCAAGCACGCCAAGGGCACCACCAACGACCTCGACCTCGACGCCGACGACCTGCGCCGGATCGTCGAGACGTTCAAGGACGTCGTCGTCAAGCACGCCGGGCGCGAGTTCCCGCAGGAACCCCGCGAGCAGCTCGATCTGGCCGTACGCGCCGTGTTCGAGTCGTGGAACACCGACCGGGCCGTGGTGTACCGCCGCCAGGAGCGCATCCCGTCCGAGCTCGGCACCGCGGTGAACGTCGTCGCGATGGTGTTCGGCAACCTCGACATGGCCTCGGGCACCGGGGTGGCCTTCACCCGCGACCCGGCCACCGGCGGGCAGGGCGTCTACGGCGACTACCTGCAGAACGCGCAGGGCGAGGACGTGGTGGCCGGCATCCGCAACACGGTGCCGCTTGCCGAGCTCGAGCAGATCGACAAGAAGTCCTACGACGAGCTGCTCAAGATCATGCAGACGCTCGAGGAGCACTACCTGGACCTGTGCGACATCGAGTTCACCATCGAGCGCGGCAAGCTGTGGATGCTGCAGACGCGGGTCGGCAAGCGCACCGCGGCGGCCGCGTTCCGCATCGCCACCCAGCTGGTCGACCAGGATCTGATCGACATGGACGAGGCGGTGCAGCGGGTGAACGGCGCCCAGCTGGCCCAGCTGATGTTCCCGCGCTTCGACACCGCCGGCGGCCGCCAGAAGATCGCCACCGGCATCGCCGCCTCGCCGGGCGCAGCCGTCGGCAAGGTCGTGTTCGACTCCTACACCGCGGTGAAATGGTCACGCTCGGGTGAGAGCGTGATCCTCGTGCGCCGCGAGACCAACCCCGACGACCTCAACGGCATGATCGCTGCGGCCGGCATCCTCACCTCGCGCGGCGGGAAGACGTCGCACGCGGCCGTCGTGGCCCGCGGCATGGGCAAGACCTGCGTGTGCGGCGTCGAGACCCTCGACGTCGACACCAAGAAGCGCACGTTCCGCGCCCCGAACGGCGTCGTCGTCCAGGAGGGCGACGTGATCTCGATCGACGGCACGACCGGCGAGGTGTTCCTCGGCGAGGTGCCGGTGGTCGACTCGCCGGTGGTGCGCTACTTCGAGGGCGAGATCGAGCCCGGCTCCGACGAGCTGGTCTCGGCCGTCGACCGACTGATGCGCCACGCCGACGGCACCCGGCGCATGAGCGTGCGCTCGAACGTCGACACCGCCGAGGACGCCGCGCGGGCCCGCCGCTTCGGCGCGCAGGGCATCGGCCTGTGCCGCACCGAGCACATGTTCCTGGGCGAGCGGCGCCAGCTGGTCGAGCGGCTGATCCTGGCCGACACCGACGAGGAGCGCGATGCCGAGCTGGCCGCGGCGTTGGAGGCCCTCGCCGCGGGGGAGCCGTTGCGGTTGCTGCGGGCGTTGGAGACCACCCACACGCCGCGGCGGCGCGACGACAAGGGCCGGATGGCGGCGCCGTACCGCGCGCCCGAGCTGCCCGCGGTGCTCGATGACGTACACGTGGTCAACTCGTGGGCCTGGTCACGGCCGTACGCCGGCGAGGTGTGCGTGCTCGACTGCAACGCCGCCTGGCCGTCCGCGGTGTCCACCGTCGAGGTGGCGCACGGCGGGCTGGCGCACACCGGCGCCGTCGGGTTCACCGGGCGGCCGGGCATGTATGAGATGGCGGTCTACCAGTGGGCCGAAGAGTGGTTGCCGTCGCCGCTCGGCTACGTGCGGCCGGGGCAAGAGACGATTTGGGTTCCGCACCCGGTCGTCGTCCGCCTGGTCGAGCTGGCCGAACGCAGCGGACGGACGTTCGCCGCCGGCCACAACTACCGCTTCATCCCCCAGTTCGCCGCCCTCCGGGAGCTGTGCGCCCGGGGCGACGTGGGGCCCCTGTACCTGGGCGAGGGGGCCTACGTGCAGGACCTCTGGTCGATGGGCGACCGGGGACCGGACTACTGGCGCCTGCGCGACCCGCAGGACATGTTCCTCGGGGCGGCCATCCATCTGGTCGACTTCCTGAGCTGGTGCCTCGGTCCGGTCGAAGAGGTGCAGGCTTACGCCAACCACCGGCTGCCCTTCTTCCCCGCCCCGGAGAACTTCGTCGCCACCCTCCGGTTCGCCGGCGGGGCCATCGGCCAGGTGGTCGTCGCCCTGGGGTCCCGCCGCCGGCGCAAGTTCGTGGTCACCTTCCGCCTCCACGGGGAGCAGGGGGGCGCGACCGCGGCCAACGACGCCCCGGTCGTCGAGGTGGACGCCGCCGCCGCGGAAGGGGGGCCCGACTCGCCGGCCTCCATCTCGGTGGCCCCGGCCGACGCCCTGGCGGCCGAGCTGGAGCACGTGGTGACCTGCGTCCGCACCGGGCGGCCCCCGCTGGTGGGCGTCCGCGACGGCGCCCGCGCCGTGGCCGTCTGCGCCGCCGCCAACCGGTCGGTGGCCGAGGGGCGCCCGGTGCGTCCCGAGGGAGCCGGTGGTGAGCCGTGAGGGGGGACGGGCCGGCTCAGGCTCTGCTCAGGAGCCGGCGATCTGCTGGAGGCGGGGCTTCATCTCCCGCAGGGCGGCCGGCACCTGCTTCTGCCCGGTAAAGACCGGGTCCCAGAACTCTTTCGTCAGCAGGTCGCTCATGTCGCTCGCCCACTTAGGGTGGAGCCACAGCAACTCCGGCCGCTGGGCCTGATTGAGGGCGTCCGCCAGCACTCCCGTCCGGACGTTGGGCCGGCCCTTGAAGATCTCCGCCGTCCAGCGGGGCACGTCCTCCTTCAGGGCCGGGGGCCGGCCTTCGAAGACCGCCAGGCGGGAGCGCTCGGCCAGCCAGCGCATGAAGGTCCAGGCCGCCTCCCGCTGGGCCGACCCGCGGGCGATCTTGTGGTCGAAGATGTACCCCTGGGGGCTGGCCTTCGCCGTGGCGTTCCCCTTGGGGAAGGGGGCGAAGGCCCAGTCCACCTCCTGGGGCAGGCTGGAGTACTCCAGCAGCTCCCACGGCCCCAGCACGCTGAAGGCCGTCGTCTGCTGCCGGAAGTCGGCCGTCTCGCCGACCTGGGGCCAGACGCGGTGGCGCAAGCGGAGGTCGACGAAGGCCTGGTAGGCGTCGGTCACCTCCTGGGTGTCGCAGACGATCGTCTTGTAGTCGTCCTTGACCCAGGTGCCGCCCCACATCGACTGGGGGGCCCAGGGCCAGTTGCCCAGGTTGTTGATCCCGTGCACCGCGGTCTTCCCGTCCGGGCCGACCTTGACCAGGCGCTTCAGGTCCTCGACCAGCTTCTCCCAGGTCCAACCGACGGTGTTCCACTTCTCGGGGGGCTCGGCGACGCCGGCCCCCGCCAGGTGCTGGCGGTTGTAGATCAAGGCCATCGCCCCGGCCTGGGTGGCGAAGGGGAGCCCGTAGCTCTTCCCCTGCCACTGCGAGCTGTACTGGAAGAGGAGCTGATTGAGCTTGTCGGTTTCCAGCCGGTCTCGCTTGAACAGGTCGGAGATGTCCTGGGCCAGGCCCAGGGTGACGGCCGCGTAGGCGGACTCCGAGATCTGCAGCACGGCCGGGGGCTGGCCCCCGGCCACCATCGTCAGGAGCTGGGGCAGGTACTCGGGGGCGCCCCCGGGGCGGACGGTCAGCTTGACCGTGATCTGGGGCTGGGCGGCCTGGAACTCGGCCAGGAACTGGGGCGCCTGCTGGACCTGGGGCGGG
>Ga0081455_10009291_pt1 | contig 10125 bp, 9 predicted proteins | sample TabmetS3T2R1_FD_70207 | JGI IMG/M metagenome (GOLD analysis project Ga0081455, IMG submission 70207) | Tabebuia heterophylla rhizosphere microbial communities from the University of Puerto Rico - S3T2R1 | ecosystem: Host-associated > Plants > Roots > Rhizosphere ... | reverse complement strand
TCCAGCAGCAGCGCGCGCGCACCCAGCGGACTGCCGGGGCGTCCGGTCGGCACAAGCAGCGCATCGGCGTCCTTCGCGTCTGGGGCCGTTGACTTCCAGTCGGGCCATTCCATCTTGTTGGTGACGCGGAAGAAGCTGCCTCCCTTGAGGCATTCCTGCGCGACACCGATGCCGTAGCGGCGCGCCGAATTGTTGGCATCGATCAGATAAAGAAAGCGGTTTTCGCGATCGACCACGATCGACCCGGGCACGACGGTGGTGCGATAGAACACCACCTGGCGCTGGAAAGCGAACGGCAGGCCGTCGCCGGTCGAGCCGCCATCGACGCCGGGTTTCAGGTCCGCCATGACGACGTCCTCGCGTCCGCGCGCCGGCTTGGACGATGACGCCGTCACGCCGGCACTGATGCCGGGACCCTTGCTTACGACAAATCCGTAAGTCAGGGCCGCAAGCGCAATGGCGGCAACCAGTGCGGAGACGCCGACGACCAGCGGCTTCCAGTTTCGATCCGTCGACAGCACCTCGCTGATTTCGGCTGCGGACCTCGCTTCACCCGCAGTGAACTCGTCCTCGATCCGCCTGACGGCATCCTCGAGCGCGGTGGCGTGAGATGCGGCAGCTTCACGCGCGAGGTGAGACTTCCTGATGATGCTCCGGGCATCCCTGTAGATCCGGTCGCGCGCAGCGGCATCCTTGCCGGCAACGGCTTTCCGCAACAGCGCGTAATAGTCCACGTTCATCGGTTGTCCCTCAAGAACTACCGGACCGGCGGCGCGTACTGGATTCCGCCCTTCGTCCACAGCGCATTCAGCCCGCGCGGGATGCTGAGCCGGGATTGCGTTCCGACGTTCCGCTCATAGATTTCGCCGTAGTTGCCCGTCGCGCGAACGGCGCGCGCCGCCCAGTCGTTCGCAAGACCCAGCTGCTGGCCGAATTCGCCTTCGGTCCCGACCAGCCGACGGATGTTGGGATCGGGAGATTTGAGCGCATCGTCGATGGTTGCCGACTTGACGCCGAGCTCCTCGGCGTTGATCAGCGCGTAGAGCATCCACTTGACCAGGTTGAACCACTGGTCGTCGCCCTGTCGAACCACCGGCCCGAGCGGCTCCTTCGAAATCACTTCCGGCAGGATGACATGGCTGTCGGGGCTTCCGAGCTTGAGACGCTCGGCGTAGAGCTGTGAAACGTCGCTGGTCAGCACGTCGCATTTGCGCTCGTCATAGGCCTTGCGGCTCTCTTCGGCGGTGCCGACTTGCAGAATCTTCAGCGGCATCTCGTTGGCGCGGAAATAGTCCGCCAGATTGAGTTCGCTCGTCGTGCCGGCCTGCGCGCAAACCGTCTTGCCGCCAAGCTGGAGGGCAGTGTCCACGCCACTCTCGCGGCGCACCAGAAAACCCTGGCCGTCGTAATAGGCGACGCCGGCGAACATCAGGCCGAGCGACGTCTCGCGTGACATCGTCCAGGTCGAGTTGCGCGACAGCACGTCGATCTTTCCGGACTGCAGCGCATCAAAGCGGTTTGCGGCGTCGAGCGGTGTGAACGTCACCTTGGCGGGATCGCCAAGGATTGCGGCCGCGACCGCCCGGCAAATATCGACGTCAAGGCCGGTCCAGTTGTTGTTGTCATCCTGGCTCGAAAAGCCCAGCAATCCCTGGCCCACGCCGCAATTGAGCGTGCCGCGCTCCTGGACGGCCTTCAAGGTCTGGGCGCGGACCGGCGGGCCGCCTGCAATCAGCATGGCCAGCAGCATTGCGGCCGCGAGGACGAGGGACCGCCTTGTGCAATCGGGCATTCCGGTCTCGCGATTGGTTGCGCCGCGGCCCGCCGGACGCGTCAAGCTGGTGAAAGAGACAGATGGGTGACTGCCGTTCAGTCTTCGCCGCCCTCAAAAACACGGGCCTTGATCTGGATCAATAGCGGCGCAAGTAACATAGGTGCAGCGATCAAGCCGCTAATAAGGTCGCGGCAACGGATGAATCGATGGCGTCCGGCTCATAAGATCGATCAAGACACTATCCGCTTGAGACCGTTCAGAATTGAGCCTGCAAGCGACATGGCAGGTCGACCGAGAATCTCAGCGACTTCCCCCTCGGCTACCTCGGTGAATTGCGCTAACGAACGCTTGTGCGACCGAGCTGCCGCAATAATTGCATTCCCAAGCCGCTTGCGGTTTTCCGCGGTGTCGAACTGCACCTGCAGCATCTTGCAGCCGTGGTCGAGTGCCGCCGTCATATTGGCCAATGTGGAACTGTCGAACTCGAGCATGGTGAACATATATCCGTAAAGGGCTTGCCTAAGCGGCTGGCGTGCGATTTGGCGGGGAAGACGAAATCCCGGTCTTGCGGTCGCGATAATGTGCCAGGACTTCCCGGGAACTGGATGCATGCAGGCTCGTGAACTGATCCCGCAAGTGACCGAGTTCATGGTCGGAGATCGTGAAGTGAGGCGCGCCGAGGAACAGCAACGCTGCAGTAGTGTCCCAGGAAAACTGGTGTGCCTTGGCGAGTATCAGCAACAGCTCGCGGCCCTTTCCGACAAGCGCCCGCTCGACGACGTCGGATGGCAGCGAACACAACAGGGTGAGCGCGACGATGGTTTCCTCTGTCTTCCGCGCGCGGGCGTATTCAAGAATGGCGCTCTCCTTCAATTCACCCAGCCTGTGCTTGAACGAAACGGCCTTCTTCGCCGCGTAATAGCGCGGGGATCCAGGTCCGAATTTCGCGTGCATCGATGCGGTAACATCCGCGACGAGCGCATCGACCGTGTCGATCATTTCGGGACGCTCGCGTTCGAGCTTTCTCTTCGTCTCGTCCGATGCCTTGGCAATCAGCTGCTGAAACAAATGGCGTGGAATGTCCTGCCGAAGCCCGATGCTCTCGGCGAGAATGCGGTCGTTCTCCGACCGTTTGATGAGGTTCAAAAAGCCCGCCTCGGATAGTCTCGCCCCTTCATTGCTGGCGACGGATTGAGCGACTTGCTGATTTCCGCGTTTGACGAGAACGTCGGTGACGGGCTCCGGTATCGAACGCCGCTTTGATATCGCGAGCAAATGTTGCTGGCCCTGGGTGTTTGCACTCTTCAGCAGCGTTCGGATATCGATACGCTCGGAATATCGGAGCACCGGGCCTGCCACTTCGATGGTCTGGTCGCAGGCGAGCTTTTCGATCAGTTGTCCGGGTGCATGGTCGATGCGGGAAAGCTTGGCCGCCAGCTTGGCGCGCGCGGCAAGCTCGATTTCCGATGCCAGCCGTCCGATGACCTCACCAAAGACCCAGATCTCTTCGTCGGTGTATCGCCCGACCATGAGCAGATCGGTCGCGTGCCATAGCGCGCGCTCGCGGCTCTCCGGCGTCCCGCTGCGGATTGCGTCGTCCAGTTCTTCCAGATAGGAAGCCATCGGCGATTTCCAGGTCACCCAGCCCGCGAAAAAACCGGAGCCAATCCCGTCGATATCGCCTGGAGGCGAGAGAGGCGGAATGGTCCGGCCGTCGAAAAAGGCCTTGTCGCGAAATGCGTTGCGCAGGATCGTAGGTAAAAGCAGCTTAACGGCTGCTCAATGCGTGCTCGTCCCGACCGCAGTGCTGAGGCCGGATCGCAGCTGTTGCCGATTTTCGATACCGAATCCGATCTCGAACCGGCTCCCGAGCGGCGTTGTCACCCGCCGCCGTGGCTGGTGCAGATGGCGATCAGCCGCACCCCTTGCGAACTGCGACCCTCTCACTCCCCGAGCAGATGAAGCCTCTGCCCCTCGGCAAGGCGGATCGGCTTTGCCGAATACGAGAAGCGGTCGGCCTCGACATATCCCGCCGGGTTCGACCACGATTCCTGCGGGCGCGGCACGGTCGTGAAGAAACCCTCGATCCGCTCGGCCGTGACCTCGATCGTCGCAAAACCGTGACGGCTGTCGACGCCGGCGACGAGCCGGGCTCCGCTCTGCGCGTCTTCGTGGCCGACTTCGACATTCAGATAGTGCAGATTGAAATATCCGCCGTTGCCGATGACGAAGAACGGCAGCTTTTTTCCGTCAACGTCTCGCTCGATCCGCTGATAATTGTGAACATGCGCGGTCAGGAACATGTTCGGCACACGGCGCGCCTCGTTGATGGCCTTCTCCACCGCGCGGGCCATCACCACGCTGCCGCTGTGATGATCGTCGAACGAGTAGATCGGATGGTGCAGCGAAAGGATCAGCGCCTTGTTGTCGGGCGCCGCCTTGAGTTGAGCGGCAAGCCAGGCTTCCTGAGCTTCATCCATCCAGCCGCCCTCCGGCACGTTGGTGTAGAGCCCGATGAAATGGGCGAGCGGCGTGTCCAGGATCCAGTAGGGATACGGCAGACACATCGCCATGCGTCCCGTGTCCATCGCTTCATCGGTAAAGGTGCCGACCGGCGCGCAGAAATTTCGCTCAAATCCTTCCAGCGACCGCTTGTCGGAGAACCCGACCTGTCCGTCGTGATTTCCCGGTATGGCGAAGATGGGCGCGGGATAGTGTTCATAGGCGTCGTAAAACTGGTCGAAATAATTGTCGACCTCGCCTCGATAATAAACGACATCGCCGAGGTGATAGAGGAACGACGGCGGGTCGGCTTTTCCGGCGAAGGAGGCTTCAAGTCCCTTTGCGACCAGCGTTTGCGCTGCCGGATCCTTGACCCCGCCGCTGTCGCCGATCGTATGAAAGACCAGCCGGCCGGCGGCTGCGATCTTGCCGACGGCGTCCGCGCCCAGCACCTGATCGAGACCAAGCCGATACGGATAGGGCCCCTTCGGCTCGAAGGGTATCGGCTGGATTGTGCCGCGCGCCGCAGATTCCAGCGTCACCGATTCCGGCGCCACCGCCTGGCTTGCCCGCTCGGTCCGGGCCAGCGGACCGCCCGACGGGCGCGGACGGGAAAAAGTCATCGGCATGGCTCACCCCCGAAAACATCAAACACAACCTGTGGGGGCCATCTCTGCACCTCGCACGTCCGCAGTCAAGCTTCGCAGAGGTCGCGGCTATTGCGTCAACAACATGACGGCAGTGAAAGCCCCGGATTTGCATCCGGGGTCTTCACGTTGCGCTGGTTCAGAAGCTCAACGCGCCGGCTTGAGCGTGTTCTCGATCATGTAGGCCGCGACCTTGCGGCCGACGTCCTCGCTGGTGCGGATCGCAAATCGATAGTGCACGCCGCCCCAAACGCGGACGTTCTTCTGCTCCTCGGCCATATCGGCGAGGCTGGCGAACTGCCGCTTCCGCGTTGCATCCCGCACATCGGTTGCCGTGAAAGGAATGGCCTTCACGGGACCGAACACCGATTCCAGAACGGCCGTCGCGATCGTTGCGTTGATCGTCGCCTGCGAGGGATATTCGGGATGCATCGGTGTCGGGTTGAACGAAGTCCAGCCGGCATCGCGCTCGGTGGCATCGTTGCCATCCTGGTCGCCATTGCGGATCGCGGTGACGGGGCGCCAGAAATTGTAGGTGTACTTGGCGTCCCAATTGACGATGTAGGCGTTCGCCAGACTCATGTTGAGCAGCGCGAAGAGCCGGGCACATTCGGCGAGCGGCATCTCCTGCTTCATCGCGAGCTCGCGAGCTGCCGCCTGCCATGCCGGGCCGAAGTTGATATTCTCCCAGAACTTGACTGCCTCGGTCTGCTCGGCGGTACGCGCCGTGCTCTTGGTGCCGCCGAGGCTCTTGACCTCATTGTAGTCGCGGGCCCATTCGGGGCTCGACAGCGCCGGCGGCGGGCCGGGCCGGAACTGGTCGGCACTCCCAATCACCCACGGCTTCGCGCGCGCGTACTGCTCCTGGATCGGCGGGGGGGTCGGCACATAGACGCCTGGGGCCGCGTGCGGCCGGTAAGTGTCCGGAGCACTGGTGCCGTCGTTTGCGCGGTCGGCCTGTACCGCTTCGGCAACCGCAGTACCCAGCTTGATGCCGTCTGTCTTGGCTGGTCCCTCCGGGATCGCCTTGAGCGATACCGCGTAGGCCTCTTCGATCTTGTCTTTCTTCGCCGGGTAGATCTGAACAAGGATCTGCCGCGCGGCTGCTGCGGCCGCGGCTTCGGCCGACGCCTCCGGAGCAGGGGGAACCGTCGCAACGACGCGGCTGTAGCGATTCTTCACGGTATTGATCGCGTCGGACATCGCAACATGCACCATGGCCAGGGTGCGCAGTCGGGGATTGTTGCCGACGTCGTTGGCCACCAGGGTGCCGGTGGTCGCGTTCCAGTCCGTGACGACATCGGCGCGCGCTGGCGCGCTCAACAGCGCGGCAGCGATGATGCTCGGCAGCAAAGCAGCTGCCGATCGTCCATAAACGGATTTCATCGGGAGACTCCTTATTTGCCGCCCACGCAATAGGGTGTTGTTTCACGCCAGGTGGGCATGGACATTTTTATCCCTTCCGATTTCGTCGTGGTGTGAACTACCTCACCGGTCGCGTGAGACATCCGAGCGCACCTTGCCGCGCGGCCATGCGAGCCGCGCTGGTCGCGCTTTGCAGGCATTGGAGCTCCAATTCACGGAACCGTACGGTGATGAACTTGTCTCCGCCGCAGATCAACGAGTGAAGGCGTAAAGCGCGACCCGCGACCGCGCGCGGGCCTGCTTGCCTCGAAATCAAAATGAGCCCGCCAGAGCTAGGTCGCGGCCAGCCGCGAACCACCAAGGCGGTAGTACTCGCCGAGAAAATCGTCGTTCGGCAAATGGTTGTCGCCACTGCGCGAATATTGCTCCTTCAGGCCATTGAGAAAGAACATTTCATGCGTACGTTCGTGCTTGGCCTCGATACGGCCGCGCGGCTCCAGGTCGAACAGCCCGTGCACGTGTCCTGCTACGGTTTCCGAGACGTTGATCCTTCCTGCGACCCCGAACGCTTCCATGAACCATGCGGTGTTCACCGCATCGCCCCAGATATCGAATGTCATCCTGCGGTTGCCGACAACGCCGGAAATGACCGGGCCGGTGTGGATGCCGATGCGCAATTGCAAGGCACACTCTCCAATCGCCTCGCATCGCGCCCTCAGGTGATCGAGCTGCGTTCGCATTTCCAGCGCCGCCAGGCAAACATCGATCGAGTGTCGCCGGTCGGGCGAAAGCACGCCGGCAACCGCCATATAGGCGTCGCCCATGGTCTTGACCTTCTCCAGGCCGTATCGCTCGCCGATTTCATCCAGGGCTGAAAAATACTCGTCGAGCAGGTTGACCAGCCGCGCCGGCTCGGTCCGTTCGGCCAGCAACGTAAAGCCCTGGATGTCGGCGAACAGGATGGTTGCCGAGCGCGTGTATCTGGGCTGCACCCTGCCGTTGCGTTTCAGCTCGTCGGCGATCGGCGCCGGCAGGACATTGCGGAGCAACTCCTCCGCTCGCGCTTTCTCGCTGGCCGCCTCGAGTCGCGCCTGATCCAGCTCCCTGATGGTCTGGCCGTACTCGATCAGCTTGCGGCGGAGCTCGAGTTGCGACAGCACCTGGTGCGACAGCCTTCGCAGCGACTCCATCTGCTCGAAGGAAAGCTGGCGCGGCTCGAAATCCATCACGCAGAGCGTTCCGAGCGCATAGCCCTCATCGGTGATGAGCGGCATGCCGCAGTAGAAGCGGCAGGGCGGCTCCAGCGCGACCATCGGGCTGCTCTCAAAGCGTGGATCCTGCTTCAGGTCGGGAACGACGAGCAACTCCGTCCCGCAAATCGTCGTCGTGCAGACGGCACTCTCGCGCGGCGCGTCGGTTACCTCGACCGGGAGGCCATATCTTGCCTTGAGCCAGCGCCGGTCGTCATCGATGAAGCTGATATAGGCGACCGGGCAGCCACAGATTTGCGCCGCAAGCTCGGTGATTTCGTCGTAGGCGGTTTCCGGCGCGCTGCCGACAATATCGAGCGCGTGCAGGGCAGCCAATCGTTCAGTTTCGTTTGCGGGTGCCGGTGACGACATAATGGTCTCTGGGCCGCTGCCTCTCTCCGATGGCCAGGCGGCTCACCTGTCATTTGGGAAGTGTCACAGCTGCGACAAGTGGCGATCTGCAGCGCGACTGAGCGGTTCCAGCTATGCAACTCGTTGCCGCACAGCGATGCCGATGGGTGGACACACCTCACCGCCGCGAAGCCCTTAGAGGCGGCGGCGGTGCGCGGTGCGGGCCGTAGGGTAGGGACGGCTAGGTGGTGGATATCAATATCCGGAGTATCCAGTCACGGGCTGGCACGGAGGTTCGTTCGTCCAGGGCTGCGTGGCAAATGCGCCGACGCGCGGCGCCGGAACGCAGGAAAGCGTGGTCGGGCCCGCATAGGCATCCGTGGCGACGTAGCGATCGGAAGCGACTTGACGCGAAGCGGCGTGGTGTTCACGGGCCATGGCAGGAGCCGCGATGATCGCGGCGGTGATGAGTGCGGTGGAAAAAAGTCCAAGTTTCATTTCGTTTCTCCTTTTTGAAGCCGACTGCATCGGCTGCGAAATGTCAGTGACAGCTGCAGCGCCGCGCTTCAAGAAACATCCGCTCACGTTCTTTCAACACGACGCGACAGCTGCCGCGTCGCGCGTCAAGATCATATGATGACAACAATGTTCCGGACCGACTCGAATGTACTCGACCGGTTCCGCGTGCGATTGCTGCGCGGGAACGTTACGGCGTCAGGCGCGTTCCCGCCGGATGACATCGCAGCCCGATCCGCGGAGGCAACTGCCATGACCAGCGATGCAAACCGCGACGTGACGAGACTGAGCCCGATCTCGCGCGCGCTGGGCACCGGGCCCACGCTCGACGTGCTCGGCGTGACGCATGTCTACAAGGCGATGGCGGATGATACCGGCCAGCAATTCTCGATATGGGAATCGATCGTGCCGCCGGGGCACGGCGCGCCGGCGCACACGCATACGCGCGAGGACGAAGCCTTCTATGTGCTGAGCGGCGAGGTGCTGTTCGAAGTCGAAGGCGCGGCCGCCCCGCTGCGTCTCGGCGCGGGCGCATCTCTGTTCGGCCCGCGAAACATCAGGCACGGCTATCGCAACGTCGGCAAAATCACGGCGCACTTGCTGGTGTTCGCGATGCCCGGCGGCGGCCTCGACCGCATGTTCACAGCCTTCGACGAAGCCGGCAAGCGCGCCGGACACAGGCCTGATATCGCGACCGTTACGGCGATTGCCGCGAAGTATGGCGTCGTGATTCATCCGCCGAAGCAGGAGTCGGGCTGTCAAGGTTAAAGCCACAAAGGCGCCTCAATTCACCAGCCGCAGGGCTCATTCTCTGTTGAAAAGTCTGGACTTTTCGAGTTCCTGTTGGCTTTCCGACATCAGCGCATGGCACCATGCCCGTACGGGGTTGCTTCGAGCGGGCGTCTATGCCAATCCACGATCAGTCGATGGCCGATGGGGGCCAATTCCGTCACATTTCGAATTCGAAAGGAGCGCCCTGAATGGGTCTGCGAGCATTTTTCATTGCGGCTGTTCTTGTTGGTTCGGCGCAAATTGCCGAAGCCGCTGAACAGTCCGTGCTGCGGCGCGTCTCTTGTTCTGTCGTCCGGTTCTACGTCGCAAAGTATAGCGCATCCGCTGCGGAGGCATGGGCTCGCAGCAAGGGCGCGAGCGAGGCAGAGATCGAGTCGGCTCGTCGTTGCCTGAAGGGCTCGCCGATTGTCACCGCGCAGTACTGAAACGTTCGGCCCGATCCGAACGATACACAGACCGCCTTCGGGCGGTCTTTTTGTTTGTGGTGCGGCGTCGCCGGAAGCGCACGGAATCAAAGGGGGCCGCTGAACAGCGACCCCCCTGCCGGTACAAATTTTTCGGAAATGCAAATGCAGCCCCGGCAGGAGTAGTTTTACGGATTTCCGCAGTTGGTGTGGATTCCGGAAAAACACGGTGTTCCCGTAGCGGAACCCGATCTGCCCTGGGCGGTTTCGCTGCCGCTCAATCCATCCCTGTCGGCTAGGCCTAGTGTTTCGGAAAGGCCGAATACACCACGGGCCGGTCAAGCCCTTTCGTGAAAAATATTCCGCTTTTCAGAAACGCAAATCGATGCTACCAATCCGCTCGTCCCACCCGGCAAAGGGGCGGCGCGCGATCGTCACGAGCCGTGCGGTGGGATGCGAAGGGACGCTGCGGCGTCAGGTGATCCTTCACCGGACGAGAACGTTCGCAGCGTACGGCGAAGTCG
>Ga0081455_10009290_pt1 | contig 10125 bp, 11 predicted proteins | sample TabmetS3T2R1_FD_70207 | JGI IMG/M metagenome (GOLD analysis project Ga0081455, IMG submission 70207) | Tabebuia heterophylla rhizosphere microbial communities from the University of Puerto Rico - S3T2R1 | ecosystem: Host-associated > Plants > Roots > Rhizosphere ... | reverse complement strand
GAGCGTCGGCTCCGGCCCGTCGGGCAGGTCGACCGCGGGGTCGACCAGGATCACGGGCCCGGGCGCGAGCTCGCGCACCGTCGCACCCCGCTCCTCCGAGTCGATGATCGCGGCGGCAGGCTCGCAGTCGGTGACGATCGGGCCGATCTCCCGCGCCCGGTACGCACCGTTGACGGGGACGACCACGAGGCCGCATCGCAGCGCGGCCACGTGCGCGACCACGAGGTCGTACGACGTCGCCGCGCTCATCACCACGCGGTCGCCCGCGACGAGGCCGGCGCGCGCGAAGCGCTGGCCGCGCACCTCCTGGGACAGCAGGCGCAGCCAACCGATTGCACGCGAGGTCTGCGCACGCTGCACTTCCTCGACAAAGTCGACCGGCATGCCCTTGGCCTGCGTCGGGTCGGCTTCGTCGAGCAGCGGCAGCAGCTGGAAGATCGGGCTGTCCGTCGGCCGGTCCGTCAGCAGCGTGGCCGTGATCATCGCGCTCAGCGAGGCCTGGAAGAGCGTGTCCGCCGTTGCGGACCTGAGTCGCCGCGCCGATGATCCGGCCATGTTGGCCGACGCCGCGACCCTCATCCGACCCGTGCACAATCTGGCGTTGATGGCCCGCGTGCACGAGTTGTGCGCGGAGGCTCTGGCGCGCCTCGGTGACGCCGACCAGGTCCGGTCGGCACGACTGCGGGCGCAATTGGTGGCTACCAGCAATCCGTTCGGCCCCGATCGCGTCGAGCTGGGTGGGGATCCCGATGTGGATGATCCGGAGGCGTCCTTCTTGCGACTGCGGGCTCGCCACGTCGAGCGGCTCAACCCCACCAATATCGGCGAGCGGCTGGTGATAGCCGACACGGCGATCGACCTTGGCCGTCGTACGGGGGTAGACGAGTACGTCGGCTGGGGCCGGCGCTGGCGGATGGACGCGTACGCCGAACTCGGCAATCGTCTCGACCTGACGGCAGAACTGGCTGCCCTGACACCGATCGTCGAGCGGCTCGACAAGCCGGCCTGCCAGGCCCACCTGCTCCTGGTCAAGGCTTCGGCCCGACTGCTTGAGGGGCGGTTTGCGGAGGCCGCAGTGCTGAACGACACCGCACTCCAGGTCGGTGGTCCCGATTCCGAAGCCGGTTTCTGGCACCTGATCATCCGGGCGGCCCTGGCCCGGCTGACCGGCGAGAACGCCGATGAGGTCGAGGAGCAGGTGCGCCGAGCAGTCGACGACCTGCCGTACCTCGCCCGCGGCTGGCTTGCGGTGCAGCTGCGGAGCGCCGGCAGGCGGGAGGAGGCCGCGTGGGAGTGGAAAGCCCTCGTACCGCATTTGAAACGGGTGCCCGAGCGGGCCACCGAGTGGCTGATCGCCACAATCGGGCACGCCGAGGTGTGTGCCTGGCTCGGCGACGTGGACTCCGCGCCGGTGCTCTACGACCAGCTGCTCCCGTACGCCGGGCTGCAGGCTATTGCCGTCGCCTATGGACCCTACGAGGGTCCGGTCGCGTTGGCGCTGGGGCGACTTGCCGTACTGCTCGGCTGGGAAGAGGAGGGGCGGCGCCACCTGCACGCGGCGCTGCGGAGCTGCGAGGACCAGCGCGCCTTGCCGCACCTCGCGCTGACCCACGCCGAGCTCGTGACCGCGTACGGCCCCGGCTCGCACGTCGGCCGGGAGCACGCCGAGACCGCGGCCCGACTCGCCCGACGGCTGGGAATGCACCCGCTCGCAACCGAGCTTGCGACCCAGCTAACCGCGGCCCGCCGGGCCGAGCCCACTCTCACCCGCCGCGAACTCGAGATCGCCGCTCTGGTCGCCGATGGGCTCAGTAACGCCGCAATCGGGCAGCGACTCACCCTGTCGGAGCGCACCGTGGAGAACCACGTCAGCCACATTCTGCGCAAGCTCGGCCGTACCTCGCGTGCCGCGGTGGCTAGCTGGTACACCAGCCGGGCCAGTGATCGGAACGGCTAGCCGAGCGTTACTGACTAGCGTCGACTTGATCGCGATTGTTCATGATCATCTCGCTGTCCGTGCACGGCATTGCTGATGTGGCCTGGGAATCGACTGGGGTCCTCTTCTACACCGACTTGTCAGAATCTGAGCACCATATTTGGTGCTCAGATTCTGACAAGTTGGTGGGATTTCGTCACCCAGCCACAAGGGCTGACGCGTTTGCTGCTGCCTCACGCTCACGGGATACGACGGCGTGGACTGCGATGGCCCAGCCCCACATGAGCGGAAGCAACGCACCGCCGAGCGACGTCACCTCCGTCACGGCGAACATGAACGGGATGAAGATCATGAGCAGAATCGGGGTGATGCGCGGTCGGAAACCGTTGCGAAGCATCATGATGCCGAGCGCGATCCCGCCGAAACCGATGATCAGCATGGCGCCAATGCCGAGTATGAACATCTGGTCCATCCGCGGGGTGAAGTAATCCCCGAATACTGACAGGATCATCACGGTGTAGGCGGCGAGGATAACCTGCCACAGACGTCGCTCAGCCCCCTGTGGGCGCCGCCGCCGGTAGACCAGGTAGGCCGCCGCGGTGAAAGCAAGACACACGGGGAGCCAGATCTTCCCGTACGTGACATAGACCGTCCACGGGTCACTCCAGTCGAGCAGCGGCCTCAGAGCCCGGATAGCTGGCTCGCCCCACGCCCGGGCTAGTGGTGACTCCTCGATGTCGTCCGGGTGGGCCTGGGCGCGAGCAAGGGCGTGAACCTGCCCGATCACGGTGCCGGCTGCGGCCATCACCCAGGCGAACTGGCTGATCCTCGAGCGACCGGTGATGTGATTTCCATGGTTGGCTCCTTTACGGCTCAGTGCAATTTCCGACCAATGCGGACTTTTCGATCCCCGATCTGATGACCTGGGGTCGAATTTCCGACCAATGCGGAGTTTGGCGTCTGTTGGCCGTCGAGCGATCGGCCTCGTTTCGACCGTAGGAAGTCAGCCGCCCCCAGTCGTCCTGCTACTGCACGAAATCGGGTAGCCCTCAGGAGGAGCGGTTTGTCCTCCACAAGGAGGACGTCAGGCGGCCCGCCCAGCAGTACCGTCGAGGCGTGAGCCGCAGGAACTGGGCCTTCGATATCGCACTGGCGGCGGCGGTCGGGGTGCTCGGCCAGCTCGAGGCTTGGTGGGGCATCGGATCGACGCACCGCCAGGGTCCGCTATGGGTGCAGTCCCTGTTGTATGCAGTAACCGCCCTCCTCCTGGTGGTTCGACGGGTTCGTCCGCTCGCCTGCCTCACTGCCATGGTCGTCGTCAGCGTTGTCGAGTTCGTTGCCGTCGGCTCGCCGGAGGGGTACGGAGTCAGCGTTGCGTTGCTCATCGCCACGTACACGGTTGGCAACCGACTGGAGTGGCGACGCTCCTGGGTCGGGCTCGCGCTGAGCGTCGTGGTCTGGGTGACATGGTCGGTGTTCGACCCGATGAATGAGACCTTCGCCGAGCATCTGTCGTCGTTGGTTTGGCTGACTCCGTCGATCGTTGCGTGGCTACTGGGCGCGCTCGTACGGGTCACGCGGCTCAACGCCGAGCAGCAGCGCATCAACCGCGAGCAGCGGGCGGCACAGGCAGTTGCCGAGGAACGAAACCGGATCGCCCGCGAGCTTCACGACGTCATCGGACACAGCGTCAGCGTCATGACGGTGCAGGCGTCGGCGGTGCGTCGGCGGCTCACACCCGATCAGGCCGTCGAGAGGCAAGCACTGGAAAACGTAGAAACTGTTGGACGGGAGGCGCTGGCTGAGATGCGGCGGATGGTCGGTGTGCTGCGACAGTCCGGTGACGGTGCTGAGCTCGAGCCGACGCCGGGGCTGGACCAGGTGGACCAGTTGGCAGAGAAGTTTCGCACCGCCGGGTTGCCCGTTGCGCTGTCGGTGACCGGGATGGCGCGCGACCTGGCACCGGGTCTGGACCTCACGGCATACCGCGTTGTGCAGGAAGGGCTCACGAACACCCTGCGGCACGCACAAAATCCGGCGCGCGCCGAAGTGATGATCGATTACGGCGAGGATCGGATCGAGCTGGCTGTACGCGACGACGGTGAGTATCCCGTGGGCTCGGCTCCGACGACGCAGCCGGGCAACGGCCTCCTGGGTATGCGGGAACGCGTTGCGGTCTACGGCGGTTCGCTCGTCGCTCGGGTGAGGCCGGAGGGCGGCTTCGAGCTGGTCGCGACGCTGCCCTTGGACCCGACATGAGTTCCGTTGAGGCGGGCTCGGCGGCCTCAATTGACGTACTGATCGTCGACGACCAAGCGCTGGTGCGGGCCGGCTTCCGAATGATTCTCGAGATCGAGCCCGACCTCAACGTGGTGGGTGAAGCCGCGGACGGCGACCAAGCTTTGGCCCAAGTGGCGGCGCTCCGGCCGGATGTTGTGCTCATGGACGTGCGGATGCCCGGAACCGACGGGATTGCGGCCACTCGGCGGATCACGGCCGACGCATCTTGCGAGACGCGCGTCGTGATGCTCACAACCTTCGACATGGACGAGTACGTCTACGAGGCCCTGAAGGCTGGAGCGAGTGGGTTCTTGCTCAAGGACGTGAAGCCGGAGTTGCTGGTGGCTGGCATACGGGCAGTGCATGCGGGCGAGTCGCTCCTCGCACCCACCGTGACGCGGCGAAATGATCGAGTCGTTCCTCGACCGACCACGGACCGTGGAGGCGGCTGCGCGCAAGCGGCTGGCGTCGCTGACCGCTCGGGAACTCCAGACACTGCAGCTGGTGGCGCGCGGCCTGACCAATGCGGAAATCGCTGCCGATTTCTACGTGTCCGAGACCACGGTGAAGACACACGTCGGTCGCATGCTGATGAAGCTCGGCCTGCGCGACCGGGTGCAAGCCGTGATCTACGCGTACGAGACAGGCCTGGTGAGCAGCGGTCCGAGCTAATGCGCTTCGCGCAGGGCCGAGATGGGCTCTATCGCAACCGTTGGCGGAGCTGGTCGAGCTGCGGAAGCTGCGTGAGTGGGTTGTCGGCGCTGTTCCAGTAGATGTGCTCGACACCGAGGCCGGCAGCCTGCTCGAGATCGGTGGCAACCTGTTCGGGCGAGCCCAACAGTGGCCCGCGCTCTTCCAGTGGTTCGGCCGTGACGTTGCCGTTCACCTGAAGCATGATCGGTAGCGTCTCCGGGACATGTCCGGCAGCGGAGGCTGCGGCCCGGAAGGCCTCAATGGACACGCGGATCGTCTCCCAGTCGAAGATCACCAAGGTCAGTCCGACGCCGAGGCGGCCGGCGCGCTCGACCGCAGTTAGCGAGCCGGCGCCCGCCACCAGTCGTGGCCCGTCCGGCCGTACCGGCTTCGGGCCGATATCGGCTTCGGGGATGTGGTAGAACCGGCCTTCGAAGCTCACCGGGTCCGGGCCCCAGACCGCCCGCATAGCCGAGATGTGCTCCTCGAACCCGGCGCCGCGCCGCTTCATCGAGACGCCCGCAGCGGTGAACTCCTGCTCCATCCAGCCCTGCCCGATGCCCGCAACCAGCCGACCGTCGCTGAAGCGGTCGAGGGTGGCCAACCGCCGCGCCAGGATCACCGGGCTCTGGAACAACGCGTCGAGCACGCTGGTGCCCAAGGTGATCCGGCTCGTTTTCGCGGCAACGTAGCTGAGCGTCTCGACCGGGTCGTACACCAGGCCAAAAGGTTCCGGCGCGTCCATGATCGGCCCGCCTGCGCCGCCCAGCGCGATCGGCACGGTAGGTCTCATCAACCGCTCCCAGGACCACACCGAGTCAAGTCCGATGCGTTCTGCTTCCACCGCGACCTGCGCGATCGCCTCCGGCGAGGCGTCTCGTCCCGCGACCGGAAGGTGCACGCCCAGCTTCATCGTCGTCATCACCCCTCGTGTAATCCGTGACTTTGCCAACCAGACCTGATACGTCGGCGATTGTCATCGACCGCGGCCGCATCGTCGCGTCACGCCGCGCTACTTGAGATGCAGCTCTACACAGCTTCCTGGCGGTCTACATGGCTAGCAACCTGTGCGGAGCGCCAGCAAGCTACGTGAACGTAGGTTTCGGCGACAAAGAAAGCCGGCGTCACCGCCTGTTTCTGGCCGCCAGCTCCGCGGCCTGACCGCCCGTCCCGGTCTCGACTCGAGACGGATGTCTCGACCCCTTCTTGTCTGATAGAGCGATCACGTGCCGAATGAGCGCGAGGTCTTTGCCGGGCGTACCGATCGCGAACACCCAGGTCAACATCGCCGGCTCAACCATCACATCCACCGGGCCGAGCAGAACCTTTGACCTGCCGGTCAGAACGAAGTCCACGCTGTAGGTCATGGCTGGGACGACTTTGTACAGGTACTCGCCGGTCGCGACGTTGGCGAAGACCACCTTCTTGTCCACCCGGATGTCCATCGGGCCGGCCGCGGCGACGTGCGCCACAGTCTCCGCGCCCTTGCCGCGCTGAACGGACTGCAGATCGTTGTCGAATCGGGTGACAACCGGGTCGCCGGTCGGCGACGCGGGGAGGTGGACCACGATCTCGGAGTTCGAGCCCGCCGGCAGCCTGACTTTGCTGGTCACCACGGTCTGGCCACCGTCGCTGAAGGTGACCGAGCGCGTACCACTCTTGACCACAAACGGTCCCGCGACCTTGCCGCCGGCCAGCGCATCGACCACCTCGTTGTCGTCGACGGTCACTGCGAGTGTTCGGCTCGGCAAGCCTTGCACGATGTAGATGGAGGTTTGAGCTTTCGCAACGCTGGGCGTGATCCCGGTCGATATCAGAGCGAACAATCCGCCGATCACAGCAATCCGCGTTATGCGCAAAGCTCGATGCCCCATGTTGTCCAATCCCCGAGAAAAGAGTCCAATGCGCCGCGGTTCCGAAAGGATCCGTGGCAAGAGCGCACGCTCGGCAGGGGTTGGCCAGCAGCAGCCTAGTCGGGCAGACTGAGCGTTAACTCTGATTTCTTGCAAGTGTCGGGCAGGTTTTCCGCTGGTGGCGTCTCGGGGGAGGTAAACAGGTGACCGGGTTTCGCGCGCGCGAAATCGTGCGCCGCTCGGTGGGGGCCCTGACCGTGATCACGCTGCTCGGCACGGCCGTCGCGGTCGCTTCCGGACTCAGCTGGCCAGGCACCGTACGCGCCACGGATGATGCGCCGCCGCGCGCCACGCCATCACCGGCAGCGCACCAATCCACCGCCGGTCCCAACGCCTCGCCGGCCCGCCCGACTGTGCCGACTCGCACGATTGTGCCGACTCCGAAAACGTCGCCGAACCCGACCCAGAGCGCCAGCGCCCCGGTCGGCAATCCTGGCATCGCCATCACAGCTCGCCCCAACCCCGATGGCAGCTTCCTGATCGACGAGGTGATCACCCTGCCGGAGGCCCTGGCTGAGGTCGAGGTACGACCCGCGCCCATCGGCGATGCCGGCGTCGGGTTCAAGCAGCTGCGGCCCACCGCGAGCAATGTGGAGCTCACCGCGGGCGGGCAAACGCTGGTCGTTCCGGACGGTCCCGTCACCGGGGAAGTGACGCTGCGCTGGGGGGCACCCACCCAACAGGTGCAGCTGAGCTATCGCCTGAGCGGGGTGAGCGTCGCCAGCGCCCATGCCAAACCCGGCCGCGCCCTGGCCGCATTCGGCTCGCTGCTCTATCGGATGCCGGCCAATCTGCCCGTCACCGTCGTAGTGCCCGGCAAGACCGTGCTGTCGCTTACCTGCCCGCAGCTCCCGCTGGCCACCATGGCCTGCGGTGCCGGTAAGGCCCCGCAGTTTCGGACGCTGCAGCCGATGCCGTTCGACCGATCGCGCGTGCTGGTGCAATACGACCGGCCGGTCCGGGGCTGAGGTAAACCTTCTCGTGGATCCTGCCGCTCTCCCCGTCCTCGCCGCGACCATCTGGTTCGTGGTCTGCCTCGGCTACGTCCTGCTCGCCGGGATGGGCATCTTCTGGGCGATCGTCTGGCCGGAGGGACAGGCGGTACGCCGGCTGCGCTGGGTGGCGGTTATCGGTCTCGCGCTGATGTGTCTCGGTACGGTCGCCCAAGCCTTGGTCGGCATGCTCGTCGGCGAGTATCCGCAAGGCGAAGCCGTCACCGATGAGTCTGGAACGTGGCTGCTCGTGCGCCTTGCGTCCCTCGCCATTGCCGGCTTCTTCGGCGCCGAGCTGCTGAACAGCCCGGTGCGCGGAACGCGACGCGTCGTCGTCCTCGCCGTGACCGTCGCCCTGACGATCACGTTGGTAGTCGAGTCGACAGCCATGGCTTCACCGCAGGTCCTCCTGATCGCCGCCATCGTAGGCGCGTACCTGTTGGCTCTGGCCGCTTGGTCGGGCAGCCTGGTGGCGATCGCCACCCTGCTGGTCCCGCGCAACCGGCCGGGCGGGCTCGATCAGGTCTGGACGCGATTCTCGTGGTTGGCCGGAGTGAGTGTGCTCGTGCTCGCGATCACCGGAGCCGCACAGCACCTGATCTCCGGAGGGGCGACATCCCACTCGGGCCTGCTGTTGCTCATCGAGTTGGCGGTGCTTGTGGGCTCGTTGGCGTTGAGCCGCTATGCCGTCGCGTACGGTCGGCGGTTGGCTTTCCGGGAGCGGTACATGAGCGGCATGCCGGTCGTGGGGAGCAGCCAGCGACCGAAGCTGGCGCGGGCGATCGGTATTCAGATGATCTTGTGCGTTGCTCTGTTGGGGGTAGCAGTGGCGCAGCTCGCCGTGCTACCGGTGCCGGGCCGGCCCGGGACCCCGCGACTCGGGGATCCCAATCCCTCGCCACCGGTCGCCACCGCCAGCGAGGCGCGACCCGCCGCCAGCGATACTGACCGGTTCATTCCGGAGCGGATCGACCTGCCCGGTAACGCGTCCGCGGCCATCGTGCCCGTGGCCACCGTCGGCCGCGAATTGGTGGTGCCGGCGGACCCCGGCCGAGTGGGCTGGTGGGACGGCAGCTCTTATGTCGGCGATCCGTACGGGTCGACCGTGATCGCTGGCCACGTCGACACCGTCGACCGCGGTCTCGGCTTCTTCTTCCAGCTGTGGAATATCAAGGTCGGTGAGCGGGTGGTCTTGAGGGCGGGCCATCTGCGGCAGGCGTACAAGATCACCGCCCTCCGTCAAGTGGCGCGGACCGACCTGGTCGACGACCAAGAGGTCTTCGACATCGACGGACCGCCTCGGCTGGTGTTGATCACGTGTGCCGGCGATTTCCGCGCGGACCGCGGCGGGTACAGCCGCAATCTCATCGTCGTCGCGCGCCCGGTTTCGTAGGGGCCGACTCTCTTATCTCCCGCTGACTTGGGCAACTTGTCCAGCCACTATTCAGTGTTACTATGTACCAGTAGTCAGTAACGCTGAGTAGTTCGAGGAGGTGCCCCGTGGTCAAGCAGATGACGGAGATGCTCAAGGGCACGTTGGAGGGCATCGTGCTGGCCATCTTGTCCGTGCGGCCCGCGTACGGGTACGAGATCACGGCACGGCTGCGGGAGCAGGGCTTCTCCGATATCGCCGAGGGCACCGTCTATGCCGTGCTCGTCAGAATCGAGCAGCGCGGCCTCGTCGACGTGGAGAAGATCCCGTCCGAGAAGGGGCCGCCGCGCAAGGTGTACTCCCTCAACGCTCAGGGACAGGAATATCTCGAAGAGTTCTGGAGGACTTGGAGCTTCCTCGCTGAACGGCTCGAACAGCTCCACGAAGGAGAGAAGTGATCATGGCCGCCAAATGGATCGAGACCATCACTGGCTCGCTCGAACAAAAGAAGCAGTACAAGCAGTACAAGGCCCGCATCGAGGCCCTGCCCGAGCCGTACGGCACCGTCGCGAAGGCACTGGAGCGGTACCTCACGTACTACGGGGGCGTCACGGACGGCGAGACGCTCCTGGCGATGTTCGGCGACTTCGCCGACCTCTGGGAGCGTGCCGCCGTCGACGGAACGCCGGTGCGCGAGATCATCGGCGACGACCCGGTGGAGTTTGCAGAGACCTTCGCCCAGGCCTACACCGGCACGCGATGGATCGACAAGGAACGCGCCCGCCTGACACAGGCTGTTGAGGACGCGGAGCGAGGAAAGCAGAAATGACCACGGAAGCAGCCATCCGGGTCCAGGGTCTGCACAAGTCGTACAAGAAGCTGGAGGCGTTGCGCGGCGTGGACTTCGACGTGGCGCGGGGCAGCATTTTCGCCCTGCTC
>Ga0081455_10009289_pt1 | contig 10125 bp, 12 predicted proteins | sample TabmetS3T2R1_FD_70207 | JGI IMG/M metagenome (GOLD analysis project Ga0081455, IMG submission 70207) | Tabebuia heterophylla rhizosphere microbial communities from the University of Puerto Rico - S3T2R1 | ecosystem: Host-associated > Plants > Roots > Rhizosphere ... | reverse complement strand
CCCGCCGATGATCTTCGGGACGTTCTTCGTCGTCCAGTCGGTGCGGCCGGGGTCGACCCGCTCGGGCGAGTAGGCGAGGTGGAAGTCCGCGCCGGCGGCGAGGCCGCTCCCCTCCTCGAGCACGGGTAGCAGACGCTCCCGCGTCGTACCTGGGTACGTCGTGGACTCCAGCACGACGAGGTGCCCCGGACGCAGGCGCGTCGCGACCTCCGCCGCCGCGTCGAGAAGGATCGTGAGGTCGGGCTCGCGCTGGCGGGAGAGCGGCGTCGGGAGCGCGATGATGACCGCGTCCACGTCGCGGAGAGCGTCGTAGTCCGTCGTCGCGGCGAGCTTCCCGCTCTCGACCAGCGGCCCAAGCTCTTCCGTGGCGACGTCGCCGATATAGCTCTCGCCGCGGTTCAGCTGCTCGACCCGTCCCGCGTCCACGTCGACGAGGACGACGGACCGGCCGCCCTCGGCGAGGACCTGCGCGAGCGGCACGCCGACGTATCCGGCGCCCACGATGGCGACGTCGCGCTTCATCGGCCGGGGATCGTAGCGAGGAGCACCCCCGCGATCCGCCCCGAGGCCCGGCCGTCGCCGTACAGCTGCGGGCGGTGCTCCGGCATCGTGGCGTTCCTCACCGCCTGGACGATTGCGTCGGGATCGTCGTCCACGAGCACGTTCGCGCCGACCTCGATCGTCTCCACCCACTCCGTCGACGGCCGCATCGTCACGCACGGCACGCCGTACCAGTACGCCTCCTTCTGCAATCCGCCGGAGTCGGTCGCGATGACACGCGCCTGGGACGCGAGTGACGCGAACTCGAGGTAGCTCAGCGGATCGGTCAGGTGAACATGGTCCGCCAGCGTGAGCCCCTCGGCGCGCAGCTGTTGGCGCGTGCGCGGGTGCGCGGGGAAGATCACGCGCTCCTCGAGCCGGTTCAGCCCCTCGACGATGCGGCCGACGCGAGGCTGAAACACGTTCGCCTGCCGGTGCACCGTCGCGACGACGTAGCTTCCCGGCTCGAACGGGATGGGGTACCGCTCACGCGCGATCGGCGCGAAGCGGGCGGCCGCCTCGGCCATCACGTCGCCGACGACGTGCACCTGGCCGAGGACGCCCTCCTCCGCGAGGATCTCTGCCGCGCGATTGCTCGGGCAGAACAGGAGCCATGCGATCCTGTCGACCTCGATGCGCGCGTGCTCCTCGGGCATGGACAGGTCCCCGCTGCGGAGCCCGGCCTCTACGTGCGCCACTGGAATCGAGGCCTGCGCAGCCGCCCGTGCGCCTGCGAGCGTCGAGTTCGTGTCGCCGTAGACGAGCACGAGATCGGGCGACTCCTGCCGGATCACCGTCTCGATCTCGGGAGTCATGACGTCCGGGTCCGCCGTCTTCAGGTTCAGTCGGTAGTGCGGCTGCGGGAGGCCGAGCTGCCGGATGAAGACCTCGGACAGCGCCCGGTCGTAGTGCTGGCCCGTGTGGACGACCACCTCGTCGATCTCCGTCAGCTGGAAGCCCTCCGAGAGTGGGGCGCTCTTGACGAACTGCGGCCGGTTTCCGACGACGGTGACGACCTTCACGGCGACGGCAGGCTACCCGCGCGCCCAGGCGAGCCCGGCTGCAAGCACGACCTCGTCCGTCGGCGCGACGAGCTGCATGTTCCCGATCGCGAGCCCGGCCCAGCCCGTGAGGTTCACCCAGCGCAGGAACGACGAGAGCGGGAGCCGGGTCTCGAGCTCGTTCGCGTCCTCGGGCGGCAGCTCGATCGCGTAGCAGGGACTCACGTAGAGGTCGACCTCGGGCTCGAACCGACGCCACTCGTCGATCGCGCGATACGCGGCCTCGATCGCCTCGGGCGTCGCCCGCTGCGCCGCCTCGAGCTTGATCCGCATGATCTCGCCGTACTCGTCCGCGCGACTCGGGAAGGTCGCGGCATGCGTCGTGAGCGCCTCGTGCTGGAACTGCGGCCACGTGTTCGCGGACGGCTCCGGGACGTGCGCCTCCACGACGCGCGCGCCGAGCCGCTCGAGGTCGGCGACCCAGGCCTCGGCGGCGTCACTCGTCTCGATCTCGCGCCCGTCGCCGATCCCGGGCGGCTGCCGGAGCACGCCGACGGTGAGGCCGTCGAGACGGGGCTCGGGCGGGGGCCTGCGGGTGAGCACCGACCACACGAGCGCGACGTCCTCGACGCTTCGTGCCATCGGCCCCACCGTGTCCAGGGTGGGGCAGAGCGGGAAGACGCCGTCGAGTGGGATCAGCCCCCACTGGGACTTGAGCCCGACGACCTCGCAGGCCGCCGCGGGCAGGCGGATCGAGCAGCCCGTGTCCGTTCCGAGCGCGAGGTCGCATAGCCCTGCGGCGAGCGCGGTCGCGGACCCGCTCGAGGAGCCGCCGGTGGTCTTTCCGGGGGCGGCGGGGTTGCCGCACGTCCCGTACCACTCGCTCTGGCCGAGGACGCTCCACGCAAACTCGGGCAGGTGTGTCTTCCCGACGAGGACTGCGCCGGCGTCCAGCAGCCGTTGCACGGTCCACGCGGTTCGCTCGGGCACGTGGTCGGCGTAGAGGCCCGAGCCGTACGTCGTGCGGATCCCCGCGGTGTCGAAGAGGTCCTTGACCCCCAGCGTGCGCCCGGCGAGCGGCCCCTGCTGGGGAGCCGGCGTGGTCGGCTCGACCCGGGTGATGAACGCATTCCAGCGATCCTCGTCGATCGCCGTTTGCGTCATTCCACTTCGACGTGAATCCGCTGCTTCGCGGTCTTCAGGGAGCCACCGGGTCGGCGCGCGCGCACGGCGAGAATCTCCGCGAGGATCGAGAGCGCGGTCTCCTCCTGCGTGTCGGCGCCGATGTCGAGCCCGCACGGGCCCATGATCCGGTCGAAGTCCTCTTCGGACACACCCGCCTCGAGCAGGCGTTCACGGCGCCGCTCCTGGTTTCGACGCGAGCCGAGGGCGCCGATGTAGAACGCCTCCGTCTCGAGCGCGCCGATCAACGCCGGCTCGTCGAACTTGTCGTCGTGCGTGAGGACGACGACAGCGGTCTGGTGGTCGGGCTGCACGCGAGCCAGGGCGTCCTGTGGCCACTCGACGATCAGCTCGTCCGCGGACGGGATGCGCTCGGGCGTGGCGAACTTCCCCCGCGCGTCCGCGACGATCGTCCTCCAGCCGAGGAGCTTGGTGCTCCGGCACAGTGCTTCGGCGGTGTCCACTGCGCCGTAGACGAAGAGCCGCGGCGGCGGCCCGTACCACTCGGCGAAGACCTTCGTCCCGTCGTCGAGAGCAACCAGCGCGTTCCGACCGCCTCGGATCAGCTCGTCGAACTGCGCGGCGGCTTCCTCAGGCCCCTCGCCGAAGCGCTCACCGTTCTCGAGGACGAGGAGGTTGGAGCCGACGCCGTCGCCCTCGACGACGGTAAAGAGGATCCCGCGCTCGTCGGACTCGTGCAGCCGCGCGAGCCGCTCGATGAGGCTCAATCGATTTCCTTGAGAAACACGTCGATCTCGCCGCCGCAGGGAAGCCCGACGCTGAAGGCGAGGTCGTCGTCGATGCCGTACGTGAGCAGCTTCGGCTCGCCGGTCTCTAAGACCTCCTGCGCGTTCTCGAAGACGTCGCTTTCGACGCAGCCGCCGGAGACCGAGCCGCACATCTTCCCCGACTCCGAGATGGCCAGGCTCGCCCCGATCGGCCTCGGCGCCGAGCGGCGCGTCGCGACGACCGTCGCGACGACGACCTTCTCCCCGTCTTTCCGCCAGCTCTCGACCTCGGGCAGGATCTCTTTCACGCCGCATGCCTCCTTTCGATGCCGGCGAGCACTGTCGCCAGCTCCTCGAGACTCCTGAGATTATGGCCAGGGAGGAACCGGTCGACGAACGGCAAGGCGGCGCGCATCCCGCCTGCGAGCGGCTGGTACTCCGGATTCCCCTTCAGCGGGTTCACCCAGACGACGGCGTACGCGGCTCGGGCGAGCTTCGCCATCTCGCGTCCGATGAGGCCCGGGTCGTCACGCTCCCACCCGTCGGACACGATCACGACGACGGCACCGCGCGACAGCGCGCGGCGACCGTACACCGCATTGAACTCCGCGAGCGAGCTGCCGATCCGCGTGCCGCTGCCCCAGTCCATCGCCGTCTCGGTCGCACGCGCGAGCGCCGCCTCCGGGTCGCGCGTGCCGAGGTCCCCGGTCAGGCGGGTGAGTCGCGTACCGAACGCGAAGGCCTCGACCCCGTGCCCCGTCCCGACAAGCGCGTGTAGGAAGAGGAGGAGCGCTCGCGCGTAGGCGTCCATCGAGCCCGAGACGTCGCACAGGACGACGAGCTTCCGTGGGACCTCCTTGCGCGACTTCCACGGCTGGTCGACGGGGTCTCCACCGCTCCGGAGCGAGCGTCGAAGCATCCGCCGTACGTCGAGGACGTCGCCGCGTGGGTCGGGAGCACGGCGGCGCGACCTGCGCCGCGGCCGTGCGCGGGCAATCGCCTCCATCAGGCGGCGCGCTCGCTCGAACTCCTCCGGCGTCATTTCCGCGAAGTCCTTCTCGCGCACCACCTCGCGCTCCGAGGCTCCGAGCTCCAGCGGATCCCCGGCCGAGGGGACATCGTCGCCTTCGCTTCCCTGCTCGAGCGTGTCGCGCGCGACACGGGTCGCGACGCGCCGGATGTCCCTCTGACGCACAAGCGGCGCGACGGGGCCGCGCAGGAACCACGCGGCGAACGCGCGGTCGAACAATTCGAGCTCGTCGTGGCGCGAGACGAGGGTCTGGCGGAGCGTGAAGTAGACGTCCTCCTGCCGCTCGAGATCGACGGTGCCGAGGCCGTTGACGGCGTCGACGATCCGCCCCGGCCCGACCTCGATCCCGACCTCGCGCAGGACACGTCCGAAGGTCACGACGTGCCGGACGATCGCGGTTCCTTGCATGCGGGGCTCTACCGGTTCGCGGTGGCGCGCGCTTCCTCGACGAGGCCGGCCAGCGTCTCGTCGCGCACCGTCTCGATGTCCTCGCGGTACTTGAGCACCGACCCGAGCGTCTGCTCGACGACCTCGGCATCGATCTCCTCGCGCCCGAGCGCCGCCAGTGCCTGCGCCCAGTCGATCGTCTCCGCGACCCCCGGCGGCTTTGCGAGGTCGAGCCCGCGGAGCCCGCGCACGAACGCGGCCGCCTCTGCGGCCAGCCGCTCCGGGATTCCGGGGACGCGCAGCCTTACGATCTCGACCTCGCGCTCGATCGACGGGTGCCCGATCCAGTGGAAGAGCGTGCGCCGCTTGAGCGCGTCGTGCAGCTCGCGCGTGCGGTTGGACGTGAGGACGACCGCCGGCTTGCGGCGTGCGCGGATCGTCCCGAGCTCCGGGATCGTGATCTGGAAGTCCGAGAGCACCTCGAGCAGGAATGCCTCGAACTCCTCGTCGGCGCGGTCGATCTCGTCGATCAGGAGCACGACCTGCTCGTCGGTGTCGATCGCCTCGAGCAGGGGGCGCCGGATGAGGAACTCCGGCCCGAAGAGCTCTTGCTCCGAGACGGTTCTCCCCTCCTGGGCGGCGCGGATGTGCAGCAGCTGACGCGGGTAGTTCCACTCGTAGACAGCGTGCGAGACGTCGAGGCCCTCGTAGCACTGGAGGCGGATCAGCCGGGCTTCGAGCGCCGTCGCGAGCGCCTTCGCGGCCTCGGTCTTGCCGACCCCGGCCTCGCCTTCGAGCAGCACCGGCTTCTCGAGCGCGAGCCCGAGGAAGAGCGCCGTTGCGAGGCCTCGATCCGGGAGGTAGTCCGCCGCGCGGAGCGCGCCCTCGAGCTCGTCGATCGTGCGGAACGCCACGCTCGGAGCGTACATGCGGGCGATGAGATTACCGACAGAAGTTGTCGTGAATAGCCGCTAGGGTCGAGAGGACTTCCAACGAGCGAAGGGAGAGGACGATGCCCGAGCGCGATCGCTACATCGCCGGAGTCCCCTGCTGGATCGATACCAGCCAGCCCGATCCCGAGGCCGCGGTCGACTTCTACTCAGGCCTCTTCGGCTGGGAGTTCGAGAGCGTGATGCCTCCGGGGGCGCCGGGCAAGTACTTCATGGGCCGCCTCGGTGGCCGCGACGTCGCCGCCGTGTCGTCGATCCCCGAAGGGGTGCCGGCGACCGCGATGTGGGACACGTACGTGTGGGTCGACAGTGCGGACGAGACGGCGTCGAGGGTGCGCGATGCCGGTGGAACCGTCGTCAAGGAGCCGTTCGACGTCATGGACTCGGGACGGATGGCCGTCTTCAAGGATCCCGAGGGCGCGGTCTTCTGCGTGTGGCAGGCGCGTAGCTTCAGGGGCGCTGGCGTTGTCAACGAGCCGGGCTCCCTCAACTTCAACACCCTCGACACCCGCGACGTCGACGGCGCGAAGAGGTTCTACGGCGCGGTCTTCGGCTGGGAGAGCCTTGAGCTCGACGGCGGGGTCGAGATGTGGACGCTCCCCGGGTACGGCGACCATCTCGAGCAGGACGACCCCGAGCTCCGCAAGCGTCTCGCCGAGTTCGGCGGACCGACCGGGTTCGAGGACGTCGTCGCGAGCATCAACTCGATCACGGACGACCAACCCCAACTCGCGCCGCAATGGGGCCTGACGTTCTCGGTCGAGGACGCCGACGCGGTCGCGAAGAAGGCCGAGGAGCTGGGCGCCACGATCGTCGTACCTCCGCTCGATGCCCCATGGGTGCGGATCACAGTCATCGCCGATCCGCAGGGAGCGACGTTCGCCGCAAGCAAGTTCGTGGCGGAGAACGCGGGCCTCGGCGCGCAGGCCGACGCCGCCGTCCGGGCCGGGTGAGGCGCCTCAAGAGGGGACTCAGACGCCGGTGATGTAGTGGGTCAGCTGCTCGATCTCGGAGGACTGCCGCTGTGACGTGAACTTGACGAGATCGCCGATCGAGACGAGCCCGACGAACTCGCCGTGCGCGACCACGGGGAGGTGCCGAATCCGCCGCTCCGTCATCAAGGCCATGCCCTCCTCGATCGTCGTCTCGGGCGTCACCGTGACGAGTGGGGAGGACATGATCGCGCGCACGGCGGTCGCGCGGTCGGTCCGCCCGTCGAGCGCGACGCGCCGCAGGTAATCGCGCTCGGTCACGATCCCGACGATCTCGCCCTTGTCGGTCACGAGAAGCGACCCGACGTTGCGCGCCACCATCTCCTGAACCGCCTCGAACACGGAGGCGTCCGCTCCGATCACAAACAGTCCGCGGCCCTTCTCCTCGAGGATCTCGGCCAGGGTGCTGTTCATCCCCCACACCTTACCCGGGCACGTGGCGAATCACACATGCTCGTTCAGCCGAGCAAGTCGGAGAGCCTCAGGCGTGTCGCGAGCGGCGACAGGTCGCCGCCGTCGCGGATTGCCGTTGCCGCGTCCACGAATGCCGACACCGCCACCCACGCTAGCCCGCCTCCGACGCTGATGCGCTGCGCGCCGGACTCGAAGATCTCTGCGACGCCGAGGTTCGGGAGCGCGAGCACGTTCACGGGCATCGAGACCGCCTCGCATACCGTGCGGATCTCCTCGACCGTGCGCAATCCCGGGGCGTAGAGGACGTCGGCGCCCGCGCTCTCGAACGCCTGGAGGCGAGCGATCGTGTCGTCGAGGTCGGGGTTGTCGCGGATGTGGTTCTCCGCCCGCGCGACGAGCGCGAACGGGAAGCCGAGACCGCGCGCGGTCTCGACGGCCGCGGTCACGCGCTCGACCGCGTGCGCGAGGTCGTAGATGAGTCCCTCTGCCGGGTCCCAGTCCTCGATCGAGCCGCCAACCGCCCCCGCCTCGGCGACGCGGGCGATCGCCTGAGCCGCCGTCTCCGGCTCGGGCCCGTAGCCGTTCTCGAGATCGACCGAGATGGGGAGCTCCGTCGCCTCGTCGAGCGCCGTGACGTGCGCGGCCACGTCGTCGAGCGACGATCCGCCGTCGAGCCGCCCGAGCGTGAATGCGAAGCCGGAGCTGGTCGTCGCGAGCGCCTGGAACCCGAGCGCCTCGAGGACGCGCGCCGAGCCGGCATCCCACGGGTTGGGGATGACGAATGGGTCGCCGCCGTGTAGCGCGCGGAGCGCCTGCCCCTTGCGTTCCTGCCGCGTCATGCCCTCCAAGACTAGAGCGCCCGGCCTAGCGGCCGTCTACGCCGTGGAGCACGGGCTTCAGGTCGACGACGGGTGTTCCGTCGATCGCCTCGAGCGGCTCGACCTCGAGCCCTGTCGCCGAGATCGCGACGACGATGACTCGATGCAGTCCGACCGGGTTCGGCCGGTCGGACGATCTCGTCGCGAAGACGCCGGTGAGCGGACGGCTCTCGTCGTCCCGCGGATGGACCTGCAGCACGCCCCGATCGGCCTCGTGCAGCCAGGTGAGGACGACGAGCTCGTCACCCGCCTGGATCCCGTGCAGGGCGTGCCGGAACGGCTCGGCGACCTCGATCGTGGCTGTCGGAGCTCCCTCGTCGCCCTGCCGAGGCGCGTCCTCCCGGATCTTCAGCGGTGAGCGCACGACCCCGATCGGCTCGAGCGAGTACTTCACGGGCTCTAGATGTAGCCCGCCCGCGCGCCCTGCGCCGCGGCCGCCGCGCGGGACGACTGTGCGAGCTTGCGGAGGATGTTCGCGACGTGCCGGTGCACCGTGTGCTCGCTGAGAACGAGCGAGGATGCGATCTCCCGGTTCGAGAGACCGACGGCGATGAGGCGGAGCACCTCGGTCTCCCGGCGCGTGAGCGGGGAGTCGCCGTTCGCATCCAAGGGGATGTCGTCGTCGAGGAAGCCGGCGAGCGCGCGCTGGAGCTCGCGCTGGTCGTCCAGCCAGGGCTTGTGCGAGCCGCCCGAGAGCGCGATGAAGCGTGCGTTCGGGAGCAACGAGGCGAGCTCGCGGCCGCGCGAGATCGGCACCGTGCGGTCGTCGCGCCGGTGCAACACGAGTGCGGGCATCGTCAGCTTCGGCAGGAACGCGCGCGCGTCGGAGGCGAGGTCGAGCTCGAGGAAGGCGGAGGCGACGTCCGCGGACGCCGAGTGCCTCTGATAGCGGCTGTACAGCGCGATCTCGTCGCCGCCTGCGTTCGGTGCGAGTAGCCCGGCGAGCATTTGGGTCGCAAGCGGCCAGTTCAGCCGGACGAAGTCGACGAGCGATCGGCGTGTCACCTCCGGGATGTCGTCGCGCGATGCGTAGGCCCCGAAGAAGACGATCTTGCGCACGCGCTCGGGCGACGCCGCCGCGAACCGTGCGCTCGCGAGGCCTGCGCACGAGCACGCGAACAGCGCGGCCGGCTCGGTGTCACCGCACGCGTCCAGCACGGCCTCGAGCTGCCGCGTCTCGAGCTCGGGGGTTGGCGGGCCGGGGAGCTCGCGCTCGGAGAGCCCGGCGCCGATCCGGTCGTAGCGGACGACACGATGGGTACGGGCGAGCTCGCCAAAGAAGGCTTGCGCGCCCGGCAGCTCCCACTCCTCCTCCAGGTGGCTGACCCAGCGGCCGCCGAAGAGGAGCAGCGGGCCCTCGCCGATCGACGCGTACGCGATCCGCCGCCCGTCGAGCGCGCAGTAACGGACGTCCTGCTCCATGACCACTCGAGTGTTCATGGCCCGAGCGGGCCATGTCAACAAGATGGCCCGTCGCGGCGAAGCGATCGGGCCATGCCGCGGACGACGATGCGGGCATGCAGACGCGCTACGTCGACGGCATCACCATCCGGCCGCTGCGAAACGGGGACACGGCGACCGTGACGGCGGTCTTCGAGCGGCTCGGCGCGCGGTCGCGTGAGCAGCGATTCTGCGGCGCAAAGCCGCGGCTCTCTGAAGCCGAGCTCCGTGTGCTCTCCCGCGTCGACGGGCGAAGCCACGTGCTCGTGGCGTACGTGGACGCCGACCCCGCCCCGGTCGGGATCGCGCGGCTCGTCCGCGACGGCGCCTCGGCCGAGGTCGCGTTCGAGGTCGTCGACGGCTACCAGGGCCGCGGTATCGGGTCAGTGCTCGCCGGGGAGCTCGCCGCGGTCGCGCGCGCGGCGGGGATCCGCGAGCTGCGCGCGACCGTCTGCGGCGACAACCCGCCGGCGATCTCGCTCCTCCGCCGCCTCGCGGCGCCGCTCCACGTCACGTGGCGGGGTCGCGAGCGCGAGCTCGTCGTCGCGCTCGAGCGGTAGTACAGGCAGACTGGCGTCGTGTC
>Ga0081455_10009288_pt1 | contig 10126 bp, 10 predicted proteins | sample TabmetS3T2R1_FD_70207 | JGI IMG/M metagenome (GOLD analysis project Ga0081455, IMG submission 70207) | Tabebuia heterophylla rhizosphere microbial communities from the University of Puerto Rico - S3T2R1 | ecosystem: Host-associated > Plants > Roots > Rhizosphere ... | reverse complement strand
TGCCGGCCATATCCTCGTCGGTCCCGATGCGCTGCGCCGGAATGCGCTTTGCGAGTACATCCCCGTGGTCCCGTGCGGCCTTGTTCATGTCGGATGCGAAGGCACCCGGCGCAATCGCGGTGACGTTGATGTGCTCCTTGATCAGCTTGGTGGCCATGCGCCGCGTCAGATGGATCACCGCAGCCTTGCTGGCGGCGTAGGAATAGGTCTCGGTCGGATTGACGAAGATGCCGTCGATCGACGCGATATTGATCACCTTGGCCGGCCGCTCATGCGATGCGGCCGCGCGCAGCGGCTTTGCCAGCGCCTTGGTCAGGAAGAACAGCGACTTGACGTTGAGATCCATCACCTTGTCCCAGCCGCTTTCCGGAAACTCGTCGAAATCGGCGCCCCAGGCCGCACCCGCATTGTTGACCAGGATGTCGAGCTTGGGTTCGCGCTTGATGATTTCGGCTGCGAGCTTCTCGCAGCCCTCGATCGTGGAAATGTCGATTCCGAGCGCAATGCATTCGCCGTCATATTGCGCGGTGAGCTCTTTCGCCGTCGCCTCGCAGGGCCCGGCCTTGCGCGCGGTGATGTAGACCCGGGCGGCGCCATGGGCGAGAAAGCCCGCCGCGATCATCTTGCCGATGCCGCGCGATCCGCCGGTCACCAGCGCGACGCGGCCCTTCAGTGAAAACAGATCCTTGAACATTGCTTCCTCCGTTTGATTTGACGGAGGTTTTGAGCGCGAGGAGGGGATGAGTCAAGGAAGGCGGATGTCACCCTCTCCCCTTGTGGGAGAGGGTGCGCTCGCGCAGCGAGCGCGGGTGAGGGGTCTGTCTCTGCGGATAGAGATACCTAATTCGGCGCGGACTGCGTCCGCGGATAGAGACCCCTCATCCGGCGCGCTCAGGAGCGCAATTGCGCTCCAAAGCGCGCCACCTTCTCCCACAGGGGGAGAAGGGAAGTGGATCACGCCGCATCGATGCGGCGAAAGCCGTTCCACATGGCGGTCGCGGCGCCCGAGGTGAGCACCGGCAAGATCCGCTCGTCCTGGTAATTGCCGTTGAGCGAGACCCGCTGCAGCGCCGTCATGTGGTCGGCGCTCTCCGGAAACAGCATGCCGGGCCGCGTCGTCACCGCGGTCTTGAAGCCGGCCGCTTTGGCAAGCGCAAATTCGCGCGGGCCGGCGGCGATGCGGTCGCCATAGGGGTAGGCGAGATGCAGCACGCCGCGCCCGAGCGCGGCTTCGATCCGTTCGCGACTGGTCTTCAACTCGTTCAGCGCCACCTGCTCGCTCTGCTTGGCGAGGTTGGGATGGGTGATGGTGTGCGCGCCGATTGTCACCAGCGGATCGCCGGCGAAGGCTTTCAGCTCGTCCCAGGACATGCAGAGCTCGCGGCAGATCGCGCTTTCGTCGACGCCATGGCGCGCGCAGAGCGCGGCGACCTCGCGCAGCACGTCGTGCTCGCTCGGCAGCGCGCGCAGCCAGTCGTGCAGCCGGTCGAACGCCGCCTGCTTCTCCGCGGCCGTCCCTGTTTCCATCCGCGTCGTCCGGCCGCCGATCTCGACCTCGATCGCGGAAGCCTTCGCGACCGCGCGCTCCAGCGCGACCCACCACAACCGTCCCGTGCCATCGGCGAAATCGCTCACCGCATAGACGATGCAGGGCGCGTCGAATTCGCGAAACACCGGCAGCGCATGGTCGCGGTTGTCGCGATAGCCGTCGTCGAGCGTGAAGCAGGCGAAGCGGCGCGCGAAATCCTTCTCGACGAGACGCCGGTGTGCCTCATCCATGGTGACGATGTCGATGTCGTGCGCCCGCAAATGCGCCAGCGTCGCGCGCAGGAACGACGGCTCGATCTCGAGATGATGATTGGGCTGGAATGGCCTGCCATCGCGCGGGCGCACGTGATGCAGCATGAAGATGGCGCCGACGCCGGCAAACAGCGGCCGCAGCAGAAGATGCGCGCCGGAATAATACAGCGCTTCCAGGCCGGCGCGGATGACGGTGCTGCGTAGCTGCTTCATCTGACGTGGTTGACCGGGTTGATCTTGATGCGACCTTAGCGAGCGATGGCTGAAGAAACCCTTATCCGGGTGCTCTTTTTCGCGCTCGCCCGCATCGGCTATTTCGGGTTTGACAGCCCGCCAAGGGTTTGATTTCTCTCGGCTCTCGAAAGCCACGGGAACTCGGATGCACGGACCTTTCAGGTGGAGCAGCAAATGGTGGCCAGGCGCGATTTTGCTGGTCGTCTTTTGGGCTTTCGCCGCCTGGACCAGCACTGAGCCGCTGGAGGGCGATATTGCGGCGCGGTCGAATGCCGCAGTCAAGGACGCCGTGCTGGACAAGAAACGCGTCACGGTTGCAGGCCGCGACGTTACCTTTTCGGCGGAAGCGTTTTCCTCGGAGGGCCGCAAGGGCGCGTTGACCGCGGTCGCGACCGTGCCGGGCGTCCGCCTCGTCAATGACGAGACCCGTCTCATTCCCGAAGCAAAGCCGTTCGTCTGGTCCGCCGAGCGCGACGTCGTCCGGGTGACGCTTGCCGGCAGTGCGCCGCTGCCGCAGGTCAAGGGCCGGCTGCTCGAGGCGGCGAAGGCTGGTCTCGGCAATGTCGAGGTCGCCGACCAGATGGGGCTGGCCCGCGGCGCGCCGCCCCGTTTCGATGCCGCGGCACTATTGCTGCTCGACCAGATCGGCAAGCTGAAGGACGGCAAGATCACGCTGTCCGACGACAAGGTCTCGCTATCGGGCATGGCGCGCGAGCTCGGCGGCCGCGAGGCGATTGCGGCGGCGCTGAAAAACCTGCCTGAGGGTTTTTCGGTCGCCGCCAACGACATCAAGGCGCCTCCTTACGTCTTCCAGGCCTACAAGGACCCGGTCGCATCCACGCTGACGCTCACGGGCAATGTGCCCGACAAGAATGTGCATGCGGCGCTGGTGGCCGCAGCGGAGCGAAAATTCTTCGGCGAGAAGGTGGTCGACAATCTCAAGGAGAGCATCGGCGCGCCGGCCAGCTTCGCCGCCGCGGTCATCCCCGCCCTGAGCGCGTTGTCCCGGCTGTCGACCGGCACGCTGGTCGTATCGGACCGCGAGGTAAAACTCTCGGGCGATGCGCTCTACGACGCCGCCGGCGCGCAGATCCGCGCCGGGTTGGGTAAGGACTTTCCGCAAAACTGGCAGTACACGGCCGAGATCGCGGTCAAGCCGCCGTCGGCGCCGGTCGACAACTCCGTCTGCCAGCAACTATTCGCCGATCTGCTGGCCAAGGCGCGCATCCGCTTTGAATCGGGCAAGGCGGATCTGTCGCCGGACTCGCTCGGCCTGCTCGACCGCCTCACGGAAACGGCGCTGCGCTGTCCCACCGCCAATATCGAGATCGCCGGCCATACCGATGCCGACGGCGATGCCAGCCAGAACCAGGCGCTGTCGGAGAAGCGCGCGCAGGCGGTGGCCGATTATCTGGTGCGCGGGGGACTGCCGGCCAACCGCTTCACTCCTGCGGGTTACGGCAGCACCCAGCCGATCGCCGGCAACGACACCGACGAAGGCAAGGCGGCGAACCGGCGCATCGATTTCGTGGTGAAATGATCATGGCCTATGTCGCGCAATTCTTCTGGGGCTGGCTGGTGGCGTCGCTCCTGCTCGGCTTTGCCATGGGCTGGATCTCGGTGGTCCAGCGCGGCGAGGGCGTCACCGGCGCGCCTGGCCGGGCGCTGTGGGCGCTGGTCGGCGTGCTGGTCGCGCTGGCGGTCGGGCAAATCGTGCCCGGCCGTCCCGGCTACTGGCTCGACCTCGGGCTGATCATGTTCGCCCTCTATCTCGCCGGTTGCGTGATCGGGGCCTGGCTGCGCGCCCGGGTGGTCGCGCGCACCGCCCCAAAGGCCTGATCCCGGATGCCGCACCCGGCATAGGCCGGGGAAAAATCCTGTTCGCCATTACGTATTGAAATAAAGAGAGAAATTTTCCAACTTGACGTACAATACGGACGTACGTATTGTACGCGTATGCCAAAGCCATCGCTCAAAGAAGCCATCCTCGACGCCGGTCTGAAGGCCATGTTCCGCACCGGTTATCACGGCACCAGCGTCCGCGACGTCACGGCCGCCGCCGGCGCGCCGCAGGGCTCCTTCACAAATCATTTCCGCTCCAAGGAAGCTTTCGCTTCCGAAGTGCTCGATCGCTACTTCGGAAACACCAGGGACCTCGTCGCCGAAGCCCTGCAAGATTCCACGCTGACACCACGCCAGCGCTTGCGGCGCTATCTCGACATCATCACGGACAGGCTTGAGGCCGATGCCTTTGGCCGCGGCTGCTTGATCGGCGATCTCAGCCTCGAGGCTCCCGGCAGCAGCGAAGTGTTACGCGAGCGCCTGGTCGCGATCTTCGCGGAGTGGCGTGTGCCCTTCGCCGCCTGCATCCGCGAAGCCCAGGCGTCGGTCGAGATCGCTGCCGACTTTCCGCCCGAAGAACTCGCCGATTTCCTTCTGGCCTCGTGGCAGGGCGCCATCCTGCGCATGAAGGTCGAGCGCAACGGCGCAGCACTCGAGCGCTTCAAGACAATCGCTTTCCAAACCGTGTTCAAGGAGCTGTCATGACCAAGTCTGCCGAAATCACCCTTCGTCATCATCAGGTGCTGGGCAGCACCATGGCGTATCGCGAGACCGGAGAGAGCGATGCACCCGTCGCGCTGTTCCTGCATGGCAATCCGGCCTCGTCCTACATCTGGCGCAACATCATGCCGCTGGTTGCGCCGGTCGCCCGCTGCATTGCGCCAGACCTGATCGGCTTTGGCCAATCCGGCAAGCCTGACATCGCCTACTCTTTTGCCGATCAGGCGAACTATCTCGATGCCTTGATCGACAAACTCGGCATCGATTCCGCTTATCTGGTGGGGCAGGACTGGGGGGCGGCGCTCGCCTTCCACCTCGCCGCACGCCGGCCGGACTTCGTGCGCGGCCTTGCCTTCATGGAATTCATCAGGCCGACGCCGAGCTGGGATGATTTCCATCGATCCGAGAGCGTCCGCGAACTCTTCCGCAAGTTCAGGACGCCGGGAGAGGGCGAGGCGATGATTCTCGAGGCCAATGCCTTCATCGAGCGAGTGTTGCCAGGCTCCGTCCTGCGCAAGCTCTCCGACGAGGAGATGGCCGTTTACCGCGCGCCGTTCCCGTCCCCGGAAAGCCGTCGTCCCATGCTTGTCTTGCCGCGGCAACTGCCGATCGCGGGCGAACCTGCCGATGTCTGGCAGGCAATGGAGCAGGCGCATGCGGCGCTCGCCGCTTCGACCTATCCAAAACTGCTGTTCGTGGGCGAGCCGGGTACGCTGGTGTCGCCTGCTTTTGCCCGCAAGTTTGCGGCGAGCTTGAGCAACATCGCCGTGATCGATCTCGGCGCAGGCTTCCACAATCTGCAGGAGGATCACCCGGAGTCCATCGGCCGGTCCGTCGCAGGCTGGATTGCCGGCGTCGAGGCGGCAACCGCCAATCACATCCGCAGCGCGGCCTGAGCCGCGCAACCAACATCCACGGAGATCGTCATGTCCGACGTTACGATCATCTATTGCCGCCCCTGCGGTTACGAGAAGCGCGCCAAGGATGTGGCCGCTGCGTTGCGCGAGCAGCTTGCGCTTGCCGCCACCCTGGTGCCGGGCAAGGGCGGCGTGTTCGAGGTCAAGGTTGGCGACAAGACTGTCGCCAGCCGCACCAAGGGATATTTTCCTGGACCCGACGATGTCGTCGCGGCCGTGAAAGCGGCGCGCAGGTGAGTCATGCCCATCCGCTGGACCGACGATCTCGCCGCGATCGACTGGGACGAATTGTCAGCGCTCTATCGCGTGGCGCCGCTCGGCGACAAGCCGCCGGCCGATTTGAAGCTGGTATTCGGCAACAGCATGTTCCGTGCCTTCGTTTTCGACGACGCGAGACTCGTCGGGGCCGGGCGGGTGCTGGCAGATGGCCGGGATTGCGCTTATCTCTGCGATGTCGCCGTACTGCCCAGCCATCGCAAGACCGGGCTCGGCAGGGAGATTGTTGGACGGCTTGTGCGGCTGTCCCGCGGACACCGGAAGATCATTCTCTATTGCGTGCCGGGAACTGAATTCTTCTACGAGGCGTTCGGTTTCAGGCCGATGACAACGGCCATGGCGATCTTCGAGGACCAGGCCGGCGCCTTCGCCGGGGGCTGTCTCGGGGCTGTTTGACGCGTTGAGGCTGGAGCGGCGTCTCCATGCCGCGGGCTACGCGGGCTGCCGCCAGCCCGTCAAGACCTTTACGGATTTCCAACGATAAGGCCAGAATGCAGTAAATCTGTGCAGCCGCTGTCATGAACGATCCCTAATATGTTGAAGAAACGCGTCTTATTCTCCGTCTGGTGAATTCCGTTCTGCCCCAAAACGCGCTACGAGAGGTTCCGAGGGAGCAAGCGCGGGCGAGGGCGGCGGCAAGGTTACGCTGGCGGCCACTGCCGTCGCATCGGTATTCGAGGTTTAGATGCTGGAAGCCATCCGCAGGGCAATCGCGTTCCTGCGCCACAAGCAAATCCTGCACAAGCTGGGTGTGGTGATCAGCATCACCGTTATCGGTATCGCGTGCTATGTGCTCTTCCACATGCTTCGTGGCATCGACGTCGCCGAAGTCATCGACGCCATCAAGGGCACCGAGCCGACCCAGATCGCACTTGCCGCCCTGTTCGTCGCCGCCGGCTATTTCACGCTCACCTTCTATGACTGGTTCGCAACGCGTGCGATCGGCCGCGCCGACGTGCCCTACCGCGTCAACGCGATGGCCGGCTTCACCTCCTATTCGATCGGCCACAATGTCGGCGCCAGCGTCTTCACCGGCGGCGCGGTGCGCTATCGCATCTATTCGGCCTGGGGCCTGAACGCGATCGACGTCGCCAAGATCTGCTTCCTGGCCGGCCTCACCTTCTGGCTCGGCAATGCCGCCGTACTCGGCCTCGGCATCGCCTGGCATCCGGAGGCCGCCGCCAATATCGACCAGCTCCCGGTCTGGCTGAACCGCTCCGCCGCCTTTCTCACTCTCGCAGCGCTTGCCAGCTATGTGGCCTGGGTATGGGCCAGGCCGCGCGTGGTCGGCCGTGGTCCCTGGACTGTGACGCTGCCGGGCGGTCCGCTGACCCTGCTGCAGATCGGCATCGGCATTGTCGATCTCGGCTTCTGCGCGCTCGCCATGTACGTGCTGGTGCCGGATGAGCCCAATCTCGGCTTTGTCACGGTGGCCGTGATCTTCGTCTCCGCGACGCTGCTCGGCTTTGCCAGCCATTCCCCCGGCGGGCTTGGGGTGTTCGACGCGGCCATGCTGGTCGGGCTCTGGCAGATGGACCGCGAGGACCTCCTGGCCGGCATGCTGCTGTTCCGTATGCTCTATTATATTGCGCCTTTTGTCATATCTGTAATTTTGCTGACGCTTCGGGAGGTTATTATCGGCGCACGGTCGAAACGGCTGCAACGCTTGGCCGCCATGGCCGAGGCCAAGACCAGGGTCGAACCGAGACGCGAGGCCGTCTATGTGCGCGAGCGCAAGGAGGGCGGCGCCTGAGTGGCAGCATGATCCCCGAAAAGTGGGAGCCGGTTTTCGGAAATAGGATCATGCTCAAACTAAGTGAGGGCGTTTTCAGATGAAGCGGCGATGGCGATAGACGAGACCCCTTCTTCCTTCTTCGCGCCCTGGCCGGACCGGCTGCGCCATTCGGCCATCATCCTGCTTGCCGCGGGCCTGGCGCTGACCGTGCTGGTCACGCTCGGCGAGCTGCCGCTGATCCCTGCTGCCGTCGTATTCGTCCTGATCGCCGCCGCGGCGCTGGTGCCCTGGCGTTTGCATGATACGGCCGCTTCCCCCGAAATGGTCCGCACCGAGGATCCGGTCGAGGCCGCCGCCGTCAATGCCATCGTCGCCGGCATGCCCGATCCCGCGGTGCTGCTCGACCGCGCCGGCCGCGTCATCCATCTCAATGCCGCCGCAGCCCAGCTCGCACCGGCGCTGCGCAAGAACGAGCTGGCGCAATTCGCGCTGCGCTCGCCCGAGATCGTGTCCGCGCTGCGCGAAGCCATCGCCACCACCCAGCCGCGCCGCGCCACCTATCTCGACCAGGTGCCGGTCGACCGCTGGATGGAACTCGTCATCACGCCGGTGCCGGTGCCGACGCGGTTCGGCGGCGCCGACAAATGCATGCTGATGACTTTTCACGACCTCACCCCGCTGCGCCGGGTCGAGGAGATGCGCGCCGACTTCGTCGCCAATGCCAGCCACGAATTGCGCACGCCGCTCGCCGCGCTCTCCGGCTTCATCGACACCCTGCAGGGCCCCGCGAAGGAGGATTCCAAGGCGCGCGAGCGCTTCCTCGGCATCATGCAGGCGCAAGCCAAGCGCATGGCGCGGCTGATCGACGATCTGCTTTCGCTGTCGCGGGTCGAGCTGTCGGCGCATGTGCGCCCCGACACGCTGGTCGATCTGGTGCCGATCATTCGTCAGGTCGTTGACGGGCTCGAGCCCCTGGCGCGCGAGCGCCAGGTCGAGATCGAAGTCGATCTGCCGGAGCCGCCGGTCACCATCGCCGGCGACCGCGAGGAATTGCTGCGGCTGTTCGAGAACCTGATCGAGAACGCGCTGAAATACGGCGCCTCCGGCGGCCGGATCATCGTCTCGCTCACCACGGCAGGTTCTTCTGGCGACGGCACACCGGAATACCGGATCATGGTGCGCGACTTCGGCCCCGGCATCGCGCCGGAGCACCTGCCGCGCCTCACCGAGCGGTTCTACCGGGTCGACGTCGGTGACAGCCGCGCCCAGGGCGGGACCGGGCTTGGGCTGTCGCTGGTCAAGCACATCGTGGCCCGCCACCGCGGCCGTCTGCTGATCGAAAGCGTTCCACGAAATGGAGCCACCTTCACAGCCTGTTTTCCCCAGGTGAGGCCGACGACGACGGTGTGAATTTGAAGCGATTTCAATCGCTTGGGTGTGTCATCCAACTGTCATATAACCTTCGTAAAACGGGCACCCACCGCTCCTAAAGGGGGCGGCGGTGAGCGCAATCGGGCGCATGCGGCGCTTCGCTCACGCAATGGAGACCACCCCATGAATTTCATCAAAACGATCGTCGCGGCCGGCCTGGTGGCGGCGTCGACCTCGGCATTCGCGGCCGACATCACTGGTGCCGGCGCGACCTTCCCGTTCCCGATCTATTCGAAGTGGGCTGACGCCTACAAGAAAGAGACCGGCAACGGCCTGAACTATCAGTCGATCGGCTCCGGCGCCGGCATCAAGCAGATCCAGGCGAAGACCGTGACCTTCGGCGCCACCGATGCGCCGCTCAAGTTCGAGCAGCTCGAAAAGGACGGCCTCGTGCAGTGGCCGATGGTGATGGGCGCGATCGTTCCGGTCGTGAATGTCGAAGGCGTCAAGCCGGGTGAACTGGTCCTCTCGGGCGAAGTGCTCGGCGACATCTATCTCGGCAAGATCAAGAAGTGGGACGACGCGGCGATCGCCAAGCTCAATCCGAAGCTGAAGCTGCCGGGCGACGCCATCACCGTTGTCCGCCGCTCCGACGGCTCGGGCACCACCTTCAACTTCACCGACTATCTCGCCAAGGCCAACGCCGAGTGGAAGTCCAAGGTCGGTTCCGGCACCGCGGTCGAGTGGCCGGTCGGCGTCGGCGCCAAGGGCAATGAGGGTGTGGCCGGCAATATCAGCCAGACCAAGAACGCCATCGGTTATGTCGAGTATGCCTATGCCAAGCAGAACAAGCTGACCTATGCCGGCTTGATCAACAAGGCCGGCAAGACCGTGCAGCCGACCATCGAAGCCTTTCAGGCGGCCGCGTCCAACGCCGACTGGGCCAAGGCTCCGGGCTACTACGTGATCCTCACCGACCAGCCGGGCGACGCTTCCTGGCCGATCACCGCGGCGACCTTCATCCTGATGCACAAGGATGCGACCGACAAGAAGGCCTCGCAGGAAGCCATCAAGTTCTTCAAATACGCCTTCGAGAAGGGCGGCAAGATGGCTGAAGAGCTCGACTACATCCCGATGCCCGACGCGGTCGTGAAGCAGATCGAGAAGACCTGGTCGGCCGAGATCAAGAGCTGAGACCGGTTTGACGCTCGCGCCCGATGCTCCGGGCGAG
>Ga0081455_10009287_pt1 | contig 10126 bp, 7 predicted proteins | sample TabmetS3T2R1_FD_70207 | JGI IMG/M metagenome (GOLD analysis project Ga0081455, IMG submission 70207) | Tabebuia heterophylla rhizosphere microbial communities from the University of Puerto Rico - S3T2R1 | ecosystem: Host-associated > Plants > Roots > Rhizosphere ... | reverse complement strand
AATTACCTGCTAACAGAGCGGCGCCGGATCGGCAAGCCTGCGAACCGGGGCAGCAGGCCGCGCAGCAGCGCGCGCACAGTGATGCGGGCGAATGATCACGGTCTACATCGTGGAGGACGACGAAGTCATGCGGCGTTCGCTGTGCGAACGAATGCGCGCGCATGGCGGCTTCGCGGTCGACGTGGCCGTCGGCACTTGCAGCGAGATCCGTGCCGCGCTCAAGCAGGGCCGACCCGACGTGCTGCTCGTGGATCTCGGTCTGCCCGATGGCAGTGGCCTCGACGTGATCGCGGAGGCCGCGACGCGCCACTCGGGGCTCGCCATCATGGTGATCACCGTTTTCGGCGACGAGCGGCGCGTCGTGGGCGCCATCAGGTCGGGGGCCACCGGCTACCTGTTGAAGGACGACCCGACGCACGAAATCGGAATCGCGATACGGCTGCTGCTCGACGGCGGCTCACCGATCAGCCCGGCGATCGCGCGGCACCTGATCCGGCTGTTTCAGCCGGCACCGCCCGACGCGTCGCGCTCCGCCGCGGACGGCAAGCTGACCGCACGCGAGCAGGAAGTGCTCGCGCTCGCGGCCAAGGGATTCAGCTATTCGGAGATCGCGCAGATGCTGAATCTCTCGGCGAACACCGTCGCTTCATACACCAAGCACATCTACGAAAAGCTCGCCGTCGGCTCGCGCAGCGAGGCAATCTACGAAGCCTCGCGGCTCGGGCTACTCGATCGCGGGTAGTTAGTACAGATACACCGCGCCGGCATCGGTGGCGGCGTTGTTGGTCTGATCCCGGGGAACACCGCCGCCGTTGCCATCCTCGTCCGGCGCACCGACCGCGAGTATCGTGCCGGTTCCGGACAACGCGAGACTGCTGCCAAAGCCGTCGTTCGCATCGGTATTCGAGGCCTTGACGTAACTCAGTTGAGTCGTGCCCGCGCCGCCCCGAGCGAATACGTAAACGGCACCGGAGAACAGCGCGGAGTTGTCGGCCTGGCTTCCGTTCACGCCCGTCGCGTTGCTGTCCTCGTCGTCCGCGGCGATTGCCAGCGTGCTGCCGTCCGCGGAGATCACCACGACGCGACCGAAGGTGTCGTTGGCCTCCGTGTTGGACGCCTTGAGATAACTCTCCTGGCTCCACGTCGAACCTCCGCGGACGAACACGTACGCTGCTCCCGCGAGCGTCGCCGAATCGTCCATTTGATTTCCGTTCACACCGGTCGCGGAGCTGTCTTCGGCATCGGCGCCCACCGCGAGGACATTGCCGTCCGCCGAGATCGCCACGCTGTAGCCGAAGGCATCTCCTCCGCCCGTGTTCGATCCCTTGATGTAGCTTTGCTGCGACCAGGAAACAAGACTGGCGCGCGCAAACACGTAGACGGCGCCCGCGTCCCCCGCCGAATCATCGAGTTGATTGCCACCGATGCCGATCGCGTTGCTGTCTTCGGCCCATGCGCCGACTGCGAGAGTGTTGCCGTCTCCCGAGAGCGATATGGAGAACCCGAACAGATCGTTGGTGCCGGTATTCGACGCCTTGATGTAGGTGTTCAGCTGCCACGCGCTGGCGACGCGATTGAATACGTACACGGCACCGGAGTTCGACGACGCATTGCTGGCCCCGGTGCCGCCGGTTCCCGTTTCATTGCTGTCTTCGAAGATCGAGCTCACCGCGAGCGTATCGCCGCTGGCGGAAAGACTCACTTGGGTTCCAAACCAGTCGTTGACGCCGGAGTTCTGCGGTTTGAGATACCCCTGCTGCGCCCAGGTCGAGCCGTTGCGACTGAACACGTAGACGGCGCCCGAATCCGTCGCGGTGTTGTCGAGTTGATTGCCGTTGAGGGGGCCGATCGCATTGCTGTCTTCGTGGGTGGCGCCGACCGCCAGCGTATTGCCGTCGGCTGACAGCGCAACGCTCGACCCGAACTGATCGCCGGCGTTCGGATTCGAAGCCTTGACGTACGCCTGCTCGTTCCAACTACCGTTCGCCCCTCGAAACAGGACGATGACGGCCCCGGCGTCGGTCGCGGAATTGTTGAACTGATCGCCGCCGATTCCGACCGCGTTGCTGTCGTCGCGAGGTACCCCGATGGCGAGCGTGTTGCCGTCGGCCGAAAGCGCAAGGGTCTCGCCGAACTCATCGCCGAGATCGGCCCAGTTCTTTCGATAGTCGATCGCGGTCACGGTGGCGCTCACGGCGTTGGCAACGTTCGACTGCGGTCCGCAGCCGCCCGCGTTACAGGCGCGCACCATGAATGTCGGTCGCGTCCAGTCGGCGAGATGCAGGTTCGAAAGCAGGTTGAAGAACAATCCCGGATTGTCCGTCGCGAACTGCGCAAAGCCCGCGCTACCGGTCGGATCCCGATAGAGCCGGTAGAACGTCGCGCCCGGAACCGCCGTCCAGCCGAAGTGAATCGTCTTGTACAGCGGTCCTGTGATCGTGAGGACGGGAGCCGTCGCCGGCGCGGGATCGGAACACGTGACGGCGACGCTCGTCACGTTCGCCGCGGCGATCGAGCCGGTGCCGGCCGCCACCGAGCACACTTGCGCGGGCGAGCTCGGCTGCGTCAGGACCGTCACCGTGTAGGCGGAGCCGGAGACGAGTGTCGATGCAAAGACGAAGTTGCCGCTCGCGGATACGGCAACCGAGCCGACCCCGTTGAGTTGCAGCGCGAGCCCGGTCCCGGTGAGATTGCTCACCGTTCCGCCGACCGTGTAGGTAGGCGCGGGAGGTGGCGAGGATCCGCCGCCGCCACCGCCGCCGCATGCGCTCAGCATGAGCGCACTCACCAACACCCACCGCCCCAAGAAGCCCGTTCGAGATCGCATGATCGCCTCGCCTTTCGGGCGGCAAGGGGGCTCGATGACGGCTCTCCCTGCGCACCAGACGCACCGCAACGCGATCCGAGTGTGGATTCCCGGGCGGCGCCGCGAGCACACCCGAGCATGGGTTGCGACGCGGTACGTGCTGTGTTAGCCGGGATGAAAAATGTGGGCCTGCCTGGATTCGAACCAGGGACCAAGGGATTCGCTTTACCGGAGAGTTTCCTCCCCGCGCGGACTATCTCTTCACCCTCGCGCGATTCGTCCAACTAACAAGACCAACCGCGCGGTGGGGTGCGGGACGCTCGAGCCTGTCATCAAGGGCGCTTTAGCCCCCAGGTAGTCTCTGCACCTTCCGGAGCTGCAGCCCCGGCTTGGCTCAGGATTGCCATGCCGACCCCTCTTCGAGGCGACGGCGAAGGTTTCCCTGAATTCATCCCGTCCACTGCGCGGGTTACCCCGCGCAGGCACCTATATATAGATGAGTCCCCTGCACTAACCGCTGTGCTACAGGCCCAACCGGGCGCGATTGTACAGGGCACTGTCAAATCGGGCTTGCTCGTAAAATGATATCACTCTAGTATCGCGGCCATATCGGGGCCCAATTGCGTGGTCCCGCGGGAGATGACGATGAATGCGCCTGGCGGTACGGAAGAAGTCGACTTCAAGAGCTCGAGCGGCTACATGGCGCTCGTACTCATCTTCATCGCGTTGCTCGCGATACCGGGCTCGATGCTCGCCCGCATTCCGGTGCTGGCCGTCGTCGCCGTGATCGCGCTCGTGTTCCTCGTGAAGGGCATCTACATGCTGCAGCCGAACCAGTCGGCGCTGATGATGCTGTTCGGCGATTACCGCGGCACCGACTACTCGACCGGCCTGCGCTGGGCGAATCCGTTCCTCGGCAAGACGAAGGTCAGCCTCAGGCTGCGCAACTTCAACAGCGAGAAGCTCAAGGTCAACGACAAGCGCGGCAACCCGATCGAGATCGCGGCCGCGGTCGTCTGGCGCGTGAGCGACACGGCGCGCGCCGTGCTCGACATCGACCATTACGAGCAGTACGTGCCGATCCAGGCAGAAGCCGCGTTGCGTCACCTCGCGAACGAGTACTCGTACGACCACATCGACGAGGCGGACAGTGCGCTCACGCTGCGCGCGGGTGGCGACGAGCTCATCGTGAAGCTCAAGAAGGAGCTGCAGGACCGCTTCGCGAAGGCGGGCCTGCTCGTCGAGGACGCGCGCCTCACCCACCTGGCTTATGCGCCCGAGATCGCGGGCGCGATGCTGCGCCGGCAGCAGGCCGAAGCCGTGATCGCCGCCCGCAAGCAGATCGTGACGGGCGCCGTCACGATGGTGGAGATGGCGCTCAACGGGCTCACGGAGCGCGGCGTCGTCGATCTCGATCCCGAGCGCCGCGCCGCGATGGTCTCGAACCTGCTGGTCGTGCTCTGCGCGGAGACCGAGGCCCAGCCCGTGATCAACGCCGGCACGTTGTACGGATGAGGCGGCGGCGTTGAGCGAGCCGCCGTCAAGGAAGGCGTTCCTGCTGCGTCTCGATCCGGCGGTTGCCGCCGCGATCGAGACGCTCGCGGCGCAGGAGCTGCGCAGCGTCAACGGTCAGATCGAGTGGCTGCTGCGCGAGGCGCTCGCGAAGCGCGGCCGCGAGATCCGCACGGTGTCCCGCACGAACGCGCGCCGGCCGCGCAAGGACGAGTAGCTAGCTCGCGGCGGCGACGGTCGTGAACGCGTGGCAGCCCGCGGCGCTCGCGGCGTCGCCAGCAGCAATGGCGCAGGTGTTCGCGACCTGCGAGCGCAACCGGCGCGTGACGGCGGCCCGCGCGGGCGTCGTCTCCCACTCGCGCAGCTCCTTGTCGAGCTTGTTGAGCCGCGACAGGGTGCGCCGATGAATCCGGTTCGGGCCGTCGAGCTCGGCGATGACCTGCGTGCCCACCTTCTGGATGCCGGCCGTGTCGTCGGGCGCGAGCCGCAGCAACGCGTCGAGATAGATGTATCCCCACTGGAAGCGCGATGCAGGCCCGCGCGCCTGCGCGTAGGCCTGAGAATACAGCTCGAGAGCGCGCTTGAGGTTGCCCAGGTGCTCCTCGGCCTCGCCCTCGTCGCTGAGGTAGTAGTGAGGCGTGTTCGACGTCTTCGCTTCCTGCGCGAGCAGGTCGCGAGCATGCGTCCAGTCGTCGAGCGCGATGTAGATGTTGATCGCGGAGTTCACGACGCCCGCGCGCACGTAAGGCTCCATCTTCACGTCGAGCATCTTCTGCGACGTCGCGAGCGCGACGGTGCGCACGTCCGTGGGCACCTTGCCGTCGGGTGCGTACGCCTTCGCCACGCGGATCTTCACGAGCTGGGCCGCGAGCTGGTCCGCGGGCGCGAACTGCGGGTTCGTCGTCGACGCGTCGGCGAACGCCATGACGCGCTCGCGCAGCTGCGACGAGATCTGCGGCAGCGATTGCCGCGCGGCGCGGTAGAACTCCGGACGCAGGCCGCGAATCGCATCCGCGTTCGCGAGCGAAAGCTCCTGGTTACCGAGGATGCCGTTGACGCGCAGGATGAGCGACGCGAAATCCTTCTCCGCCTTGCCGCCCTTCTCGATGACGTCCTTCTGCTGCTCGGCCGCTTCGGCGGCGGCGAGGATGTTGAAGCGCGCGCGCTCCTTGTCGAGGCCCGACGGACACAACCGCGCGGCATTCGTGAACGCGGACTGCAAGTCGGCCGGCGCGAACACGCCGTCATCCTCGAGATCGAATGCGTGGTAGGCCAGCCGGCGGCAGTCGTCCGCCTTCATCGCCGCCTCGCCCTTCACGGCGAGATCGATGACTTCCTTGACGGGATGTACGTCGCCGAGCGCGTTGTCGAGCACGCCCGCATACAGGGAGAGATCCATGTTGCCGGCGATGCGCGTGATTTCCGTGCGATCGGGCTTGAGCACGACGACGGTCGGGTAGCCCGTCACGCGAAAGACATCGCCCCACTTCTGCGCATCCGGCAGATCGCCATCCAGATAGACGGCGACGAACAGTTTCGACTTCTCGATGAAATCGGGACGGCTGAAGACGGCCGACTTGAGCTGCTTGCACGGCGGGCACCACTTCGCACCCCAGTAGAGGAGCACCGGCTTGTTAGACGCCTGCGCGGATTTGAAAGCGGCATCGACGTCGCCGTTGAACCAGTCGATGCCCGGGGCATCCGCGTGGACGTCGGCGAGATCGGGCGTTTCGGGTGCGCGCGCAATCGGAGTCGCGGCGTGCGCGGGCGGCGGTGTCGTGGTGGGCGGCGCGACGGTCGCCGGCGCGGGCGGATTCGGCGCGGCAGTGGGCTCGGGCTTCTTCGGGTTCGGCTTGCTGCACGATACGAGCAGTGTCGCGAGAGCTGCCGTCACGATTGCGATGAGATGAACGCGCGCTGGTTGACGCATTCGCCGTGTCCTTCAACTGTTCCCGGGGAGGCCGCCACGTTAGCACGCACATGCTCGGGAAAACGACTGGAATTTGCCGCGATGACGGGTGCGCGACGCCGCTCCAAAGACGTTCGCGGGCGTTCTCCTACGACCTCCCTGGAAACGTTCGTGTTCCGCACTCGTCGCACCGCAGTGCACCGCCCGCGCTGGATCACCTGGATCACGCGCGCCACCGGGCGCGCAACCTCCAGTCCGCCGCAGTCAGGCGGCTTCGCGCGCCAGCTGCTTGCGGATCTGGCGTCCCCAGAGATACCCGTTGAGCGTCATGAGGGGCGCGAGCAGCATGTAGGTGTAGCCGGGAAGCGAACCGATGCGCGTCGTATAGGCCGCGAGGATCGACAACATGCAGACGCCGACGAAGATCGCGTGGTCGACGATCGAGCCGCGCGTGTACAGCACCTCGACCGGCGTCAGCGCGAGCTCCTCGCGCCGGCGCAGCGCGTTTACGTACATCAGCAGGTAGATGCCCCAGACGCCCGCGAAACCCAGGCCGTAGATGAGGTACAGCGACTGCAGCTCCGCGAAAGTCCTGATGTGCGGTGGATCGGTCATTTCGAGACCGAACATGATCACCGTGAGCCACGTGAACAGGAACTTGAGTGGATAGACGTAGAACAGTGTGAGCACCAGCACTGCCATCGTATACACGCGCGTGCCGATGTCCTCGAGACCGTAGCGCCGATGGAACCGGTAGTGCGAGTTCCAGAAAGTCATGAGTATCGTGAAACTGATGACGAACCCCGGGAAGCCGCGCACGACGTTCATCAGGCCGGGAATGTCGTGCGGCACCTCGAGCGCCACCACGAGCAACGTGACTGCGAATGCAAACACGGCGTCGGTGAACCCTTCGACGCGCGTGACGTGCTCGCCGCGCCAGCGGAATCCTTCTTCCTTCTGCGGCGCGAGCGGAATGCGGCCGCGCAGGCCCGCTCGTGTTGCCCCGACGTTGTTTTTCATCGATCCTCCCGTGTGCGGCTGTATGTGTGAATGCGGCGCGTCTGTCAACAATTCCGGCTTCGGCTCCGAGGTATGACGTGCGCATCCCGATCTTCATCTTCATCCTGACGACGATCGCCGGCTGCGGAAGCAACGGCCATCTCGTCGCGCCTCGCAAGAGCCTAGACTTCGTCCACGCCGATTCCGGTCGCGTCATCGTCACGGATGCCTCTCGCTCGCGGTATGAAATAACGGATCTGCGCGGCGACGTCCTGCGGTCGCTGTCATCGTCCCGCTCTTGGCTGGCCGATGTGGATGCGAACGCCAACCGTGCGCTGTTCGGCACCGGCGGAGGTTTCATCGCGGCCGATGACGCGCAGGGAGATCGCTATTTCGAAGCCGACGTCGAGAACAACGCGGGCGCGCTGAGCGCCAGCGGTCGTTTCATCGCGACGACCGATCCCGCGACGAAATCGATCCGCATCTGGTCGTTCGAAACGCTGGGGCTGCTGCGCACGGTTCCTTGCCCGGAAGCCTTGTGCAGCCTGGTGGCGTGGGATCCCGCCGACGAGGATGTCATCTGGACACTCGGCGTAGCCAACGCCGGATGGAATCGCATCGAGCTTGCGACCGGCAAGGTCGAACTATTCGCGGCCAAAGATCGTAACGGCCCCGTGAAGGTGCCCGCCGCGAAGTCGCTGTTCTTCGGGGGACGATGTCCCGAAACGGGCGCGACACTCGCGTTGAATAACGACGGCGTCTTCATCGACGAACCCGGGAAGGCGCGGCGCCGCCTCGTGGAGCTTCGTGGCTACTGGCCGTCACTGCTCGGCGAGAACTGGCCGCTGCTCGACAACGGCGTATTCGTCGCGCACTGCCGCTATGTCTACTTCAAGGGTTACGGCCGCCAGTGGTTAGCCGACGCGCAAACCGGCGAGTTCGGTGCCTTCCCTCGCGAAGTCGTCCACTTCCTGCCGTGATCACGTGCCCCGCGGTTTCGCACGCCGCGTCGGTTCGGCCTCGAGCGGATTTTCAGGCCAGTAGTGCCGCGGATAGCGGCCGCGCATGTCCTTGCGCACCTCGACGTATGCGTTTTTCCAGAAGCTGGCCAGGTCCTTCGTCACCTGCAGCGGCCGGCGCGCCGGCGACAGCAGCTCGAACGTGATCGGTACGGCGCCGCCGCCGATGCGCGGCGTCGCCGCGAGCCCGAACACTTCCTGCATGCGCATCGACGCGATCGGAGCGTTGTCGCTCACATAGTCGATGGGCGTGCGCGAGCCCGTCGGCAGGCTCACATGCGTGGGCGCGAGCTCGTCGAGCTTGCGGTGCTGATCGTAGGCGAGCCGCGCGCGCAACGCGTCGAGCAGCGGCACGCGTGCCAGCTGCGAGCGTCGCGTGACGCCCTCGAGGAACGGCGCGAGCCAGTCGAGATCGGCGGCGAGCGCCGAGCGCGAGTAGTCGGGCCACGACCCGACATCGGGCCGGCCGAGCGCGCGCACGAATTCGGCGCGCGCGATGAAGTTGCGCGCCTCGTCGTCCCATGGCAACGCGCCGAGTCCGAGCGAGCGCACGCCGTCGAGCATTGCGGCGGCGCTCGCCGCGCGCGGCACTTCGCCGAGCGGCTTCTCCTCGATGACGAGCGAGTCGAGGCGTACGACGCGGCGCGCGATCACGCTCTCCGTACGCTCGTCCCACGCGAGCTCGTCGCCACGCACGAGGCGCGCCGCGAATTGCTCGACGAGATCTTCCTTCGAGAGCGGCGCCGCAAGCCGGATGCGCGCCTCGCGCTCGCGGTCGTCGAGATCCACGGCGACGATGAATTCCTGGCGTGCGATCGACTGCGCGCCCTCGAAGGCCGCGCCACGGCCGTTCGCGAGCTGGTAGCGCGCGTCGGCGCCGGCGCGCCGTCGGCCGATGCGGTCCGGATAGGCGAGCGCGAGCAGTGCGCCGGGCTGCACGTCCGCACCGCGCGAGTCGCGATCGACGCCGAGCATCCCGAGAAATTGCCGCGTCGAGCGTTGCACGCGCTCGACCGTGCCGCGGTCGAAAATCGCCCACAGCGGTCCCGAGTAATAGTGGGGGGGCTGGGACCCCTCGTTCATCGCCATGGCGGCGTCCATCGCGGGATAGCCGATGTACATCTGCCTGACCCAGTCGGGACCGCAATTGCGCCAGTCGCACTGGACGTGCTGGAGCGAAGGCTTCGGCGCGCCGACGCGCGGCCCGCCCGGCCACACCGGCGTTCCGTAGCGCTTCGCGATATCCATTTCGTTATAGAAGCGCTTGCCCACCTGGTTCACGGCGATCAGGTGTTCGTACGAGCTCGTGCCGAGCGTGATGCCGGTGGATTTTCGGAACTGGAAAGTTGGGTGACCGGGCAGCATGTCGGTGTAGGAGTCGCGCGTCGCCAGCCGCGGGGGGATGTGGAAGCTCTGGGTCGTCCCGAGATTCTGCTGCATCCCCGCAAGAGTGGCGCCGATCCGCATACCGGCGATGATGCCGCTCGCGTCCTGGCCGTGGGGCCCGAGCAGGGCCCAGGCGCTCGACACGAACGCGGGCTCGTTGAACGCGGGGTAGAACATGCTGCGGAACTGCGGGTTGGCGCCGTGACCGCCGCTGCCGACGAACACCGCCCTCTTTGCTCGGATGTGGATGGTCTCGCGCCGTTCGTCGACGTTGCCGTTCTGCCAATAGCTTTCCAGGCGCGCCTTGGTGGAGAGGTCGAACCTCGGTGAATAGCTCGCCCTGACCCCCAGGACCCGTCCCGAGAACGGCTGCTCGCGGATGATCTCCGTCATTCTCCGGTTGAGCATGAACCGGACGCCCTTCTCCCGCGCGCTGAACTCCAGACCGCGCGTGAGAGCGGCGCCGTTCCAGACGGCGCCCGGCCCGGCCCACTT
>Ga0081455_10003030_pt1 | contig 10126 bp, 11 predicted proteins | sample TabmetS3T2R1_FD_70207 | JGI IMG/M metagenome (GOLD analysis project Ga0081455, IMG submission 70207) | Tabebuia heterophylla rhizosphere microbial communities from the University of Puerto Rico - S3T2R1 | ecosystem: Host-associated > Plants > Roots > Rhizosphere ... | reverse complement strand
CTTCAATTGGGCCTACGCCAGGGGCGGCAGGATGGCGGAAGAACTGGACTACGTGCCGATGCCGGGAAACGTCGTTAACGCGGTTCGCAAGCTCTGGGCATCCGAAATCAAGGACGCCAGCGGTAAGCCGGTTTTCGCCCTTTCAAACTAAGGACCGATTGCGGCAGCGCAAGGCGGCGGCGCAACGGTGCGCCGCCCCGATCAACGAAGTTTTGCCACATCGCCAATGGGTTAGACCGTCATCCAACTGTCATCGAACCATCATAGAACGATGACATGGCACGCGTAGGGATGCGGGCAGCCGCGGAATCGGCCGGCAACCAGATGCGTTGGAACGGTCATCCGGGCGTGTTGTTAACTATACGCCAGCAACAACAACTAGGACGCAAGCACATCTGCCGTGGACCCAATCCACGTCGGCTGAGCCTTTCGTTTTCGAGCAAACAGGAGAGAGAGCCTTGAAACTTTTCCGCACCCTGACGGCCGCCGGCTTCATCGCCGCGACAATGATCGGCCCCGCGATCGCAATCGACATCTCGGGCGCCGGCGCTACCTTTCCGTATCCGATCTATGCGAAATGGGCCGACGCCTACAAGAAGGAGACCGGCAACGGCTTGAACTACCAGTCGATCGGTTCGGGCGGCGGCATCAAGCAGATCAAAGCCAAGACCGTCGTCTTCGGTGCCTCCGATGCGCCGCTCCCAGGCAAGGAACTCGACGAGAGCGGCCTCATTCAGTTCCCGATGGTGATGGGTGGCATCGTGCCGGTCGTCAACATCGACGGCATCAAGTCCAGCGACCTCGTCATCGATGGCCCGACGCTCGCCAAGATCTTCCTCGGCGAGATCAAGACGTGGAACGATCCTGCCATCGCCAAGCTCAACCCGTCGGCCAAGCTGCCGTCGCAGGCAATCGCTGTCGTGCACCGCTCGGACGGCTCGGGCACGACCTACAATTTTGCCTATTACCTGGCTCAAGTCAGTCCGGAGTGGAAGTCGAAGGTGGGCTTCAACACGTCCGTCGAGTGGCCGGTCGGCATCGGCGCCAAGGGCAATGAAGGTGTCGCCAACAACGTCAGGCAGACCAAGGGCTCGATCGGCTACGTCGAGTACGCCTATGCCAAGCAAAATAAGCTGACCCATACCAACATGATCAACAAGGACGGCAAGAGCGTTGCGCCGACCTCGGCGACGTTCCAGGCGGCTGCAGCCAACGCCGATTGGAACTCGGTTCCAGGCTACGGGGTCCTTCTCGCCAACCAGCCGGGCGCAGAGTCGTGGCCGATGACGGCGCCAACCTGGATCCTGATGTACAAGAAGCCGCAGGATCCGGCGGCCGCCGCCGAAGCGCTCAAGTTCTTCGCCTGGGCCTATGAGAAAGGCGACAAGATGGCCGAGGACCTCGATTACATCCCGATGCCGAACAACGTCGTCGAGAGCGTCAAGAAGACCTGGGCGAGCGAAGTGAAGGACGCGTCAGGCAAGCCGCTCTTCGCCATGGCCCACTGAGTTGGATGGGCTTTGGGAAGGGCACCGTCCCGGGGCCCTTCCCTGTTTGCTTGTGTTCCCAATATGGCGTGTGAGGCGGCCAAAAGGTCGCTTTGATTTGGCTCTTCCCGCCACATCATCGGAAGAGCTTGGATGCAGCCCGCCAGGAGGCGATCCGTGGTTGACGTTGCGCTGCAAGGCGATGCGGTCCAGGCCGACACGGCAGCGGCGCGGGCCAAGGCGCTCAACCGGCTGCGTGTCGGCGACATCATCTTCCGTGCGCTCACCCGTGCCGCCGCGATCGGCGTGCTTGTCCTCCTCGGCGGCGTCATCATTTCCCTCATCGATGGGTCGCTGCTGGCCTTCCGCGCGTTCGGCCTCAATTTCCTAGTTGAGGAGCGGTGGAATCCCGTAACTGAGAAATTCGGGGCGCTCGCGCCGATCTACGGCACGCTCGTCACGTCCTTCATCGCCATGCTGATCGCGGTCCCGGTCGGACTGTTGATTGCCGTGTTTCTCACCGAGCTGTGCCCCATGTGGCTGCGGCGGCCGATCGGGATCGCCATTGAGCTGCTGGCAGGCATCCCGAGCATCATCTACGGCATCTGGGGGCTGTTCGTGTTCGCGCCGTTCCTGCAGGGAACGCTGCAACCGTTCCTGATTGCGACGTTCGGCGATATCCCTGTGCTGTCCACGCTGTTTGCCGGGCCGCCCTATGGCATCGGTATGCTGACCGCGGGCCTGATCCTCGCGATCATGGTGCTGCCCTTCGTCACTTCAATCTCGCGCGACGTGTTCGAGGCCGTGCCACCGGTGCTCAAAGAGGCCGCCTACGGAGTCGGCTGCACCACCTGGGAGGTCGTGCGCTACGTCGTGATACCCTACACACGCGTCGGGGTCATCGGCGGCGTGATGCTGGGGCTCGGCCGTGCGCTCGGCGAGACTATGGCGGTGACCTTCGTCATCGGCAACGCGCACAAAGTATCAGCTTCCCTGCTTGCACCCGGCACGACCATTTCGGCAACCATCGCCAACGAATTCACGGAGGCGGTCGGTGACATCTATACCTCGTCGCTGATCGCGCTGGGTCTCATCCTCTTCATCATTACCTTCATCGTGCTCGCGATAGCCCGCTACATGCTGTTGCGCATCGAGCGGCGGATCGGGTGAACCATGGACAGCAGGCTCTACGCCGCCCGCCGTCGCCGCAACGGCATCATGCTGAGCCTCTCGCTTGCCGCGACAGTGGTAGGGTTGGGCTGGCTGGTGCTGATCCTCGCGGTCCTGCTGTGGGAAGGCTTCAGCGGACTTTCGCTCGCGGTTTTCACCGAGATGACACCGCCTCCCGGCGCCGACGGCGGGCTGCTCAATCCGATCGTCGGCAGCCTGATTCTCACCGTCCTGGCAGTGCTCATCGGCACGCCGATCGGGATCCTGGCCGGCACCTACATGGCCGAATATGGCCGGTATGACCGGCTGACCTCGATCGTGCGGTTCATCAACGACATCCTGCTCAGCGCGCCCTCGATCGTGGTGGGACTGTTTATTTACGAGATCATGGTGGCCCCGATGGGCCACTTCTCCGGGCTCGCCGGAGCGGTCGCGCTCGCGGTGATCGTCATTCCGGTCGTGGTGCGCACCACGGAGGACATGCTCCTTCTGGTGCCGGACCAGTTGCGTGAGGCCGCCGTCTCGATTGGCATGCCGCGCGCCTTTGTGATCGCCAAGGTGTGCTATCGTGCCGCCAAGGCCGGCATGATCACGGGCGTGCTGCTCGCCATCGCCCGCATCAGCGGCGAGACCGCGCCGCTGCTCTTCACCGCCCTCAACAACCAGTTCTGGAGCACCAATCTCAACGCCCCGATGGCGAGCCTGCCGGTCGTCATCTTCCAGTTCGCGCTCTCGCCCTATCAAGACTGGCAAAAGCTCGCTTGGACCGGGGCGCTGATCATCACTTTCACCGTGCTCGCGCTCTCGATTGTCGCGCGCGCGCTTTCCGCAGCGAGAAAACCGTCATGAATGTAGCCTCCGCCTCGGTCGCCGTTCCCACTGTCGCCCACGCGCCGATCAGCACGGCCGGCTTGAACGAAAAGATTTCGATCCGGAATCTCGACTTCTATTATGGAACGAGCAAAGCGCTCAAAGCCATCAGCCTGCCGCTCTACGAAAACAAGGTGACGGCTTTCATCGGGCCGTCCGGTTGCGGCAAGTCCACGCTGCTGCGCGTTCTAAACCGGATGTACGATCTCTATCCGAATCAGCGGGCCGAGGGCGACGTCGTATTCGACGGCGAGGACATTCTTTCGCCCAAGCAGGATCTCAATCTGCTGCGCGCGCGCATCGGTATGGTGTTCCAAAAGCCGACGCCGTTTCCAATGTCGATCTACGAGAACATCGCGTTCGGCGTCAGGCTCTACGAAAAGCTGCCGCGGTCGGAGCTGGATGGGCGGGTCGAGACATCGCTGCGCCGCGCCGCGCTCTGGGAAGAGGTGAAGGACAAGCTCAGCGCCAATGGGCTGAGCCTCTCCGGCGGGCAGCAGCAGCGCTTGTGCATCGCGCGCACCGTCGCGGTGCGGCCCGAGGTGATCCTGTTTGACGAGCCGTGCTCGGCCCTCGATCCGATCTCGACCGCCAAGATCGAGGAGCTGATCGACGAGCTCAAGGACGATTACACGATCGTGATCGTTACTCACAACATGCAGCAGGCGGCGCGCGTCTCCGACTTCACCGCCTTCATGTATCTCGGGGAGCTGATCGAGTTCGACACCACGAGCAAGATGTTCACCGCGCCCAGCGATTCACGCTCGCAGGACTATATCACCGGCCGCTTCGGCTAAACCGTTCGCTAGCTAGGACGAAACAGATGGCCATCTCCGATCATACCGCCAAGGCATTCGACGTCGACTTGCAAGAGCTCACCCGCCTGGTGGCGGAGATGGGCGGTCTCGCGGAGAAGCAGGTTGCCGACGCGGTGGATGCGCTCGCGCATCGTGATACCGATCGCGCGCAGCAGACGGTCGCCGCCGATCCCGATGTCGATGCGCTGCAGGCTCAAATCGAGGAAAAGGCGGTGCTGACGATCGCCCGCCGCCAACCCATGGCGGTCGACTTGCGGGAAGTCGTCGGGGCGCTGCGGGTTTCCAACGACCTCGAGCGTATCGGCGACCTTGCCAAGAACATCGGCAAGCGAGTGATGGCTCTCGACGGCGAATTCCATCCACCCAAATTGATCCGCGGCGTCGAGCATATGGGCTCCATGGTTCTCGCCCAACTCAAGGAGGTGCTCGACAGCTACGCCCGCCATGACATCAAGAAAGCGCTGGCGGTGTGGAACGGCGACGAGGAGATCGACTCCATCTGTACGTCGCTGTTCCGCGAGCTGTTGACCTATATGATGGAGGATCCGCGCAACATCACCTTCTGCATCCATCTCATGTTCTGCGCCAAGAACATCGAGCGTATGGGTGATCACGCGACCAACATCGCGGAGACCGTTTATTACATGGTCGAAGGCCACGCCATGCTCGATCAACGGCGCAAGGGCGACACCACCGCCTTCGCCACGCTGGCGGCGGACAAATGATCGGGAGATGCTGAGCGCATGAAGCCCAATATCCTAATCGTGGAGGACGAGGAGGCACTGGTTCTCCTCCTGCGTTACAACCTCGAGGCGGAGGGCTATGGTGTGGAGACCGTCGCGCGAGGCGATGAGGCGGATTTGCTGCTCAAGGAGCGCTCGCCCGACCTGGTCATTCTCGACTGGATGTTGCCCGGGCTCTCCGGAATCGAACTCTGTCGCCGGTTGCGAACGCGCCCCGAGACCAAGCGGTTGCCGATCATCATGCTGACCGCCCGCGGCGAGGAGAGCGAGCGCGTGCGCGGGCTGGCCACCGGCGCCGATGACTACATCGTCAAGCCGTTCTCGGTTCCGGAATTGAGCGCTCGCGTGCGCGCCCTGTTGCGCCGCTCGGCGCCCGAGCGCCTCGCCGACGTGTTGTGCTTCGGCGAGCTCGAGGTGGACCGGGAGAAGAAACGCGTCTCGCGCGCCGGCCGCGCCATCGATCTCGGGCCGACCGAATACCGTCTGCTCGAATTCCTGATGGAGCGCCCCGGCCGCGTCTTCTCGCGCGAACAGTTGCTCAACGGGGTATGGGGCAGCCAGATCTATATCGACGAGCGCACCGTGGACGTGCATGTCGGCCGACTGCGCAAGGCGCTCAACCGCGGCTACGATACGGATCCGATCCGAACCGTGCGTGGCGCCGGCTACGCGCTCGACGATCGGTTCGGGAAGACGGGATGAACCAGCCGTAGCCCGGATGAGCGAAGCGAAATCCGGGGACCCTCGCGCGAGGCAATGCCGTCCCGCATGTCGCTCCGCTCATGCGGGCTACCAGGTCGGACTGCCTCACAATGGCTGGGCCAACGCTGAGCCTATCCGCGCACCGACCGCCGCTCGCGGCGCATGTGCGGCGGCTGATAGGCGACCCGTGAATGATAGGCGCAATAGGGGAGCCCGGTGATGGTCTGCCCTCCGCAAAAGAAGAAATCGGGCTGCCCGGGATCGCCGATCGGCCAGCGGCACGTCTCCTCCGTGAGCTCGAGCAAGGTGCGGCGCTGGCCCAGCGGGATGACGTTGTCGAGCAACTCCGGCTCGGGCTCGACGTCGAGCTCATAGGCGTGGGCGAGCGCGGTGTTGCCGCGTATCGACGGCCGCGCGACGCGCAGCATGTGCGAATGGACGCGCGGCTTGCGCGGGCGGGGAGCAGCCGAGGATGGCGACTTGGCCCGGCCCGAAAGGCCGAGCCGGTGCACCTTGCCGATCACCGCATTGCGAGTGATGCCGCCAAGTTCCGCTGCGATTTGACTCGCCGAGTGCCCGTCGGCCCACAGCTTCTTCAGCATTTCAACGCGCTCATCGGTCCAGGTCATGGCCTAATCCTCGCCAGCCGTCGCGGCGGAGAAGTCCGGACAGAATCCGACTGCGGGTCTGGGCAACGATCAGTTGGCCCGACGCACACCCGCGACACCGATTTACGCTAGTAACTGTCCGCCGCACGAAATGTCGTATTCGACGATCGAAAAGCTACAATATGGCGAGAGTCGGGCGCAAGAGTCCGGTCGGCCTGCGTCCACATCTTCTGTCCGCGTCAAGGCCATGCGTCCACACTTATCTGCACGACTGTGTATTGAGCGAGCATGTAACGGCGTCGCCATGGCGTCCCCCATCAGGTTGACAGGGGGCGGCACAGCAATAGAATACCTTACGGTGCCGCCCGCAGAGGCGGCACATTTCGTTTCCGCGGATTGTCGGCTCCTCGATGAGTAACACCCAAAGCTCGCATTTGCTGCCGACCTACGCGCGCGTCGATCTTGCCTTCGAGCGCGGTGAGGGCGCATGGCTCATAGCGACGAACGGCGAGCGTTACCTCGATTTCACCTCGGGGGTGGCGGTCAACGCACTTGGCCATGCCCACCCGCACCTCGTCGAGGCGATCACTACGCAGGCCAACAAGGTCTGGCACGTGTCGAATCTCTACCGCATCCCCGAGAGCGAGCGGCTTGCCCAGAGGCTGTGCGCGGCGAGCTTTGCGGAGGTGGTGTTCTTCTGCAACTCGGGCGCGGAGGCCATGGAATGCGCGATCAAAATGGCGCGCAAATATCAGTCGGCGAGCGGCCGGCCTGAGCGCTACCGCATAATTACATTCGAGGGAGCCTTCCACGGACGCACGCTCGCGACCTTGGCCGCCGGCGGCCAGAAGAAATATCTCGACGGCTTCGGTCCCGTCGTCGACGGGTTCGATCAGGTCGCGTTCGCCGATCTTGAAGCGACCAAGCGCGCCGTCGGGCCGCAAACCGCCGCGATCCTGATCGAGCCCATCATGGGCGAGGGCGGCGTGCGCGTGGTGTCGAACGAATTTTTGCGGGCGCTGCGGCGGCTGTGCGACGAGCACGGCTTGCTTTTGGTATTCGACGAGGTGCAGACCGGCATCGGGCGCACCGGGGAACTCTTCGCCTATCAGCGCTGCGGCGTCACCCCTGACATCATGGCACTCGCCAAGGCTTTAGGCGGCGGCTTTCCGCTCGGCGCGTGCCTCGCTACCAGCGAGGCCGCCAAGGGCATGACCACGGGCACGCACGGCTCGACATTCGGCGGCAACCAGCTCGCCATGGCGGCGGCGGCCGCCTTGCTCGACGTGGTGCTCGCGGATGGATTTCTCGAGCACGTGCGCCGCGTGTCCCTTGTGCTCAAGCAGAAGCTCGCCGAGATCAAGGACCTCTATCCCACCGTCATCGCCGAATTGCGCGGGGAGGGGCTTCTCGTCGGATTGCGCGCGGTGGTTCCCAGCGCCGAGCTGGTCGACGAGCTGCGGGCGGAGAAGATGATCACGGCCGCGGCGGGCGATAACGTAGTACGGTTTTTGCCGCCGCTGATCGTGAGCGAGGAGGAGGTCGCCGAAGCGGTCCGCCGACTCGAGCGTGCCTGCGCCCGCATCGCCAAGAGGCAGGAAACAGCGCAGAAGGTAGGAGCGGCTGTATGAAGAGCCGCAACTTTCTCGACTTGATCGACATCCCTGCGCAAGAGCTGCGCGGGATGATCGAGGCGAGCCGCGCCATGAAGGCGCGGCGCGAGCGCGCTCCGCGGCCGCTTGAGGGGCGCACGCTGGCCATGATCTTCGACAAGCCCTCGACGCGCACCCGGGTCTCCTTCGATGTAGCCATGCGCCAACTCGGTGGCGCAGCGATTCTCCTGACCGGCCAGGAAATGCAACTCGGCCGGGGTGAAACCATTGCCGATACCGCGCGAGTGCTTTCGCGCTACGTCGACATCATCGTGATCCGTACGCTCGATCACGACATGCTCGTCGAGCTCGCGCGTCATGCCACCGTGCCGGTGATCAATGGTCTGACCCGCCGCTCGCACCCCTGCCAAGTGCTCGCGGACGTGATGACGTTCGAGGAGCACCGCGGGCCGATCCGCGGGAAGACCGTGGCCTGGACCGGCGACGCCAATAACGTGCTCACCTCCTGGATGCACGCCGCCCAGCGCTTCGATTTCCGCCTGCGCGTGGCCACGCCGCCCGAACTCGCCCCGAAGAAATGGCTGCTCGACTGGATCAAAAATTCAGGCGCTGCGATCCATATCGGCAGCGAGCCGGAGGAGGCGGTTAAGGGCTCCGATTGCGTGGTGACGGACACGTGGATGTCGATGGGGGACAAGAACGGCCAACGTCGCCACAACTTGCTCAAGCGCTACCAGGTCAATGCCCGACTGATGGCGCTGGCGAACCGGGATGCGGTGTTCATGCACTGCCTGCCCGCCCATCGCGGCGAGGAGGTCACCGACGAGGTGATCGACGGGCCGCAATCGATCGTCTTCGACGAGGCCGAGAACCGCCTGCACGCGCAAAAGGGCATTTTGGCGTGGTGCTTGAACGCACGGTAACTTTGGTGCTCGCGCTGAAAATCAAAGCCGGAGGCATCTTTCGCCTCTCGCTACTATATTGAAGCCATCATGTCCGATCCCCGCGTCGAAATTCCAGTCCGCCCGCCGGCGGCGACCTCCGTCGACGACACGATCTTGCCCTTCAAGGTCGAGGCGCTCGATCTGCGTGGCCGGGTCGTGCGCTTTGGCCCCGCGATCGACACGATCTTGTCGCGTCACCGTTATCCCGTGCCGGTGGCCAAACTTTTGGGCGAGGGGATCGTGCTAGCCGTGCTGCTCGGCTCGACCTTGAAATTCGAAGGCCGTTTCATTCTCCAGACCCAGAGCGACGGGCCGGTACGGATGTTGGTTATCGACTACACCACGCCCGGCAAGGTGCGCGGCTGCGCCCGCTTTGATGCCGCGCGGGTTGCGGAGGCTGTGGCAACCGGCGCGGCTGATCCCGGCGCGTTGCTCGGCTGTGGGCATCTGGCCATGACCATCGACCAAGGACCGGATACCGCCCGCTATCAGGGCATCGTGGCGCTCGAGGGCAAGGGGCTCGAACACGCGGCGCACGAATATTTTCTGCGCTCGGAACAGATCCCGACGCGAGTGCGCTTGGCTGTCGCCGAGGAGCTGCGCTCGGGCGCAGACGGCGCGCGCCATTGCTGGCGGGCCGGTGGGCTGCTGTTGCAGTTCTTGCCGCAGTCGCCCGAGCGGGCGCGGCGCGCAGACCTCGATCCAGGCGACGTGCCGGAGGGGATCGAGGTCAAGGCCGTGCCCGAGGATGACGCCTGGATCGAAGGCCGCGCGCTGGTGGCGAGCGTCGAGGATGTCGAACTGCTCGACCCCGACACGTCCGCCGAGCGCCTGCTCTACCGGCTGTTCAACGAACGCGGCGTACGGGTCTTCCGCAGCCGCGACTTGCTGGCGCAGTGCTCCTGTTCGCGCGAGCGGGTCGAGCGGATGCTGCGCAGCTTTTCCCAGGATGACCGCGACCACATGGTCGAGAACGGTAAGATCACGGTCACCTGCGAGTTCTGCAACTCGACTTACGTGTTCGAGCCCGAGGATGTGGCCGAGGCGACCCAGACGTCCTAGCGCATGGTCGCTCGACGGGAATCAGCGCGAGCGGCGAACTCGGTCTGCTCCCCTCCCCCTTGTGGGGAGGGGTTGGGGGTGGGGGTCCATCTTTGGCGCGAGATTCGAG
>Ga0081455_10009286_pt1 | contig 10127 bp, 5 predicted proteins | sample TabmetS3T2R1_FD_70207 | JGI IMG/M metagenome (GOLD analysis project Ga0081455, IMG submission 70207) | Tabebuia heterophylla rhizosphere microbial communities from the University of Puerto Rico - S3T2R1 | ecosystem: Host-associated > Plants > Roots > Rhizosphere ... | reverse complement strand
GTGTTGCGCGAGCGGATAATGGTGATCGCGCTGGCCGCCGCCCTGTTGGCGGGCGGCGCGTTTGCGCTGAAGTATCTCAACATCGAAGCCTATCCCGACCCTTCGCCGCCGCTGATCGAGATCATCGCGCAGCAGCCGGGCTACTCCGCCGAAGAGATGGAGCGGCAGATCACGATTCCGCTCGAGACGCAACTCAACGGCATGCGGGGACTCGAGCACCTGCGTTCGGTCTCGCTCCTGGGCCTGACCAACATCAGATGTTATTTCGGATATTGGACCGATTATTACTTCGTCCGGCAGGAAGTCCTGAACCGGCTGAGCCTGACGCCGCTGCCTGCCGGCGTGCAACCGACGCTCTCGCCGGAATCGGCGATCGGCGAAATCTACCGCTACGAACTCAGGGGCGACGGCTATTCGCTGATGGATTTGAAGACGACGCAGGATTGGGTCTTGGGTCGCCAGTTCAAGCAGGTTCCGGGCGTGATCGACGTGGTCGGGTTCGGCGGCCAGACCAAACAGTTCCACGTCGAGCTCGATCCTAGCAAGCTGATTCTGTTCGGCGTCTCCGTGCCGGATGTGATGCGGGCGATCTCCAACAGCAACGCGAACGTCGGCGCGAACTATCTGGAAATAGGCCAGCAGAGCTACAACGTGCGCGGCATCGGGCTGTTCCGAGACGCCGAGGACATCGGGGCCGTCGAGGTCGCCGAGCGCCGGGGCACGCCGGTTTACGTCAAACAACTCGGCGAAGTCAGTGTCGGCGCAAAGCAGCCGCTGGGCCGCGTCGGGCGCGATTACAACCCCGACATCGTGCAGGGCGTTGTCTTGATGCGCAAAGGCGAAAAGTCCAGGCCGACGCTAGAGGGCGTCCACAAGAAGGTCGAAGCGCTGAACAACGGCGCGCTGCCGAAAGACATGAAGATCGTCCCGTATTACGACCGCACCGATCTGATCAGGATCACCACCCGGACGGTCACGGACACGCTGATCAAGGGAATGGTTCTGGTGGCTTTCATTCTGCTGGCGTTCCTCGGCAATCTGCGCGCGGCGCTGGTGGTGGCCGTCTCGATCCCGCTCTCGCTGATGTTCACCTTCATTGTGATGGTGATTCGCGGCGACTCGGCCAATTTGATCTCGATGGGCGCGATTGATTTCGGGATAATCGTGGACGCTTCGGTGGTGATGGTCGAAAACATCGTCCGGCATCTGAGCGAAGCGCCGTCCGGCGCCGACGTGAGGAGCGTCGTGGCGACGGCGGCGCGCGAAGTCGTCAGGCCGATCTTCTTTTCTACGGCGGTTATCGTCACGGCCTTCCTGCCGCTGTTCACGATGACCGGCGTCGAGGGCAAGATCTTCGGCCCGATGGCGATGACCTACGGCCTGGCGCTCACGGGCGCGTTGATCCTGGCGCTGACCTTTTCGCCGGCCATGTCGTCGCTGGCGCTCAAGCCGAGGCCCGGCGAGCGCGAGACTTTTATCGTCAGATGGATTCGCGCGGGTTACGACAGGGCTTTACGCGCAACGCTGCCCCGGCCCGTGATCACGGTCGGCCTGGCGATGATCGCGCTCGTCGCGGGCGGCGTGATGTTTTCCCGCCTCGGCGGCGAGTTCATGCCGAAGCTCGAGGAGGGCGACATGTACGTGCGCGCCACGATGCCGAACTCGATCTCGTACTCGTACGCCAGCCAGCTCGCCGACCAGATGCGCGCGATCTTCAAGAGACATCCCGAGGTGACTACTGTCATCAGCCAGTTGGGACGCCCTGACGACGGCACCGATCCGACCAGTTATTTCAACTGCGAATTCATCGTCAATCTGAAGCCGTTCGACCAATGGCCGAGGGGCCGCGTCAAAGCCGATCTGGTCAAGGAGTGCAACGACGAGCTGCAGCGAATTCCGGGCGTGGTCTACAACTTCTCGCAGACCATTCAGGACAACGTCGAAGAGGCGATGTCGGGCGTCAAGGGCGAAAACTCGATCAAGCTTTTCGGCGACGATCTCGAAAAGCTGGCGGCGACGGCCAACCGGATAAGGGACGTGATGGCGGGGATTCCCGGCGTGGCCGACCTCGGCGTCTTCCTCGAACTCGGCCAGCCGAACCTGCTGATCCGCGCCGACCGGGAGCAGGCGGCGCGCTACGGCATCCTGGCGGGCGACGTCAACGCGACGGGGCAGGCGGCCATCGGCGGCCAGTCGGTGACTCAATTTCTCGACGGCGAAAAGCGATTCGACGTCCTCGTGCGATTCCTGCCGCAGTTTCGCCAGAGCGTCGAAACGATCAGCGACATCCAGATTAACTCGCCCGAGGGCAAACGCCTCCCGCTCAAACAACTGGCCCAGATCGACAAACAGACCGGCGCGGCCTTCATTTACCGCGAAGACAACGCGCGTTACATCCCGATCAAATTCAGCGTCCGAGGGCGAGACCTGCAAGGCACGATTGAAGACATCCAGTCGCGGATCCAATCGCAGGTACAATTGCCCGCCGAATACCACTACGAAATCTCGGGCGAGTTTCAGGAATTGCAGCAGGCGTTGGGGCGGCTGGCGATCACGGTTCCCGTCAGCATCCTGATCATCTTCTTCCTGCTTTATAACACGTTCCGCAGCCTGGGCGATGCGGCGCTGCTTCTCGGCGTGATGCCGTTCGCGGTGACCGGCGGCGTGTTGACGCTTTTCGTTACCGGAACGCACTTCAGCATCTCTTCGGCGGTCGGCTTCCTTTCGCTATTCGGCGTCTATGTGTTGGACGGCGTGATCCTGATCTCGCAGATCAAGCAACTGCGCCAAGAAGGCGCGCCGCTGCGCGAGGCAGTCGAGCGCGGCGCCGAACTTCGAATGCGCCCGGTGCTGATGACGGCGCTGGCGGCCGCGATCGGCTTGCTGCCCGCGTCAGTCGCCACGGGGATCGGTTCGGAAACGCAGCGCCCGCTGGCCCGCGTAGTCGTCGGCGGGATACTGACCTCGGCGACGGTGATCCTGCTCGTGCTGCCGACGATCTACCTGGCGGCGCATCAGTGGCTGGAACGGCGTCGCCCTGAGACGGACTGATCCGAAACTCAAATGATCTCGATCCCAGAAAATTCCCTCGAAAAAGTTGTGATTCTTAGCTTTTTTGTGCTATACATCGCCCGCTTCAGCGGCACGAGAGTCATACACGCCAAAACTGACATGCTCCCCAGAGCTCCGCTGCAGCGCACGGGTTGCCCCGATTTTAATCAGCCTCCCGTGTTCTACTTTCCAGACGCCCTTCCAACAGCTATGGAAGGCTCCGAAAATTCCTCTGGTAACGCATCTCGGCCCTATCCAATACTTTTGCGCAAGGGCTCAGCACTTCACCTGATTCGATTTCTCAGAATCATCGAGAGGTGACATTTAGCGCATCAAGACTCCGTTCTCCTGGCGGACCAGCCTACGAATCCGCTTAAGAGAACGGATTACCATCCATCAATACAAAGGAGACTACCATGAAACGGATAATCAATTGTCAGTTTAGAATTGTTCTGGTGATAGTTGCGGCGCTGTTCTTCGCCGGAGGTGTTACCAGGGCGTCAAGCCCACACTTTGTCGGGAATGTCACCGCCACACTTGTGGGAAACGACGTTCAGGTGTGTTGGAAAGAGGCCGGCCTGGGCGACAATCAGAACATCAGTTACGAAGCGAGCGCCTTCGTCACTGCCACCTTCCACTGTGTGAATGATGGTGGGAATTGTCCTAACGCCGCCAACAAAGTGACGGTTTCTGGTCCGGTAACAGCCACGGGGACGTTTGCCTCCGGCAAAAATGGCCAGATTACGGCCTGCCTCACGCTCGAAGCGCCTGACCCGCCGGATCCGGGAGAATTCTCGTGCCCCAATGGTCAGACCCTGACATTGACCGACATTAGTTTCTCGAACATTACAATCAAAGACACTACCAACAACGTCACTAAGACCGCTACACCTAGCGCGATCTCGGCGACACTCTTTGTGTGTCCCAACTAGGTGATTTAGATGAGAGGCGATGGGCGCCGGCGTCCATCGCCTTTTTTGGCGGGTAAGATCGTTGATCAAAAGATCGCAGGATTTATCAATGAATAGACGGCGCCCGGCTGGGCTTCTGCGATTGGCGCGTGGTTCGCTCTCCCCATGACGCTGTTCTGCACAGCCTCAGTACGAAGCGCAATGCGGATCTCCATCTGTTCAATGACAATGAATATATGTGGCGCATGTCTGCCGATTGAGAGATATAATGGCGGTGATCTGAACGCGGAGGAGAAATAAATTGAGGGATATCGATTGCCATTTTCATCCAAAAATTCGCTATAACCTAGAGGTCATCACCTATGCGCTCTCTGCAATTGCTAGCCTGTTTCATTTCCATCTCTGTGGCTTGCTTGCCTGTCAAAGCGCAAGCCTCTAGGCCAAGTAACTTCACTCAGACATCCGCTTCACAATCGGCTAAAAATCCTGAGCCAGGCTTCTCTTCGTCAAACGCCAAAGATCAACAACGCGCGGTGGCCATTCTTCGTCAGATATTGGCGGATTCCAGCCAGTTTGAAGAAACATTCCTTAAACCTGTCAACATACTCTATCTCAAGTATAGGGTCGCCGATCTGCTTTGGGAGCAGGACCCAAAACTGGCTCGTCGTTTATTTGTTGAGGCTTTCCGAGAGGCGGATAGCAAAAGACTCGGCCAGGGGGAAGGGATGAACTTGCGTTTGCGGCGAGAGATTTTGGAGCTTTTATTACCGCACGACGCGGGCCTGGCGGAGGATTTGGCGACCTCACCTACCATGCATGACGACGTTCCTCATATGCAGGCGCTGGGGGAGCAGGCAAACTTGCTGACGCAAGTAGCGACCGGAGTCATGGATTCTCCCCAGCAGGCGGCGATGTTGATCCAGCGGAGTTTCAATGGCTTTTTTAGCCCCGGACAAATTGATGCGCTCCGGTCGCTGAGGGAGCGACTGCCAGAGCGCGCCGATGAAATATTTCGGTACGCCCTCTCGCTGGTCGAGCGAAAGCCTACGAGCCTTTCCAACAAGATCGGTATTCTCTCGCCTTACCTCTTTCCAGAGTTGGAACGCGAAGAATCGGCTCAGGGACGAGACGAACAAGCGGAGAGCGAACGCGCGAAATTGAGCGCCGCCCTGGTGAAGCCCTACCTGGAGTTTGTTTATAGGGCGTTCATGCAGCAATCCGTTGAGGCTCAACTGGCGGAGAATAACGAATTCGGCCAGTCTTCTTTTAACGCGCGGGCGATGCAAGCGCTAATCCCTCATTTCGAAAAGCATCTGCCTGAACAGGCGCCAGCGCTTCGAACCCGAATTGATGAGATAAGGGAGCAGATTAGGCGGACTGGCCGACAAGATGAACTCGAGAAAGAAGCGGAACTTTATCAAGAGTTCTTTAGTCAATCGGCGCCTGACATGATCGCTAAAGCCGAGCAAACGGAAGATCATGCGGAGCGCGCGAAATTATATGGTGAAGCTGCGTTTATTTTAGCCGGTCAGGGGAAGTTTGATGAAGCCATTGAATTGCTGCAACGCGCCGCCGGTAATGGAGAAATAGGAATAGGAGGCGATCTTGTGTTTAGCCTGGCGGCAGACGCTTCGCTTAAAAAAGGGGAGATCGAGCAAGCGGCCAAATATCTCAGGAACATGAAAGACCCTGACTCGTTGACGAGTGGGCTTATCGGAATTGCGCGAAGCGCCATCACACAACAAAAGTCGCCACAAGCCAAAAGGTACTTAGAAGAAGCCAGACAGACTCTGAAAAAAGTCGCCAACCAGAATACCCGGGCCTCGTTAATGGTTGAAATTGCGAATGCCGAAGCGAAGCTCGATTCGTCGCGTGGCTTTCGGGAGATGGAAGCAACTGTTGAACTTCTAAATCGAATCGGATGGGGCGAGGGAAATATTTCCGGAATGGGACCAGGCGGGATTACTTTACGGATGAACTCATATGATTTCAGTGAAGGAATTGTCCTACTAGTAAGAGCTGACTTCTCACGAGCCCTCAGCCTGGCGAAAAGGATGCGGCAAAAAGAGGCCTCCGCCTTTGCTCTACTCGCCGTTTGCCGGGGGATTTTACGCAGGTAGTGAAAAGGATAGGGATAGGTAGACGCAACCTGCCATTCCGGTTAACTGTTCATGCGCCGTTCGCTCGAAACCGGAACTTATCAATGCCCAGCCGCTTGATGCGAAACTCGAGCGTCGATGGCGCAAGCCCCAACGCTTTCGCCGCCCCGGTCGGCCCCGAAATGCGGCCACGCGAAGCGCGCAAGGCTGACTCGACTGCTTCGCGTTCCTGTGTTTGAAGCCGTTCGTCGACATTTCCGGCCGCAATGGCGCTCGGCAATATGTCCCGCTCCACGCGCAGCGTGCCGTTGCGCGAGAGTATCACGGCCCGCTCTATCACGTTTTCCAACTCGCGCACGTTACCCGGCCAGTGGTAAGACGCCAACAGATTCATCGCGCGACGATCAATCCGGCTGATCGCCCGGCCGAATCGCCCGCCGTGTTTGGCGGCGAAGTGAGAGGTCAGAAGCGGAATATCTTCGACGCGTTCCCGCAGCGGCGGCAAATGGACTGGGAATACATTCAACCGGTAGTAGAGATCACTGCGGAATCGGCCCGCCCGCACGTCTTCGGCCAAATCCCGATTGGTCGCCGCCACGATCCGCACGTCTACGCGCACGGTCTCGCCGCCGCCCAGCCGCTCGAATTCGCGCTCCTGCAAGACGCGCAACAACATTACCTGCATCTCTGGCGGCAGCTCTCCGATCTCGTCCAGAAAGAGCGTGCCGCCGTTGGCTTGCTCGAATCGCCCTTTGCGACGCGCCACGGCGCCGGTGAAAGCGCCGCGCTCATGGCCGAACAATTCCGAAGCCAACAAGGTGTGCGGAATGGCGGCGCAATTGAATTTGACCAGCGGCCCTCGCGCGCGAGGCGATAGGCGATGAATCGCGCGCGCGATCAGTTCCTTGCCCGTCCCGGTCTCGCCAGTGATCAGGACTGTCGCGTCAGTCGCGGCGACCTGCTCGACGGCGTCCAGCGCGCGGCGGATCGACGGTGAATCGCCCACGATCTCGTCGAACTTCTGGCCCCGGCACAATTGCTCACGCAGCACTATGTTCTCCTGCTCCAACTGGTCGCGCAGTTTGCGAATCTCCTCGTTGGCCAGCGCATTCGCCACGGCCACGGCCAGCGTTCTCGATATGACTTGAAGGATCGCCAGATCGCCGTCAGTAAAAGCTTTCGGCTCTACGCGGCTGAAGGCGGCTACGCCAATCATCTTTTCACGGACAATCATCGGGATCGAGGCGTAAGCGCGAATGCCGCTGGCAGCCAGACCAAACTCATGCTCATACCAGGCCTCCTTCGCAAACAGATCGTTGCAAGCATAAGGGGCGCCGTCCATCTTAAGCTTTATATTCATTGGGTCGTAAGGTATCAGTGGGCGAATCGGCGTCTCGACCTGACGAACGAATTCGGGGCGGCCAAAGTATTCTTGCAACGTTTCCCCATCACGGCGCGGGAAACCGACAATGTGCGCCGCATAGCAATCGTGATTCGCGCCGTCGAACGAAATGATCGCGACGCCGTCATAGGGAACGACCGGAGACAAAACCTGGGTGATGGCTTCGAGCACGCCTTGTAATTCCCTCTCAGTGCTGACCGCCTCCCAGGCTCTCAAGACCAGAATCTGTCGTTGTTCCAAATTGGGGTCTATAACAGCTTGCAGTTTTGTTGTTGTGAGCATAGTCGGAGTATAACAAAAAGCGCAGGTCGATCGTGAATTCGCAACATGTTGCGAATTTTGCGCCGCCGAGCGCTTGATGATCAAAGTCAAGACTTCGTCTTTTCAATCAGTTACGCCTCGCGTTACGGTTGGCGCCGAAGTCGCTCACGATGTGGTTGGCGATTGCCGTGCCTCAGAGTGGGGCAAACTTCCTGGGAGCGCCGCCCATCCTTGCCTGCAGGGTTTCTGGTAGTGACCGACTGATCAAAGCAAGCAGGCAGGGATGGGCGACGCTCCCAGGAAGTTTGCCTTGTCCCATTCAATGACGTTTTCGAGAAAACATGGCAAACTGCCAGTTTGCCCTACCCTTGTCGATGGAGATTTTGATGATCGATTCTTTGCCGAATACAACTACGACGGCACGAAAGCCCTCTGACCGGGCCGCGCCCGCGATTGAAGTCCGCGACCTTGTCAAAGTATATGGCGGTAAGGTTCGCGCGCTCGACGGTTTGAGTTTCACAGTCGAAGCCGGGACGGTCTTCGCGCTGCTCGGCCCAAACGGCGCGGGCAAATCGACGACGATAAAAATCCTCAACACCTTATCGAGTTCCGATTCCGGCTCCGCGCGGGTCGCCGGCTTCGATGTATTGAAAGAGCCGGAGCGCGTGCGCCGCGCCATCGGCTGCGTGGCGCAGAAGTCCGGCATTGACCTAGAAGCCACGGGGCGCGAGAACCTGACGCTTCAAGGCCGCATATACGGCCTTCGAGGGCAGGAGTTGAAAGACCGCGTGGGCGAATTGCTCAAACGTTTTCGGCTGGCCGAAGCCGCTGACTCTGTCGCCCGCACCTATTCCGGCGGGATGCAGCGTAAGCTGGACATCGCGATGGGACTCGTTCACAGTCCGCGCGTGCTTTTTCTGGATGAACCGACGACAGGTCTCGATCCCGAAGCGCGCGCGGGTCTATGGGAAGATATTTCGCGACTGGCGAATGAAGACGGCATCACAGTTCTGTTGACTACGCATTATATGGAAGAGGCCGACCAATTGGCCCGCCGAGTGGCCATCATCGATCGCGGCAAGTTGGTCGTCGAAGGGGCCCCCGATCAATTGAAAGGCGAATTGCTCGGCGACGCGATTCACATCGAATTCGCCAGCGCCGAGGCGGAAAGCCGTGTGCGCGAGGCGATCGAGAGGCTTGACGGCCTGAGCGAAATCGTCGTTGACGGCCACTCCATGCATGCGCGGGCCGCGCAAGGGGCGACCGCCGTTCCGGGGACGCTCGCCGCGCTCGAATCGAAAGGAGTTAAGGTGGCCTCGGTCAAAGTCGCGCGGCCTTCGCTCGACGACGTCTATCTGCACTATACCGGTCGGACCTTCAGTGAGGCCGACCAAGGCGCCCGGACGGGGCCGAAAGGAGCGCGATGACTTTTTTCATTCATTCTCTGTTTATGGCGCAGCGACATTTGCGCAATTTGTCGCGGCAACCCTGGTGGATCGTGATCTCGCTGGTCCAGCCGATCGTCTGGCTGCTGCTTTACGGCCAACTCTTCAAACGCGTCGTCGAGCTGCCCGGCTTCAACGCCAGCTCATATATCAGCTTCGTCACTCCCGGCGTGGTCATCATGTCTGCGCTGTTCGCGGGCGGCTGGAACGGGATGGGCGTGATTATGGACATGAATCAAGGCGTGATGGACCGTCTGCTGGTCTCGCCGATCAACCGAGCGGCGATCATCACGGGCCGAATCCTTTCGATGTCCGCCGTGAGCATAGTTCAATCGCTCATCCTGATCACGCTGGGTTATGCCACCGGCGCCCGCTTCGCCGGCGGAATAGTCGGCGTCATCATTCTGTTCATCTGCGGTATGTTGTTGGCTGCCCCGTTCGCCGCGTTGTCCAACGCGCTGGCGCTCGTCATGCGCAAACCGGAATCGGTCATCGGCGCGTCGAACTTCATCCTGATGCCGATGATGTTCCTTTCCCCGATCCTCATGGCCAAGAATGTCATGCCCGAGTGGATTCGCTCGGTCTCCAGATTCAACCCAGTGAACTGGAGCGTCGAGGCGGCGCGGGAGGCCCTGGGCGCGCACACCGACTGGAACTTCGTGCTGCTGCGCATCGGCTGCCTGCTGGCTTTCGCCGCTATTAGCGCGGCCCTGGCCACGCGCGCTTTCCGCGCTTACCAGCGTTCGGCGTGATTGGCATCGTCACGGAAAATGATCTGGCCGAGCGGCGGAAGAGGATCTTAAGCGGTTTGCTATTTGGTGTTCAGATTTGATGACGATCAGCAGACTTCTTCAGCCGCGTAGCGGCGCCTGAATTTAGCCGTGGGTTTTAACCCACGGCGCCCGTGAATTGTTTTCCGCGTCGCGTCAGCGACGATTGAACCCCGCTCAGGCGCCGA
>Ga0081455_10009284_pt1 | contig 10129 bp, 8 predicted proteins | sample TabmetS3T2R1_FD_70207 | JGI IMG/M metagenome (GOLD analysis project Ga0081455, IMG submission 70207) | Tabebuia heterophylla rhizosphere microbial communities from the University of Puerto Rico - S3T2R1 | ecosystem: Host-associated > Plants > Roots > Rhizosphere ... | reverse complement strand
AACTGGCACCATCCGCGCGGACAACGCGGACGCGGCTGCCGGCCGGCGCGTCGGGGCCGGCGACGCGCCAAATGGTGTCGTCGATCCGCACCGTGCCGGTGCCGTCCACGATCGGCTTCTCCAGCGTGAACTCGCGGCCGACCAGCGCATCGGTGCGGCGGTTGAGGAACGGGTTGCTCTTGCTGGCTGCGCCGGACTTGAGCGCGAAGCGACGCCACAGCGGCACCGCGGCGATCGCGAACACCGAGAACATGATGAGCTGCGTCTGCCAGGACGGATTGAACACGAACGACAGCAAGCCGACCAGCAGCGCCGCAAGCCCGAGCCAGAACAGGAACACGCCCGGCATGACGAGCGCCTCCAGCGCCATCAGGATGAAGCCGAAGATCAACCAGTTCCAACTGCCAAGGGTGACGAACATCTGGGTCATGACACGACCTTTCTATTTCTGACGCATGATCTTGTCGGAAAACCGGTGTCCACTTTTCCGGATCATGCGTGCCTCAGCGTTGCGGTGCCGGCGGCGGGGTCGCCCCGGAGCTCGGCACCGAGCCGCCACGGCGCGCGGCCGCGGTTGCGGATGCTGCACTTTCGCCGAAGGTGGCGCGCGCGATCTCGCCGATGCCGGCCAGCGAGCCGAGGATGCTCATGGCCTCGACCGGCAGCATCAAGACCTTCTGGTTGGGCGATTCCGCAAACTGCCCGAACGCCTTGATGTATTTGTCGGCGATAAAATAGTTCAGCGCAGCAATGTCACCCCTGGCGATTGCCTCGCTGACCATCTGCGTCGCCTTGGCTTCGGCTTCCGCGAGACGCTCGCGAGCCTCGGCGTCGCGGAAGGCGGCTTCGCGTCGGCCTTCGGCTTGCAGGATCTGGCCCTGCTTTGCGCCCTCGGCGCGCAGGATTTCGGATTGGCGCTGGCCTTCAGCCTGCAAAATGTCGGCGCGCTTGACGCGCTCGGCCTTCATCTGCCGCCCCATCGCCTCAACGAGATCCGCCGGCGGGACGATATCCTTGATCTCGATGCGGTTGACCTTCAGGCCCCAAGGCGAGACCGCGGCATCGACGACGCGCAGCAGGCGCTCGTTGATCTCGTCGCGGTGCGACAGCACCTGGTCGAGGTCCATCGCGCCCATCACCGATCGGATGTTGGTCATGGTCAGCACGATGATCGCCTGTTCGAGATTGGCGACCTCGTAACTCGCCTTGGCGGCATCGAACACCTGGAAAAAGGCGACACCGTCCACGGTGACGGTAGCGTTGTCCTTGGTGATCACCTCCTGCTCGGGAATGGAGATCACCTGCTCCATCATGTTCATCTTGCGACCGACACGGTCGAAATACGGCGTGATCAGATTGAGGCCCGGCGACAGCGTGCGGGTGTATTTGCCGAACCGCTCGATGGTCCAGTCATAGCCTTGCGGCACGGTTTTCACGCCGGCGAACAGGGTGACGATGACGAGAAGCGCAAGTGCAATAACGAAAATTTCGAAGCCGCTCATAAATCCTCCAACGCGGGACGAGAGGCGCCCGCACCATTTCCCCGTCATTCGCCGTGCAACGAAAGCCGCCGCTTTTTGTCTGCCGACCGGCAGCGCCGGTTCAGCCGGCTGTTGTTGCGCCTATAGGTATGGGAGCGCTTTCGAACTTGCCAGATGTACCGACCATGAACGGTCGCAACCTGGCCTTCCGCTTGGGGAAAACGGCGGTCTCAACTCGCCGTGTAAATCGTTAACCGCAGCCTTTTCGCTGACCGCGAAAGCCGCTTGATGCAAATGCATCATATCCAGCCCTGAAGCTCGCGCAGCACAAGCTGGCGGATGACGTCCATGCCGGCGTCGCTGTCGTTCAGGCAGGGGATTGCGGAGAAATGCTCGCCGCCATTGTGCCGGAAGATTTCGGCATTCTCCTGCGCGATCTCTTCCAGCGTCTCCAGGCAATCGGTGGCAAAGCCGGGCGTGACCACGGCGAGCCGCTTTGTCCCCTGCTTCGCCAGCTGCTCGATGGTCTTGTCGGTGTAGGGTTTGAGCCACTCGTCATTACCGAAGCGAGACTGAAAGGTGAGCAGCAGCTTTGATGCGTCGAGCCCGAGGCGCTTGCGTAGCGCTTCCGTGGTGGCGACGCATTGCTCGCGATAGGGATCGCCGGCATCGACATACTTCTGCGGCATGCCGTGGAAGGAGGCGACGATCAGCTCCGGCTGAAACGGCAGCGCCGTCAGATGCGCATTGATGGAGAGAGCGAGCGCCTCGATGTAATCAGGGTTGTCGTAGTAAGGCGGACTCACCCGCAGGACCGGCTGTGCCCGCATGTCTGCCAGCACGCGAAACACCTCGTCGCAGACGGTCGCAGACGTCGCCGCGGAATATTGCGGATAGAGCGGCACCACCAGCAGCCGGCTGCAGCCCTGCGCCGTCAGGGCGTTGATGCGCTCGCGGATCGAAGGGTTGCCGTAGCGCATCGCCCAATCGACCACGACATGCCGGTGGTCGGCGATGTCGGCGGCGAGCTTCTCGGCCTGCGAGCGCGTGATGGTCTTGAGCGGCGACTCGTTCCTCTCGAAATTCCAGATCTTTTTGTAGTCGAGCGCTTTCCGCGCCGGACGGACGCGCAGGATGATGCCGTTGAGGATCGCCTTCCAGACCAGGCCCTGGTCCTCGATCACACGGCGGTCGGACAGGAATTCCTTCAGGTAAACGCGCACGCTTTTGGCATCGCACGCATCGGGCGTGCCGAGATTGACCAGGAGCACGCCGATGCGTTCCGGCTTGATCGCGGCGGCCGCGCTGGCATTGGCAAGAGGTACAACCACGCTCATCCCTGTGGATTCGCGCTTTTTCGCCATCCTTGTCAAGGCAAGCGGGCCTTCGCTACTGTCGCAGCATTGCCGCCCGTCGGGGGAAACCATGACGATCGCCGAATACTGCATCCTGGGAGCGGTCCTGCTATATCTGCTGACGATTGCGCCATTCAAGCCCCTGGGCGGGCGCGCCTTTGACAACAGCAAGCCGCGCGACCCCGAATTCTACAAGGATCCGCTGCGCTCGCGCGCACTCGGCGCGCATCTCAACGGGATCGAGACGTTTCCGTTCTTTGCGGTGGCCGTGCTGCTCGCAGAATTCCGCGCCGGCCCGCAGCGTTTGATCGACGAGCTTGCCGTACTCTTCCTGATCGTACGACTGGCTTATGTCCTGACCTATCTCGGCGACCGCCCGACGCTTCGCACGATACTGTGGAATGTCGGCTTTGCGATTAATCTCGCGATCTTCTTCCTGCCGGCGATCAAGGGCTGGCTGCCGGTATGAGCCTGCAGGAGCGGCACACGACAAGAAAAGCCCGGCGCGCGGGCCGGGCTTTCCACCTGATGCGTCAGGACCCGCGAACTAGCGGATGCCCGGCCCGCCGAACTTGTAGTTCAGTCCGAGACGCACGATATGGCCCTCGTTCTCGAAGCGGCTGTTGTAACCGGTCCCGCCACCGCCGCTGCCGGGAATGACGGCGACATTCACCGTCCGGTCGCCGAGATCATAGAACAGGTATTCCGCCTTCACGGTCCAGTTCGACGCGAAGGCGTGCTCGATGCCAGCGCCCACTGTGTAGCCCGCCTCGGTGCTGTTGTTGCTGCCGGTGAACTGGAGCTGGCCGGCCGTGCCGAAGAAGGCCACGCTATTGTCGACCTCCCCGTAGGCCAGACCGCCGGTCACGTAGAGCAGGGTGCGATCCGCGGCGTAGCCGACACGGCCGCGCACGGTGCCGAAATATTCCATTCGCGTGCGGAACGTGTTGTTGAGCGTGCCGACACCCGCCAGCGGAGTTGTCACGACCGTGACATCCCTGCGGATATCGACATAGGAAATGTCGGCTTCGAGACCGACCACCCAATTCGGCGTCAGTTGCCAATTGTAGCCCATCTGGCCGCCGCCGATGAACCCTTCGCGCTCGAGACGCACCAGCGCAGGGCGGGCACCTCCGGCGACGTTGGCGACGTTCGCAGCCGCCTGTCCCGTCGTCGAAATGTCGTCATCCTCGCCGAACGTGTAGCCGGCATGAACGCCGAGATAGAATCCGGACCAATCATAGGCCGGCGACACCGGTAGAGGCCGCGCCTTTGTGACACGGGCCGGAATATCGGCGGCAACGGCAGGAGCCGACAGCCACACTGTCGCCAGCGCGGCTGCCCAAGGCAGAGATTTCTTCATCGTGATAACCTTCAGGAAGTCGAACGCCCCGCGCAATCATCTACACAATCTCAGATGGACTGTTGTTACCCGACCGCCACACAGTTCGGATTACATCGCGCCGGCGATTTCCTTCTTAGTCGGGCCGCCTTTACGTAAATCGTAATACGCTATATGGCATTGATATGTAATGTATTTTTGCCTTAGTATAGATAAACTGAATGTGATCACCCGGTGGGTGACAGCGTCGGAATCGCCGCGGCATCTGGGCGCATTCATGAGTTGAAACCGATCTCGAATCTCTTCGTACGGGGTCGCGCGCGAGCAAAGTCGGTGCCGACGAATGCCCGACTTTGATCTAGAGGCAGGTCACCCGCTCGGCGGCGAGATAGCCGAGCAACAGCCCGAGCCCGAACAGCAGCACGAGGCCGGCGGCGCCGAACTCGATGCCGCGCATCACAAGCGCGCCGCCGCCTTCGCGGCCGGCGGAAAGGCGACGCGCCAGATCCTTGGCGGAAACGGCGATGACCGCGATGGTGGCGACCGTAATCGCAGTACCGATCCCCATCACGAAGGTCGCGACGATGCCGGCCCAGAACAGGCCCTGCGCCAGCGAGAACACCAGCACCAATATGGCGCCCGAGCAGGGCCGCAAGCCCACCGCGACGATAGCGCCGAGCCCGCGCCGCCAGCCGCCGGGGCCGGCGAGCTGGTCCGGTGTTGGTCCATGGGAATGGCCGCAATGCTCGTCGTGGACGTGGCCGTGATCATGATCGTGATGGTGGTCATGGTCGTGGTGATGGTGACCGTGATCATGCTGATGCGCGGCGGCGAGCGCCGGCTCGGCGCGCGGGGTCTGCAGCGCGCGCATGAAGGCGCCGCCCTTGGTCCAGACCAGCCGGGCGCCGAAGGCGGCGATCAGGCTGTAGCTGGCGATCTCGATTGCCTTCTCCGCCCCGCACATGGTTTGCGCGGTGGCATTGAGCAGCCAGGCGCAGATGCCGACCAGCACCACGGCGACGAGGGCCTGCAGCAGCGCCGAGACAAACGACAGCACGATGCCGCGCCAGGCGGTTTCCTGATTGGCGACCAGATAGGACGAGATCACCGCCTTGCCGTGGCCAGGGCCGGCGGCATGGAAAATCCCGTAGGCAAAGGAAATCGTGAGCAGCGTCCACACCGCCGAGCCGTCGGACTTCGCGGCTCGGATGGTGGCGGACATGTCGCGGTAGAATTCAGACTGCTTTGCGAGAATCCAGCCGACGATGCCGCCGACCTGCGGCTGGGCCGCCGGCCGCGGACCGCCAAAGGGATTTTGCGCCATCACCGCATGAACGAGCCCATCGAGGGCCGCCATGGCGGCCAGCGCGATGGCAAAGACCGCGAGATGGCGCGCCAGGCTGGATCGTGCGCTCACGGGCAGTTCACGAAGATCTTGTTGGCGTACATCGCGCCATAGTTGGACTGATCGCCGCTTGCGATCATCTCCTCCGTGAGTTTTTTCACGTCTGCATCGCCAGGCCGCTGGAATTTCATCTGGCAGGAAGCGGGTGCGCCGACCAGCTTAATCGGATCCTTCTCTTCCAGCTTGAAGTCGATGAAGAAGGAGGGATCGTATACTTCCAGCGCGAGCTGCTTCGGCTTCACCGGCGACTTCAGCGGCAGCGTGAAGTGCAGCGTCAGCGTGGAATCCTTGTATTCGAGATAGTAGTCCACCGGCTCCTGGAATTTCTCCTTCTTGCCGTCCGCCTTGGCGAAGGTGAAGAAGCCAAATTCCTTGAGGTTCTCGACATTGTCCTTGGCGAGCGGCGCGAGCTCCTCGCGGCTGTAGACGCCCTTGGTCTTGGTCTCGATGCCCTGCAGCGCATAGGTCGAGAACATATCGTCAAAGGTCCAGGCGTGGCGTACGCCGGTGATCGAGCCATCAGCCGCATAGAGCAATTCGCTCGACGACGTGATCCAGACATGCGGATGCGCCTTCGCCGGGGTGACGCCAAATCCCATGCCGCCCGTGAGAGCGAGCAGCGCCAGCAATCGAAAAATCATCGTTTTCACGTCAAGCTGCCTCAGGCGTTTCCAGAAGGCCGCGCCGGCGCAGCAGCGCGTCGGGCTCGGGATCACGGCCACGGAACGCAATATACGCTTCCTCCGGGTCGCGCGAGCCGCCGGAGGAATAAATGTCGTCATGCAAGCGCTTCGCAGTGGCGGGATCGAAGATGTCGCCGGCCTCCTCGAAGGCGCCGAAGGCATCCGCATCCATCACCTCGGACCACATGTAGCTGTAATAGCCGGAAGCGTAGTGGTCGCCGGAGAAGATATGGCCGAACTGGGTCGGCCGGTGCCGCAGCACGATCTCGGCAGGCATGCCGATCTTCTCCAGCTCCGCCTGCTCGAAGGCGCGAACGTCGCGGCTGGCGGAGGCCGGCTGGGTGTGGAACTCGAGGTCGATCAGCGCCGAGGAGACGAACTCAACGGTGGCAAAGCCCTGGTTGAACTTGCGCGCGGCGAGGAAGCGCTTGAGCAGGTCCTCCGGCAGCGGCTCGCCGGTCTGGTAATGCTTCGCAAAGCGCTGCAGCACCTCGGGCCGTTCCTGCCAGTGCTCGTAGAGCTGCGAGGGTAGCTCGACGAAATCGGTGAAGACCGAAGTGCCCGACAGCGAGGGATAGGTGACGTTGGACAGCATGCCGTGCAGGCCGTGGCCGAGCTCGTGGAACAGGGTGCGGGCATCGTCCGGCGAGAGCAGCGAAGGCGCGCCGTCCGCTCCCTTCGCGAAGTTGCAGACATTGATGACCAGTGGCGCAATGGCGCCGTCGAGCTTCTGTTGGTCGCGCAGCGAGGTCATCCAGGCGCCGGAACGCTTGGAGGGGCGTGCGAAGTAGTCGCCATAGAACAGCGCCTTGTGGCGCCCGTCGCGATCCTTCACCTCCCAGACGCGGACATCAGGGTGCCAGACCGGGATGTCCTTGCGCTCGGTGAAGGTGATGCCAAACAGGCGGGTGGCGCAGTCGAAGGCAGCCTCGATCATGTGATCGAGCACGAGATACGGCTTGATGGCGGTATCGTCGAAATTGGCTTTGGCCTGGCGCAGCTTCTCGGCGTAGTAACGCCAGTCCCAGGGGGCCAGCGCAAAATTGCCGCCCTCCTCCGCGACCAGCGCCTGCAGCGCGTCGCGGTCGGACAGCGCGCGGGCGCGAGCCGGCTTCCAGACCCGCTCCAGCAAGCCCCGCACGGCGTCTGGCGTCTTGGCCATGGAGTCCTCGAGCCGGTAGGCGGCGTAAGTCGGGAAGCCGAGAATGCGGGCGGTCTCCTCGCGCAGGCCGAGGATCTCGACGATGGTCGCGTTGTTGTCGTTGGCGTTGCCATTGTCACCGCGGGCGGCGAAGGCCTTGAAAACCTTCTCGCGGAGGTCGCGGCGGGTGGAGGTCTTGAGGAAGGTCTCGACCGCCGAGCGCGCCAGCGTCACGATCGCCTTGCCGGCCATGCCGTGCTCTTCCGCGGCGGCTTTGGCCGAGGCGACGAAGCTGTCGGGCAGGCCCGCGAGATCGCCCTCGCCGAGCTCCAGGAACCACTCCTGCTCGTCGGCGAGCAGGTGGTGGCTGAAGCCTGTGCCGAGCTGAGCGAGCCGCTCGTTGATCTCGGCCATCCGCGCCTTGGCGGCATCGTCAAGGCCGGCGCCGGCGCGGTGGAAGCGTGTATAGGTCCGCTCCAGCAGCCGCATCTGCTCGCCGGTCAGCCCCAGCGTCTTGCGGTTCTCGTGCAGCATGGCGATCCGGCCGAACAGCACGGCGTTCATCATGATCGGATTCCAGTGCCGCGCCATCCGGGGCGAGATTTGCTTGTCGATCTCCAGGATCGCCGGATTGGAGTGGGCCGAGACCAGGTCGTAGAAGACGGCCGAGACTTTGGTCAGCAGCTTGCCCGCGCGCTCCAGCGCCGTAATGGTGTTGGCGAAGTCGGGCGTCGCGGGATCGTGGGTGATGGCGGCGACCTCGGCGGAGTGGTCGGCGAAGGCCTGCTCGAAGGCGGGGAGGAAGTGCTCCGGCTTGATTTCGTCGAAAGGCGGGGTCTCGAGCGGCGTCTGCCAGGGCCGCACCAGCGGGTTCTCCTGCGCGTCCGGAAGGATCGTTGTTGCGAGGGTTTCAGACATCATAAAATCCCGTTTTTCGCCGCAAATTTACGGGGGAATCTATAACACGCGATGCGGCATTTTTGCGCCTTTTGCGCTTGTAAGAAGCGGCCTTTTCGGAGAGATTGCGGCCCGCACAGAGGAACAAATTATGAGCACGCAACCCACCTCGACCGGCTCCCGCGAGATCGTCTGGCCGAGCGTCATCACCGTCATCAGCGCCGCGATCCTGATCGGCGCCGAGGTGTTCGGCGCCGCCTTCGCCGGCGGCTGGGCGTTGGCGATTCTCGTGCCGCCGGACCACCTCTATCTGCCCTTCACCCAGGAGACCTGGGCGCACATCGTTCAGGCGGTGCTGTTCGCCGTCGGCGTCGCCATCATGGTGGCGTTCATCAGCGCAGCCCAGCGCGTCGAGCCGTTCACGCGCCGACGCTGAGCCGCGCGCGAAGCTGAGAAAGCGCTGTGCCGCAGGCACAACTTCACTCACGCTGCTCTCGCTTCGGCTCGCGCGAGATGCTCTCAAATCTTAACAGCTGTTCATCTTCCGCGCTCGAGAGCACGCGCGAGCACAACACTTGAAAGCTTGTGTTAGGGAAATTTCCTCTCAGCCTAAAAAAATTGTTGCGAAGCAGACTCAAAGCGCTTATTTCCACACTTGCCCAATTTCGCACGTGCCTGTGGTCGTGTGTCAGTCGGTAGGTATCCGGACAAGAGGCCGGACAGCCGCCAAGGGATGAAGAACCGAGGGTCGTCTCCAGTTCGAGCGGCCAGCATCTCTCTCAAGAGATGCCGTTGAAGGTCTCTCCACCCCTTGCAACCGTGACTGGCAGCCGGAGGCGAACCGGCGCACCCCGCTCTCAACGGGGGACGCGACTTAAAGCAACGACGGATCGGGCTTTTTTGGTCTCTACCGGCAGTCCAACGCCGGCCCGGGCTACTGAAAAGGCTTGTCCTTCATTGCCAGCAGAGCGGGCGGGAAACACTCCCAACCAATCGACGGCAGCAAAAATTCGGTTTCGAGTTCGAGGCACAGTCGCGTCTCCATAGCGCGCCAACGCCAAAGCACTCACGACCGAGATCACTTGCTACCGGCCCTGTCGCTAGGGCCGTTTGGGAGAGTGCAATGACTGAACGCATCCAGGAATTCCTGCGCAACCGCCGCAAGGATGGCCTCGACACCGAGCCGTGCCTCGTCGTCGACCTCGAGGTCGTGCGCGACAACTACCAGACCTTCGCGAAGGCTTTGCCCGACAGCCGCGTGTTCTACGCGGTGAAGGCGAACCCGGCGCCGGAAGTGCTGTCGCTGCTCGCTTCGCTCGGCTCCTGCTTCGACACCGCAACCGTTGCGGAGATCGAGATGGCGCTGGCCGCAGGCGCAACGCCGGACCGCGTCTCCTATGGCAACACGATCAAGAAGGAGCGCGACATCGCGCGCGCCTTCGCGCTCGGCATCCGCCTTTTCGCGGTCGATTGCGCCGCAGAGGTCGAGAAGGTTGCGCGAGCCGCCCCCGGCGCGCGCGTCTTCTGCCGCATCCTCTACGACTGTGCCGGCGCCGAGTGGCCGCTGTCGCGCAAGTTCGGCTGCGATCCGGAGATGGCGGTCGAGGTGCTCGACCTCGCCAAGCGGCTGGGCCTGGAGCCCTGCGGCATCTCCTTCCATGTCGGCTCGCAGCAGCGCAAGGTGAAGGCGTGGGACCGTGCCCTGGCGATGGCCTCGACCGTGTTCCGTGACTGCGCCGAGCGCGGGATCAACCTGACCATGGTCAACATGGGCGGCGGCTTCCCGACCAAGTACCTCAAGGACGTTCCTCCGGTCGTGCAGTAC
>Ga0081455_10009283_pt1 | contig 10129 bp, 11 predicted proteins | sample TabmetS3T2R1_FD_70207 | JGI IMG/M metagenome (GOLD analysis project Ga0081455, IMG submission 70207) | Tabebuia heterophylla rhizosphere microbial communities from the University of Puerto Rico - S3T2R1 | ecosystem: Host-associated > Plants > Roots > Rhizosphere ... | reverse complement strand
GCCCTTGGCCTCACGGGCGCGTGTCGCGGTTCCGCGACCGGCGGTGCGTCGGCAGGCGGCGCGATCGCGACCGGTGCCGGAGGAGGCGGAGGCGCAGGCTCCGTCCCCGGCACCGGATCCGGCGCCGGCGGCTCGCTCGGCGGAGGCGGCTGGGCGAGCGGCGGCAAGAACAGGAGCGGGTCGAGGTACCCCTCCGGGTCGGCGGCCTCGCGGACGCCGAGGTGCACGTACGGGACGGGCTGCTCGGACACCCCGCTCGAGCCCACCGCACCAACCGCCTCGCCCTCGGCGACGGCCGCTCCTCGCCCGACGGCCACGGAGCCGAGATGCAGCAGCGTGACGGAGTAGCCGTCAGGCGTCTGGATCGCGACCGTCCGCCCGCCCGTTGGCACGGTTCCGGCGAACGAGACGACGCCGCCGGCCGGCGCGACGACGCTGGCGCCAGCTCCCGCGCCGATGTCGATCCCACGGTGGAGACCGCCTGCGTACGGATCCGAGCCGAAGCTGAACGCGTGCAGAACCGGCCCCTGCACCGGCCAGGACCACCCGCTCGCTGTTGCGGGCGTGACGAGCGCGGCCGCCGCGGCGCAGCCCGCGAGCCGAGCGAACAGAGAACCGATCTGTTGCCAGTTCTGCAAACCGAAGCCACGGTAGCAGGCGGCTTCCATCGTTGTCAAATCAGATTACAGCGACGAGCGGTAAAGCCGGTTTCGCGCCACCCCGGTCAGCTTTGAGATGACCTCGGCCGCCCGTCGGCGCGGCAGGCCCGCCTCGACGAGCTCCGCGACCGCCTCCTCCGCCGCGGCTTCGTCCGGAGCAACGGCCGCCTCGCCGAGCGCGAGCGTGACCTCGCCGCGAACCGCCTCCGGGAATCGCTCCGCGAGCTCCGCGACCGTGCCGCGGGCGACCTCCTCGAACCGCTTCGTCAGCTCACGGCAGACCGCCGCCGGACGCTCCGGGACCACGCGCGCGAGGACCTGAAGTGAGCGCGGTAGCCGCTGCGGCGACTCGAACGCGACTACCGCCCACGGCCGGCGCGCTAGCTCTCCTCCGAGCTCCAGCAACGCGCGCTCACCGCGAGGCAGGTAGCCGATGAACTGGTATTGCTCGGCGACCAGGCCGCTCGCGACGAGCGCGGTCTCGACCGCCGACGGCCCCGGGAGCACGGTCACGTCGATCCCCGCCTCCACCGCCGCCCGTACGAGGCGCGCACCCGGGTCGTTGATCCCCGGCATCCCCGCGTCGCTCACGAGCGCGAGCCGCTCGCCGGCCTCCAGCCGCGGCAGCAATTCGGCCGTCCGCTTCGCCTCGTTGTGCTCGTGGTACGAGAGCAGCCGCGCCGAGACTCCGTGGCGTTCCAGCAGCGCGCGAGTGTGCCGCGTGTCCTCCGCGAGGACGACGTCGGCCCCGGCGAGCTCCCGCAGTACGCGCAGCGTCACGTCTTCGAGGTTCCCGATCGGCGTGGCGCAGACGGCGAGCGGCACTGCTACGTCCCCGCGTCGAGCGCCTCGAAGGCGATCATCCCGGCACCGATCACGCCCGCGTCGCCGCCGAGCTGCGCTTGCACGATCCGCAGGTTGTCGCGTCCCGGCGGGAGGGCGTCCTGGGCGAGCACGTCGCGCACCGACTCGAGCAGGAACTCGGCCGCCGCCCTGCCGAAGCCTCCGCCGATCACCACCAGCGCCGGCTCGAGCGCGTTGACGAAGCCGGCGATCGCCGCGCCGAGGTAACGACCCACCGAGGCGAGAGCGTCCAACGCCGCGGCCTCACCCGCTTCGGCGCGCCGGACGAGATCGCGGGCGTCCGAGCTGGGACCGAAGCGCTCGCGCGCCAGCTCGTCCGCGGCGATGCCCGTCGCGAAGGACTCGAGGTGCCCGCGCCCGCCGCAGCGACACGGCGGCCCGTCGAGCTCGACGACGACGTGGCCGAGCTCCGCCCCGCTTCCCGTCGCGCCCCGGTAGGGCTTCCCGTCGAGGATCAGACCGCCGCCGACTCCGGTGCCGAGCGTCAGCATCACGACGTCGCGGGCGCCGCGAGCCGCCCCCGTCCGCCACTCGGCGATCGCCGCCACGTTGGCGTCGTTGTCGATCGCGACCGGCAAGCCGTGCCGGGCGCGCATCCGGTCGCGGAAGTCGACGTTCACGAGCGGCACGTTCACCGAGGCGACGGCCCGGCCGCGGCGCTGGTCGATCCGCGACGGGATCCCGAAACCGAGCGCCGCGACCTCAACGCCGCCGCGCAGGCCCTCGACGATCGAGTCGAGCTGCGAAAGCAGCGCGTCTTCCGACTCGACGTCCGTCGGCTGCTCGATCCGCCCCTCGAGCGAGCCTTCGTGGGTGACGAGCGCCGCGGCGATCTTCGTCCCGCCGACGTCGACTCCGATGACCGGCGACCGCTCCAAGCGCGGGTACCATACGCCGCCGGATGTCGGCCCCCGGCGGAGAGAAGCCCTATCGCCTCTACCGCGGTGGACGAACCAAGGGCCGCGTCCCGACGGTCGGCCGCCCGGAGAAGACGCGGCGCGAGCGGGCCGATCGCGACGGCCGCCGCGGCTACCGCGGGCCGGGGCCGAAGCCCGCAGCGCGCCGGCCGCGGCAGATCCGCTGGGGCCGCGAGATCGCGATCGCGCTCGTCCTGATCGTCCTCTTCTTCGTCGTCTGGGGCGCGATCGGCTACCTCGTCTTCCGCGGCGGCGTCAAGGACGCGAACAAGCGGCTCCCGGCGGCCGCGAGGCGCGCGCTCGTGCCGCAGAAGGGAAGCATGATCTCGAACTCGACCGGGATCCTGCTGCTCGGCACCGATCACTCGCCGGCGGCCTCACGCGCCGGCGATCGCCACTCCGACTCGATCACGATCCTCCGGACCGATCCGGACCACCACCGGCTCTACTACCTCTCGATCCCGCGCGACCTGCGCACGACGATCCCCGGCTACGGCGAGGCGAAGATCAACACCGCCTACCAGGTCGGCGGCCCGCGGCTCGCGATCCAGGCCGTGCAGAACGCGACCGGCCACGCCATCCCGATCAACCACGTCGTGCTGGTGAACTTCGGCGAGTTCAAGGAGCTGATCGACGCGGTCGGCGGGATCGACATCGTCGTCCCGAAGCCGATCCTGTCGAAGTTCGACTGCCCGTACGGCACCGAGGCGCGCTGCGCGCGCTGGCCCGGGTGGCGCTTCCGCCCCGGAAAGCAGCACATGAACGGCCAGCGCGCGCTCATCTATTCGCGCGTGCGCAAGAACCTGCTCGACCCCGCCGAGAGCGACATCACGCGCGGCGAGCGCAACCAGCAGGTCCTCCAGGCCCTGATGAGCGAGCTCGCGAGCTTCAGCACCTTCATGAAGCTGCCGCTCAACGGCGGCGACCTGACGAAGCCGCTCGCGACCGACCTCTCTGCGAACGACTTCGCCGCGCTCGGCTGGACGAAGTTCCGTGCCGGACGGACGATTCACTGCCGTCTCGGCGGCACCTCGACCGGCGGCGACATCACGCCGAGCGAGAACAACGCGAACGTGATCCTGATGGTGCTCGGAAAGTCCGCCGTGCAACCCCCCGCGCCGACCGGAGACACCTACCCGCCCGGGTGCTTGATCGGCACGCCGCAGGCCGGGCGCTAGAAACGCCGGACGGCCGGCAGTAGGGTCGCGGGCTCAGGGTTCTCCGACGCGAGGAGCAGCGATGCGCCAGCGATACCGACCGCGAGCCGTCTCTTACTCGCCCGTCACGCGACGCCTCCGTGAGCTGCTCGCCGCTCACGCCGAGGCGGAGCGACGCGGGATTCCGGTCGACGAGGTCGCCGGTGAGCGGCGCGAGCTGTCCGAGGAACGGCGCCTCACTCGCGGCCGGCTGCTGGCCGAGGCAACCGCGGCCGGCATGGCGCTTGCGGGGGCGGGCATGCTCTCGAAGTCGGCCCGCGCCGCCTCGACGGCGCGAGTGGCGATCGTGGGGGCGGGCCTCGCGGGCATCCGCTGCGCACACCGGCTGTGGACCGGTGGCTCCCGCGTGGCTTCAACCGTCTACGAGGCCGACACCACGCACGTCGGCGGCCGCTGCTGGAGCCTCCGCGGCTACTTCGGCGACGGTCTCGTCGCCGAGCACGGCGGAGCGTTCATCAACCACGACCAGACGGCGATCCGGAACCTCGCCAAGACCCTCGGCCTGAAGGAGGAGGTCGTCAACGGCGGCGACCTTCCAGGCGGTGAAGAGATCTACTGGTTCGACGGCGAGCCGTACACCTACGGCGAGGCGAATTCCGACTGGGGTTCCATCGGCTACCGCGTCTTCCAGGACGCGTACAAGCTCGCACCCTGGCCGCAGCGCTTCGACGGCAATACCGCCGAGGGCCGACGGCTGGACCTCCTCTCGGTCCCGGAGTGGCTCGACGAGACCGGCATCGGCTCGAGCAGCCGCTTTGGACGCCTGCTGCTGGCGGACGTGGTCTCGGAGTACGGCGGAGACCCGGGCGACCAGCCGGCCCTGAACCTGCTCTACCTGCTGGCGTGGAACAACCAGAACTCACTGGAACCGCTCCCCGGCGACGACGAGAAGTACCACATCGTCGGCGGCAACGACCAGCTCGTTTCCCGCATGGTCGCGGAGCTTCCCGGGGGCACGATCAAGCAGGGCCACCAGCTGGTCGCGCTCAGGGAGGACGGCACCGGCACGTACACGCTGACCTTCCAGGTCGGCAACAGCACGAGCCAGGCCACCGCCGACCACGTCGTGCTCGCGCTCCCCTTCTCGACACTCCGCGAGGTCGACCTCTCGCGGTCCGGGCTCTCGGGCCTCAAGCTGCAGGCGATTCAACAGCTCGGGATGGGCCAGAACGCGAAGCTCCACCTCCAGGTGCAGCGGAAGACGTGGCCGCCGCTCGGCTACGCCGGTGTCAGCTACACGGACTGGGACGCGTTCTGTGTCGCCTGGGACGACTCGGTACCGCGCGGAACTGCCGGCCCCGCGATCCTGCTCGCATTCCCGGGCGGCTCGACGGGCGAGAACGTGCTCACCGGCGCGGCTCACGGCAAGGCGCCGAGGCGGGACGTCGCCTGGTTCCTGAACCAGATCGAGCCGATCTTCCCGGGGACGTCGGCCGCGTACTCCGGGCTCGCCTACGAGGATCACTGGTCGGTCGACCCCTGGCATCGCGGCGCCTACTCGTACTGGCGCCTCGGCCAGTACACGGCGTTTTCAGGCTACGAGGGCGTGCAGGAGGGGAACATCCACTTCGCCGGCGAGCACACCGATCCGGAGGAGCAGGGGTTTCTCAACGGCGCCGTCACCTCCGGCGAGCGGGCCGCGTCGGAGGTCCTGCACCAGATCTGAGCGCGCGCGGCGCGCCTAGGCCTCGGCGGCCTTCTTCTCGTCCTTCTTCTTCGGCTCGCCGCCGCTCTCGGGGCCTGCGCCGTCCTTCGAAGGCTCTTTCTTGCGGGAGCCGCGCCCGTAGTCGGTCGTGTAGAAGCCGGAGCCCTTGAAATGCACCGCCACCGGGTAGAGCACGCGCTCCACCGGCCCCTCGCCGCAGACCTCGCACCCGTCGGGCGCCGCGTCGCCGATGCGCTGAAGCAACTCGAAGACGTGCCCGTTCGGGCAGCGGTACTCGTAAATCGGCATGAACTGGCGAAGCTTAGCGCCGTGACCCTACGACGCCCGCTCGCGATCCAGCGTTTCGCGATAGCACGGTGCGTCCTCGAACGCCGCCAGGCCCGGCTGCGTCGGGCGCGGGCGTGGGCGCTTGCGGCGCACCGCTGCGAGGGCCGCGGAGGCGCCCACCAGACCGCCGATCACGAACGAGCGGATGCGGTCGGCCTGGGTCTCGCGGTCCATGACGCGATTGTACGGTTGGCTCCGTGATCTCGACCCTCGGCGACGTGCTGCTGGACGTGGTGGTCCGCTCGCCCGGCGCGCTGGCTCCCGGGGCCGACACGCCGGTCGAGACGAGGCTCGCGACGGGCGGCCAGGCCGCAAACGTGGCGGCGTGGGTGGTGGAGCTCGGCGGTGCCGCGCGCTGTGTCGCCAAGCGGGCGGACGACGGGGCCGGGGAGCTTGCGCGCTCGCTGTTGGAGACACGGGGAGTCGAGCTCGTCGGACCTCGAGTCGAGGGCTCGACCGGCATCGTGGTGGCGCTGGTGGCCGAGGACGGCGAGCGGACGATGGCGACCGACCGCGGCGTCTCCACCGGGCTGCGCGCGGACGAGGTCGAGCCCGGCTGGTTCGAGGGCTGTGAATGGCTCCACCTGTCCGGCTATGCGCTGCTGGCGGAGCCGATCGCGGAGGCCGCGCTGGCGGCCGCGCGTCTCGCGCGCGGTCGCGGGGCTCGGATCGCGGTCGACCTGTCGTCGTGGAGCGCGATCAGGGCGTACGGCGCCGAGCGCTTCCGCGCGAACCTCGATGCGGTGGCGCCCGACGTCGTGTTCGCCAACGAGCCCGAGTGGGAGATGGTCGGCGGCGCCTACGCGCTGGCGGAGACCGCGGTGGTGAAGCGCGGTTCGCGCGGTCTCGAGGTGCGGACGGCCACGGGCGTCGAGGAGCGCGCGCCGCTCGACGCCGTGGTTGTCGACACCACGGGCGCGGGCGACGCGCTCGCCGCCGGCTTCCTCGTCGGCGGCATCGAGCTCGGGCTCGAAGCCGCGGCGCGCTGCGTCGGACGACTGGGGGCGGTGCCGACGTGAGGGATGTGGTGCGAATCGCGCCGGAAGTGCAACAAGCCCTCCACGACGGCGGTGCGGTGGTCGCGCTCGAGACTACGCTCGTCGCACACGGTTTCCCACCCGGGGTGGGGGTGGAGGTGGGACAGGCGGCGGAGGCGGCGGTCAGGTCCGAAGGGGCCGTGCCCGCGACGGTCGGTGTGCTCGACGGCGCGGTCGTCCTCGGGCTCGACGAGAGCCAGCTCTCGCGCTTCGGGGAGGCCGGCCCCGCGGCGCGGAAGGCCGGTCCGCGCGACCTCGCCGCCTGCGTCGCGAGCGGCGAGCTCGGCGCGACCACCGTCGGCGGCACGCTCGCGGCCGCGCGCCTCGTCGGGATCCGTTTCATGGGCACCGGCGGGATCGGCGGCGTCCACCGCGGCTACGCCGAGCGGCCCGACGTCTCGGCCGACCTCGCCCAGCTCGCGCGCACGCAGGCGCTCGTCGTCTCCTCCGGGATCAAGTCGCTGCTCGACGTGCCCGCGACCGCCGAGCTGCTCGAGACGCTCGGCATCCCCGTCCTCGGCTACCGCACCGGCGAGCTGCCGCTCTTCTACAGCGCGGGCGGCGGCCCGCCCGTCTCCGCGCGAGTCGAGTCCCCCGAGGAGGCCGCACACACCGTGCAGGCGCACTGGGAGCTCGGCGGGGCCGCGCTGCTGCTCGCGCGCGACCCCGACGACGGGATCGACGTCGAGCCGCTCGTCGAGGAGGCGCTCGCGACGGCGGAGGCGCACGGCGTCAGCGGCCAGGCGGTGACGCCGTTCGTGCTCTCGTTCCTGCACGAGCGCAGCGGCGGGCGCACGCAGGAGGTGAACCGCGAGCTGATCGTCGCGAACTCGCGCCTCGCGGCGCAGGTCGCAGTCGCAGCTACTCGGTGAACGACGAGAGGAACTCGTCCACCGAGAGCGCGGTCAGCGTCTGCAGCTTGGCGCTGCCGCGCGCCCCGAGTGCCACGGACACGCGCGCGATCGTCTCGGCGTCGGGAGCCTCGACCACGTTGACGAAGTCGAACGGCCCGAGCGTCGCCCACTGGTGCACGACCTTCGCGCCGAGCTCCTCGACGTCACGATTGACCTCCCGCAGCCGGTCGGGGTTCGCCTTCAGGGTCTGCACGCCCTGGGCGGTCAGGCTCGTCAGCATGATGTAGGTCGGCATCGCGGTTCCTCCTCGATCGCGGACGGCCCGACTCTACTCGGGCCGCCTGGTCGAAGTAGAGGAGGCTCGCGCCGAACACGACGACCGGCCACAGCGCTCCCTCCGCGAGCGGCCTCGCGATCTCTGCAGCCTGGCCGCTGCCCGCGTTGAGCGCCAGCGCGAGGACGCGGGTGCTGAGGTAGAAGGCGATCCCGAGAGCGGCCATTCCGCCGAGGGAGTGGATGTAGTCGGCGCGGCCGAGCTCGAGGCCGCGCTTCAGCGACGCGAAGACACCCGTCCCCTCGATCAGCGCCGCAGGCACCGCGAGGCCGATCAGCGCCAGCCATGCGATCGCCGGCAACACGTAGCCCAGCACCAGGATCGGGAACGGGATGAAGACGATCAGGCCGGCGGCGAAAGCGACCACGAGCCGCCTGCGCGGCACCGGCCGGTCGGCCGCGATCACCGCGGCGGCGACGTAGGTCACGGTGATGAGCACCGCGCCGGGGACGAGGGCGAAGAGCAGGTAGTCGCGGCCGTGCAGGCCGTTCGTCAGCGCGCCGAAGACCCCGATCGGGATCCCGATGGCCAGCGCAGCCCAGAAGCGGCGGCCGTAAAGCCGGATCGCCTCCGCGATCAGCTGCCCGACCGGCCGCGTCTCCGGCGGCAGCGGCGGCGGCAGGGGCTCCTTCGGCCGACCCTTCCTCGTCACCGCGCGAACGCTAGCGCCGCGTACGCCGCTACGCCGCGCGGCGGAATGGAAGCAGGCGGTTCAGCACCGCACGCCGCCTCTCGCGCTTGGCCTCGTCGGCAGCGAGCTGAGCCTGCTGACGCTCGATGATGGCCTGCAGGGTCGCACGCGCCTCGCGGCCGCTCTCGATCAGCCGCTCGAGCCGCTCGCGTTCCTCTGGTGAGCGCTTAGCCATCGTCCTCGTCCTTCAACAGCGCAACGATCTCTTGGAGCCTAGCGTCGATCTCCTGGAGCATTCGCCCTATCCATGGAGCTGTTCGAGGAGCTCCGGATCGGTTGGGCGGGGTCGGCGCACCGGAAGATCGTGGCGACGCGCATGGATCGCGGCAAGATGTCCCGTCGAGGCTAGGCGGCTGCGGGCTCGGGTGCGCCGGCCTTCTCGAAGACGAGTCCGTCATCGCCCGCGTCCACGCGCACGACGTCGCCCTCGGCGAACTCGCCCTCGAGCAGCCGCAGCGCGAGCGGGTTCTCGAGCATCCGCTGGATCGCGCGCTTCAGCGGCCGCGCTCCGTACGTCGGATCCCAGCCGGCCTCCGCCAGTGCATCGCGCGCGCGGTCGGTGAGCTCCAGGCGCAGCCCGCGCTCGGCCAGCCGCTCCTCGACCCGTCGCAGCTGCAACCCGACGATGTCGGCGATCTGCTCCTTCGACAGCGGATGGAACTCGACGATCTCGTCGATCCGGTTCAGGAACTCCGGGCGGAAGACGTCGCGCATCGCCTCGGCCGAGCGGACGTTCGAGGTCATGATCAGCACCGTGTTGCGGAAGTCGACGGTGCGGCCCTGGCCGTCGGTCAGGCGGCCGTCGTCGAGGATCTGCAGCAGCACGTTGAAGACGTCCGGGTGCGCCTTCTCGATCTCGTCGAGGAGGACGACCGAGTACGGCCGCCGCCGCACGGCCTCGGTCAGCTGCCCGCCTTCGTCGTAGCCGACGTACCCGGGCGGGGCGCCGACGAGCCGCGAGACGGTGTGCTTCTCCATGTACTCGCTCATGTCGAGCCGCACCAGCGCGCGCTCGTCGTCGAACATGAACTCGGCCAGCGCCCGGGCGAGCTCGGTCTTGCCGACGCCTGTCGGGCCGAGGAAGACGAACGAGCCGATCGGGCGGTTCGGGTCCTGCAGGCCGGAGCGGGCGCGCCGCAGCGCGTTGGCGACGGCCTCGACAGCCTCGTCCTGGCCGACAACACGCTCGTGCAGCCGCTCCTCCATGTGGATGAGCTTCTCCGTCTCGCCCTCGAGCAGCCTGTCGACCGGGATCCCGGTCCACCGCGCGACGACGGCGCCGACGTCGTCCTCGTCGACCTCTTCCTTGACCATCGGGTCCGCCTCGGGCGCGGCTTCGCGCTCCTCGAGCTCCTTCTCGAGCGCTGGCAGCTCGCCGTAGCGGATCTCGGCGACCCGCTGCAGGTCGCCGTTGCGCTCCGAGCGCTCGGCCTCCATCCGCAGCTCGTCGATGGCGCGCGTGACCTCCTTGACACGCTCGAGCTGCTCCTTCTCGCGCGACCAGCGCGCGGCCAGCTCGTTGCGCCGCTCCCGCGCCTCCGCGAGGTCGCGCTCGAGCGGCTC
>Ga0081455_10009282_pt1 | contig 10130 bp, 12 predicted proteins | sample TabmetS3T2R1_FD_70207 | JGI IMG/M metagenome (GOLD analysis project Ga0081455, IMG submission 70207) | Tabebuia heterophylla rhizosphere microbial communities from the University of Puerto Rico - S3T2R1 | ecosystem: Host-associated > Plants > Roots > Rhizosphere ... | reverse complement strand
GCCCCACGGCGTCCAGAAGGACGGGTCGAAGGCGACCTGCTCGCCGACCGCCAAGCTGTGCCAGATCGTCTCGGTGGCTCCGGTCGCGATCTCGTGCCGCTGGACGCCGGACTGGTCGGTCTCGAACACGGTGAACGTGAACGCGCCCTTGCGTGGGCCCGTCTCGTTGACCGTGTTCATGTCCCAGTTGCCGGAGTTCGGCGCGCCCGCTGCCAGTTGCGTGGCGCGATCCGCCACGGACCGCTGTTGGAACGCCGCGTTCCCGAACGTGATCGGCGTCGCCTCGTCAGCGGTGGGACCAGCGGAGCTGGTGAGTGGCGTGAAGTCCGAGAAGCGGGTGCTGCTGGCACCGGCGACATCGGTGAGCGCCACGCCGCCGCCCAGGAGCAGGCCGCCCACTGTGATCACCATCGCTCGACTGCGTAGAGGATTCCGCATGTGGGCTATCTCCTTGTCAAGATCGCTGGGACCTCAGGACTCCGGTACACAGCCGGCACACCGCCCCTGAACCAAGGGTTCGGATCGGATCGCGGGACCACAACGCCCAGCCGCGCCCGCGGTATACCCCGTTTGCGCGACGCGGGAGTGAACGGCGACCAACGACAGGCGGAATGTCGGATGAAGCGTCAAGCGCACGCGCCCGGACTCATGCGCTCATGCACACCTGCGACGTGCCCTTCAGGACCGAAACGCTGGCCTGCGGACGGCCAGCAGGTCGATGTGTGGGTCGGAACACGACCGGCTCGTTCATTGTTCCACTAGCTGGTACATGGGACGCATAGGAGAGATGAACATGACCGAGGCACGAGAGCGCGCTGTCCTCGCCGGAGGCTGCTTCTGGGGTGTTCAGGAGTTGGTCCGCAAGCTTCCCGGGGTCACCTCGACCCGGGTCGGGTACACGGGCGGTGACGTCCCCAATGCCACGTACCGCAACCATGGCACCCATGCCGAGGCCATCGAGATCGTCTTCGATCCGTCGGTGATCAGCTACCGCGACCTGCTGGAGTTCTTCTTCCAGATCCACGACCCGACGACCAGGGACCGCCAGGGCAACGACGTCGGGATGAGCTACCGGTCGGCCATCTACTACACCTCTGACGAGCAGCGGAGGGTCGCCGAGGAGACGATCGCCGACGTGGATGCGTCGGGCCTGTGGCCCGGCAAGGTCGTCACCGAGGTGGAGCCGGCGGGGCCCTTCTGGGAGGCCGAGCCCGAGCATCAGGACTACCTGCAGCGCTACCCCAACGGCTACACGTGCCACTACGTCAGGCCCAACTGGAAGCTGCCCCACCGCCAGGCCGCGTCGTAGCACCGAAGGCCGGTCCGGACCGGCTGTGGCCGGATCTACTGGTGAGCAGCTGGTGGACCGCCAGCTCGGCCTCCGAACCGCAAGTCCCGATCGACAATCGTCCAGCCGGGTCGATGGTCGGTCCGGCGGACGAGTTCCTGGCGGCGCGGGCCCCGACCTCCCCGATCGATTGCGCCGGGCAACGACCGTCGCCTCTCGCCGGCGGGCCGCTCGCGGAAGGCGACATTGCTGTCACCGATGCGCTGGAAGTGCCGACGTCGAAGGAGCAGTGCAAGGACGGCGGCTGGCGCACGTTCCCGGGCTTCAAGAACCAGGGGGACTGCGTGAGTTCCTTGCCCGCCGGCTGATCCGGGTGCGGGAGGCGCCCGCTGGGTGCAGACGTGGTGTGCCGTTCGTCATGCCTCTTCTGTGGCATCTGGCGCAGCCGGCTCCGGCGGTGGGCACGATGCTTGCCCTGACCTCCGGAACGATCTAGGAGCACGTCCAATGAAAACGCGCTGGCACCACAGCCGATCGGCAACCCGCCCCGCATACTTCCTCGGGAGGCCTACCTCCGTCTGGACCCTCGCGACCAGCCCGCGTGTCAGAGGCCCTCGACGAGGGGACGATCGGGCTTCGGTGGCCACGTCGTGAACCAGCGTGTCGTGGTGGGGAACGGCATCGAGGAACGCTGGGGCGTCGACAGCGCCGTCACCACCGTGTTCGACTTTGACTACGAGGCCGGGCGAGAGCAGCTCCTGCGCCTCTACGACAAGGGCACCCACAAGCAATGGATCGGCTCCGAGCGGATCGACTGGTCTACCGAGATCGACCCGAACAACCCGACGGGCCTGGCCGACGAGTTCGTCCCGATCTACGGCACGCCGTGGTGGGACAAGATGAACGACGCCGACAAGGGCGAGCTCCGTCGCCACGTGGAGGCCTGGCGGTTCAGTCAGTTCATGCACGGCGAGCAGGGCGCGCTGATGTGCGCAGCCAAGATCGTGCAGACCGTGCCGGACCTCGATTCGAAGTTCTACGCCGCCACCCAGACCATCGACGAGGCCCGTCATGTCGAGGTCTACAGCCGCTACCTGCACGACAAGATCGGGGTGGTCTACCCGCTCAACCAGAACCTGCGGTCCCTGCTCGATGATGTCATCTCCGACAGCCGCTGGGACCTGACCTACCTGGGAATGCAGGTGCTCATCGAGGGTTTGGCGCTGGCCGCCTTCGGCATCATCCGCCAGCAGGCGACCGACCCCCTGGCCAGGGCCATCAACACCTATGTCATGCAGGACGAGGCCCGCCACGTGATGTTCGGGCGGCTGGCGCTGCGCGACTACTACCCGCAGCTCACGCAGCCCGAACGCGACGAACGCGAGGAGTTCTGCGTCGACGCGTGCTACCGAATGCGCGATCGCTTCCTCGGCGAGGAGGTCTGGTCGACCCTGGGCCTGCCCCGAGAGGTCGCCGACTACGTCAACAACAGCGAGGTGCTGCGGCAGTTCCGCGGCTTCCTGTTCCTACGGATCGTGCCGATCCTGCGTGACATCGGGCTGTGGGGGAGCAAGGTGCAGAACGCGTTCGCCGACATGGGCGTGCTGGCCTTCGCCGACGCCGACATCGACGCCGCCATGGCCGAGGACGAAGCGGCCGGCGACGAGCTCGATGCCCGCATGGCCCGCGTCAAGTCGGTGGCCGCCGAGGCCTGACGGCAACTCGTGGGCGCTCCGGCGGCGCCGGAGGCTCGTAGGCTCGGCCGCGATGGGGGCCGACCGGGTTCCCAATACGCACGTAAGTCGGGACGGACCTGGCACCGGCGACACGTGGAACGCGAGCTTGCTCGTGTCGTAGCGACTCGCTCGCGCCGGGCTCGAGACGCACGACATAGGTCCCCCGGTGGCCTGGCCCCAGGCTGGGACGCCGGCCTCGCTGCCGTCTCGACTGTCGAGGTGGCGCGAGACGCAGGCATCTAGGCCGCCAGAGGAGCGCCGTCCCGATGTGATGTACCGTGTGCCGCACGTCTCCCGGCGGAGGCGCTCACGTCGGGACGGAGGGGCCTCGTATGAGCAAGCGCTGGTCAGTGATCTGCGCCACCGTAATCGTCGCCGCTAGTGCTGCCATTGCCAGCCCGGTATCGGCTGCGACCCCGGACGACACCGCGCCGCTGCGCGAGGCGGTCACGGTCCAGGGCATCAAGGAGCACATGGCCGCCCTCGAGGCGATCGCCAACGCCAACGTCTTCGAGGGCGTTCCGACGCGCGCGACCGGGACGCCGGGCCACGAGGCATCGGTCGATTACGTCGTGGAAAAGATGGAAGCCGCCGGGTTGGACGTGTCCCTCCAGGAGTTCGAGGCCAACATCTTCTTCGAGGAGGGACCGGCAGCCTTCGAGCGCGTTTCGCCCGACCCGTTGGTCTACCCGCGCTTCGACGGTCTGACTGGTGTGTGGTACACGGCCGAGTTCTCCGGCGATGGGGACGCGACGGCGAACGCGATCGTGATCGACTTCACCGAGCCGACCACGCAGGCAAGCGCGTCGGACTCCGGTTGTGAGCCGGCGGACTTCGGTTCGGATACCGCCGGGAAGGTTGTCCTCCTTCAGCGCGGCACGTGCGACTTCGGGCTCAAGGTGGAGAACGCCCAGGCGGCCGGCGCCGTGGCGGCCGTGATCTTCAACGAAGGCACGATCGGCGCGCCGGACCGCAACGGAATCCTCATCCCCACGCTGGAGGGATACAACGCGACCATCCCCGTGATCGGCACTGACTACGCCACCGGCCGCGACCTCGTTGACAGGGTATTCGCCGGGCAGACGGTGACATTGCGCGTGGCGGTCGACGGTTTCATCAACGCCGGGGTGGTGACGAACAATGTCATCGCCGACATGCCCGGCGGCCGATCCGATCGCACGGTGATCGTCGGCGGCCACCTCGACTCCGTTTATCAGGGTCCGGGCGTGAACGATGACGGATCTGGCGTGAGCACCATGCTGGAGACCGCGGAGGAGATGGCCGAGCTCGGCATTACGCCCCGCAACCACGTGCGGTTCATTTTCTTCAGCGGCGAGGAGCAGGGCCTGCTCGGCTCCGACTTCTACGTCTCGCAGCTGTCGAAGCGGCAGATCAAGGACACCGCGGTGATGCTCGATTTCGACATGCTGGCGTCGGGCAACTACGCCCGCTTCGTCTACGACGGTGACGGGAGCGACCACGGCATCGCCGGACCCAACGGCTCCGGCGTGGTGGAGCAGGTGTTCAAGGACCTGTGGGACGCTGAAGGCCTGGCCTACGAGACGATTCCGTTCGACGGCCGATCGGACTACGACGCGTTCACCCAGGTGGGCATCCCGGCCGGCGGCGTCTTCGCCGGTGCCGAGGTCCGCAAGCAGCCGTACCAGGTGCCGCTGTACGGCGGCGTGGCCGGCCAACAGTTCGACCCCTGCTACCACCTGCTGTGCGACGTGCTCGCCAACATCAACGACCAAGGGCTCGGCGAGCACAGCGACGCTGCTGTCCACGCGATCTTGACGTTCGCGCAGACGACATCCGCGGTGAACGGCACGAGCAAGGGTTCGACGACGTCGACTCAGCCGTGGGATTGGCACGGCGACCACCTGGTCCGGTAGTCGACACGCTCCTTTGAGGCGTCGGGGCGGCCAGCGGTGATGACACACATCTGCCGCTCGGTGCCACGGCGTGGCGTGCCGCTCACCTGGCGGGCAGGTTGCGCCGGCAGTGGATCCGCTTCTGTGCGCCGCTTACGCCCGTGATGGCGCATGTCGGGCGCGCAGGAAGGCGGTTGCGCCGAGGACGGCGATCGTGGCGTGGCCGGCCGCGACGAGCGCGGCCATGATTGCGAGCCCAGTTCGCGACTCGTCGATCTGGTGGACTACCTCCGCACCATCGAAGACGGCGAACACCGCCGCAACGATCGCGACACTCCCGAGCAGGGCCGCTGAGTCCGAAAACCATACGAGAGCGGCGAGCGCGATCGACACGAGCACCGCCGCGAAGACGAGCGGTGTCGCCTCGGCATCGATGCCGAGCACGCGAGCCTCGTTGCTTTCGCCTGCCTCGTTGTGTGCGGCCAGCTCGCCGCCGTGCTCGGGTTCCGAGCTTCCACGGTGCTCCGAGGCCTCGGACTGCTCGGTCCCCTCGGCGTGATGCTCGTCGCGGCGCTCGAGCACGACGCCGACGACGAACAAGACCGCGGTGGCGAGCAACAACGCCGTCATCACCCGTCGAACGGGAAGGCTCGCATCCATGACCGCTGCCTACGGTACGGGTTCAATGGCGAAGCCGTAGCGCGGTCGATGGTTGACTGCCCCGATGGCAGTCACCATCTACGGCGTCTGTGCGGTCACGTTCATGATGGTCATGTATGCGTTGGAGTCCCGCGGCCGCTCGTTCATCCTCGCGTTCGCGTTCGGCTGCGTCCTGTCGAGCATCTACGGGTTCCTGTCCGGCGCGTGGCCCTTCGGCATCGTCGAGCTCATCTGGGCCGGTGTCGCTGTCCGCCGGTCCCAGCTCGCGCCCACCTGACCCTTGACATTCAACCTGGCTCGCAGCCGTACAGTCGGCGCATGAGCAACCGCCCGATCCTCGGAATCGCGGTACTCGCGTGCGCTGCCTGTTGCATCGGCCCAATCCTGGGCATCCTCAGCGCGATCGCCGCGCTCGGCGTCCTCAGCACCGCGTTCATCGGGCTCATCGGACTGGCGCTCAGCATGGCCGCAGTGATCGCCATCATCGTCGTGCGCAAGCGGCGGCACTCATGCACAGTCGGCGACCGCGAGACCGGCGTGCAGATCACGCCACGCACAACGGCTTTGGACGAGCACAGGCCAGACGGCTCAGTTGCGCGTCGGCTCTGAGCGCCGCGATGAGTCGGGCGTCGTACGGCGGTCCGCATTTGCCGACCGTCGCCGAGAGGAGGCTGCAATGCCAAACGTGATCGCCGACATCACCATGTCGCTCGATGGGTTTGTGACTGGCGAGGGGGCCGATGAACAGCACGGGCTCGGCGATGCGCCTGAGCTCCACACGTGGGTCATGCAGCAGGACGCGGTCGACACCGAGATCCTCGAACAGGCGACGGCGCAGAGCGGTGCCGTGGTGATGGGGCGGCGGTTGTTCGACATCGTCAACGGCCCCGACGGTTGGAACGAGGACATGGGGTACGGCGCCGATCAGACCGGGACGCCGCCGTTCTTCGTCGTCACCCACTCGCCGCCGCCGGACGTCCGGCTGGAACGCGAACTGGGGATGCGCTTCACCTTCGTCGGCGATCTGGTCACCGGGATCGACCAGGCGCGGTCCGCTGCGACCCATGGTGACGTGGTCATCATGGGTGGCGGCGATGTCATCGGCCAAGCGCTCGAAGGGGGCCTCGTCGACGAGCTGCGCCTGCACCTCGCCCCGCTGGTGCTCGGTGGCGGCACGCCGCTCTTCAGAAGGGGGACGCGCCTGATGTACCGGCAACGCGACGTTCGCCCGTCGCGGAACGCCGTGCACCTCACCTACGAACGCGTGTAGATCGAGGCGTCGTTCCTGCTGGGCCATCCCGGCCCGACGCGGATTCGTCGGCGCCGACCGATGAGTATCGCGGGCCCGACCGGTCGGTACTACGTGCAATCGAAAACGGACCACCGATGCCCGATCGGGCGCCAGCTCGACGTCTCCGACGACCACGTGATGGAGGATGAGTCCCAATGAAGCAGCCGCCGATCGTCTCGCCACAGGACTGGCAGGCAGCCCGCCAGGAGCTGCTGGTGGAAGAGAAGGAGCTCACCCGGGCCCGCGACGCCATGGCGGCAAAGCGCCGTCGGATGCCATGGATGGCGGTCGAGAAGGACTACCGGTTCGAGGGGCCGAAGGGTCCCGTGAGCCTCGCCGACCTGTTCGAGGGGCGTCGCCAGCTGATCGTGTACCGCGCCTTCTACGCGCCGGACGTCACCACGTACCCGGAAAGCGGCGGCGCGTACCCCCAGCGGGCGTGCGTCGGCTGCTCATTCCTGGCCGACCAGGTCGCGCACCCCGCCCACCTGAATGCGCGGGACACGACGCTCGCGTTCGTCTCGCGTGCCCCCCAGGCCGACATCCGCGGTCTGCAGGAACGCATGGGATGGGAAGCCATCCCCTGGTACACGGTCACCGACGACTTCGATGCTGACTTCGGTGTGGATCAGTGGCACGGAACCAACGCCTTCATCCGGGACGGCGATCGCATCTTCCGCACCTACTTCATCGATGCCCGCGGCGACGAGCACATGGGCGGCACCTGGAGCTACCTCGACATCACCGCGCTCGGACGCCAGGAGGAGTGGGAGGACTCGCCGGTGGACTACCCACAGACGCCGCCCTACCAGTGGTGGAACTATCACGACGCGTACGGCAATGGCGCCTGATCGCGCATGTCGGCGGTGACGGAAGGAGATCCCGTGAACGCTGGCGCTGACCCCACCGCGATACCGCAGGGCAGCTTGGAGTTGCTGGAGACCCCGGTGGCCCGCAAGCTCCTGGCGTCGGCCATCCCCGCTCGGGTCGCCTACACCGCGACCGACGGCACCCCGCGCATCGTTCCGACCTGGTTCCAGTGGACAAACGGCGAGCTGGTGATGCCGACATACATCCAGGCGCCCCACATTCCTGCCCCGGGAGCGCGACGCCTGGCCGCGCTGCGGTCCCGGCCCGACGTGGCCGTTGCGATCGACACCGGGACCGAACCGCCCCAGGCGCTGCTCATACGCGGCAAGGCGCAGGTCAGCGAGGTCGACGGGGTCGATCCCGACTACGCCGTCTCGGCCCGCCAGTATCTCGGCGAGGAGGCCGCCCGCGAGCTGCTCGACATGGTTGACCAGCCGGGCACCCGCATGGCGCGGATCACCGTGCGTCCTGCCTGGGTCGGCCTCCTGGACTTCGCCGGCGGCCGGCTTCCCGGGGTGATGGCGACCACCGACGATCGGGGTGACGATGGATGAACCGGTGACTCAGCTCGATGAGCGCTTCAGCGATCCCGATACGCAGCCCACGACGTGGGCGGCGGCACGGGACGTGCTCGAAGGGGCCCAGCTCAGCTGGCTATCGACCGTGCGCGCCGATGGGCGTCCCCACGTCACCCCCCTGGTCACCGTGTGGCTGGACGGGGCGCTCCACTTCACCACCGGCCCGACCGAGCAGAAGGCGCTCAACCTGGACAAGAATCGCCACGTCGCCCTGACGACGGGGTGCAACAGCTGGGACCAGGGGCTCGACGTCGTGGTCGAGGGCGAGGCACGCCGCGTCACCGACCGGGCAACCCTCGAACGGCTCGCCGCCGCCTGGAGGACCAAGTGGGACGGCAGCTGGCAGTTCGATGCGGCCGACGAAGGCTTCCATCATGAGGCTGGCGGCTTGGCCCTCGTCTTCGCCGTCGAGCCGGCAAAGGTTCTCGCGTTCGGCAAGGGGACGTTCACCCACACCCGCCACCTCCCGCCACGGCAATGACGGTGGATGGGTGACCGTCTAACGGAAGGCGGCAACGTGGTCACGCGCCCAGTCCTCGAACCGGCGGGGCGCCTGGCCGGTGATCCCCAGGACGGCGTCCTGCACGGCGGAGTCGTCGAACTCGCCGTCGGTGAAGAAGCGGAAGAGGCCGTCGACGATCGGAGCGGGCATGTCCGCCACCATCTCGGCGCGTGCCCGCTCGTCGGAGAGGGGCTCGTAACGTAGGGGTCGATCCAGGACCCGGGCGAGCGTGGCGACCTGCTGGCCCGGGGTCAATGGTTGTGGGCCGCTGAGGGCCGGGGCGGTGTAGTCGTGGCCAGGCTCGGTGAGGACCGTCGCCGCGGCGGCGGCGATGTCGGCGGGGTCGATCGACGCGATGGCCACGTCCGGCCAGGGGGCTCGCACGACGTTCCCCTGCTGGAGCTCGGGAAGCCACCGCAGGGCGTTGGAGTGAAAGCCGCTGGGTCGCAGGATCGTCCACGGCACGCCGGAGTCCCGGACCGCGGCTTCGCCGTCGAGCCACATCCGGGTGATGGCGTTCTCGGCATTGCCGCCGATCACACACCGGGAGGTGAGCAGCACCACGTGCTCGACGCCGGAGTTGCGCACGGTCTCGAGGAGCTCGGTGGTGGCGAACCCGCCGAGGAGGAACACCTGGCGGGCGCCGGCCAGCGCACCGGCAATGCTTCGTGGCGCCGCGAGATCCGCCGAGGCCACGTCGACTGTGGCCGGAAATGCTGCAGCCTCCGGGTTCCGCGCCACCGCCCGCACCGGCTGTTGCCGGGCGACGAGGGCGTGGACGAGCTCGTTGCCGACGTTGCCGGTGGCGCCGGTGACGAGGATCATGGGGTTGCGTCCAGCGCATTGACGAGCGTTTCGCCGCCGGTGACCTCGAGCACGGCCCCGGTGACCTGCGGGTTGGTCATGAGGAACACCGCCGCCTGGGCGATGTCAGCGGGGGTTCCCATCCGCCTGACGGGCATCGCCTGGGCGACCCGGCGGCGCAGGTCGTCCCGCTCGGTGCCCGGCAGGAACGACCACATGTCGCTGTCGGTGTAGCCGGGTCGGATCGCATTGACCCGCCGGGGCCCGAGCTCGACGGCCAACGCACGGGTGAGGGCTTCGATGGCGGCGAAGGCCGCCGCGATCATCGAGCCGTGGACCGGGGGCCGTACGACGGCCCCACCCGTCACGAACGTGATCGATCCCCCGGCGGCCCGGAGACGGGGTGCGGCGTAGCGGGCACAGGTCCAGCTGCCGAAGAACGTGCCGTCCATGAACGAACGGCCCGCGGCCACATCCTGATCGAGGAAGGCACCGGGGTTCCCGGCCGTGGGGGTGACCAGCAGATG
>Ga0081455_10009281_pt1 | contig 10131 bp, 10 predicted proteins | sample TabmetS3T2R1_FD_70207 | JGI IMG/M metagenome (GOLD analysis project Ga0081455, IMG submission 70207) | Tabebuia heterophylla rhizosphere microbial communities from the University of Puerto Rico - S3T2R1 | ecosystem: Host-associated > Plants > Roots > Rhizosphere ... | reverse complement strand
GGCTGCTGGAAGCAGCGTGACGGAGAAACACGATGGCGGGCGATGAATCGATTCCAGCTGCGGATCACGGGCCGAGGGGAATCGGCACCTTCCTGCGCTCGCAGATGCGCAACATCGCGCCGTTCCTGACGCTGATTTTGCTCAGTGCGTTCTTTGCCTTCGCCAGTCCATCCTTTGCAACACTCGACAATTTCGGCAACATACTCACTCAGGTGTCGGTGACGGGCATCATCGCCGTCGGCCTCACCTTCGTAATCCTCTGCGCTGAAATCGACCTCTCGATCGCGGCCATCGCCAACGTCACGGGCATTGCCGTCGCCTATTTCACGCTGCAGGAATCCTACGTCAACATCGCCAATGTCCCGATGCCCGGATGGGCCGCGGTCCTGCTGGCGCTGGCCCTTTGTGCGCTGCTTGGCTTCGTCAACGCCTTCGGGCTGACCGTCATCGGCATTCCCTCCTTCATCATGACGTTGGCGATGATGCAGATTGCCGCCGGTATCTCGGCGCTGTTGGTGCGCGGGCAGATCGCCTACAAGGTGCCGACACTCGTTACCACGCTGGGATCGACATCGATCGGCGGCATTCCCTGGATCGTGATCGTAGCGGCTGCAATGTTGCTCGCCGGTCACCTCGTGCTGACCTACACACGCTTCGGCCGCTACGTATACATGGTCGGCGGAAACCGCGAAGCGGCCGAATATTCCGGGCTTAACGTCAAGCTGATCCTGGGCAGCGTCATGGTGATCTCGGCCGTGTGCGCCGGCATCGGCGGCATGCTGGGCGTAGCGCATTTCGGGAGCGCGCAGCAGAACGAGTTCGACACCTACCTCCTGGATTCCATTGCCGCCGTCGTGGTCGGTGGCACCAGCCTGTTTGGCGGCCGCGGTGGCATCGGCAACACCATTGTCGGTCTGTTCGTGCTTGGCGTCCTCAACAACGGGCTCGATCATGTCAATATCGACAGTTTCCTGAAGATATTGATCCGCGGACTGATCCTGCTCGCGGCGCTCGTGATTAACGTCTATGCGCAGCGATTGCGTGAGCGAGCGGCCGACTAGCCGGGGTTGCCTAGCGTTGCGAAATCCGGCTGCCAGTCGCGCAGTTCGCGCGCCGCCTTTGTGACGCTGCCTATGGTTGGGAATGAACCGGTATCCACCATCATGGTCCGCGCCAGCCGCAGGCTCCGTGCCTCGGAGATCGCCCGCCGCTTCGGATCCTCGATAAGTTCGAAGTCGATATTGTGAGCGAGCCCTAGGATGCGCCGAATGATTTTTGCGGCCGAGAACCCGACGGTGTCCTCGAACAGCCGGGCCATGTAAACCTGCCGCTCGGCCTCCAGACGCGCAGCGCCTGCCTCGCCTTCAAACAGCGTTCGCGGATAGGCATCGCCTTCCGCTTGCACGCGCCACAGTTCGAGGAACTTGCGGGCGAACTCGTTCCAGACCTCTTCGACTGTCTCCAGAACCCACGCCTCGAATTCTCTCCGCTCGCCTGCCGACCGCTCGTGACCGGCGGACGCCAGATGAGCCATCAGGAGATTGGCAATGACAGCGCCGATGTCGAAGCCCATGGGTCCGTAAAATGCGAATTCGGGGTCGATCACCATGGTCTCGCTTTCCGTCACCATGATCGATCCGGTGTGAAGATCGCCGTGGATCAGAGCTTCCGGCGCTGTCATGAACTTCAGCTTCAGCCGCGAGATCGCCACGTGGAGGTTGAGGTCTTCGCGAAAGGCGGCGGCAGTCCCGTCGAGCCATGGCTGTGTCCAGCGGTTCTGCTCGGCCACGCGGTAGGGATCGGTGAAGATCAGATCTTCCGTGATCTTGCACAGCGCATGATTGCCGGCAAAGGCGGCGATGCCTTCCTTCTTCGCGGTAGCGGAAATCGCAAGGTCGGAGCTGAACAACAGAGTCCGTGCCATAAAGGTCGTGATGTGATCTACGAAACGCGGATATTGCATTCCGGCGACCAGCCCCTTGCGCATGATGATGTGCGGCTCAAGCAGCTCCATCACGGTAAGCGCGAGCGCCTCGTTGTGATGCAGCAGCGCCGGCACGAGTCCCGGGGCGAGCCGCGCTTGCTGCTCAAGCGCCAGATATTCATAGTGCGCGCGCGAGAGCGGCAACGGCCAGCTTTCTCCCACGAGGCGTACGTAGGGCAGCGCCTGCTTCACCGCAACGCCGCCCTGCGCGCCCTTCACGATGAAGACGAGGTTGAGATTGCCGTCCCCTACCTCAGTGATCGTCCAGGAACGCCGATCGCCGTGCAGCACCGCCGTCAGTTCTGGAACGCCAGCGAGATAGTCCCGCAGGTCGGCTTCATGCAGGATGCGATACTGATGCGGGCGTCCGGTCTTCATGACGATCCGTCCCCATGGTTTTTAGAGCCCGATCGTCACTCCCGCTCCAGGAAGTTGGAGCCGATGTCGGCCGTCCGCTTGATCGGATTGAAATCGCAATAGACGCCGTCGGCGAACAGCGTGTAGCTCGCGACGAAGGTGTCCTTGTTGAGCTTGACCGAGTTCAGCCCGATCACGGCGGTCTGCTTGCCGCCATTCCATTTGAACGGCGTCGTGCTCTGCGCCTTCTCGCAGGCCGCGACGGCTTCGGCGAAAACAGCGCTTTCGACAAAGGCCTTGGTGGTCTGCAGTTGCCGGAGCGTCTTCCAGTTCATGTAGAAGGAGCCGGCAAGGCCCGCGATCAGGAGCACGATGAGGCCGATGGTGATGCGCTGAAAAGTCATTTGCCGATGTCCCCAACTACTGGCGCAGCCGCTCTTTCGGCGGCGTGCTGCGATCAATTTGCGAGAAATTTGCCGTCGCGCGCAAGCTCCGCGGCGTCAGCCTCTCACGGGGCGGGTTGGCAGAAGGGTATCTGCCGGCCGCGCCATGCCCTGTCGCCTGGCAATTCTCCTGATTGGCGTCGCACGCCATCAGGCAATTGGTTTCCTCGGTGGCAGACTGATCCATCGCGAGCGCCGGCCCGTTCAAGGCGAACAGCATGAATGTCAGTCCTGTGAGACCGCGCAGCATCCTTTGCATGGATTGTCCCTCCCGAAACGCGTCTAGAACGGCGTGCCCATCAGTTTCGACAGCCGCTCGATGGAGAGGTAGCCGGCCCGATAGGCCCACAGGCCGATGGCGAAAATGATGGCTGAAATCACCGTGGTCCAGATCAGCTTGCGGCCCATCTTGGCCAGGATCGGCGCGCCGGGATCGGTGCCGGGCGCGCCCTCGCCCTCCTCGTGCTGGCTGCGCACGCCGAACGGCAGCGTGACGAACAACGTCACCCACCACAGGACGAAGTAGATCGCGAGCGCGGTTGAGATGGTGTAGGCCATCGCCTTAAGCCTGCTCGATCTCGACCAGCGCGCCGGAAAAGTCCTTCGGGTGGAAGAACAGCACCGGCTTGCCGTGCGCGCCGATCTTGGGCTCGCCGTCGCCAAGCACCCGCGCGCCTTCCTTGAGGAGCTGGTCGCGCGAGGCGATGATGTCGACCACCTCGTAACAGATATGATGAATGCCGCCGTCGGCATTGCGCTCGACGAACTTGGCGATCGGCGAGGCCTCGCCCAGCGGCTCGATGAACTCGATCTTGGTGTTGGGCAGCGTCACGAAGACGGTGACGACGCCATGCTCGGGCAGCGGCACCGCTTCCGAAATCTGGGCGCCGAAGCCTCCGCCATAGATCTGCGCGGCCTTCTTCGCGTCCTTGACGGCGATCGCCACATGATTGAGCCGGCCCAGCATGTCTGTCTCCCAAACGCTTCTTGATCACACTTCGAGGACGTGGACGAAGCACAGCGGCTTCTTGCCCCACTCCTCGTTGACTGCGGAGCGCACCGCCCGGCGCACCGATTCCGCCAGCGCATCCGGATCGCGCCGCCGCGCCCGCGGCAGTCCCTCGATGGTCGATACCACCGCGTCGAACACGATTTCGTCGAGCACCTCGCCTGCCGCATTCTTCTCGGGGATGCCGATCAGATCAACCTCGGGATCGTCGGCGAGTTCGCCTTTTTCGGTCACGGCGACCGCGACAAAGGCGCAGCCGGCAAACCCCAGCTTGCGCCGCTCGACCACGGCGCGCGATTTGGCGTCCTCCAGGATCGTGCCGTCCTTGTAAAGGCGGCCGGCCGGCAGCTCGTCGATGATCCCCGGATCGCCCGGACCAAGCTTGACGAGGTCGCCGTTGCGGCAGGTGATCACCTTTGGCACGCCGGCGCTGCGCGCGAGCTTGGCATGCTCCGCCAGATGCAGTGCCTCGCCATGCACGGGAATCAGGATTTGCGGGCGTACCCAGGCGATGATGTCGCGCAGCTCATCGCGGCGCGGATGGCCGGAGACATGTACCAGGTGCGTGCGGTCGGTGATGACCTCGACGCCCTGGGCCACGAGGCCATTGATGATGCTGCCGACCGCCTTCTCGTTGCCGGGGATGGTGCGGGAGGAGAAGATCACGGTGTCGCCCTTGTTGAGCGTGACGGCCGGATGGTCGTTGTTGGCGATGCGCGCCAGCGCCGCGCGCGGCTCGCCCTGGCTGCCGGTGCAGATCGCCAGCACCTTGTCCGCAGGGAAATGGCCGTAGAGGTCCATGCCGCGGAAACTTTTCGTGCCATCGAGATAGCCGCATTCACGCGCCACCTGAACCACCCGTTCCATGGCGCGGCCGACCACCACGACCTCGCGGTCTGCGGCCTTGGCGGCGTCCGCGACAGCCTTCACCCGCGCCACGTTGGAGGCGAAGGTCGTGACCGCCACCCGGCCCTTGGCCGATTTGACCAGCCCCGCGATGATCGTGGCAACTTCAGCCTCCGAGGGCGAGCGGCCGTCGCGCACGGCGTTGGTGGAATCGCCGACCAGCGCCAACACGCCGGCTTCGCCGAGCTCACGCAGGCGCTTTTCATCGGTGGGCGGTCCCAGGATCGGCGTCGGGTCGAGCTTCCAGTCGCCGGTGTGCAGGACGGTGCCGACCTCGGTGTGGATCGCCAGCGCATGCGATTCCGGAATCGAATGCGCGACCGGAATGAACTCGACGTTGAACGGGCCGAGATCGATGCGCCCGCCGGAGGGCACCACCGTCACCGGAATTTTCGGCGGATTGCGCTCAGCCTCGAGCTTGGCCGCGAACAGCGCCGCGCTGAATGGCGTGGCGTAGATCGGGCATTGCAGTTTCGGCCAGAGATCGATGATAGCGCCGAAATGATCCTCGTGGGCGTGCGTCAGCACGAGGGCCACCAGGTTCCGGCGTTCCTTTTCCAGGAAGCTGACATCAGGCATGATCAGGTCGATGCCCGGCAGGTGTTCTTCGTCGCCGAACGAGACCCCGAGATCGACCGCAAGCCAGGAGCGCTGATGCCGGTTGCCGAGCCCGTAGATCGACAGGTTCATGCCGATCTCGCCGACGCCGCCAAGCGGCGCAAAGGTCAGCTCGTCCGGCCGCGCCATCAGGACGCCCTCACGGAGGCTGCCGCGCCGAAATAGACCTCGCCGGCTGCAACCGGCAGGCGCCTGCCCTCAGCGGTGCGGACGATCAGGCAGCCCGCCTCGTCGATGGTATCGAAGACGCCTTCGATGGTGGCTGCTCCCGTATTGATGGCGACCTTCTCCCCCAGCCCGACAGCGCGTTCGAGCCACAATCTGCGGATCTCGGCAAAGCCGCGACCGCCGTCCCAGATGCCGCGGAACTCGACCCAGGCGTCCGACAATACGCGGAACAGCTCTTCGGCCGCGATCTGGATGCCCAGGGCATGCAGCGATGTCGCAGGCGTCGGCGTACCCTCGGGCGCGGCGATGACATTGGTGCCGATGCCGACCACGACGGCAAGGCCCGCCGGGACCGCTTCGGCCTCCAGCAGGATGCCCGTCAGCTTCTGGCCGGCGGCGAGCACGTCATTCGGCCATTTCAAGCCAAACCTGAACGGATCGGCCCCGCCGGCCCGCAGGGCGGCCTCGAGGCTGACGGCACGCACCGCCGCATCCAGCGACAGCCCGGCGGCGAAACCGAGGGTCGCCGCAACCGCGGGCGTCACGTCCATCACCTCGAGGATGCTGCTGGCGAGATTGCCCCGCGGCGCGATCCAGGTGCGTTGGCGCCGTCCTCGTCCCGCGGTCTGCTCGGTGGTTACGAACCACATCGGCCCGCGTTCGCCTTCCCGGGCGCGGGTCATCGCCTCCGAATTGGTGGAGCCGGTCTTGTCGAAAGCGGCGAGCCTGTAGCCCGCCGATATAGCTCGGGAGCCGAGCGTGATTGTCATCTTATGTTTTTGCGCATGATCTTCTCCGAAAACCGGTAGCCACTTTGCGCCACGCGGGCCCTTCGGGTCGGGATCATACGCCCTAAAAAAGCGATTTTGCCGCGGCCGTTGCGACGCTGACCAGCGGTCCGGGATAGACGAAGTACAGGAGGTTAAAGAGACCCGCGACCGCCAGCACCGTGCGCAGTTCGACGCGCACGGGATCGAGCTTGCCGGCGGGCTCGTCGAAATACATCACCTTGACGATCGACAGATAGTAGAAACATCCCACGACGCTGGTGAGCACGCCGATCACCGCGAGCGCGAACAAATTGGCCTTGATCGCGGCGACGAAGACGTACCATTTGCCGAAGAAGCCGGCGAGCGGCGGAACGCCCGCGAGCGAGAACAGCAGCATCGCGAAGAAGAAGGCAATCAGCGGATTGGTACGCGAGAGCCCGGCAAAATCCTTGATCTCCTCGACGGCGAGGCCGTTGCGCTTCATGGCAAGGATGATGGCGAAGGAGCCGAGCGTCATCGCGACATAGATCGCGATATAGATCAGCACGCCCTGCGCCCCCTCGACCGTGCCGGCGGCAAGGCCCACCAGGGCAAAGCCCATATGGCCGATCGAGGAATAGGCCATCAGTCGTTTGATGTTGGTCTGCCCGATCGCGGCAAACGAGCCGAGCGCCATCGAGGCGATCGACACGAACACGACGATCTGCTGCCATTGCAGCACGATGCCGGGGAACGCCGTTAGCGCCACGCGCGTGAAGACGGCAAGGGCCGCGACCTTCGGAGCGGAAGCAAAGAAGGCCGTAATGGGCGTCGGCGCTCCCTCATAGACGTCGGGCGTCCACATGTGGAACGGCACCGCCGAAACCTTGAAGCAGAGCCCGGCGAGCAGGAAAACGATGCCGAAAACGATACCGGCGCTGCCGGTCTTGGCTGCGGCCGCAATGCCAGCAAAGCTGACCGTGCCGGTGAAGCCATAGATCAGCGAGGCGCCGTAGAGCAGCATGCCCGACGACAGTGCGCCCAGCACGAAGTATTTCAGGCCCGCCTCGGTGGACTTGGCGTTGTCGCGGTTACTGGCGGCGACCACGTAGAGCGAAAGGCTCATCAGCTCGAGCCCAAGATAGAGCATGATGAGATCGCCGGCCGAAATCAGCACCATCATGCCGAGCGTGGAGAGCACAACCAGGATCGGGTACTCGAAGATGCGGCCGGAGGGATTGGACAGGAATTCCGACGACAGGACCAGCGTCACCGCCGAGCCGATCAGGGCGAGTATCTTCAGGAAGCGGGCGAAATCGTCGACGATGAAGCTGCCGCCGAAGGTCGTCAGCTTGCCGGCGGGCAGCATCAGTACCAGCACGCCGGTAGCGGCCAACAGCACGATCGACAGCAAGGCGACCGTCCGCGTCGTCCCCTCGCCGCGATAGGCCCCGAGCATCAGCAGCACCATCGCGCCGACCGCGAGCACCAGCTCGGGCAGCACCGGCAGCAACTGATAACCTGCACTCTGGAAATTCATGGCGCGTATCCTTCGGCTGCCGCGGTCATTGCAGCAGCGCGGCTGCCTTCACGGCAGTCACTGCAGTGTTGTAGTTGTTGACGAGTTGCTGGACCGAAGCCGACGACATGTCGAGCACCGGCTTCGGATAGACGCCGAACAGGATGGTCAGCGCCACCAGCGGGAACAGGATCAGGCATTCGCGGAAGGTCATGTCCTTGATGCTGGCCAGCGAGGGCTTGGTCAGCGCGCCGAAGACGATCTTGCGATACAGCCACAGCGCGTAGCAGGCCGACAGGATGACGCCGAACGTCGCGAAGAAGGCCGTCGTGATCGAGACCTTGTAAGTGCCGAGCAGCGTCATGAACTCGCCGACGAAGCCGGAAGTGCCGGGCAAGCCGACATTGGCCATGGTGAAGACCATGAACACGAAGGCATAGAGCGGCATGCGGTTGACGAGGCCGCCATAGGTCGCGATCTCGCGGCTATGCATACGGTCGTAGACGATGCCGACGCAGAGGAACAGCGCGCCGGAGACGATGCCGTGCGAGATCATCTGGAATACGCCGCCGGCCACGCCCTGCATGGTGCCGGCGAAAATGCCCATGGTGACGAAGCCCATATGGGCGACCGACGAATACGCGATCAGCTTCTTCATATCCTCCTGCATCAGCGCCACCAGCGAGGTGTAGACGATGGCGATGCAGGAGAGCGTGAAGATCAGCGGCGCGAAATCGTGCGATGCCAACGGGAACATCGGCAGCGAAAAACGCAGGAAGCCATAGCCGCCCAACTTCAGGAGGATCGCGGCCAAGACGACCGAGCCTGCCGTGGGCGCCTCGACGTGGGCGTCGGGCAGCCAGGTGTGCACCGGCCACATCGGCATCTTCACCGCAAAGGAGGCGAAGAAAGCAAACCATGCCCATTTCTGCAGGCCGTACGGCACCGCGGTGTGCATCAGGGTCGGGATGTCGGTGGTGCCGGCGTTCCAGTACAGCGCCATGATGGCGAGCAGCATCAGCACCGAACCGAGGAAGGTATAAAGGAAGAATTTGAAGGCGGCGTAGACCCGGCGCGGGCCGCCCCAGACGCCGATGATCAAGAACATCGGGATCAGGCCGCCCTCGAAGAACAGGTAGAACAGCACGAGGTCGAGTGCCGAGAACGTGCCGATCAACAGCGTTTCCAGGATCAAGAACGCCATCATGTATTCACGCACGCGGCTGGTGATTGCCTTCCAGCTTGCGAGGATGCAGAGCGGCAGCAAGGCGGTAGTGAGGATCACGAAGGGCAGCGAGATGCCGTCCACCCCCATGTGGTAGGTGATTCCGGTGGCAAGCCACGACGCCTTCTCGACGAACTGGAAGTCCGTGTTCGCGGGATCGAAACGCCAGACCAGCATCAGCGAGATCGCGAAGGTGACCAGCGTGGTCCACAGCGCGATCCAGCGCGAGTTGCGCTGCGCCGCCTCGTCCTCGCCGCGGATGACATAGACCAGCAGCGCGCCGAGCAGCGGCAGAAAGGTGACGACGGAAAGGATTGGCCAGGTTGTCATTACTGGCCTCCGTAGCCAAACATGAACCAGGTGATCAGACCGGCGACGCCGATCAGCATGGCAAAGGCGTAGTGGTAGAGATAGCCGGTCTGGATCTTCACCACGTTGCGGGTGATGTCGAGCACGCGGGCCGACACGCCGTCCGGTCCAAAACCGTCGATGATGAAGCCGTCGCCCTTCTTCCAGAGCTGATAGCCGATCCACTTCGCCGGGCGGGTGAAGATGAGATCGTAGAGCTCGTCAAAGTACCATTTGTTGAGCAGGAACTGGTAGAGCAGCGGCTGCTGGCTGGCGAGTTCCTCCGGCAGATACGGCCGGCGGATGTAGAACAGCCAGGCCACCAGGAAGCCGCCGACCATCATCGCCGTCGGCAGGAAGGCAATCACGGGGTTGATGTGGTGCATCTCCTCGATGATGTGCGGATGCATCTTTACGGACTCGCGGAAGAAGTCTTCCACGGCGTGACCTGCGAACAGCTCCTTGAACGGGTAGCCGGCCAGGATCGAGCCGACCGCGAGAACGCCGATCGGCACCAGCATCCAGATCGGGCTCTCATGCGCGGCCTCGTAGTGCTCCTGATCGTGCGGCTCGCCATGGAACGTCTTGAAGATCAGGCGCCAGGAATAGAACGAGGTCAGGCCGGCCGCGATCACCGTCATCAGGAAACCATAGTAGGCGAACGGGTTGTGCGAGACGTAGGCGGACTCGATGATCGCATCCTTGGAGAAGTAACCGGCGGTCAGCGGGAACCCAGTCAGCGCCAGCGTGCCGATCAGCATCACGAAATACGTGTAGGGAATGCGATCCTTCAGGCCACCCATGT
>Ga0081455_10009280_pt1 | contig 10132 bp, 8 predicted proteins | sample TabmetS3T2R1_FD_70207 | JGI IMG/M metagenome (GOLD analysis project Ga0081455, IMG submission 70207) | Tabebuia heterophylla rhizosphere microbial communities from the University of Puerto Rico - S3T2R1 | ecosystem: Host-associated > Plants > Roots > Rhizosphere ... | reverse complement strand
GCCAAACGCGACAAATACGTCGCCGAGCAGCGCGCCAAGGCGCCGCCGAAAGCCTCCTCCTTCGACCGCGTCGTCGAGGAAACGCTGAAGGCGCAGATCAAGCGGTAGTTGGTCCGCACGTCATTCCGGGGCGATGCGTAGCATCGAACTATGGGGCGCCCCTTGCGCCCCTGAGAATCTCGAGATTCCGGGTCTGGTCCTACGGACCATCCCGGAATGACGGCACCTGATCACGGATGCCGGCCCATCACGAGCTGGTAAATCGTGATGATCACCTCGAACAGGATCAGGAGCACGATAATCACTTCGAGCCGCAGCGAGCGGCGCGTGTCGATGATATCGGTCAGCACCTGCGCGCTTTCGGCGATCACGGCAAGCTTGCGGTTCAAGGATTCCGCGCGCTCCTTGAGTTCATACTCATCCGACAGCCGGGCATAGAGGCGTTCCAGATGCGGCTTGTCCCAGAGCGCGTCCGGCTTCTCTTCCACTTCGACCGGCCCCGACACCCGGTGCCGGACCAATAGCGCGTTGCCGATATTCTTCAGGATCGAGCGGCGGCTGCCGTGCATGCGCCCGCTGCGGGCCAATTCCCGCGCAACCGGTTCGGTCGTGTCGAACACGCTGGCGACCTCGCGCTCGTGCCTTGCCAGAACGACGCTCTTCGCCAGCGCCTCGCCGATCAGGACCAGCCGCTCCGGCGAAAGGCTCTGCAGGCAGATCGGGCCGCCCGGAGGAATCTGCTCCTCCTTTTCCGGCGCCAGCTCGATGATGGCGGTTTCCTCGTCGCGTCGAGCGAACTTACCCAGCATCCGCTGCTCCAGGCTGCCAAGGAATTCCTCTTCTTCCAGCGCATTCAGCCCGATCAGCACCACCACGCCATAGCGGAAGAGGATGGCGACACCATTGGCATTGACGCGAAACGCAAGCGGTATGGTGGCAAGGACGTCGCCGCGCTCGAGCCCCGACGTATTCAGACGGTCGCTGACGAAGAAGGCGCGGGCCGTGGTACGAGACCCGACCGACGGCGATGCAGATGCCTGACTCATGGAACACCCAACTGATGAAGCCGGCGCAACCTATCACGGGGCCGTGTAGGCCGCATGTCGGTCAGATATCGGCCGCTACCCGTGTTGACCCCCTCCACGGGATGAATATGTTGCCCCTATGGACAACAAAACCGATACCCAGGCGAAGGCCGGCGCGATGATCGTGCCGGTGACGCTGTTCGAGCAGAACTGCACCATTATCTGGCACGAGCCTTCCAAGAAGGCTGTGGTGATCGACCCCGGCGGGGACGTTCCGAGGATTCTGGAAGCGATCAAGCAGACCGGCGTTACCGTCGAGAAGATCTGGCTGACCCATGGCCATATCGACCATGTCGGCGGCGCCGCCGAATTGCGCGACGCGCTGCAGGTCAAAATCGAGGGGCCGCATATCGCCGACAAGTTTCTGCTCGACAACGTCGTCTCGAGCGGCGAGCGCTTTGGCATGACCGGCGTGCGCAATTTCGGGCCGGACCGCTGGCTCGACGAGGGCGATCAGGTTTCGATCGGCGAACTGACCTTCGACATCCTGCACTGCCCCGGCCACTCCCCGGGCAGCGTGGTGTTCTTCAACAAGGAATTGCGCTTCGCCCATGTCGGCGACGTCCTGTTCAACGGCTCGGTCGGGCGCACCGACCTGCCCGGCGGCAGCCACGCCACGCTGATCAATTCGATCAAGGAAAAGCTGCTGCCGCTCGGCGACGATGTCGGATTCATCTGCGGCCACGGCGCGGGCTCCAGCCTCGGCCAGGAGCGGCTGACCAATCCCTTCCTGACCGGCGAGATGTGAGCGGAGGCCGCTGGGCCGAAGCGAAGCGCGGCTACTTCATCAACCCCGCCGCCGTCAGCGCGCGGGTGATGACGGCACCGACATCGATTCCGCGGCGCTTCGGGGCACGTGGCGCCGGCGTCGGTTGACGAACCGGCCTGTGAGCCCTCGACCACAGCCCGGCGGCAAGATCGGACGACTGCAGGGATTCGGTGGCGGCCGATGGCACGATCTTCGGTGCCGCCGCCGGCTTGGCCGCTTCGCTGGCCGGGTTGACGCGATCGGTCAGGCCGAAAAAATTCGCGATGTGATAGGACGAGGAAATTCCCGCCTCGATCAGGAAGGCGCCTTCCGCGCCGTAGCGCTCGTCATTGCCGGCGAGCCCCAGCGGCGTACCGTGGGCCATGTCGGTGATGGTGTAGGACTCGACGAGCGGCGCGCCGTCGGCATTCCACCAGACGTCGCGCGGGTGGCCGTCGACTTCCCCGCTCGACATCGGCGCCGATGGCAGGCCGTGGACATCGAGCCATTGCTTGACGATCTCATCGGCGTTGGACGGGTTGACGGTGCGGTCGGCGCTGCCGTGCCACACCGACACTTTCGGCCACGGTCCCTTGTGCTTCGAGGCCTTGCGCACGAGATCGCCGAGCTTGCCGGCGGGACGCGAGGTCGACTGCATCATGCCGCCGAGCGCTTCGCGGACATTGCTGGCGATGCCATATGGCAGGCCGGCGATGATGGCGCCGCCCGCGAATACTTCCGGATAGGTCGCCAGCATCACCGACGTCATCGCGCCGCCGGCGGAAAGCCCGGTGATGTAGATGCGGCGCGGATCGATCTTGTGATCGGCGACCATGCGCGCGACCATCTGGCGGATCGACGCGGCTTCGCCGCGGCCGCGCGCGATGTCGCCCGGATTGAACCAGTTGAAACAGGTGTTGGCGTTGTTCGACGCCTGCTGCTCGGCCATCAGCAGCGCAAAGCCGTAGCGCTTGGCGAGCGTCGACCAGCCGGTGCCGAAATCATAGCCGGCCGCGGTCTGGCCGCAGCCGTGCAGCACGACGACGAGCGCGGACGCGCGCGGCAACGCGTCAGGCACATAGGCAAACATCTTCAGCGCGCCGGGATTGGTACCGAATCCGGTGATTTCGACGAGCGGGCTCGACGCCCCCGGTGAGGCGCCGCGGCCATAGATTCCCAAGCCATTGAAGCCATTCAGCTTCGGAAAATGGCGCAGGAATTCGACATTCTTGGCGAGCGACAAGGACGGCTCCTGGGGACGATTCTTCTCAAGACAATGCTACCCAGAACAGATAGTTGCTGCACTGCAAAATAAAAAGGCCGTGCACTGTCATTCCCCACAATCAAATTTTGGCAGATGACGTGAATTTGTCACGCCGTGACACGACGCATCCATGTCAGAAATGCGGCGCAGGCGATGATCGAAAACGCGAACAGCGCTGACGTCACGAGCAAGGCGAGCCGCGCCGATCCGGCAGATTCGATTGCGAAGAATACCGCGCCGATCGCAGCCACGCCAGCCGCGTTGGCGATTTGCGTTGTGGTGCCGTACATGCCGGAGCCCGCGCCGGCGCTTGCCGGCTTTACCGTCGAGAGCACGGCGCTGGAGAGGGGCGCCATCACCAGCCCCTGGCCGTAACCGAAGACCGTCAGCACCAGCGAAAGCACCGTTGCTGATGGCGCATCGATCCATTCGACGGTGGCCACCAGCGCCGCGAGGCCTGCAACCTGCACCACGCAGCCCTCGATCAATACTAGCTTGCCGCGATGTTTGGCGCGGATGCCACTATGCCGCGAAGCCATGATGAAGGTCAGCGCCAAAGGCAGGAAGACGAGGCCGGCCTGCAGTGGCGGAATATGCAGTCCCTTCTGCATGTAGATCGTCATGACGAAATAGAAGGACAGGTTGGCGAAGAAGAAAAAGAACACCGCCGCCAGGCCGCGCATGAACGCGGCATCGGACAGCAGCGAAAGATCGATCAGCGGCATGCCGCCACGGCGGGCGACCGCATGCTCCAGCCGCAGGAAGCCCGCGATGATGGCGATGCCGGCAGCCATCGCGATCCAGACCGCAGGCGACCAGTGCAGATCGTGGCCGAACAGCAGCGGGCCGATCAGGCAGAGCAGCCCGAGAAACAGCACGATCGCGCCGGGAATATCGAGCCGCGAACCGGCGCGCCGGGGCGTCGTGGGCATGATCTTTACGGCCGCAACGATGATGATCGCGCCGAACGGCACGTTGACGAAGAACACCGCGCGCCAGCCGAGACCCGCCAGATCCAGCGTCACCAGGAGGCCGCCGAGCAGGAAGCCTGCGGCCCCGGCAAGCCCGAGCACGATGCCGTAAATGCCGAAAGCGCGGGCGCGCGCACCATCTGCGAACAACAAATGGATGGTGGCGAGCACCTGCGGCACCATCAATGCTGCGGTCGCGCCCTGCGCCAGCCTTGCGGCGATCAGTTCGGGGCCGGATTGCGCCAGCGCGCACCACAGCGAGGTCAAGGTGAAGCCGGCGACGCCTGATATGAACACGTTGCGCGTGCCGTAGATGTCGCCGAGTCGCCCACCGGTGATGACGAGCGTGGCGTAGGCGATCAGGTAGATCGCGATCACGGCCTCGATCTGCGCGGCGCTTGCCTTGAGCTCGGCCGCAATGGTCGGGACAGCAACGTTGACGATGAAGGCATCGACCCCGAACATGAACTGCGCCGCGACGACGGTCGCCAGCACGAACCAGCGGCGCGACGTGTCGACGGGATGCGGGACGATCTGATGCATGAGACAAGGGCCTTCCGAAAATCCTGCCCCGATGATCTCAGCCTTCGGTCATCTCCGCGATTACCCCGGAGGTAATTGGACGGCCTCGCACCGATGAACGCGCTCGTCGTAGCGCGCGACCAAGCAGCATCGCCGTCGCCCAGGGATGCTTCATGCCTGCCGTTTCGAAATTGCTGCCCGCTGCCCTCACCGGAGTATTTGCCCTTTCCTTCGCAGGCGGCGCTTCAGCCAGCCCGAAACGGTTGCCGATACCGCCGGACCCCGCGCCCGTGGTCGTCGAGGAGCCGCCCCCGCCGGTGCGGGCGCCCCGGCAGTTCTTCCCGGAGATGAAGGTGCAGCCGCTGACGCCCGACGTCGAGCAGGCGCTGATTCCCAAGGACAGTTTCAAGGAGTGCGACATCTGCCCGGAAATGGTGGTGGTGCCGAAGGGCTCATTCATGATGGGCACACCGGCCGACGAGCCCGACCGCTTCAAGGGCGAAGACCCGATCCACCGCGTCAAATTCGCAAAGCCGTTCGCGGTCGGCCGCTTCACGATCTCGTTCGATGAATGGGACGCCTGCCTCGCCGACAGCGGCTGCGGCAAGATCAAGGGCGACGACAAGGGCTTTGGCCGCGGCCGCATGCCGGCGCAGGGCATCAGCTTCGAGGCGGCAAAGCTCCATCTTGCGTGGCTATCGAAGAAGGTCGGCCGCACCTACCGGCTGCCGAGCGAATCCGAGCGCGAATATTTCACCCGCGCCGGCACCACCACGCCGTTCTGGTTCGGCGACACCGTCAGCGGACAGAACGCCAGCTACAAGGCGTCGATCCCCTATGGCAGCGGCCCGCGCGGCGTCGACAGCAAGGGACCGGCGGTGGTCGATTCCTACGCGCCGAATCCGTTCGGCCTCTACCAAGTGCACGGCAACGTGTTCGAATGGACCGAAGACTGCTTCAACAAGCGCTACAACGAAGACACGCCGGCCGACGGCTCGCCATGGCTGGAAGGCGATTGCAACAAGCGCATGCTGCGCGGCGGCACCTGGGACTGGATGGCCAACATGGTGCGTGCAGGCTATCGCGAGAACGCGACCATCGGCGCCCACCACAGTTTTCGTGTGGTGCGGACGCTGAACGGGCCGTAAGGCGGCTGCAGGACGCCGCCTGCTGGAATTTGTAGGAGAGTCCTGCGTGCACGATGTCGAAGGTATGACGTCCCTGGCGCTCGGCTGGCGGGTTCCAAAGAGCACAATTTTCGGTATTTTGCGATTTTGCCGTTATTACTGCGGGTTTTATAATCCGGATATTATTCGAGAATGAGGGCCGTAAAAGCCACTGACAGCCTTTGCAGGCGCTCGTCGGCCGGTCTAATTCCGTAAGACTTCCGAAATTCGCAGCGGGGCCCGATGGCAAAACTCGACGACACCGACCGGCAATTGCTGATGCTGCTGCAGGACGACGACCGCCAGCCGCTGGCTGTTCTCAGCGAGAAGATCGGCGTCGCCGTTTCCACCATCAACGACCGCATCAAGCGGCTGATTCGATCCGGCATGATTTCCGGTTTTCACGCCCGGATCGCACCGGAAGCGGTCGGGCTCGATCTGCTCGCCTTCATCATGGTGAGCTGGAGCAACCCGAAGGTCGAAGCGATATTCCTGGAACGGGTGAAGGCGTCGCCCGACGTGCTGGAGTGCCATCACATCACCGGCGCCTGGAATTATCTCCTGAAGGTGCGCGTCGGTACCACGCGCGATCTCGAACGGTTTCTCACGGAAACCATCAAGGCCGTGGACGGCGTGGAGCGAACCGAAACACTGATCACGCTGTCGACGACGAAGGAGACATGGAGCGTCCGCGTTTAGCGCGTGACTGTCCTCGCGTTGCGCCTGTTTGATTGCGCGGGGCAGGAATTCCGGGCGGCGGCATGTCAGCCGGGCCGCGCGACAACCATGCGCTGGCTGCGGGCTCGCAGCATTGCCTTGCCCCTGCCCACCCCGTAGGTTTGCTGCCGAGCAAATCCAAAGAACAATAATTTCGGAGAGTAAACCCCATGGCACGCCTGAAATTCGGAGCCTTTCTCGCCCCGCATCATCCGATCGGCGAGAATCCGCTGCTCCAGTTCCGCCGCGACCTCGATTTCGTCGAGCAGATCGACGCGCTCGGCTATGACGAGTTCTGGTGCGGCGAGCACCACTCTTCGGGCTGGGAAATGATCGCTTCGCCGGAAATGTTCTTGGCGGCGGCCGGCGAGCGCACCAAGCGCATCAAGCTCGGCACTGGCGTGGTCTCGCTGCCCTATCATCACCCCTACAATGTCGCACAGCGCATGGTGCAGCTCGACTGGATGACCGGCGGCCGCGCCATCTTCGGCTCGGGACCGGGCGCGCTTGCCTCCGACGCCCACACGCTCGGCATCGATCCGATGACGCAGCGTGACCGCCAGGACGAGGCGATCGCAATCATCCGACGCCTGTTCAAGGGCGAGCGCGTCACCGCCAAGAGCGACTGGTTCACGATGCAGGACGCCGCGCTGCAATTGCTGCCGCTGCAGGAAGACATGCCGTTCGTGGTGGCCTCGCAGATCTCGCCCTCGGGCATGACGCTCGCCGGCAAATACGGCATCGGCATCATCTCGCTCGGCTCGATGTCGACGCAGGGCCTGATGGCGCTGCCGACGCAATGGGGCTTTGCCGAGGATGCCGCAAAGAAAGCCGGCACCACGGTGAGCCGTTCCGACTGGCGCGTGCTGCTCTCCTGGCACATCGCCGAGACCCGCGAGCAGGCACAGCGCGAGGCCGGCGCCGGCCTGATGCGCTGGCACAATGAATATAACGTCCGCACGCTGCAGCGGCCGGGGCTGGAGCCGTTCACATCGCCGGAGGATGCGCTCGAGAAGACGGCCGGCGGCGAGAATGCCGCGTCCACCATCGGCACGCCGGACGATCTGGTCAAAACCATCAAGAATCTGATGAACGTCTCGGGCGGCGTCGGCGCCATCATCGGCTTCGTGCACGACTGGGCCAACCCGGAAAACACCCGGCGAAGCTGGGACATGGTCGCCCGCTACGTGATCCCGGAAATCAACGGCTATGTCGCCAAGCTTCGCGAGTCGCAGAAATTCCTGATCGAGAACCGCGCGGTGTTCGAGCGCGCAGGCCAGGCCGTGATGGCCAAGATCATGGAGAACGAAAAGGCGGCAGCCGCCTTGCAGCACACCGGCCCCGGCCGGGTGGCAATCCCGACCATCAACGCACCGGATTTGCAGAAGGAAGCGGCCAAGCGCAAGGCGTGACGGCTTTGTAAGGGACGACGAAATCTCTCCGCGTCATTGCGGCGAGCAAAGCGACGAAGCAGTCCATCTATCCCCACGACGAGAGATGGATTGCTTCGCTTCGCTCGCAATGACGGGGTTGGCAGTCATGCGCGACGCCAACACCGGAAAGCGCGCCTACTTCCCGTAATATTCCTGCACGGTGTCCCACGCGACGTTCTGCAGGAACACTACGGTTTTTCCGTCGAGGCCGGCGAGATGGGCGTTGCCGACCGGCGAGCGCCCGGTGAGCGCCGCAAAGACCACGCAGGAGGCGAGATAAGTGCCGGCCAGGCTCGGATGACGCTTGTCGGCGGCGTACAGACCGATCTCGGGCTGCTTGTTGAGCGCTTTCGCAAAGGCGAGGCCCGCCGGGATCACCAGCGCGTCGTTCGCATTGCCTGCGATCGTATAGGCCTCGGCGAGTTGCGCCGTCATTTCCGGCTTGTCGGCATAGGCCCAGGACATGAAGAACACCGGCTTCGTGCCCTTCGCGCGCACGATCTCGCTGCTCTTTTTGGCAAACTCGGTGAATACCGACTTGAGCGTCGGATGGATCGGGCACTGGCTGCAATCCATCATGATGGCGACGTCGAACAATTTGTCGAGCTTGTTGAAGACGACGTTGTTGTTTTCGTCGAAGGAATAGGAGCCGATCGCCTTCGGCCGGAAATAGCTTTCGACGTCATGCCAGTCGATGCCGGAGCCGCTGATGGTGACCGAGGTGGCGCGGTAGGCCTGCTTGTTGGCGGCGTCAGCGGCGCGCTGCATCGCGAGCACGTGGCTGTGCATGCTGTTGTTGTAGTAGAAAAAGCTGTTGCCGATGAAGATCTCGGTTTTGGGAAAATCCGGCCCCAGTGTTTTGACCAAAGGTTTGGTCTGGGCCTGCGCCAGAGAATTTCCGCCCAGCGCGACCAGCGCAAGCACGAGCAATCCAAACATCCTCGGCATATCGACCCCCCTGCCCATTTGATTTTGGCGCATCCTAGCACATGCTCGCGGCTTTGTGACGCGATCTGGATATCCGAGGCATGGCGCCGGCCAATCGCACGCTTTGCCGCATCCAAACAAAGAGTTACTTTCCCGGGGCAGCTAAGCACGCGCCGCCCGTGCCGATATTTAAAGCCGCGACAAAGCCACCGGCACGGTGGATAATATCTGCGATATTCGCAGATCGCCCGGAGCAATTGCCATGTCGATGCAGAATGTGGCTTCCCACGCCAATATTCCGGTGCCGCCGAATCCCAAGGCGTTGCGGCACATTCCCGGCAACGAGGGCTGGCCGTTCATCGGCAACACGCTGGCGGTGCTGGCCGACCCCAAGGGACAGATTGAGAAGTCGGCCGCCAAATACGGTCTGATCTACCGCACGCATCTGTTCGGCGAGACCAGCGTGACGATGCTCGGACCCGACGCCAACGAGCTCGTGCTGTTCGATCAGGCGCGCCTGTTCTCCTCCACCCATGGCTGGGGACCGATCCTCGGCCTGCTGTTTCCGCGCGGGCTGATGCTGCTGGATTTTGAAGAGCACCGCCTGCACCGTCGCGCGCTGTCGGTCGCGTTCAAATCGGGGCCGATGAAGTCCTATCTCGTCGATCTCGACCGCGGCATCGCCGCGCGGGTCAAGCAGTGGAAGACGAAGCCGGGCGAGATGCTGGTGTATCCGGCGATGAAGCAGCTCACGCTCGATCTGGCCGCGACATCGTTCCTCGGCGCCGAAATCGGGCCGGAGGTCGACGAGATCACCCGCGCCTTCGTCGACATGGTGGCCGCCGCCGTGGCGCCGATCCGGCGGCCGCTGCCGTTCACGCAGATGGGCCGCGGCGTTGCCGGCCGCAAGCGCATCGTTGCCTACTTCGCCGAGCAGATCCCGATCCGCCGCGCGCGTGGCGGCGGCGATGACCTGTTCTCGCAGCTGTGCCAGGCGACGCACGAAAACGGCGCGCTGCTGTCGACCCAGGACATCATCGACCACATGAGTTTTCTGATGATGGCAGCGCATGACACGCTGACCTCGTCGCTGACCTCCTTTGTCGGCGAGCTTGCCGCCCATCCCGAATGGCAGCAGCGGTTGCGCGAGGAAGTCAAAGGCCTCGGTATCGAGGCCAACGATCCCTCCAGCCTCGACAATCTCGAACAGATGCCGCTGTCGGAAATGGCGTTCAAGGAAGCGCTGCGGCTGAAGCCGCCGGTGCCGTCGATGCCGCGCCGCGCGGTGCGCGACTTTTC
>Ga0081455_10009279_pt1 | contig 10132 bp, 7 predicted proteins | sample TabmetS3T2R1_FD_70207 | JGI IMG/M metagenome (GOLD analysis project Ga0081455, IMG submission 70207) | Tabebuia heterophylla rhizosphere microbial communities from the University of Puerto Rico - S3T2R1 | ecosystem: Host-associated > Plants > Roots > Rhizosphere ... | reverse complement strand
CACTCGACGTGTCGCGACCTTGGGAGACGCGCGCAGTCGTCGGGTCCCAGCGGTTCCTACAGCGGGTGTGGCGCCTCGTCGTGGACGAGGATTCGGGCAAGACCGTCGTTTCCGACGAACTCGCCTCAGACGAGGTGCGGCAAGCGCTGCACCGAACCATCGCCGCAGTCCGTGCCGAGATGGATGGCATGCGCTTCAACACCGCCATCGCCAAGCTCATCGAGCTGACAAACCAGGTGACGAAGTCAGACACGCATCCCCGAGAGGTCATCGAGCCACTCGTCCTCATGCTGGCGCCCTTTGCTCCTCACATTGCCGAAGAGTTGTGGAGCCGACTCGGCCATCCGGCGTCTCTCGCGTACGAGCCGTTCCCGAGCGCGGATCCAGCGTTTCTGGTGGAGGAATTGGTCACCTGTGTCGTACAGGTGCAGGGCAAGGTGCGCGCGCGCCTCGAAGTCTCTCCGGCAGCCACCGACGAGGAGCTCACGGCGTTGGCACTGGCCGAGCCGAACGTGCAGCGTGCCGTCGACGGCCGCCAACCTCGCCGGGTGATCGTCCGAGCCCCAAAACTGGTCAACATCGTCGTCTAGGCTGCCGGGATGGCCCATGGGACGAGCGTCGCGTTGGTGACCGACTCGACCGCATGCCTGGCCCCAAAGGACGCAGAGCGCGAAGGCATCACGGTCGTCCCGCTCAAGGTGGCCATCGGGGATGAGACCTTCACCGAGGGGTGTGGACTCTCCGGCGAGACGATCGCCGAGGCGCTGCGGGAGAAGAAGCCGGTCACGACGTCGCGGCCCACGCCCGAGGAGTTCGTCGAGGTCTACGAGGGTTTGGCGAAGGACGGCGCCGACGAGATCGTGTCCGTTCATCTGAGTTCAAAACTGTCGGGGACGCTGGATGCCGCCACCGTTGCGTCCAAGCGGGCACCGGTTCCCGTCACCGTCGTCGATTCCACGACCATCGGCCTGGCTCTGGGATTCGCGGCCGGCCGCGCCGCCCGGGCCCGGGATGCCGGCGGCGTTGCCTCGTCGATGGCGGCAGCCGCCCGCGCGGCAGGCGAAGCCTCAACGACACTGCTCTATGTCGACACGCTCGAATATCTGCGGCGCGGAGGTCGTGTCACCGGCCTCGGTGCTTTCATCGGCTCGGCGCTGGCGGTCAAGCCAATCCTCACGGTTCGAGGTGGCGAAGTGGTTCCACTGGACCGAGTCCGGACGGCGTCCAAGGCGATGGCCCGTCTCGAAGCGCTCACGGTTGTGGCCTGCCACGCCATCGACGACGGCTTCGACATCGGTATCCAACACCTGGCTGCCCATGAGGCAGCCGAGCGATTTGCCGAGCGGCTGGCACAGGCCCTCGGACGCGATCATGTTCCTGTCGATGAAATCAGCGCAGTCGTCGGTGCTCACTCCGGCCCTGGCACGATTTCGGTGTCCATGACGCCTCGCTAATTCCTGTTCCACAGGCTCGCTGGGAACGCGTCAGCTTCCACATCCGACATGAGCTCGGTGTCGATGGGTGCGTGACAGGCCTATGGTCGCCGCATGATCACGGACGAACCGGGCACTCGTGCCGAGATCGCGCGGCGCCGACTGGCCGAATTGATGGCTTCCTTCGACGCCCGGGCGCCGGATTCGACGTCCGATCTGGGCCAGCGTCATTGTCGGCCCCGGTCGCACGCAGCCGAGGTCCAATGGCGGGTGCCGACGGCCCACCTGCGCGTCCTGATTGCTGCGGCCGTTGCGGCTTGCGTTCTGCTGACATGGTGGCTGCTGTCTGCCCGACCACGCACTTCCGAACCCCAAGCAGTACGCCTGACCGCCCACGCTGACCATCCGGTCGCCGGTGGCGGCGCAGACAGGGTCATCATCGACGTCGAGGGCAAGGTCCGGCGTCCGGGCATCGTCACACTTCCGCGGGGATCGCGCGTTCATCAAGCCATAGCGAAGGCGGGCGGGCTCGCGCACGGCGCCGACACCTCGTCGATCAATCTGGCTCGTGTCCTCGCCGACGGAGAACAGGTCGTGGTCGGCGCTCCGGCCAACGCGGCGCCCGTGGCTGGCGGTTCGACCACTTCAACGGCTGGGGGAGGCGCGGGCGCCCTGGCGGGGCGAGTGAGCCTCAATTCAGCGACCCCCGAGCAGCTCGACACCCTGCCGGGCATCGGGCCTGTCACAGCCCAGGCCATCATCGACTTTCGAACAACCCACGGCAGCTTCCAGCGCGTCGAAGACCTGCTGGATGTGAAGGGCATTGGCGAGAAGACTCTCGCCGATTTGAAGGATCAGGTCAGCCCCTGACGCCGACAGCCGCCGTGGCGGCTTGGATCGTCGCAGCGCTGCTTCTCGTCCACTCGTCTGGCGCCGCCGTTGCGGTGGCCATTGGCTGCTCGCTGTCGATCGCCGTGTGTCGAGGTCGGCTGCGCGCCTTCGTCCTGACCCTGACCTGTGTGGCTGCCATCGCGGCCAGTTGCGCGTGGCGGCTTGCCGCACTCGAGTCGTCGCCACTGCGGCCACTCGCGGAGCGTCGATTTCAGGTGTCGGTGTCCGCGACGGTCACCGCCGATCCGCGCCGTTTCACCAGATTCGGCACCACAGCGGCCCTGGTGCGCGTCGATGCAACACAGGTAACGATTTCTCACAACGACTACACAGTGAGCGGGCATGCGCCGGTAATCGCGGCCGTTGCCGATGACGCTTCCGACTTGTCGGTCGGTCGGCGGGTCGTGCTGCACGGGCGGCTTGGTCCGGCCACCGACCGCGACACCGTGGCCGTCCTTCAAGTCGACCGTCGGCTCCCGAGCGAACCCGGTGGCTGGTGGTGGAGCGGCGCGGACCGGATCCGTCGCGGCGTGCGAGACGCCGTGCGGGACGCTCGTCCAGACGAGCGCGCCTTGGTGCCCGCCCTCGTTGACGGCGATGACGGACGCGTTTCCGACCGGGTCCAGGAAGAGTTTCGGCGAACCGGTCTCACGCATCTCCTTGCGGTCTCGGGCACGAACCTGACGATCGTGTTGCTGATGGCCCTTGCCATTGCCCGGGCTGCGGGTGTGGGGCGTCGCCGGATGATCGCGGTCGGTGTCGTGGCGGTCCTGGGATTCGTCTTGTTGGCTCGGCCAGACCCGAGCGTGTTACGCGCCGCTGGGATGGGGTGCGTTGGCCTCGTCGCTGTTGCGGTGGGCGGTCGCGGCGGGATGCGCTCACTTTGCACGTCCGTCGTGGCGTTGCTGTTCATCGAACCGTGGCTGGCGCGGGCTCCGGGCTTCGTTCTGTCTGTCTGTGCGACGGGCGGGATACTGGTCCTGTCGCCCGCGCTTGCTGCGCGCCTTAGTCGGTGGATGCCTCATGGGTGCGCCATTGCGATCGCCGTCCCGCTGGCGGCTCAGGTGGCCTGCACTCCGGCGGTTGTCGCGCTTTCGGGACAGTTGTCGATCGTCGGCGTGCTGGCCAATGTGCTCGCGGCACCGCTGGTGGCGCCTGCGACCGTTGCCGGTCTCGGTGGCGGACTGATCGATCTGGTCAGCCCCACACTGGCGGGCGTCGTGGGAATCGCGGCCTCGTCGTGTGCGTCGGCAATTCTTGGGATCGCGCACATGTCAAGCGGGTTCGCCGGCGCGGCGGTGCCGTGGCGCGCCCCGTGGTGGATCTTGGTGGTCTTGATGCCGCTCACGATGGCACTGCTCGTGCGCGCAGCGGCGCGTCCGGCCATCGCGGTGGGCATCGCTGTCGGTGTCTGCGTTGGCATGGTGCGGCCCCCGCAGCTCGGGTGGCCACCGGCCAACTGGCTGATGGTCGCTTGCGACGTCGGCCAGGGAGACGCCACCGTCCTCAATGCGGGGCACGGGTCGGCCATTCTCGTCGACACCGGTCCGGAACCGCTGTCGATCGACGGCTGCCTGCGGCGACTCCACGTTCGACAGCTCCCGCTGCTGGTCATCACGCACGCACACGCCGATCACATCGCGGGCTGGTCAGGTGCTGTTCGCCGACGCTCCGTCGGGTGGATTGTGGAGGGGCCCTCGGGCGCACCCGGCGGCGACGGTCGCCTCGCGAGCGCCGGCGACGCGTACCGTGTCGGCCGCATCGCGCTGGACGTGGTCTGGCCACCGGCCGGAGTGGCCGCACCAGATGCTCAAGACGGATCGGCCATGAACAACTCGAGTGTCGTCCTGCGGGTCTCGATCCGCGGCGTGCGGCTTCTTTTGGCCGGCGACATCGAAACCGAAGCCCAGGATGCGATCGTCGACAGTGGGTCTTCGGTGGCCGCAGACGTCCTCAAATTCCCCCATCACGGCAGTAGTCGGCAGTCTGAGGAATTCCTGCGGGCAGTCGGTGCGCGCATCGCAACCATCAGCGTCGGCCAGGGCAACGACTATGGCCACCCGGCAGCATCTGCCCTCCACCTGTTGGCCAGGGACGGTGTCGATTGGCGCCGCACCGACATCGACGGCGACATTGCGATCACCCTGCGAAACGGACGCATCAACGTCGTGACCCGACGTTAGGGTGATGCGCGTGAGCGGATCAACGGTGTTCGGAAAGGTCTTGCTCATCAGCTCGCCCGGGCCCGACAGCGAATTCCTCGCCGAGCGCACGCGTATGCGCGCCTTGGCAACCGTCCTGGCTGGCGATCCCGAGTGTGAGGTCACCACGGCCTCGGCCTCTGGTCTCGGGCCTGGTGAATTCCTGGGGCTCACCAGCGCATCCCTGTTCAGTGCGATGACGGTGGTGGTGCTCACGGACCTACAGGAAATCTCGGATGCGGCCGGTGCCGAACTCGGCGACTACGTCGCTGAACCGTCGCCAGATGTCGCCCTGATCCTCATGCATGGTGGCGGCAACAAGGGCAAGAAGCTGCTCGAACAACTCCGCTCGGCCGCGTCGGTCACCGAGGTCAAGGTCGAGGCACCCAGCTATGAGCGCGACTACGTCGGTTGGGTGCGCGGCGAGAGTCGCGAAGTGGGTGCCCCGCTCGATGAGGCGGCGGCCAGCTTGTTGGTCCAGGCCGTCGGCCAAGACCTGCGCGCTCTCGCCGGCGCCATCGACCAGTTGGCGGCCACACGCGAAGGCGACAGCTCTGTGACAACCGACGTCGTCCGTCAATACTTCGGTGGACGTGCCGATGTTCGCGGCTACGAAATCGCCGACGCGGCCATCGACGGTCGGTTCGATCTCGCGCTCGAGCGCGTCAGATGGGCCGAGGCGTCCAAGGTGGCGGCTCCGATCGTCATCGGCGCCCTTGCCGCCGGGCTTCGATCCCTTGCGAAACTCGCCGATGTCGACCAGCAGAAATCCGACGGCCTTGATCGCAAGCTGTCAGACGCCGAGGTAGCCAAGAAAGTCGGCGCGCCACCATTCAAGATCCGCAGCCTGCGTCAGCAACTGAGAGGCTGGACGTCCGATGGCCTCGCCTCGGCCTTGGACGCCGTGGCAGCAGCCGACCTCGACATCAAGAGCGGCGAAGCCGACCCGGCCTACGCCGTCGAACGTCTCGTCCTCAACATCGCCGCAGCGAGGAGGAACTAGAGCGAGGCGGCCTTCTTCGCCACGGCAGACTTGCGATTGGCAGCCTGATTCTGGTGGATGACGCCCTTGGAGGCGGCCTTGTCCAGCTTCTTGCCGGCCTCGACTGCCAACTCCTTGGCCTTCTCGACGTCACCAGCGTCGACAGCCTCGTGGAAGCGGCGGACGGCAGTCTTCAGCGCCGAGCGCACCGACTTGTTGCGCTCGCGAGCCGCCTCGTTCTGACGGTTGCGCTTGATCTGCGACTTGATGTTCGCCACGACGATCCTTCCCAAACTGAACCGGGAAAGGTTATCAGCGCTGGCCAGCATGCCCAAATCGCGCTCGGACCGTTCGCGATGAACGGGCTGGTGACTGTTGACGGCTGCGGGTGCGATGGAATGGGCGGACCATGACCCTCCAGCCAGGCGCTACTGATCCGTCGCTGCTGCGCAACTTCTGCATCATCGCGCACATCGACCACGGAAAGTCGACGCTGGCCGACCGCATGCTTCAGCACACCGGTGTGGTGGACGACCGGGCGATGCGCGCGCAATACCTCGACCGGATGGACATCGAGCGCGAGCGCGGCATCACCATCAAGAGCCAAGCCGTTCGGTTGCCGTTCGAGGGCCACGTGCTCAACCTGATCGACACCCCGGGACACGTTGACTTCACCTACGAGGTGAGCCGCAGCCTGCAGGCGTGCGAAGGCGCAATCCTGCTGGTCGACGCCGCGCAGGGCATTGAGGCGCAGACGCTGGCGAACCTCTACCTGGCGCTAGATGCGGACCTTCACGTCATCCCAGTCCTCAACAAGATCGATCTACCGAGCGCAAACCCCGACAAGTACGCCGCCGAACTCGCGCACATTCTCGGTGGAAGCCCTGGCGACGTCTTGCGGGTCTCCGCCAAGACGGGCGAAGGAGTCGAGGAGTTGATGCACGCCGTGGTTGCACACGTGCCGGCGCCGCAAGGCATTGCCGATGCTCCGCCACGCGCGCTGATCTTCGACTCGGTGTACGACACGTACCGCGGGGTGGTGACCTATGTGCGCGTGGTCGATGGCGTGCTGAAACATCGCGACCGGATCAAGATGATGTCCACCGGGGCCGTGCACGAGATGCTCGAGGTGGGCGTGATTTCCCCGGAGCCGACCAAGTGCAACTCCATCGGCGTCGGCGAGGTCGGCTACCTCATCACCGGTGTGAAGGAAGTGCGTCAGAGCCGCGTGGGCGACACCGTCACGTCCAACTCCCGTCCTGCGAACGAACCCTTGAGCGGCTACCAACACCCAAACCCGATGGTCTTCTCCGGCCTCTATCCGATCGACGGCGACGACTTCTCCGACCTGCGCGATGCGCTCGAGAAGCTGCAGCTCAACGACGCTGCACTGCAATACGAACCCGAATCCTCCGGAGCCCTCGGATTCGGGTTCCGGATCGGCTTTCTGGGCCTCCTCCATCTGGAGATCGTCCGGGAGCGCCTCGAGCGAGAATTCAATCTCGACCTGATCAGCACGGCGCCCAACGTCGTCTACCGCGTCGAGATGGAAGACGGCACCGAATCGGTCGTCACCAATCCGAGCGAATACCCGACGGGTGGCAAGATCGCCCGAGTTTTCGAGCCGATCGTCGATGCGACAATCCTGGCGCCCGCCGAATACATCGGCACGATCATGGAGTTGTGCCAGTCGAGGCGGGGCACGCTCGGCGGAATGGACTACCTGAGCGAAGACCGAGTCGAGATCCGTTACACGTTGCCGATGGGCGAGATCATGTTCGACTTCTTTGACGCGCTGAAGAGCCGGACGAAGGGGTACGCCTCCCTCAACTACGAGCCGTCGGGTGAGCAAGCCGCTGACCTCGTGAAGGTCGACATCCTGCTTCAAGGCGAGATCGTCGACGCGTTCAGCGCAATCGTTCACCGCGACAGCGCCTACTCATATGGAGTCGCGCTGGCCGGCAAGCTCAAGGAGCTGATTCCGCGCCAGCAATTCGAAGTGCCGATCCAGGCGGCCATCGGATCGCGCATCATCGCCCGCGAGAACATCCGCGCCCTTCGCAAAGACGTTCTTGCCAAGTGCTATGGCGGCGACATCACCCGCAAGCGCAAGCTGCTCGAGAAGCAGAAGGAGGGCAAGAAGCGGATGAAGATGGTCGGCCGAGTCGAAGTGCCCCAGGAAGCTTTCATCGCGGCGCTCTCGACGGGCGAGGGGCCCAAGGGCTGAGGTGACGCATCCGCTAATCGCGCGGAAACCGTGGTCTAAGGTGAGCCACATCACCAGTCATGGAGGCCATGAATGAAAGCTGTCGCCGCCACCCCGGAAGAACTCGCCATCATCGGCGGCCGGCCGCCGAGCGTCGCGCACATGTTCTTCGCTCGTGTTGCCGAATCTGGCGACCGCGAGGCGATTCGCTATCCGGATGCGGACGACGTGTGGCAGTCCCTGACGTGGCGTGAGGTTGGCGACCGCGTCACCCGAATCGCTGCTGGTTTGGTGGCGTTGGGCATTGAGCCGGAGCAACGGGTGGCGATTGCTGCCGGAACGCGCTACGAGTGGGTCCTCGCCGACCTCGGCATCAACGCCGCGGCAGCCGCAACGACCACGGTCTACCCATCGACCGGTGCCGAAGACACCGCGTACATCCTTTCCGACTCAGACAGTCGTGTCGTGTTCGCCGAAGACGACGAGCAGGTCAAGAAGCTCATCGAGCAGCGCGAGGCGATACCGAAGGTCACGACCGCGATCACGTTCGAGCCGAGCGCCCTCGGCGAAGATTGGGTCCTGGGTCTCGATGAGCTGGAGCAGAAGGGTGCAAAGTATCTGGCCGACCACCCGACCGTCATCGAAGAGCGCGTCGACAGCATCGCCCCTGATTCGCTGGCCACCTTGATCTACACCTCCGGTACGACGGGCCGTCCCAAGGGAGTCCGGCTCTCGCACGACGGCTGGACGTTCGAGGGGTACGCGCTCCGGGCCGGCGGTTTCCTGACTGAGGATGACCTTGAGTTCCGTTGGCTGCCGTTGGCGCACTCGTTCGGCAAGGTCTTGCTGACCTGTCAGCTCGCCGTCGGATACGCCTGCGCCATCGATGGCCGGGTGCCCAAGATCGTCCCGAACCTGGCGATCGTGAAGCCCACGTTCATGGGCGCAGCGCCGCGAATCTTCGAAAAGGCCTACGGCGGCGTCAACGCGATGATGGAGCAGGAGGGCGGCGCCAAGCTGAAGTTGTTCCGCTGGGCTGAAAAGGTCGCCCTCGAGCACTCGCGGGCGATCCGAGCCGAAAAGCCGGTGTCGCCGATCCTGAAGGCACGGTTCGCCTTGGCCGACAGGTTGGTGTTGAGCAAGGTTCGAGACCGCTTCGGCGGTCGTGTCCGCTTCTTCATCTCCGGTGCGGCGGCCCTATCGAAGGATGTCGGTGAGTGGTTCCACGCCGCGGGCCTGTTGATTCTCGAGGGATACGGCCTCACCGAAACCTCGGCAGGCGCAACCGTCAACCGTCCCGATGCCTACAAGTTGGGCACCGTCGGCTTCCCGTTCCCCGGATGCGAGGTCAAGATCGCCGAGGATGGAGAGGTCCTGATCAAGGGCCCCAACGTCATGCGCGGGTACCACAACCTGAGCGAGGAAACCGAGGCTGCGCTCATCGGCGACGGCTGGTTCGCCTCGGGCGACATCGGCGAGATCGATGAAGACGGTTTCCTGCGCATCACCGACCGCAAGAAGGATCTTTTCAAGACGTCGGGAGGCAAATACATCGCCCCGACGTACATCGAGGGCATGTTCAAGGGACTCACTCCGCTGGTCAGCAACGTCCTTGTTCATGGCAACGAGCGGAACTTCTGCTCGGCCTTGATCGCACTCGAAGCCGACGCCGCCCTTGCGTGGGCATCCCAGCATGGTCTGGCCGGCAAGTCATACACCGAGATCGCGGCCTCGCCCCAGGTGCACGAGGAGCTCCAGCGCGTCATCGACGAGCTGAACTCCAAGCTCAACCGATGGGAGACGATCAAGAAGTTTGCGGTGCTCGATCGCGATCTGTCGGTTGAATCTGGCGAGCTCACGCCGAGTCTCAAGGTCAAGCGCAAGGTCGTTGAAGACAACTACCGCGACATCCTCGAGGGCTTCTACAGCTGACGTCGGAATCCGAGAACCCACTGGGGGTTTACGTCCACGTCCCGTTCTGCTCGGTGCGGTGCGGGTACTGCGACTTCAACACGTATACCGCCGCCGAGCTGGGTGACCCTGCGACAGGCTCAGGGCCCGTGGTCAGTCGCTCCTCATACGCCGATACCGCGATCGCCGAGATTCGGCAACGCTCCGACAGCGCTGGTGGAAGATCCGTTGACTCGGTCTTCTTCGGCGGCGGGACGCCGACCCAACTCCCGGCAGCGGACCTCGTCCGGCTTCTGCGGGCCGTAGACACCGAAATGGGGCTGGCGCCGGATGCCGAGGTGACGACGGAGGCCAATCCCGACAGCGTCACTCCCGAAGTCCTGGACGAGCTTCGCGCCGGCGGGTTCACGCGGGTCTCACTCGGAATGCAGTCTGCGGTACCGCACGTCCTGGCCGTCCTCGATCGGACACACGTCCCCGAGCGCGTACCGCTTGCCGTGGAGTGGGC
>Ga0081455_10009278_pt1 | contig 10133 bp, 10 predicted proteins | sample TabmetS3T2R1_FD_70207 | JGI IMG/M metagenome (GOLD analysis project Ga0081455, IMG submission 70207) | Tabebuia heterophylla rhizosphere microbial communities from the University of Puerto Rico - S3T2R1 | ecosystem: Host-associated > Plants > Roots > Rhizosphere ... | reverse complement strand
GTTCAGCTCCGCCTCGAGGAGCGGCTCTCCGGCCGGCTCGGGCGCCCCGCCGTCGTGGAGGAGCAGGACCGGCGAGAACTTCGTCCGTGCCGCGCGCAGAATCTCGAGGCGCCGCTCCTTCTGCTTCGGAAACGTGCGCTCGTGCGGCAGGACGACCCCGTCGGCGTAGGGGTGCAGGCGCACGCGGGCGACGATGCCGCGTCGGCGGCGCAGCTCACCCGACGGGTCCGCGAACTCTTCCTCCAGCACCCAGACGGCGAGCCGCTCCTCGCGCACGAGCACGCCGCGGCCGCGCCAGTCGGCCAGGAGCCGCGCCGCCTCTTCGGGCTCCCTGGGATGCACAAGGCGAACGGCGTTGTAGGGGCTCGCGGCGCGCAGACGCTCCTCGTCCTCCGTCGAGATCACGTCGTGCGGAGGTGCGACCAGAGCGTCGAGCGGCCCCGCAGCCCCGACGTCGTAGCGCAGGGCGCGAAACGGCTTCAGCTGGGCCATCGGGAGGCCAGGCTACCATCCGTCGCGGGTCCTAGACTGGCCGGGTGAGCGTTGCGATGCCCATCGCCGAGCTGGCCGAGGACCGGGTCGTCGAGGGACTCTTCGCGGTGGCGCGGAAGCGTCGCCTGCGGACCCGCTCCGGAAGTCCCTACCTGGCGCTCGAGCTCGTCGACCCGAGCGGGCGCATCGAAGCCCGCGTGTGGAACGACGTCGAGCTCCTCGACGGGCGCTTCGGCGAGGGGGACGCGGTGCGTGTGCTCGGTCGCGTGGCCCGCTTCCGCGACCGCCTCCAGCTGGAGGTGCGCTCGCTCGAGCCCGCCGAGGCAGATCCGGCTGACCTTGTGCCCGAGGCGCGCCGCGACGTCGAGGAGCTGGACGGGTTCTACGAGTTCCTGGTGGGGGAGATCGCCCATCGCCAGGTGCGGGCGCTCGTGGAGCGCTTCGCCGCCGACGAGGACTTTCGCGCGCGCCTGCGGACGCTCCCCGCCACGCCCGACGGGCACCACTCCTACACCGGCGGCCTGCTCGAGCACACGGTCGCGGTGGCAACGCTGTGCCGCGAGTCGGCGCAGGTGCACCCGCGGCTGCGCAGCGACCTCGTGCTCGCCGCCGCCCTGCTCCACGACGCCGGACGCACACGCGAGCTCGACCAGGGGCCGCTCTTCCTGCCGACGGCCGAGGGCAAGCTCCTCGGTCACGTGCACCTGGGGCTCCGCCTCGTCGAGGAGCGTGCAGCGGACACCGATCCCGGCCTGCGTGCCGAGCTCCTGCACGCCATCGCCGTCCACCACGACGCCCGGGCGGCCCGAACAGCCGAGGCCTCCGTCCTCTTCCACGCGAACGCGCTCGACGCGGCCGCGGCGACGCGGCCGGTCACCTCCGAGGCGTAGGCCTCCCGCTCAGACGTTGAAGCGGACGCGCAGGACGTCGCCGTCCTGGACGACGTAGGCCTTGCCCTCGAGGCGCATGAGCCCTTGCCGGGCCGCCTCGGCGGACGAGCCGTAGGCGACGAGATCGTCCCAGCGGATCACCTCGCAGCGGATGAAGCCGCGCGCGAGGTCGGTGTGCACCGAGGCGGCGGCATCCAGTGCCGTCTGCCCGCGTCGAAGTGTCCAGGCGCGAGTCTCCTTCTCGTCGGCGGTGAAGAAGGTGACGAGGTCGAGGGCCTCGAAGAGCCGGCGCACGACCTCGTCGAGCGCCGACTGCCCCTCGCGGAAGGCGGCGGCCTCCTCGTCCGGGAGCTCCGCCAGCTCGGCCTCGAGCTGCACGTCGATCCCGGCCGGGCCGTTTCGCACGTCCACGAGCGGCTTGGTCGTGAGCGGCTCGAGCTCGGGCGGCAGCCCACCCGGATACTCGGAGAGCGGTCGCTCGGCGTCCACGTGGGCCAGGATGCGCTCGAGCTCGGCCGCCTCCGCCTTCGGCCCGGGATCGCCTGACTTCGCCTCCTTCCGCACCCGCTCGAGCCTCCGCTCGACGTGCTCGCGGTCGGCGACGAGCAGCTCCAGCCGCAGCGTCTGGAGGTCGGCCTCGGCTTCCCGCGTGCCCGACCACTCGTCCAGGACGGCGAGCAGCCCGTCGACTTGACGCAGGTTGCCGAGCAGCTGCGCGCCGGTGCCGGGCACGTCCACCACCCTGATGGTCGCCGCGGTCGTCTTGCGCGCGCCGACCACGGAGGCCACCTGGGCGAGGCGCTCGTCCGCGATGGGCGCCATGCCCACGTGCTCCCTGCCCGGAACGGCCTCGCCGGCCCGGGTCAGCGCCCTGAAGAGGGTGGTCTTGCCCGCGTTCGGAAGTCCGACGATGCCGACGTCGAGCGGCACGGGCCCGCGACCGCGGCCCGCCTAGGACGCGACCCCGAAGCCGATGTGCGTCTCCCGGGAGGAGCGCTTGACGAACACGACCTTGCCCAGCGCGAGGAGGTACGTGCCGTCCTCGGTCTCGAGATCGAAGGTCGCCTCCTCCCGAGCGAGCGCCTGGGCGAGGGCGTCGGCGACCGACGGCGTGACGAGCGCGCCGACGTTCTGCCCGCCCTCGAAGGCGACCTGTACGCGAACTCTCTCTTCCGGCTGCCTAGGCACCGACCACCTCCGCGAGAACGCCGTGGAGGGACTCGGGGTGCACGAAGGAGACAAGGTGCCCGCCGAGCCCGCGCCGCGGCTCAGGATCGATCACGTTCACGCCGCCCGCCTGGAGCTCCCGCGCCGCCGCAACGACGTCGTCCACCTCGAACCCCACGTGGTGCATGCCGGGACCGCGCTTGGCGAGGAATCGTCCCACCGGCGTGTCCTCCGCGAGCGCGGACATGAGCTCCACGCGCCCGCTGCCGAGGCGGAGGTAAACCGCCTCGACGCCCTGGTCCTCCAGCCTGCCGCGCAGCTCGACCTCGGCTCCCCACAGGGAGCGGTACGTCTCGACGGCCTCGTCGAGGTCCTCGACGGCAAAGGCGACGTGGTGCACGGCGCGGACGTCCATCGCGCCGATCCTACCGGGCCTCTGCCTCGGAGCCTCCCGCTAGGCGAGCGCCTGCGGCGTACCGACGCGCGCTGACGAGTTCGATTCCGGCTCGACGTCGGCGAAGAGCTGCGCGAGCTCGTCCCGCATGAGCGTCTCCTTGTCGAGCAGGGCGGCGGCGACCCGGTCGAGGGAGCGGCGGTGCTTGGAGAGGAGGCGGACGGCCTCCTCGAAGGCGTGGTCGCAGAGGCGGGCCTGCTCTGCGTCGCGCAGCTTCTTCGTGTGCTCGGAGAGCGCGTAGTTGTCGGCGCGCATCGTGCGCGAGAAGACCTCGGCGCCCATCCCGAACTCGAAGACCATCGAGCGGGCGAGGTCCGTGACGCGCTCGAGGTCGTTGGCTGCGCCGTTCGTGACCGCGCCGAACACGATCTGCTCGGCGGCCCTGCCGGCGAGGTAGACCTTCATGAGGTCGAGGAGCTCCTCCTTCGTGTGCAGGTAGCGGTCCTCCTGGGGCGTGTTCAACGTGTAGCCGAGCGCCTGCCCGCGGGAGACGATGGTCACCTTCTGCACCGGCTGCGGATCCCCGACGAGATGGGACATGAGGGCATGCCCGCCCTCGTGGTAGGCGAGGATACGCTTCTCCTTCTCCGTGACCACCCGGCGCTGCTGCATGCCGGCGACCACGCGCTCGAGCGCGCTCTCGAAGTCGGCCTGGGCAATCTCGCTGCGATCGTCGCGCCCGGCGAAGATGGCGGCCTCGTTGCAGATGTTGGCGAGGTCCGCGCCCGTGAGGCCGGCGGTCTGCCGGGCGACGCCGTTCAGGTCGACGTCGTCGGCGAGCGGCTTCCCGCGCGTGTGCACGCCGAGGATCGCCTCGCGCCCCGCGAGGTCTGGCGGCGAGACGAGAATCTGGCGGTCGAAGCGGCCCGGGCGTAGGAGCGCGGGATCCAGGTCCTCGAGCCGGTTGGACGCGCCGATGATGACGATCTGCTCGCGCTGGCTGAACCCGTCGAGCTCGACGAGCAGCTGGTTGAGCGTCTGGTCGTGCTCGCGGTTGAAGCCCGAGCCGGTCCTGCGCGTGCCGACGGCGTCGAGCTCGTCGATGAAGACGATGGCCGGCGCGTTCTTGCGCGCACGGTCGAAGAGCTTGCGGATGCGCGCGGCTCCGAGACCGGCGAACATCTCGACGAAGGCGGATGCGCTCTGCGAGTAGAAGGTCGCTCCTGACGCGTGTGCGACGGCCTTGGCTAGCAGCGTCTTGCCCGTGCCGGGCGGCCCGTAGAGGAGGATGCCCCGCGGCACGCGCGCCCCGAGGCGCGAGAAGCGGCGCGGGTTCTTGAGGAACTCGACGACCTCCTGCAGCTCGGCGCCCGCCTCCTCCACGCCCGCGATGTCGTCCCACGTGACCGACGACTTGGAGGAGGGCTCCACCTCGGTCGGCTTCACGCGCGGCATCAGGCCGATCGCCCGCCACATGAGATAGACGAGCAGCCCCAGAAAGATGAGGGGCAGCCACAGGAAGAGCGTGTCGAAGACGACGCTCAACAGGTCCCAGAACGATCCCACGTAGTGGCCCTATCGGCAGCGAGGGCGCCGAGCTAAAGGACCAGCTCGAGCCGGTCGTTGGGCCGGTACTCGCGGCCGACCTTCCCGGACGGAAGCCCGTCGGTGAGCACGATGTCCGCCGTGAAGTCGTTCGCGCCGCGGATGAGCGACGAGCCGACGCCGTACGCGTCCACCGGGACCCGCTGCGCCTCGAAGGCGCGGATCTTCTCGACGGTGAACCCGCCCGAGACAACGATCTTGACGCGCTCGAAGCCGTTCTCGTCGAGCGCGTCCCGCACCTTGCGGACGAGCCGCTCGTTGACCCCCGTGGGCTCGAAGTCTCCCATCTCGCCCCAGAGCGAGCGGTCGACGAGCGACTCCGAGGTGTCGAGCCGCACTCCCCACAGGCGGTCGCCGAGCGCGCGGGCGACCTCGAGCGCGGTTCCCACGGAGTCGTTCTCGAAGTCCACGAGGACGGTGACGTTGAGGTCGGCCGGAGCCCACTCGGCGAACTTCGACGCGGCGAGCACGGTGTTGCCGCCGTACGCGCCGATGAGCGCGTGCGGGACCGTGCCGACGCCCTTGCCGCCCCACCAGGAGGCCTGCTCGTCGGTCGTCACCCCGATGGGCGCGCCGACGATCTGGCCGGCGACGTATGCCGCATAGCCGTCCCCCGTCTGGATCCGGTGGTGGTCGTGGCGGGCGGGCATGAAGATGACCTGCTTGCCGGCGGCCGCCCGGAGAACCTGCGCGACGTTCGTCGTGATCAGGGTGCGGCGCGCGAGCGTGCCCAGGTAGAGCGTCTCGAGATGCGCGAAGACCGTGTAGTCGCCTTCGATCGTCATGACCGTCTCGTACGGCGCCACGCGCTCGCCGTCGTAGAGCGCGTGGACGGTGAGGTCGTCCCAGTCGTGCGAGCAGAGCTTGAGGATGGCGAGCGCCTCGTCCATGCCCCCGAGGAAGGCGTCCCGCTTCTGGAAGACCTGCATGACGACCCGGGGCCGCCGGCCGTCCGCGAGCAGCGTCTCGCGCGCATGGTTGAAGTACGCGTCCGTGTAGTAGCCCTCCCGCATCTTCTCGACCGGGAGGTCGAAGATCTCAGGCGGGAGGCGCTTCTTCCGGGGGGAGGTCTCGACCGCCATTTGCAGCGGATTCTAGGCGCAGGCACTCGGCGAGAGCCGCGTTCGCCACCTCGAGCTGCTCGGGTGAGGGCTCGGCCGTGACGAGCCGGTGCTGCAGCTCGTGGCCGGGGCGCGCCAGGGCCCGGGAGAGGGGGTGCCGCTCGTTCGCCACCATCCAGGAGAAGACCTCGACCGCGGCGGCGAGCGAGCCGGCGGCGGCGGCGAGCCGCGCGAGCGGACGGACATGCGCCGGCGCACGGCCGGCGATGACGCTGCCCACGGCCGTCGTCACGAGCAGCGGGCCCAGCATGTGCGAGCCGCAGCGCTCGTGCTCGCGCTGCCGCTCCTCGCCGTGCTCGTACGTCCCGATGGAGATGTGCTCGGCGCCGTGGTACTCGGCGAGCGCCGTCCCGCGCAGGGCGACGGCGGCCGGGCCGAGGGCGATGAGCGCCGCGAGCGTCTCCTGGGCGAACGGGTTGAGCCGCATGGAGCGCAGGCCGCGGACCGCGAGCACGCTTCCCACCAGCGCCCCGGCGACCTCGGGCCGCTCGAAGGGGAGCTTCGCCTCGGGCAGGGCCCGGCGCACGACCGGCAGGAGGGCGAAGACCTCGGCGATGCGGAGGGGGCCGCGCAGAAGCCGGCTCTCGACGCTCGCCGACTGGACCGGCTTCTCGCCCGACGCGACGTGGACCTCGCCGTCGTCGTCGCGCACGGCGCACGCCCAGAAGCGGGCTCCGTGCACGAGCACGCCGTTCGAAAGCGCCATCCCGCCCAGGCGGATCTTGTCGTCCCGGCTCACGACCCCAGTGTACGGGCCACGTGCACGAGGAAGCGGGTTCCCAGCTCGAGATCCTCGACGGCGACGCGCTCGTCGGCCGAGTGGACGAGCCGCGAAGCGAGCTCCGGGTCCATCGCGCGCATGGGGAAGAACCCGTAGGCCACGGTGCCGAAGGCCTCCCGCACCCAGTGGCTGTCCGTGAACCCCGGCGAGACGACCGGCGCGAGCACGGCGCCGGGCTCCTCGGCCGCGACGAACGACTCCAGCGCCTCCCAGAGCGGCGTGGCAAGCGGCGAGCGCGTGCCGCCGGCGCCGTCCAGCCACTCGAGCTCGTAGTCGCCGTCGCCGAGAGCGGCCCGGATCGTGGGCTCCGCCTCGGCCGGAGTCTGGCCGGGAAGCAGCCGGGTGTCGCAGATGATCTCGCAGACCGCGGGGATGACGTTGCGGGTGCGCGAGGCCTGGATCATCGTCGGCGAGACGGTGAGCCCGAGCATGGGCTCGACGAGGGCGCGCGCGGCGGGCTCGAGCCGTGCGACTCCCCGTCGAAGCTCCTGGGGATCGGGCACTGCGCCGTACGCACGGAAGAACGCCTCCGTCTCCGGGAGAAGCCGCGGTGTCACCTCGACCCCGCCGAGCCGCTCGATGAGCGCCGCCGCCTTGACGAGCGCGTTGTCGGCGATGCCGGGCATGGAGGCGTGGCCGCTGCGGCCGCGCACGAGCAGGCGGAACGGCGAGACCATCTTCTCCGCCGTCGTGGCGAGGTAGGCAGGGCGGCCGTCGACGAGGACGCGGTCTCCTCCGCCCTCGTTGACGCAGTAGTCAGTCCGCACCGCGTCCGGGTGCTCCCGGCACAGCCAGCGAAGGCCGAAGGCGGTGTCCTCTCCGACCTCCTCGTCGGCGCAGGCCGCGAAGACGACGTCCCCGGCCGGCTCGAACCCCTCTCGCGCGAGGGCCGCCATCGCGACCGCGCTCGCCGCCACCTGGCTCTTCATGTCGAGCGCTCCGCGGCCCCAGACGTGATCGTCGGCGAGCTCGCCCGACCACGGCCCGACCGACCACTCGGCCGGGTCGGCGGGCACCGTGTCGGTGTGCGAGAGGAGCAGGAGGCTCGGGCCTCCGCTGCGACCCGGGATGCGGGCGACGAGGTTGGCCCGCTCGGGCGTGCGCGCGTAGAGCTCGCAGGCGACCCCCGCCTCCTCGAGGTAGGCGCGGAGCAGCTCGGCCGCTTGCGTCTCGTTCCCCGGCGGGTTGGAGGTGTCGAGGCGCAGGAGCTCCTGGAGGAGCCCGACGACCTCGTCGCGCAGGGCGACTGCCGACACTAGCGTCGGCGGCCGAGCGTGAGCAGATAGGTGCGCGGCATTCGGAGACCGCCGTCGGCCTCGAACGGCTCGTGGACGCCGACGAACGCCCGGCGCAGCTCCTCGCGGCGCTCAGCCTCGAGCGAGTCGGCCAGCGTCTTCGTGGGGCCGTAGCACGTCGAGAAGAGCTCCCAGGCCGACTCGGCCGACTCCTCCACGAGGATGGACTCGTGCCGCGTCAGCTCGAGGTCGAACGCGTCGCCAAGCAGCTCGGAGACGTGGTCTTCGCGGCCCCAGTCGAAAGGCGACCCGGCGCCCGGTGGAGGAGGCGCCGGCTGAAACGGCGCCATGGCGCGAAACATGTCCGCGAGGGTGCTGTCCGGCGTCCAGCAGGCCAGGCCGACGCGGCCGCCGGGCCGGCACACCCGCTCGAGCTCAGCCGCGATCGCCGCGTGATCGGGCGCGAACATGACGCCGCACGCCGACGAGATGACATCGAAGGAGGCGTCCTCGTAGGGCATGGCCTCGGCATCGCCGACGTCGAACTCGATGTCCAGCCCCTCTTCCTCGGCTTCCCGGCGCGCCGTCTCGATGAGGGCCGGCGCGAGGTCCATGCCCGTGACGTCGGCCCCGTCGCGCGCGGCGCGCTTGGCGACCTCGCCGGTGCCCGTCGCCGAGTCGAGCCAACGCACTCCCGGGCCCGGCTCGAGACGTTCGACGAGCTCGTCCTGGAGGTCGGCGATCGTCGCGCTGATCCGCTCGTACGGCCCCGTCCCCCAGACGACTGCGTGCTTCTCCTTCAGCTGCTCGAACGGCAAAGCCATCCTCCTTTCGGTCAGGTGACGAGCATACTGCTCTCGTGAGCGACCTATTCTCGGACGCGGCGAGGGAGCGCCTGCCCGAGGTCGCGCCCCTCGCGGCGAGGCTTCGCCCGGCGCGGCTGGAGGAGTTCGTCGGCCAGGCCTCGGTGGTCGGCGAGGGCTCCGCGCTCGCACGGGCGATCGCGGAGGACCGCGTCGGCTCGGCGATCTTCTACGGCCCGCCGGGCAGCGGGAAGACGACGCTCGCGCGGATCATCGCTGCTGCGACGGGAGCGGCCTTCGAGGAGCTCTCGGACGTGTCCGCGTCCGTCGCCGACGTGCGCGCCGTGATCGCGGCTGCGCGAGAACGCCTGGGGGCGAACGGGCAACGCACGATCCTCTTCCTCGACGAGATCCACCGTTTCAACAAGGCCCAGCAGGACGCCGTCCTCCCCTCGGTCGAGACAGGGCTCGTCACGCTCATCGGGGCGACGACGGAGAACCCGTACTTCGAGGTCAACTCCGCCCTTCTCTCGCGGACGCAGATCTACGAGCTCCAGCCGCTCTCGTTGGAGGAGCTGACACTCGTGGTGCGACGAGGCATGGCGGAGCTCGGGGCGCAGGTGCCGGACGAGCTCGTCGACCTGATCGCGCAGAGGGCGGGCGGGGACGCCCGGGCGGCGCTCAACATCCTCGAGCTGGCGTGGTCGACGGCCCGGTCGGAAGCCGTGGCCCTGGAGGAGCGGCACGTCGAGGACGCCGCGCGGCGACGACCGGTCGTCTACGACAAGTCCGGCGATGCCCACTACGACTTCACCTCCGCCTTCATCAAGTCGATCCGCGGTTCGGATCCGGACGCGGCGCTCTACTACCTTGCCGCGATGCTCGAGGGCGGCGAGGACCCCCGCTACATCGCGCGGCGGCTGATCGTTCACGCCTCGGAGGACGTCGGCATGGCCGACTCGCGCGCGCTGCTCGTGGCGGCCGCCGCAGCCCACGCGGTCGAGCACGTCGGCCTGCCCGAGGCGCAGCTCAACCTCGCGCACGCCACGATCTACCTCGCGCGGGCGCCCAAGTCGAACGCCGTGCTGAAGGCCCTCGGCGCGGCAGCCCGGGACGTGCGCGAGCACGGTGCCGTCCGTCCTCCGAAAGCCCTGCGGGACACCCACTACCGCGGCGCGAAGAAGCTCGGCCACGGCGAGGGCTACGTCTATCCGCCGACCGACCCGGCCGGGTACGACGTCGACTACCTCCCGGAGGAGCTCCGCGGCCGCACCTACTACGACCCTTCGGACGAGCCGTCCTGAGCGGACACGTCCGGTGCCTGGCACCGGACGTGGCGCCGCGAGACACGGCCTGACGGGACACGTCGCGTGCCTGGCACCGGACGGGACCACTGTGGACACCGGGCTCGGCCGGCGCGGAGTCGTTAGATTCGGGGCCGTGCCGAAGATCGTCTGCCTGGTCAAGCAGGTGCCCAACCCGGCGCACGTCAAGCTCGACCCGGAGACGAGACGCCTCGTGCGGGAGGGAGTGCCGCTCGAGCTGAACGAGTTCGACGTCTTCGCCGTCTCGGAGGCGATTCGGCTGCGAGCCGAGCATGGCGGCGAGGTCGTCGTCATGACAATGGGCCCCCCGCAGGCGGAGG
>Ga0081455_10009277_pt1 | contig 10133 bp, 12 predicted proteins | sample TabmetS3T2R1_FD_70207 | JGI IMG/M metagenome (GOLD analysis project Ga0081455, IMG submission 70207) | Tabebuia heterophylla rhizosphere microbial communities from the University of Puerto Rico - S3T2R1 | ecosystem: Host-associated > Plants > Roots > Rhizosphere ... | reverse complement strand
CTCCGAGCTTACGATCGATGAATTCAAGAGCCTGCGCGGCAAGATGGACGCTTTCAACCCAGCCGCCCAGACGGCGCAGCAGTATCAAAGTGGCACAGCGGCATGGCGCACCGATCTCTACACCGGCCGCGGCACGCTCATGACGTTCGCGGAAAGCATTGCGCTCAACAAGAAGCTTGGAGTGAAGCACACACCGGAGCTCAAGGCGGGCGATGCCAAGTCCATCGCTGCGGTGTTCGGCAGCCAGGAGCGCTATGCGCAGGCGCTCGTCGATGAACTGCAGGCCAACGGTGTTCGCCCCAAGGATGCATTTCCGCAATCGTTCAACCCGAATGACATTCTCTATTGGGTGCGCAACACGGCCTACGGCAACCAAGCCGTGTTCCTGGTCGACTACAACACGGCCACGGACAACATCGTTCTGTTCGACACCACCGGCAAGCAGCTGCTCACCCGTGATGAACAGAACGCGTTCTTCAAGTCGCTGCGCCGTGCCGGCGTGAAGATCGTGGCGCCGTCGTTCAACGCGTTGCTGACCGTGCAGAACGGCCAGATCGTGCCGTCGGTGCTCGCGAAGGACCTGAGGTCGATGGGCTTCGACCTCATCAGCTGGAGCTTCGAGCGTGTCGATCTGCGCAAGGGTGCCGCCGGAGTCGGCTCCTACTACGACTTCGACCCGACCGGCGCGGCCATCAAGAAGGACAGCGACATGTACAAGGCGCTCGATACGCTGGCGCAGCAGGTGAAGATACGCGGGATCTTTTCCGACTGGCCCGCGACGGTCACGTATTACGCGAATTGCATGGGGCTGGAGTAGGCGTCACGGGCTGCGCGGCGGCGGAAGCGGTATCCGTGACCGGCTTGGTCGTCTTCGAGGCGGTGTCCGTGACCGGCTTCACCACGGGCTCAGCGACATTTGTCGCCGTCGTGGCGGTGTCGGTGACGGCCCCGGTCAAGGACTGGGCGGAAGCCGAGCCTGCGAGGACTAGCGCGGTGGTGCCCAGCGCGAGCACACACGTCATACGCTTCATGGCCGCAACCCCTTTCGAGAACAGACCTGCTTCAAGCAGTTAGGCGATTCCCGGCGTCCGGCCGTCCCAAACGTCGACCGGACTCCGGCATCCGCGGTCAGTAGACTCGCTTCCATGAGCGCGATCTCGTTCGCACGGGGCATGCCCGGCCCGGATCTCCTGCCGATCGAGGAGTTCGGCGACTGCGCCCGCAGCGCCCTCGAGCGGGACGGCGCGACGGCGCTCAACTACGGTCCGGCGACGGGCTACGGGCCCCTCCGGGAGTGGATCGGGGACCGCCACGAGGTCGATCCGGCACGCGTGGTCATCACGAATGGGTCGCTGCAGTCGTTCAACTTTGTCGCGCGCCACTTCGTCGCCCAAGGCGCGCGCATCTTCGTCGAGGCGCCCTGCTACGACCGCTCTCTGAACATCCTGCGCCGGCTCGGCGCGGACGTCGAGGAGATCCCGCTCTGCGAGGACGGGCTGGACGTCGACGCGCTCGAGACCGCGCTCGACTCGGCGCCGGGCCCGGCGCTCGTCTACACCATCCCCACCTTCCAGAACCCGAGCGGGCGGACGCTCTCGAAGGAGAACCGCCGCCGGCTGCTCGCCCTCGCGCGGGAGCGGGGCGCGACGATCTTCGAGGACGACCCCTACGGGCTGCTTCGCTTCGAGGGCGAGCCGTTGCCGCGGCTCTTCGAGCTGGCGGAAGGTGACGGCGTCATCTTCCTCTCCTCCTTCTCGAAGACGGTGGCGCCGGGCATCCGCGTCGGCTACCTGGTCGCCCCCGAAGAGCTCGTGCCCACGATCGAGTCCCTGGTGCTCGAGAATTACGTCTCGCCGGTGGTCTTCGTCCAGGCGGCGTTGTACGAGTTCGTGCAGCGCGGCAACTTCGACCCGAACGTCGAGGAGGTCAGCCGCGCCCTGCGCGCCCGCCGCGACGCGATGCTCGAGGCGCTCGCCGCGGAGCTGCCGGAGGGCTCGAGCTGGAACGAGCCCGAGGGCGGGTACTTCCTCTGGGTCGACCTGCCCGTCGGCGTGCGCGGCGACGACCTGCTCGCCCGTGCCGGCGAGGCAGGCGTCACGTTCGTGAAGGGCTCGGACTTCTACTGGGGCGCGGGCGGCGAGGAAGCGCTGCGGCTCGCGTATTCCTACGCAACCCCGGACGAGATCCGCGAGGGAGCCGTCCGCCTCGGCCGCCTCGTGCGCGACGCCGCCGCGGTCGCCGCTTGAGCGAGGCTTTCGAGGTCGCCCACCTCGACGAGCTCGACCGGGTCGAGGGCGAGTTCGTCACCCACCCCGTCCGGGTCCGCTTCGGAATCGGCGCCTTCGGCGTCAACGCGTACAGCTCCTCGGAGGCCGGCGGCCGGGTCATCGAGGAGCATGACGAGCTCAGCGTGGGAGCCGGGCATCACGAGGAGCTCTACGTCGTCATCAAGGGTCGCGCTCGGTTCACCCTCGACGGCGAGGAGCTGGACGCCCGCGCCGGCACGCTCGTGTTCGTCCGAGAGGCTGCCGTGCGCCGCCAGGCCGTGGCGGAGGAGGCCGGAACGACCGTGCTCGTCGTCGGCGGCGTCCCCGGTCAAGCCTTCCAGCCGTCGCCCTGGGAGGCCTGGCTCGAGGCCTTCCCCGCGTACCGGCGCAAGGAGTACGAGAAGGCCGTCGAGATCATGCGCGGCCGTCTCGCCGACTATCCGGACAACGCCAACGTGCTCTACAACACCGCCTGCATGGAGGCGCTCGCCGGCGAGCACGAGCCGGCCCTCGAGCACCTCGAACGGGCGGTGGCGCTCGATCCGCGGTCGCGCGAGTGGGCGCAGGAGGACTCGGATCTCGACCCGATCCGGGACGACCCTCGGTTCCCGGTCTGAGGGTGCTCGGTCAGGCGGCGGCGTGAGCCCGCTCGGCCGCCTTCGTGACGAGCCTGGCCTGCGCGGGCGGCGCCAGGCGAGCCTTGGCCGGGCGGAAGGTCGGGCAGGGGCTGCCGTCGCTCAGGGCGCAGAGGCTCGCTTGCCGGAAATAGCAGTCGTTGCAGGTGATTTGTAGCCGCTTGCCCACGTCCGAGGGGCCGCATCCTACGAGGCGCGGCCGCGAGAGGTAAGCGTTGCCCGGACGAAAAACACGGAAATTCCGGACAGTTCGTGACATTCGTTGCCACTCGGGCCAACGGCTAACTTGTCAGTTCTGACAATGCCTCGTCGAACGTCGTGACCGGGACGATGCGAAGGCCGTCGGCGTGCTTGCGCGCCTCGGCCGCGTTCGCATCCGGGACGAGAAAGAGGTCGGCGCCCGCTTCGCGCGCTGCCACGGTCTTCTGCTCGATGCCCCCGATGGGAGCGACGCGTCCGGAGAGGTCCAGCTCGCCGGTGGCGACGATCTTGCGTCCGCGGTCGACGTCTTCGCCGAGCTCGTCGACGATGTCGAGGGCGAAGGCGAGGCCGGCCGAAGGTCCCCCGATCGAGCCGGCATTGATGTCGACGTCGACCGGGAAGCGGAAGCGGGCGTCGTCGCGCACCTGGATCCCCACGACCGCCCGCTGCGGGTCGTCCTCGGCGGCCCGCGTGCGGAGCACGACCGGCTCGACATCGCCTTCGCGGCGGACCCCCAGAGTCACCTCGTCGCCGGGGCGCAGGTCCTCCATCGCCTGCAGGAGCTCGTCCGAGGAGCGCACCGGCTCGCCGTCCACCTCGACGATGACGTCCCCGACACGGAGCTTCTCGTCCGCCGGGGCGTTCGGGACGACGAGCACGACCTGGGCGCCGAACGGCGTGACCGCCACCTCGCGGCCGAGCGACCGCAGGGCCACCGTCGTGGCGATCTCCTGCGAACGGTCCATGTCCTCGAGGCTGCTGGCGCGCCGCTGGCGATCGCTGATGCCGACGGGGTTGAGCACGCGCTCGGGCACGAGGGAGGCGCCTTCGTGCACCTCCGGGAAGAGCCGCTCGAAGACGCTGGCCCGGCCGACGCGGACATCGACCATGTAGATCCCGTTGTCGCGCACGGCCCCGTCCTCGCCCGGGACCTTGATGAGCGGGTCGACCGGGCGGATCCTGTCCGGGAGCACGATGTAGTGGTTCGAGGGGATGAGCCAGAGCACGCCGGCCGTCGCCGCCACGAGAACGATGGCGCCGAGGAGGAGGGCAAGGAAGCGACGGTGCCGCAGCACTGCCGCCGATCGTAGCCCCGCCTTCCGCGTCTAGGCGCCGCTGAGCACGGAGACGACGTCGCGGACGGCGGCTGCAGACGACTCGAAGGCCGCCCGCTCGTCACCGTCCAGGTCGAGCTCGACGACCTCTTCGATGCCCGCGGCGCCCAGCTTCACGGGAACGCCCATGTAGAGATCGTCGATGCCGTACTCGCCTTCGAGGTAAGCCGTGCAGGGGAGCACCCGCTTCTGGTCGAGCATGACGGCGTCCACCATCTGCGCGACCGCCGCTCCGGGCGCGTACCAGGCCGACGTGCCGAGGAGCTTCACGATCTCGCCCCCGCCCTTCCGCGTCCGCTCGACCATCGCCTCGATCCTCTCCTCGGAGACAAGCGTCGTGAGCGGTACCCCGCCGACCGTCGTGGCGGAGACGACGGGCACCATCTGGTCGCCGTGGCCGCCGAGCACCATCGCCGTCACGTCCTTCGCCGAGGCGCCGGTCTCCCAGGCGATGAAGGTCCTGAAGCGGGCCGTGTCGAGAATGCCCGCCATGCCGAAGACGCGCTCCCGCGGCCACTCGGAGACGTTCTTGGCCACGTGGCACATGGCGTCGAGCGGGTTCGAGACGACGATGAGGATCGAGTCCGGGGAGCGCTCGACCGCCTCGCGCGTGACCGAGCCGACGATGCCCTCGTTCGTCGTCACGAGGTCGTCCCGGCTCATGTCGCCGGTGCGCGGCACGCCCGCGGTGATCACGACGACATCGGAGCCCTCGGTCTCGTCGTAGCCGTTCGTTCCCGTCACGGACGGCTCGTAGCCGAGCACCGGGGCCGCCTGGTCGATGTCGAGCGCCTTGCCCTGCGGGAGGCCCTCCTTGATGTCGACGAGGACGACGTCGGCGTAGTCGCGTCGCGCGATCTCCTGCGCAGCGGTCGCGCCGACGTTGCCGGCGCCCACGACGGTCACTTTTCGTCTCGAGCTCAAACCCGTACTCCCATCCTGTCGATGATCGCGTCTGCGACGTCGCTCGTCCCGACGGCCGTCGGGTCGTCGCGGGTCGGCTTCATGTCGTAGGTGACGTGCGTGCCCGCGGCGATGACGTCCGCGATGGCGCCTTCCAGCCGGTCCGCCGCGTCGCGCTCGTCGAGGTGTCGCAGCATCATCACCCCGGAGAGCATCATCGCCATCGGGTTGACTCGGTTCTGGCCCGTGTACTTCGGCGCCGAGCCGTGCGTCGGCTCGAAGACGGCCGCGTGCGTGCCGAAGTTGCCCCCGGGCGCGAGCCCGAGGCCTCCAACGAGACCCGCGGCCAGGTCGGAGACGATGTCGCCGTAGAGATTCGGGCAGACGAGCACGTCGTACTCCTCCGGGCGCTGAACGAGCTGCATGGACAGGTTGTCCACGATGCGGTCCTCGAACTCGACGTCGCCGTTCTCGACCGCCACCTCGCGCGCCACGCGGAGGAAGAGCCCGTCCGTGAACTTCATGATGTTGGCCTTGTGCACGGCCGTCACCTTCCGGCGGCCGTTCCTGCGCGCGTAGTCGAACGCGAACTCGACGATGCGACGGGTGCCCGCGACGGAAATCGGCTTCAGAGAGATCCCCGAATCCTGGCGGATTCGGGGATGGGAACGGCTCTCCAGCCAATCGACGAGCTCCTGCGCGTCGTCGCTTCCCTCCTCCAACTCGATGCCCGCGTAGAGGTCTTCCGTGTTCTCCCGGACGACGATGAGATCGACGTTCTCGTAGCGGGAACGGACGCCCGGGTAGCTCTTGCAGGGACGCACCTGGCCGAAGAGGTCGAGGCTCTTCCGGAGGGCGACGTTGACCGAGCGAAAGCCGGTGCCGACGGGCGTCGTGATCGGTCCCTTGATGGCGACGCCGTTCGTTCGGATCGACTCGAGCACGTGGTCGGGCAACGGATTGCCGCCGTACTCGTGCATGACGTCGGCGCCCGCGTGCTGAACGTCCCACTCGAAGTCGACCCCGGTCGCCTCGAGGACACGGCGCGTCGCCTCGGCGATCTCGGGACCCGTGCCGTCGCCGGGTATGAAGGTCACTCGGTGGGCCACGGCCAGGACTCTACCGAGGCTTCCCCGAGGCGGTTCCGGGTAGATTGCGGGGCATGAGCGAGTTTCGCCCAGGGCTCGAGGGCGTCGTCGCCTTCGAGACGGAGATCGCCGAGCCCGACCGCGAGGGAGGCGCGCTTCGGTACCGCGGGGTCGACATCGAGGACCTCGTCGGGCACGTCACGTACGAGAAGGTCTGGGGCCTCCTCGTCGACGAGAGCCTCGAGCCCGGGATGCCAGAGCCGGAGCCGTACGAGCCGAAGAGCCTGAGCGGGAACGCGCCCTCCGATCTGCAGGCGGAGACCGCGCGGCTGTCGAGCGAGTGGAGCCTCGGGAAGCTCGTCGACATCGACGATGAGCAGGCGCGCGACGACCTCGCTCGGCTCTCGGCGCAGATGATGTCGATCGTCGCCACGTCGGCCGCCGTTCACGACGGACGGCGACCGGCGCCGGACGACGTCGTCGAGCAGGGGGACACGGCCGCCGAGAAGTTCCTCCTGCGCTGGCGGGGCGAGGCCGATCCCGACCACGTCAAGGCGATCGACACGTACTGGATCTGCACGGCCGAGCATGGGCTCAACGCCTCGACGTTCACGGCCCGGATCACCGCGTCGACCGGCGCCGACGCGGGTGCCGCGATGTCGTCGGCCGTCGGCGCCCTGAGCGGCCCGCTGCACGGCGGCGCGCCGGCGCGCGTGCTCCCGATGCTCGACGAGGTCGCCCGGGTCGGCGATCCCGCTGCGTACGTGAAGGACCTCCTGGCCCGCCGCGGCAGGATCATGGGCTTCGGCCACCGGGTCTACCGGGCCGAGGATCCGCGTTCGCGCATTTTGAAGCGGACCGCGAAGGAGCTCGGGTCGCCGCGCTACGAGGTGGCCGAGGCGCTCGAGGGGGCCGCGCTCGCGGCCCTGCGCGAGTACAAGCCGAACTACGTCATCGCGACGAACGTCGAGTTCTACTCGGCGGTCGTGCTCGACGTCGCCGAGGTGCCGCCGGAGCTGACTCCGGCGATGTTCGCCACGGCGAGGGTTGCGGGCTGGTCGGCGCACATCCTCGAGGAGAAGCGCACGGGTCGCCTCATCCGGCCGTCGGCCAGGTACGTCGGACCCTCCGCGCGCTCGATCGCGTCGGTTGGCTGATCTCGCGGCGGCGGTCGCGCGCGCCGGAGAGCTCGACGAGCGCGCGCTCGCCGACCTGCGGCGCTCGGTCGACGACGATCTCGAGGCAGCCGCGCGGAGCGCCGACTATCGCGAGCGCGCCCTCGCGTACCGAGCGATCGGCCAGCTTCGCTTCAACCGGAAGACGGAGCTCCTGCGCCGCGGCCTCGAGGACACGAGCCCGGCGGCGCGCGGCTCGGCGCTCCTCTCGCTCGAGCTGCTCTCGCGGGGCCATCCCGGCCTCGTGAACTCGTCCCGCTCGCTGCTTCACGCGCTGGCGAACGACGATCCGAACGAGGCGGTGCGGCGTCTTGCCGTCCTCTGCCTCAAGAACGGCTCACCCCACCCCGACACGCTCACCCTGCTCGCCCACCTGGCCGAGGAGGCCGACGCCCGGGAGCTACGGGCTGCGGCGCTCGGCGTCCATCAGACGCTCAAGCGCAAGGCGTCCGCCCGCTAACGCTCAGCCGGCGCAGCCGCAGGAGCCGCGGCGGCGGATGATGCCGCAGGCAGGGCAGCGGGTCGCCTCCCGCTGCTCCAGCATGTTGAACCTCGTCGCCAGCCACACCATCGCCACTCCGAGGCCGCTGCACAGGGCGAGGACACCGATGATGTAGGAGTCGAGGCTTTCCACCAACTGCTCTTAACTTCTACGGCGCGCATGCGGATGCGCTGAGTAGTACGTGTCACGTCGCCGTCGATCCGAAACATGGGTGTAGAGCTCCGTCGTCCCCAGGTCGGCGTGGCCGAGCATCTCCTGGACGCTCCGCAAGTCGGCGCCGCCCTCGAGCAGGTGCGTGGCGAACGAATGCCGTAGCAGATGCGGGTGCACGCGGGCCGGGTCGAGCCCCGCCTTCTCCGCCAGCCGGCGCAGGATCAGGAATGCGCCGGCGCGCGTGAGGGGCCCGCCCTGGGCGTTCAGGAAGAGCTCGGGGCGGTGGCGCCGGTCGAGGTAGGGCCGGCCGCGGGCCACATAGCGGCGCAAAGCCTCGGCTGCCTGCGAGCCGAGCGGCACGACCCGCTCCTTGTCGCCCTTCCCGACGGCGCGGACGAGCCTGTGCTCCAGGTCGACCCCTCCGCGCTCCAGCCCGACCGCCTCGGACACGCGGAGCCCCGCGCCGTAGAGCAGCTCGACGAGCGCCCGGTCGCGCAGCGCCCGGGGACTGACGCCGTTGGAGGCTGCGATGAGGCGCTCGACCTCCGAGAGGGAGAGTGACCGCGGCAGCCGCGTTCGTCGGCGTGGGAGGTCCACGTCGGCGGCGGGGTTGTCCGCCCGGAGCCCGAGCGCGACCAGATGGCGGTAGAAGCTGCGGGCAGCGGCCGCCCGCCGAGCGATCGAGCTCGGCGCCTGCCCGCGGCCGCGGAGGTCGGCGAGCCAGCCCTCGATCTGCTCCGCCGAGGCGTCGGCCGGGCTGCTTCCCAGGTAGGCGGAGAGGTCGGCCAGGTCGCGGCGGTAGGCGTCCACGGTGCGAGGCGCGCGGCGCGCCGCAAGGAGCGCGAGGAACCCCTCCACGGCCGGATCGGCCGCGTCCGTGTCCCTGGCACGCCGACGTGTCTCCCTGGGACGGTCAGACATGTCCAGGGGTCTGACCCCGGGGCGTGGCCCGTGCGGACACGTCCCGTGCCTGGCACCAGACAAGGCCGGGGCGGACGTGTCCGGTGCCTGGCACCGGACGTGGCCGCTGGGGACGGTCAGGCGCGCGGGTGGGCACGGTCGTAGACCTTCCGCAGGCGACGGGCGTCGACGTGGCTGTAGACCTGCGTCGTCGAGAGCGAGGAGTGGCCGAGCAGCTCCTGGATCGTGCGTAGGTCGGCGCCCCCCTCGAGCAAGTGAGTGGCGAACGCGTGGCGCAGGCGGTGCGGGTTGGGCAGCAGCCGGCGGAGGGAGGAGGTGTCGAGCGGCCGCCCGCGCACGGAGAGGAAGAGGGCGTTCACGGCTCCGCGCGCGAGTTGAGGGCGCCCGTCCTCGAGGTAGCGGCGCACATGGTAGGCGGCCTCCTCGCCGAGGGGGACGACGCGCTCCTTGTCCCCCTTACCGCGCACCCGAACGTGCTCCTGCTCGAAGTCGACGTCTGCGAGGGTCAGGTCGACGGCCTCCTGCGAGCGCAGCCCGGCCGAGTACACGAGCTCGAACAGCGCACGGTTGCGCAGGCCGAGCGGCCCGTCGCCGGAGAGCGCGTCGAGCAGCCCGTCTGTCTCCTGCGGGCGGGGTGCGTGCGGAAGCCGCCGGCGTCGCCGTCCGGACAGGGCGAGGTCGGGGACCCTGGCCGGCCCCTGGCTCGCCCGAACGAGAGATCGCACCGCCGCGAGCTTGCGGGCGATTGTGGTCTGCGCCAGCTTGCGCGGCTTCCGCCCCGGGCGCTCCGCGCCGAGCTCGGCCGCGTACCGCGCGAAGTCGCGGGACTCGAAGCCGTCGAGGCTCAGCCCGTTTCGACGGAGCCAGGAGGCGAAATCCTCGAGGTCACTGCGGTACGCGCGGCGGGTCGCCTCCGAGAGGGACTGGCTTGCGAGGAAGCGCTCGATCGCGGCCTGCGTGTCCGTGGGCACCGCTCCGTTTTCCGCCCCGGGCCTAGAGTTCCTTTCGTGGTGGGGCCTCGTCGTCGGGGTGCGCTGGGCGGTGCGAGGCAAGGACGCAGGGAGCGTTCGTATCGAATGAGATACGGGCGCGACCGAGGACGCCGCATCGCGCCGTCCAGCGCGGCCCGACGGCACAGCGCCTCATTGCGTTAGGAGCTCTGGGGACAGGTCC
>Ga0081455_10009276_pt1 | contig 10134 bp, 8 predicted proteins | sample TabmetS3T2R1_FD_70207 | JGI IMG/M metagenome (GOLD analysis project Ga0081455, IMG submission 70207) | Tabebuia heterophylla rhizosphere microbial communities from the University of Puerto Rico - S3T2R1 | ecosystem: Host-associated > Plants > Roots > Rhizosphere ... | reverse complement strand
AACCATTGTGCAGCCGTATTTGGAAGAAAATGTCGCGGCACTCGCGGTGACTTCGGCGCGCGGCATCGGGATAAGCAGGACGAATTTCTCCTCTCCCCGGTGGGGCGAGGACGCGAGCGAAGCCACTCGTGGTGAAGCGAGCGGGGGTGAGGGGGCTCAAGCTCAAAATCTCGGTTCCCCGTCACCCTGTTCGCCGACTGCTCGCTCACGTTAATGCGCTACCGCTTCGCGGCTTGAGCGCGGCACGCTCGCAGGGCGAACAACCCTCTCCCCGCCGGGGAGAGGAGAATGAGCAGGACGCCAATTAGCAGACGGTCTGCGAACTCGTGTCCTCATGGACGAGGGATGCGCGCAGTGTAACGCGGCCGCACGGGGCGGGGATAAGCAGGACAAACAAAACAATTTCTCCTCTCCCCTGGGATGAGGGCTGCCTAAGTCCCAAGCCGCCAACCGGCCGCAACCAGTTTCTTCATCAGGGCTTTCGAGCCCGCTTCATATGCAACCTCTGCCGGACTTCTCCTATCTGGGCATGCCGGCAACGCTGCGGGGGTGACACCGTTCTCCAGGAACAGCAGGGCGACGGAGTCGTGGCCCAAATTCGCAGCGACGCACAGGCCGTCTGCGTTGGCGGGCAGCTTTAGCTCGACACCCCGCTTTATCAGAATCTCGATGCCGTCGCGCCATCCCATTGCGGCAAAGGCGGCAACCAGAGTGAGCTTGGACTCCTCACCGACGGAGAATCGTGCGTTCGCGGCGTCGGCGATAGAGTCGAGGACCGGAGTGGTGTCGATCAGTTGGCGGAGTGCCGCCTCGTCGTTCGCCGCAATTGCATCTTGAAAGTCGAGCGTGCCGCGGCTGATTTCGAGGTCCTTGGAGCGCTGTGCAAACAAGTACGTGTGCTCGCCGCGCGAATTGGTGAAATCCACGATCTGGAAAAAAGCAGGATCGGAGCGCACGCGGGCGATGAGTTCCGGACTCAAAATTTGTCCGGGGAAGGCGTTTTGAGCCTCAGTCAGCACAACAAAATCTGCGCGTTGCAACCGATCGAGTTGCTCCTGCAGGGTCCGCAGGTAGTAACCAGACTTGCCTCGAACCGGGAGTCCGGCCCAGCCCATCTTCAATTGCAGATAATCAGAGGTGATTGGGGTTGGGCCGGGCACGAATACAAGTGGTGCTCGATTCCATTGCCTGGCCGCCACTTCCCGGGCGAGCCCATCGATGACTTGTTCGTTGACCGCCCTTATCTCCTTGGCCTTGCGCTGGCTCTCGGTAATCAGCATTGAGCTAGGTTGGAACTCAAAAAAAGCCAGGACGACGAGGGCTGACGCGGCGATCCTTGTGGCAGTCGACGAGTATCCACCTAGAGTCACAAAGATTCGGACAAGCCCGTGAACGGTGAATATAACAAAGCTTCCATAAAATATGCCGCCAAGGTAGTAACTCTTGATCGGCGACATAGTTGGAACGATGTAAGCCACCAGTACTATCGTGGAATACACGATATAGCGCCAAAGAGCCTGCCTATCCTGATGAACGCAAATGAAAACGTTGATAACGAACACTGCAAGCCCTAGCCATAGGACAAGGTGAAGAGTTAGATAGTACGCCTGTCCTACACTATAGTATGTAAATTGATACCAAATATCATCCTTGCTGGCGTATATGTTCTGGACGGTGAATACGCTATAAATGTACTTGAAAAGTCGAGATGCGTTCTGCAAGTAATATGGAGCACCTAGGACAGCAACAGCGCCCAATAGGAATCCAAAGCGCTCCCAATACTTTCTAGTGCTTCGTCCTGCGTCGATTTCCTCTTTCAACAAAAGGAGGAACGACGCGCCAGCGGCGTATCCAAGAAACACAAGCGTTGCGGGCAACGCACTCGGCTTTGCCGACAGCGCTAATGCGCTCACCACCGCGACCGCGACTTGATAGGCCGCCGAGCCACGCAAGAATCTCCGGTCGAAAATTAGATAGGCCGCGAAACCGCACAGGAATCCCCACATGAAGTCAGGCCGGAATTCAGTTACGAGGTTGCCGGCCAGCGGCATGGAGAGAATCACCAAGGCGATGGCGATTTGCGGGAGCAAGCCAAGTGGCCGCGCCATCCAAAGCACACCGCCGATGAGGGCGAGCAAAAGCGGCACATTCATCGCGTAGACCGCCCATTCGCGAAATCCGAATAGCCCCTGCGCGAGCGCGGCGATGCCGGCATGCATGGGCGCAATAGATCGCGACAATTCGGACAACACCGCTAACTTGTCGCCTGCGATCAACGCCTGGTGAACCTTGAAGCCGCTCAAAACATAGCTGACGTCATCGTAGCCGAGCGGGACTGCTAGTCGGCCGGCACGAGCAGAAAGATTCAGCATTACTGCGGCCAGCATCAATGCAAGGACGCCGCAAATCAGTGCCGCTGCCGGTGAGAGTTGATTCTTGTCGGGCGGGCTCGTCTTCGAGCTATTTTTCACTCAGGGCTTTCCTGCAAACAGCCTCAGACCGCCCTTTGGGGGTTCGCGCGGCCCTGACCTTAGGGAAAGTGGAGCTGCCGCGCGAGAAAAGAAATTAAGTCAAAAACAAAACAATCGAAAAAAGAATTGAACCAAAATATTATGAGACAAGAAGCTCCGGACCGTTTACCGGCGCTTTGTCGATGTCGATCATGCGGCAGCCTTTGCGCTTCGGCTAAACACGATCACTTCTACTCTGAACATTACCGCAGAGCGGTGCGAAGGGCGGCGGCGGCGGCGATGGGGGCGAGCACGATGCTGGCGAGGCTCAAGGCGCACAGCATGAGGAAGGGCGGCCAGGGCGAGGCGGGGCCAACGATTGCCGCTGACGCAGTCGCGACGCCGAAGATCAGCACCGGCACGTAAAGGGGCAGAACGAGAAGCGCGAGCAGGAGCCCGCTTCGTCGCAAGCCCAACGTGAGGCTGGCCCAGATCGCAGCAACGAAGCTCACCGCGGGGGTGCCCGCGAGCATGGCGAGCACGAGCAGGGGGCTCGCCGCGAGCGGCAGGTTGAGCAGAAGCCCGAGAAGTGGCGCAAGCAGTGCGAGCGGCACGCCGGTGGTGAGCCAATGCGCGAGGCCCTTGACTGCTGCGACGAGCGGCAGGGGCAGAGGCCCTGTGGTCAGAACGTCGAGCGCGCCGTCCTCGTAGTCGTTGTGGAAGATGCGGTCGGCGGAGAGGAGCGCTGCGAGCAGGAGCGCAACCCACAACATGCCGGGCGCGATGCGGGCAAGCAGGTTGAGATCGGGACCAAGCCCGAGCGGCGTGATGGCAATGACGACGAGATAGAAACCGAGCGCGGTGCCGATCGCGCCGCCTTCGCGCCAGGCGAGCCGCACGTCGCGGGAGAGAAGGGCGAGCACAGCCTTCATGCTTTCTGCTTCCCGCCGAGAGCGATGTTGTGCGCGAACTTCGCCGCGAGCTTGGTATGGCTCGCCACCACGGCGATGCCGCCACCGTCGAGGTGGTCCTCGATCGCTGCGTCGAGCAGCTTGAGCGAAGGCGCGTCGAGCGAGACCTGCGGCTCGTCGAGCAGCCAGATCGGACGCGCGACGGCAAAGAGGCGGGAGAGCGCAAGCTTCCGCTTCTGCCCGGCGGAGAGCAGCCCGGCAGGCAGATCGGCGAGGGGTGCAAGCCTGAATGCGTCGAGCGCGCGCCCAAGATGCACCGCATCCGCGCCGAGAAAGTCCGCGTAGAAGGCGAGGTTCTCGCGCACGCTCAAGCTGGTTTTGACACCGTTGAGGTGGCCCACGTAGTGGCAGAGCTCGGGCAACGCGGCGTCGGGGCTCGCGCCATCGACGCTGAGCCGCCCCGCCGCAAGCGGCAGGAGACCAGCGATCTGCCTAAGCAGGCTCGTCTTGCCGGCGCCGTTTGGCCCCGTCACCAGCAGTCCATCGCCGGGCTTGAGGGTAAAGCTCAGGCCTTGGAACAAGAGCCTGCCGCCGCGCCGGCAGCTCAAGTCATGGGCGGCAAGGCCGATGCGTTCAGGCATTTGCTCGGAATTTGCGCAAGTTGAGTGGGGGGAGGCAGCGCACGGGCAAATCTGGCCACCAAGAGACCGGAATTCCGGATGCCAAGTCAAGCATCGCGGACGGCCGGTCATTTCGCGTCATTGTAACAGGTGTCAGGTATCAGTTATCAGGTGTCAGCTGCATTTGACATCCGGCGTCCGACTCCTGACATCTGATACCTGGCACCCCTGACACCTGGCACCTGACAATGACCGCGGCGCTTGAACCATCGCTCGACAGCTTCAAATGCCGCCGCACGCTAAGAGTCGACGGCGAGAAGTACGACTATTTCAGCCTGCCCGAAGCTGAGGCCAATGGGCTTGCCGGCATCGCGAGCCTCCCCTTCTCGCTCAAAGTGCTCTTGGAAAATCTGCTCCGCCATGAGGACGGGCGCACGGTTACGGCCGACGACATCAAGGGCATCGCGCTCTGGCTTGAGCAGAAGAAGAGCGACCGCGAGATCGCTTTCCGCCCGGCGCGCGTGTTGATGCAGGACTTCACCGGGGTGCCGGCTGTGGTCGATCTCGCCGCCATGCGCGACGCTATGGCCAAGCTCGGCGGCGATCCCAAGAAGATCAACCCGCTCGCGCCGGTCGACCTCGTCATCGACCATTCGGTGATGGTCGACGCCTTCGGCTCCGACAAGGCCTTTCAGGTCAATGTCGACAAGGAATATGAGCGGAACCTCGAGCGCTACGCCTTCCTGCGCTGGGGGGCAGGCGCTTTCGACAATTTCCGCGTGGTGCCGCCCGGCACCGGCATCTGCCACCAGGTCAATCTCGAATATCTCGCGCAAGCCGTGTGGACCAAGGAAGCGGCGAATAGCGGGAACCCCATCGCCTATCCCGATACGCTGGTCGGCACCGACAGCCATACCACCATGGTCAACGGGCTCTCGGTGCTCGGCTGGGGCGTGGGCGGCATCGAGGCGGAGGCCGCCATGCTCGGCCAGCCGATCTCCATGCTGATTCCGGAAGTAGTCGGCTTCCGGCTGACCGGCGAGCTCAAGGACGGCGTCACCGCAACCGACCTCGTGCTCACCGTGACCGAGATGCTGCGACGCGCCGGCGTGGTCGGCAAATTCGTCGAGTTCTTCGGCGTGGGCCTCGGCACTCTTCCGCTCGAGGACCGCGCCACCATCGCCAATATGGCGCCCGAATACGGGGCCACCTGCGGCTTCTTCCCCATCGACGAGGAGACGCTGTCGTATCTCAAGGCCACGGGCCGCAAGAACCGGCGGATCGAGCTGGTCGAGGCCTATGCCAAGGCGCAGGGGCTGTACCGCGACGACTCGACGCCGGACCCGCTGTTCACCAAGCTGCTGCATCTCGACCTTCGCGACGTCGAGCCGTCGCTGGCGGGACCGAAGCGGCCGCAGGACCGCGTGCCGCTCGTGCGCGCGGCGCAAGCCTTCGCCGAGGCGCTCGACAAGGAATACGGCAAGGGCGCGGAGGCCGGCTTGCGTGTGCCGGTCCAGGGCAAGAATTTCGATCTCGGCCACGGCGACGTGGTGATCGCCGCCATCACCTCCTGCACCAACACCTCCAATCCCTCCGTGATGATTGCAGCGGGGCTGCTCGCCAAGAACGCGGTGAAGCGCGGGCTTAGCGTCAAGCCGTGGGTCAAGACCTCGCTCGCGCCGGGATCGCAGGTGGTGACCGACTACCTCGCCGAGGCCGGACTACAGAAAGACCTCGACAGACTCGGCTTCAATCTCGTGGGCTATGGCTGCACCACCTGCATCGGCAATTCCGGGCCGCTGCCCGAGGAGATCTCCCACACCATTCACACCCATCACCTCGCGGTCGCTTCGGTGCTGTCCGGCAACCGCAATTTCGAGGGACGCGTCAATCACGACGTGCGCGCCAATTATCTTGCCTCGCCGCCGCTGGTGGTGGCCTACGCGCTCGCCGGCTCGATCATGGTCGATCTCGTTAAGGACCCGCTCGGCACCGACTCCGACGGGGAGCCCGTCTATCTCAAGGACATCTGGCCCTCGGCCAAGCAGATCGCCAAGGTGGTGCGCAAGGCGGTGAAGAGGTCGATGTTCAAGACGCGCTACGGCGACGTGTTCCGCGGCGACCCCGAGTGGCGCGAGATCGCGGTGAAAGGCGGGCTCACCTATGGCTGGGACGCGCGCTCGACCTACGTGCAGAACCCGCCCTACTTCACCGACATGGCGGCGACGCCGTCGCCGGTGACCGACATCGAGGGCGCCCGCATCCTCGGCCTGTTCCACGACTCGATCACCACCGACCATATCTCGCCGGCGGGCGGCATCAGGCGCGACAGCCCTGCCGGGCATTACCTGACCGAGCACGGCGTCGCGGTGCACGACTTCAACTCATACGGCTCGCGGCGCGGCAATCACGAGGTGATGATGCGCGGCACCTTCGCCAACACCCGCATCAAGAACCAGATGGTGCCGGGGGTGGAGGGCGGCGTGACCATCCACTATCCGTCGGGCGAGCGGCTGCCGATCTACGACGCAGCGATGCGCTACTCGGGCGAAGGCGTGCCGCTCGTCGTCTTCGCCGGCAAGGAATACGGCACCGGCTCATCGCGCGACTGGGCGGCCAAGGGCACGCGGCTCTTGGGCGTGCGTGCGGTGATCGCCGAGAGCTTCGAGCGCATCCATCGCTCGAACCTGATCGGCATGGGCGTGCTGCCGCTCGTGTTCGCCGAAGGCATGTCGTGGAAGTCGCTCAACCTCAAGGGCGACGAGACCGTGAGTTTGCGCGGTCTTGCCGAGATCAAGCCGATGCAGTGGCTCGAGGCGGACATTACCTATCCAAGCGGGGAGAAGCGCGCGGTCCGCTTGCGCGCGGCGATCGATACGTTCGACGAGCTCGACTATTTTCGCAATGGCGGGATCCTGCATTTCGTGCTGCGTGAGCTGGCGCGACCCGCCGCGTAAGGCCTTAGGCTCTTACGGGCTTGACGCGCAGGATCCAGCGGCGCAGGGCGACCAGGGTAAAAACGATCTCCACCAATCCTAGCGGCCACGCGCCTTGCAGGAAGGCGTAGACGCCTGCAAGGGCACAGGCCACCGCGAAGCCCAGGACGTACCAGGCGCTGCGATCCTCCAGCGCATAGCACACGAGCATCAAAATCGTCGCGGTCAGGCCGAAAAAGGAAAGAGCGTCCATTGTCGGGTGCGGCGTAAGGAGGCTTTATTTGGCTTGCTGGAGTAGCGCTGAACCACCGCGAAGCTCGGACCAGGACTGGGTGAGGACCAGGTAAGCACCCTGCAAGGCGAGGGCGGCCATGATGAGAGCGACCGCGACATCGGGCCAACCGGTGCCGGTTCCGAACACGCCGAGCGCAGCGAGCAGCACTGCGAGATTTCCGAGCACGTCGTTGCGCGTGCAGATCCATGCGGAGCGCATGTTCGAATCGCCGCGACGATAGGCATAGAGCAGGCCGAACGAGGTCGCGTTGGCAATGAGCGCCGCGACTCCAACAACGCCCATGGTCAAGGAGTTGGGCAGCGTGCCATGCCAAATGTGCCAGCCGGTGACGCCGAGCACCCATAGACCGAACGCGCCCATGGTCGCACCCTTTAGCAGCGCGGCGAACGCGCGATAGCGAAGCGCCATGCTCGCAACGAACAGGCTGATGGCGTAGTTGCCGCTGTCGCCGAGAAAATCCAGAGCGTCAGCCTGAAGCGATGCCGAACCTGCCGCCAGGCCTGCCGCCACCTCGACCGCGAACATCGCTGCATTGATGGCAAGCACCACCCAGAGCACGCGACGGTAGCCGCTATCGCCGCGATGGGTATCGACGGGGTGATTGCAGCACGATGCGCTCATGTCTCCGACTTGCACGTCCGAATGCCCCAATTCAAGGAAAACCGGCGGCTCCAGTCACTCAGTTGTGACCTGCAGGTGAGCTTTTTTTGCCGGAAATTTCGGCCCGCTTCCTGCATGCTAGAGGCCATGAGGCCCGTTACCACCATAGGCGTTGCCGGCGGTCTCGCTGCGCTCGCCGTCATCGCTTCCGCCGGGCCCGGCAGGGCAGAAGTGCCGGCGCCCGTGGGCCAGGGCAACACCGTGATCGAGCTGTTCACGAGCCAAGGCTGCTCGTCCTGCCCGCCGGCGGACAAGCTTCTCGCCGAGCTTGCCGGGAAGCCGGGCGTCGTCGGGCTGTCCTACTCGGTCGACTATTGGAACTATCTCGGCTGGCACGACACGCTGTCGAGCGCCGCCAACAGCGACCGCCAGCGCGACTATGCGCGGGCGCGCGGCGACGGCAGGGTCTACACCCCGCAAATCGTGGTCAACGGCTTGCTCCACGTCAATGGCGGCGACGAGAAGGCGGTCGGCCAGGCCATCGAAGCTGCCTCGGTCAGGCTGGAAAATGTGAAGGTGCCGGTGAGCATGCGCGCCGACGGCGCCTCGCTGGTGATCGAAGTCGGCGCCGCGCCGGAGAAATCCTACACGCGCGCGGCGACGGTCTGGCTTGCCATCGCCAAGGAAGAGGAGATGGTCTCGATCACGCGCGGGGAAAATCGTGGGCGGAATTTGACCTACCACCATCCGGTGCGCGAGCTCTCGCCGGTGGGCATGTGGAACGGCGAGGCGATGAGCATCAGGCTTCCGCTCAAGGACCTCAAGACCATGGGCGGCGATTGCCTGGTCGCGCTCGTGCAGGTCGAGAACTCGGGGCCGATTCTCGGTGCCGCCGAGTTCGAGGTCGCCGCGAAAGGCAGCTGATCGCCGGCGAAGACCCCGAGCTTCCAAGCGTGCTTCCACCAAAACAAAACGGGCCGGCGAACCGACCCGTTTGATCGTACTTGAAATGAAGTGGCCCGGTCCTAGAGAAGACCCCGGGGGGGCTGGGGGGCTGAGATTCCGAAGCCTCTCCGTTGGACCGGGCCGAGAGGCAACGATGCTAACTATACGGGTCTTTGGGGCGTGGCATAGACCGAACTTGGGCGGAACTGTGATTTATGTTTCGTTCTATTACACCTTGTGTAATCGGCGGCACCGGCTTGAATTTCGCTAACGCTGCGGTCATCATGAAGCTTCCGTTACAGGAGGCGCGATTTGAGCGAAACGGAACCCATAGTCTTGCCGCTGGTCCCCAGGGCCGGCGGCGACTCGAATTTCTCCGAGGGGGGTGCTCGGCGCGGCGGCATCGCGTTTGACCGCCGGGAACTCACCCAGATCCTCAATGTGTACGGACGCAAGGTGGCGAGTGGCGAGTGGCGCGACTACGCCATCGACACGATGAAAGAGAAGGCCGTGTTCTCGGTCTTCCGGCGCGCGTCGGAATTTCCGCTCTACCGTATCGAGAAGGCGCCGAGGCTCGCGCGGCGGCAAGGCGCCTATAGCGTGATCGCGGCGACCGGGATGATCCTGAAGCGCGGGCACGATCTCGCGCGGGTGCTGCGCGCCCTCGACAAGGGCCTGTGTGTCGTCGAGGCTTAATACCGCTCTCTCGGACTCCACGCCTTGGTGCTCACAAACTATTGGCAGCGCCGAGCGGCGACTTTGACTTCGATCAACGCTGGCAATGCATTGCGCGGCGGCGGCGGGGGAAGGCGACAATTGGAACAGGCAGAGGGACACGCCGCCGTCATAGAATGGCGGCCCCGACCTTAGCGTTTGGCACAACGTTCGGTCAGGGCCGCCCGCGCTTCCCCAGGGCCCCTGATGCAGAGGATAAGCGCCCTCGTCGAAGTCACTTTGAGACAGATCAAGCCGAGCCGCGCGGTTGTGCCTAATCCACAGCTTGCGAGGGAACCAACCGTATCGGTCAGGCGCTTAAGCCGACAAAGGGGCACCGCCGAGGAAGGAGAATCGAGAAATGGCCCAACGTTCTAACCCTCCACACCACCGCCGTGCACTGATCGTCGACGATGAGTTCTGGATCGCTATGGGCCTAGAAGCGGAGATGCACACGCTGGGCTTCGACATTTGCGATCTAGCGGCAGATGGGCAACAAGCCTTCTTGCGTGCGATGGAAGATCAGCCCGATGTCGTGCTCATGGATGTCAATCTCGAAGGAGGCCGCGAAGGGATCGAGGCAGGTCGGTGGCTTCGACAGGTATGCGACGTGCCCATAATCTTCATCACCGGATACACCGACCGCGACACCGTCGAGCGCAT
>Ga0081455_10009275_pt1 | contig 10134 bp, 10 predicted proteins | sample TabmetS3T2R1_FD_70207 | JGI IMG/M metagenome (GOLD analysis project Ga0081455, IMG submission 70207) | Tabebuia heterophylla rhizosphere microbial communities from the University of Puerto Rico - S3T2R1 | ecosystem: Host-associated > Plants > Roots > Rhizosphere ... | reverse complement strand
TTGTCACCTCGTGGATGGTGCCCAAGTACGACGCCGGCAACCCGGCGGCGCTCCGCCGCCTGGTGGCGTCGGGCACCGAGCTGCGGCCATTCCCGCGCGCGGTGCTCGAGCCGTGCTTCGCCGAGGCCTACAAGTACTATGACGAACTGGCGGCCAAGGATCCGAAGTTCAAGAAGATCTACGACAACTTGAAGGCTTTCCGCGCCGACCAGAACCTGTGGTTCCGCGTCGCCGAGAACACCTTCGACAACTTCAACTTCTCGATGTCGGCGCAGGGGCGCTAAGCCCGCGGCGTCTACGCGAAAACGAAAAGCCCCGCCGGCAACGGCGGGGCTTTTTGCTGGGCTACCTCCGACCCTGCAATGTCACTTCTTGGTCTCAGCCTCGCGACGCCGGTCGGGGTACGGTTGGCACGGTTGACGGGAGGGGATTCCCGATGAACGACTACAGCAAAGAGCCTGACGTCGCGTCGCTGGTGGCTTTCATAACGTTTGTCGGCCTGTGGGGCTTCTTGTCCTGCGCGGTCGTCTTGCAGTTGGCGGCGCTTGGCTAGGGCGACAGCACGCTCGGCAGGAAGAAGAAGGTCAGGCCGAGCACGAGGTAGACCGCGAGCAGCTGGGCGCCCTTCAGCCAGTCCGAGCGGCCGGTCGAGGCGACCTGGGCGGTGATCAGCACGGCCAGCAGCACCGTCAGCACCAGCCCGCGTGGAAAGGCGAGGTCCATCGGCGTCGGGCCGATGACGTAGCTGGCCAGCACCAGCACCGGCGCCACGAACAGCGCCACCTGGACGCTCGAGCCGATGGCGATCGACAGCGACAGGTCCATGCGGTTCTTCAAGGCCACGGTGATCGCGGTGGCATGCTCGGCGGCGTTACCGAGGATGGCGACGACGAAGATGCCGACGAAGGCGCCGCTCAGCCCCAGCGACTCCGCGGCCGGCCGGATCGAGCCCACCAGGATCTCGCTCATCCAGGCGATGAACACGGTGGCCCCGGCCAGGATCCCCATCGCCCGGCCGGTCGACCAGGTTTCGCCGTGCTCTTCTGCCTCGCCCTCGGCATGGGAGCCTTTGAACAGCGAGGCATGGGTGATGAGGCTGTAGACGAGGTAGAGCCCGTACACGCCCAGCAGGATGACAGCGATCGAGACGCTGAGCCGGCCGAGACCGACCTGCGCCTGGTTGCCGAGCGCGCCCTGATAGGCGGCCGGCACGATCAGGGCGATGGCGGCAAGCGTCAGCATGGTGGCCTGCGCCCTGGCACCCTCGGCGTTGAAATGCTGCTCGCTATGGCGCAGCCCGCCGGCCAGCATCGCCGCGCCGAGCACCAGCAGCACGTTGCCGACGATCGAACCGATGATCGAGGCCTCGACCACGTCGTAGAGCCCGGCGCGTAGTGAGACGAGGGCGATGATGAGCTCGGCGGCGTTGCCGAAGGTGGCATTGAGCAGGCCGCCGGCGCCTTCGCCGACACGGGTGGCGAGATGCTCGGTGGAGTGACCCATCCAGGCGGCAAGCGGCAGGATCGCCAGCCCGGCGGCGATGAAGATCCACAGATGGGCGTGCGGCGCGAAGTGCTCCAGCGCGACCGCCACCGGAATGAAGACCAGCAACCAGTTCATTCTCGCCTCGCTGTCGGTTCTTCGCCGTCGGACCATGCGACGCCGGACTGCTTCACGTACTCCTCGACCGCCGAGCCCACGGTGGCGAAGAACCGTGCCTCGCCGAAGCGCTCGAACAGCTCGAAGCGCCGGAGCTTGTCCTTCACCGGATCCTTCAATTCGGCGAAGCACAGCTCGATGCCCGCACGCTTCAGCGTGTCGTCCAGCTGGGCCACGGCGTCGGCCGAGGTGACGTCGACGCTGGTCACCGGCTCGGCGGCGACGACCAGCCGGCGCACCGGCGTGGGCGAGTTCGCCACCGCCTCGAGCACGCTTTCCTGGAAGAACTCGGCATTGGCGAAGAACAGCGGCGCATCCCAACGGAACAGGACAAGCCCGGGGACGAGGCGGGCCTCGGGATAGCGGGTGATGTCATGGTATCCGCGAACCCCGTCGACGCGTCCCAGCACGGCGGAATGCGGCCGCCAGCCGTCCCACAGGAATTCTATGACGGCGAGCACGATGGCGAGACCGATGCCGGGGATGGCGCCCAGCACCGCCACGCCGACGAAGCAGACGATGGAAAGCCAGAACTCCCAGCGCTGGATGCGCCAGATCCGGCGCAGGTCGGCAACCTCGATCAGCCCGATGGCGGCGGCGATGACCACGGCGGCCAAGGCGGTGGAGGGCAGGTACTTCAGCAGCTCCGGCGCCAAGGTCAGCAGCAGGGCGACGGCCACCGCGCCGACCACGCCGGTGAGCTGGGTTTTGGCGCCGGCCGCCTCGGCGACGGGCGTGCGCGAGCTGCTGCTGCTGATGGGAAAACCCTGGAACAGGCCGGCGGCCAGGTTGGCGACGCCCAGCCCGACCATTTCCTGGTTGGGGTTCACCGGGTGGCCGGTGCGCACGCTGTAGGTCCGCGACAGCACGCTGGTGTCGGCGAACGCCACCAGCGCCACCGCACAGCCGCCCACCACGACCGTCGCGATATCGGCGGCGTTGATCCAGGGGATGCTGAAACTCGGCAATCCCTGGGGCAGGGGGCCGAGCACGGCCACGCCGGCCTTGGTCGAGAGGTCGAGCGCGCCGACGGCCACGGTGGCGGCGATCACCGCGATCAGCACGCTTGGGATGCGCCTACCACTGAAAAGAGGGCCGCTGAGGAGAAGGATGACGACCAAGGTTGCCGCGCCGACGGCAAACGTCGTCAGGTTGGTCTTGCCTGATCCCACCGCCTCGCCGATCGCCCACAGGCTGCGCAGGGGACCGTCGGCGTCGATCGAGAAGCCCAGCAGCTTCGGGACCTGGCTGATGATCACGGTGATCGCGATGCCGTTCATGTAGCCGTAGCGGATCGGCTTGCTGAGCAGCTCGGTGATGAAGCCGAGCCTGGCCACGCCGGCCAGGATGCAGACTACGCCCGAGACGATGGCCATGGCGCTGGCGAGCGCCACGGCGCGCATCGGGTCGCCGCCCGACAGCGCCAGCACGACGGCCAGGATCAGCGGCGCCAGCGACGAGTCAGGGCCGAGCACGAGAATGCGGCTCGGCCCAAAGAGGGCGTACGCGATGAGCGGAACCACCGTGGCGTACAGCCCATAGATGCCGGGCACGCCCGAGGCGACGGCATAGGCCACGCCAACCGGCACCAGCATGGTGGTGAGCACGATGCCGGCCACGATGTCGTGCTGCAGCCAGTTTGCCTGGTAGTGGCGCAACACGGCGAGGCCAGGCAGCCAGCGCATCCAGCCGCCGGCATCCGGATCCGAGTGCGGGCGCAACGAGACGCCGGGATTGCTCATTCCGCTTCCCCGCCCGGTTCGATGTCGGCCGGAACTATAGCCGGTGCGGGCAGGGCCGGCTAACCGCGGCCCCGGCTACTTGAAGACCGGTGGTGCGGCGTCGTCGGAGGGTGGGGCCTGGATCTCGATCTTGATCTTGGTCGGATCGACGGTCGAGGGCGCGTCGAGGAAGTAGGTCACCGACTGCGGCCAGAAGATCACGATCACCGTCATGATGAGCTGCAGGATTACCCACGGGATCGAGCCCCAGTAGATGTCTGTGCTCTTGACTTCCTTGGGCGCGACGCTGCGCAGGTAGAAGAGGGCAAAGCCGAACGGCGGGTGCATGAACGAGGTCTGGACGTTGACGCAGATCATCACGCCGAACCAGATCAGCGCGGCGTCGTGGCCGACCACCGGCTCAAGGATCTTCTGCGCCACCGGCGCCAGCATCGGGATGATGATGAAGGCGATCTCGAAAAAGTCGAGGAAGAAGGCGAGGAAGAACACGAACAGATTCACCACCACCAGGAAGCCCCACACGCCGCCCGGCAGGTTGGACATCAGGTGCTCGACCCACTTGTTGCCGTCGACGCCCTGGAAGGTGATCGAGAAGCAGGTCGCGCCGACCAGGATGAAGGCCACCATGGCGGTGATGCGCATGGTCGCCTGGAAGGCCTGCACGATCAGGTCGCGCAACTCCTTCACTTCCCAGGCCCGCCAGCACAGCCAGATGATGGCGGCGAACATGACGGTGAAGGCCGCCTTGAAGGCGGGCGACTTGAAGGCCCAGATGCCGATGATCGAGCCGATGATGGCGGCGGCGCAACCGCCGTAGAAGGCGATCTTGTCGAAGCGGGTGAGCGGAGCGTTGCGCACCACGGAGAGCACGATGGCGCCGATCGTGCCCATGGCACCGGCCTCAGTCGGAGTGGCGAGGCCCATCATGATGGTGCCGAGCACCAGGAAGATCAGCACGGCAGCCGGGACGATGCCCCAGATGCACTTGATCAGCAGCGCCTTGCCGAACAGCGTGCGCGGCACCGGCGGCAAGGCATCGGGCTTCACCAGGGTGAGATAGAAGGTGTAGGCGGCGAACAGGGCGATCTGCAGCAGCGAGGGGCCCCAGGCGCCGAGATACATGTCGCCGACCGAGCGGCCGAGCTGGTCGGCCAGCACGACCAGCACCAGCGACGGCGGCACCAGCTGGGTGATGGTGCCCGACGCCGCCAAGACGCCGGTAGCGTAGCGCATGTCGTACTTGTAGCGCATCATCACCGGCATGGTGATCAGCGCCATGGCGATGACCTGCGCCGCCACCGTGCCGGTGATGGCGCCCAGGATGAAGCCGACAATGATGGTCGAGTAGCCGAGCCCGCCCTTGATCGGGCCGAACAGCTGGCCCATCGATTCCAGCATGTCCTCAGCCAGCCCGCATTTCTCCAGGATGGCGCCCATGAAGGTGAAGAACGGGATGGCGAGCAAGAGCTCGTTGGAGAGGATCGAGCCAAACACGCGGCCGGGGATGGCCTGCATGAAGGGCATGGTGAAGTAGCCCATCTCGATCGACAGGAAGCCGAAGAAGAAGCCGACGGCGGCGAGCGAGAAGGAGACCGGGTAGCCGATGATCATGAAGACCACCAGGCCGGTGAACATGAGTGGCGGCATCCACTCGAGAGGGATGATCATTGCGTCGGCCTCTCGTAGTGGGCCTCGAGGCTCTCGACCGGCACGCCGTTGAGGAAGGCCACGCGCTTGATCAGCTCGCTCAGGCCCTGCAGGGCGACCAGCAGGAAGCCGACCGGCAGCACCAGCTTGATCGGCCAGCGCAACAGCCCGCCGGCGTTCGAGGAATGCTCGTCGACCAGGTAGGACTGCATGAAGAACGGCCAGCTCAGCCAGGCCAGGATGATGCAGGTCGGCAGCAGGAAGATCAGGGTACCGAGGATGTCGACCCAAAGCTGCCCGCGCCGGCTCAGCGTCATGTAGAAAAGGTCGACCCGCACATGCTCATTGCGCTTCAGCGTATACGACGCCCCGAACATCACGATCACGGCGAACATATACCACTGCACCTCGAGCCAGGCGTTGGAGCTCTGGTCGTAGGCGTAGCGCACCATGGCATTGCCGCCGCTGATGATGCAGCTCCACAGCACCAGCCAGTTGCAGATCACACCGATCTTCTCGTTGGCCCAGTCGACGACGGCGCTGAACTTCAGCAGTGCCTGCATTCCCCTCCCCGCGTGCGAGTTGTTTGTTGTTGGCGGGCCCCTCTCGCCAGGGGCATGCCCTCATAACGCGCCGGCCATGGACGCGCTAGGGGGGAAAATGCCTACAGCGTAGGCAGTTCCGTCCAGCCGTCGGGGCCGAAGAATTCGAGCGGCCGGAAGGCGCGCTTGTAGGCCATCTTGCTCGAATCGGCGATCCAGTAGCCGAGATAGACGTAGGGCAAACCGCGACGCGCTGCCGCGTCGACCAGCCACAGGATCATGTAGGTGCCGAGCCCGCGCCGCGGGTCCTGCGGATCGAAGTAGCTGTATACCGCCGAGACGCCGCTCGACAGCCAGTCGACCAGGCAGGCGCCGACCAGCCGGCCCTCGGCCGAATCGTCGCGGAACTCCACGATCGCCGTCTCGACCGGGCTCTCCTCGACCATGGCGCGGTAGTCGTCGAAATCCATGTCGGCCATGTCGCCGTCATGGTGGCGCGCCATCACGTAGCGTGAGAACAGGGAGTACTGCTCGCCGGTCGCCAGCGGCTGAGTCTCGACGGCATGGACGTGCTCGTTGCGCCGATTGATGCGGCGTTGCACGCGGTTGTGCTCGAAGTCGCGCACCCGGATGCGCACCGGCACGCAGGCCCGGCAACCATCGCACAAGGGCTTGTAGACGAAATGGTGCGAGCGGCGGAAGCCCGCGTCGGTCAGTGTGTCGTGCTGGGAGATCGCGTCGGGGCCGCTCAGCTCGGTGACGAGCTTGGTCTCCAGTCGGTGCGGCAGATAGGGGCACCGCATCGCCGGCGTGGTGCGGAAAAAGCGCAGGGTCTGGAGGTTCTGGCGGATGAACATGATAGCGGCCCAAGTTTAGCGCAGGGCTGGGCGAAGAAAAGCGCCGCCTGACGCGGCTGATTGCCGTATCGCGTGGGGAGTCAAGACCTTTGTCGGTTGCGGGCCAGACGGCGGAACGGCAGGAGAGCCAGCCGCACCAGCTTGGGCAGCAGCCAGATCAACAGGACGACGAAGGCCGCCAGCAAGCACAGGAAAGTGATCGGGTGGGCGATCGCCAGCGCCAAGCCGCCGACCACCACACCGTCGACGGCGAACGAGGCGAGGATGTTGCTGAAGGGTTCCGGCGAGGTGTTGATCAGCGCTCGCGAGCCGGTCTTGGCGACATGACTGCCGGCGGCGAGGGTGCCGCCCAGCAGGGCGGCAATGATGCCGACCTCGGGCCCGAGCTGGTCGGTCGCGCCGTAGGCGAGCAGCGCACCGGCCGGCACCCGCACGAAGGTGTGCAAGAGGTCGTTCAGGCTGTCGATATAGGGGATCTTGTCGGCAAAGAAGTTGAGCGCGAACAGCAGTCCCGCCACGCCCATTACCCAGGGCGAGCCCAGCACCAGCAAATCGTGCGGTAGCGTGACGAAACCCAGCCGCTGCGCCGCGCCCAGCACCAGCACCGCGGCATAGGTGTTGAGCCCGCTCGCCCAGCCCGCGCCCAGCGCCACCGTCAGCGCCGCGAGTGTATCGGCGCTCATGTCAGCGCGCGCCGGGCTTTCAGCGCGGTCGCCAAGGTGCCGTCGTCCAGCCAGTCGAGCTCGCCGCCCACCGGCACGCCATGCGCCAGCCGGGTCAGCGGCACGTTGGTGTCGGCCAGGCGCTCGGCGAGATAGTGCGCCGTGGTCTGGCCGTCGACCGTGGCGTTGGTGGCGACGATCACCTCGCGCACCTGGCCCGTCTTCACGCGCGCGATCAGGCTTGCGATGTTGAGCTCGTCCGGGCCGATGCCGTCCAGCGCCGACAGCGTGCCACCCAGCACGTGATAGCGGCCGGCGAAGATCTTGCCGCGCTCCATCGCCCACAGATCGCCGACATCCTCGACGACGCAGATCAGGCCGCTATCGCGCGTCGGGTCGGCGCAGATCGAGCAGGGATCGACCGTGTCGAGGTTGCCGCAGCTCGAGCATGGCTTGATCGCCCCCGCCGCCTCGGCCAGTGCCGTGCTCAAGGGCTGCATCAGGGTCTCGCGCTTCTTCAACAAATGCAGCGCCACCCGTCGCGCCGAGCGCGGTCCCAGCCCGGGCAGGCGTCCGAGCAACTGGATCAGCCGCTCGATCTCGGCTCCGTTCATCGGTCTAGAGCTTGAAGCCCGGCGGCAGCGGCAGGCCGCCGGTCAGCGAGCGCATGCGCTCCTGCACCAGCCCCTCGACGCGGCTGCGCGCGTCGTTGGCGGCGGCGACGATCAGGTCCTCGACCACGCCCTTGTCGTCGGGCTTGAACAGCGAGGCGTCGATCTCGACCCGGCGCGTCTCGTTCTTGCCGTTGACCGTGACCTTGACCAGGCCGGCGCCCGAGCTGCCGACGATCTCCAGGCGCTCGAGCTCGGCCTGCAGCTCCTGCACCTTCTGCTGCATGGCCTGGGCCTGCTGCATCAGGCCGCCGAGATCCTTGAGCTTGTCGAACATCAGAACTCCGATTCCGGGATGTCGTCGTCGGCGGGATATTCCTCGGCCGGCGGCGGCTCGTCGGCCGGCAGGCCGCCCAGCCCCGCGACCAGCGACGTCTCCTCGCCCTTGCGCCGCACCGTCTCGAGCTTGGCGCCGGGGAAGGTCTTCAGGATGGCCTGCACCACCGGATTGCTCTCGGCCGCGGCGCGCAGCGAATCGGCGTTGGCCGCCTTCTGGGCGACGAGCGTCGGCTTGCCGTCGGCGCGCGACACCGTGGCGATCCAGCGCCGCCCGGTCCAGCGGCCCAGCAGGTCGGCCAGGCGCGGTGCGAGGTCGGCCGGCGCCTGCGGCTCGGGGCGGAACTCGATCAGCCCGGGCTCGCAGCGCACTTCGTGCACATGGTGCATCAGATGGTGAACCAACCTCGCCTCGCGCTTGGTCTCGAATAACGCCACGACGTCGGTAAAGCTGCGCGGATTGGGTGGTGCGGCGGGTTGGGCAGCGATGGCGGTGACCGGCTGGGTGGCGAGCGCGGTGGCGCCGCCGCCGCGCGGTGCCGCGGGAGCCGGTGCCGGCGCGTTGCTGACGGCGGCGGCGCCGGACCCGTTCTGCAGGGCCTTTAGCGCGTCGGAAGGCGAGGGCAGATCGGCAGCGTAGCACAGGCGGATCAGCGCCATCTCAGCGGCGCGGACCGGCGAGGGCGCGGCGAGCGTCTCCTGCAGGCCTTTCATCAAGAGCGTCCAGGCGCGGGTGAGCGACGCCATGGTGAGCTTCTGCGCCAGCGCCAGCCCTTGCGTGCGCTCGCTGTCGGCCGAGCTGGCGCCGGCCTCGGGCGCCACCTTGAGCCGGGTCACCCAGTGGGTGAGCTCGAGCAGGTCCTGCAGGATCACCACCGGGTCGGCGCCGGCATCGTGCATCTCGCCCAGCGCCGCGACCACGGCCTTGGCGTCGCCGCGCAACGTCTTCTCGAATAGGTCGAGCACCTTGCTGCGGTCGGCCAGTCCCAGCATGTCGCGCACTTGCGCGGCATCGACCACGCCGCCGCCATGGGCGATCGCCTGATCGAGCATCGAGAGCCCGTCGCGCACCGAACCGTCGGCGGCGCGGGCGATCAAGGCCAGGGCCTCGGGCGAGATCTCGACCTTCTCCAGGCCGGCGATCTTGCCGAACCACTCGGTCAGCGCCTCCATCGGCACGCGCTTGAGGTCGAAGCGCTGGCAGCGGCTCAGCACCGTCACCGGCACCTTGCGGATCTCGGTGGTGGCGAACAGGAACTTCACATGCGGCGGCGGCTCTTCCAGCGTCTTGAGGAGGGCGTTGAACGCCTTCTCCGACAGCATGTGGACTTCGTCGATGATGTAGATCTTGTAGCGGCCGACCGGCTTGTACCGCACGCCTTCGATCAACTCGCGCACGTCGTCGATGCCGGTGCGGGAGGCGGCGTCCATCTCGATGACGTCGACACTGCGATCCTCGGTGATCGATACGCAGCTGTCGCAGACGCCGCAGGGATCGACCGTCGGCCCGCCCTTGCCGTCCTTGCCGATGCAGTTCAGCGCCCGGGCGATGATGCGGGCGGTCGTGGTCTTGCCGACGCCGCGCACGCCGGTGAGCATGAAGGCATGGGCGATGCGGCCCGTGGCGATGGCGTTGCGCAGGGTGCGCACCATCGCCTCCTGGCCGACCAGGGTGGTGAAATCGACAGGACGGTATTTGCGGGCGAGGACCCGATAGGGAAGCTGTTCCTTGGCTTCCGGCATGGCGAGCGTCCTACCCGAAGGCGCCGTGGCCCCATGAGGCCCGGCGGTCGTCGCGCCCGGCCGCCTGCGCCGGGCGGCGGCGCGCGCCAGGCGACAGGTGAGAGACCGGCATGACCCGAAGCGAATTCGTTACGGCTGCTTCCTTCCGGATCTGACCGGGTTGGCGACTGCTCCGCCCACACCGGCCCCTCGAGGCGGTTATATCAGGAGTCTGGCCGTTCTGTGCAAGAGGCGGTGGTGGACCGTTTCGAGGCTACGCCAATGTCTTGATTCCCCGACTGAATCTTGCCGGACGACTGAGCCCCAGATGATCGCGCAGGGTCGCTCCAGTATAG
>Ga0081455_10009274_pt1 | contig 10134 bp, 8 predicted proteins | sample TabmetS3T2R1_FD_70207 | JGI IMG/M metagenome (GOLD analysis project Ga0081455, IMG submission 70207) | Tabebuia heterophylla rhizosphere microbial communities from the University of Puerto Rico - S3T2R1 | ecosystem: Host-associated > Plants > Roots > Rhizosphere ... | reverse complement strand
GACGTGACCACCCATGAGATCGTTCATCGCCGGGGCAACACCGCGATATGGAACATGGGTGATGTTCAGTTTCAGGTTCGACAGCAGCAGAACGCAGGCATAATGCGAAATCGATCCGACGCCGGCGCTGCCATAGGTGAGTTTCTCGCGGTTGGCGCGGGCATAGGCGACGAAGTCGTGTAGATTGGACGCCGGCAAATCCAACTTCGCGACAAGAAGCGTGGAGGCCATCCCGGCGAGGCCCACAGGCTCGAAGTCGGCGACGGGGTCATAAGGCAGGCGCTTGAAGAGCGCGACGTTCGCGACATGTGTGCCGATGGTGCCGAAGCCGAGCGAGTATCCATCCGCCGGTGCCTTTAGCAGCTTGGTCAGGCCGATGGTGCCGCTGGCGCCGCCGATATTTTCCACGACGATGGATTGCTTCAAGTAGGCAGCCATGGCCTGAGCCACGGCCCTACCAAGCGCATCGCTCGGGCCACCGGCGGGAAACGGAACGATCAGCGTCAATTGCTTCTCGGGAAACCCCTGAGCCGCTGCCGCAGAGATGTTCAGTGCGACCGCGAGCAAGATCGCCAACGTGCGAGATATCATGAAAAGCCCTCCAGCCACGGAATGAGGTCATCGAGGTTCGCAGACTCTCTCTCGGCTACCGGTGCGCCATCGGGACGCGCCAAGCCCACGCGATTGTGCCAGTAGGTGCGCAGTCCGACGGCTGAGGTGCCGATGAGGTCGTAGCCGGAGCCTGCGACAAACGCTGCTTCGGCGGCCGACACGCCCAGCCTGTCCAGGGCCAGACGATAGGGGCGGGCGTCGGGCTTATAGAAGCCGGCCTCCTCCGCGGTGATCACGACATCCCATTGCGTGCGAAGGCGGGCGGCGGCGATTCGTCCAAGGCGTGTCGAGCAATTGGTGACGACTGCCAGGCGCGTTCGTCCGGCCAACCGGTCGAGCGCAGCCTGCGCGCCGCTCCAGACCGGGAGAGACCGCCAGTTTGTTTCGAGAGCATCTGCCGCCGACGGAGCGAGACCGGTCGTGCGCGCAGCCTGGCGAACCAGATCCTCATACGGGACATAACTCCCGCAACCGTATGTCAGGCGGAGATACTCGGCCCTCCAGGTTCGGCCCGATGCCTCGGATCCGGCGGAAGCATTCCAGACGCTCCAGGAATCGAGGAGCGCGGTGAGAAGATCGAAAAGAACGGCGCGTGGCATGGTCATGTCAAACCTCTATCATCCCAATGATCAGTTGTGTTTAAGTAGGACTATCTCTTCCCTTCAGGAAAATTGAATGATCGCGCTCGAGGATTTGCGGTTTGTGGTGGCCCTGAGCCGAACCGGCTCGCTAAGCGCGGCGGCGAGAACGCTCGATGTCACGCCGCCGGCACTTTCCATGCGATTGAAGAAGCTGGAGGGCGTTCTCGGGGTCAACCTTGTCATTCGCAACTCCCGTGGGCTGCGCTTCACGCCGGAAGGCGAACAACTTGTCCTTGAAGCCCAGTCGCTGTTGGCGCGTGTCGATGGATTGGCGGACAGTCTCAGCGGCGGCGTATTTGCAGGCCCCCTGCGGGTTGTCGCGCCGTTTGGCTTCGGCAGAATCCATGTCGCGCCCGTCATGGCGGCATTCATTCGCGACCACCCGCAGGTGCGTGCGACGTTGCATCTTTCCGAGGCGCCATGGAACAGCAATGTCGAGGCTGATGTCGTCATCCATATTGGAACGGTCCGGGATTCCTCGTGGGTTGCCCATCTTCTTGCCCGCAACGCACGCTGGGTTTGCGCCAGTCCAGGCTATCTTCGACGACACGGAACGCCGTCACACCCGCGAGAGCTGGCGCAGCATGCCTGTCTTTCGGTTCGCGAAAACGAAGAGGACGTGACGCTGTGGCGCTACAAAACCAGTCACACGTCGTCCCGGCGATCAGAAGCGCTTCGAATAAGTCCGGCACTCACGAGCAACAATGGCGAGGTAGTTCGCGAGTGGGCCGTCGCGGGATTGGGCATCGCGCTCAGGTCCGAATGGGACGTGGCCCCCTCCGTCAAACGCGGCGAACTGCGTCGGCTGTTTGTTGAATATGAGTTCGAAGGGGCCGACATTCTGGCTTTGGTGCCAACGCGTCGTGGGGTCTCAGCTCGTGTTTCGCATTTTGTAGAAAGCCTGAAGACCCGCTTTCAACCGAAGCCGCCCTGGCGAAGTATTTGACAGATGATCGCAATGGTCCTGCGTGAATAATCAAAGCTCTCCAAGCCGCTGAACCTGACCCCGGTCAAGCGCGGCTGAGCCATCCTCATACGTAACGTCACAGCGCCATGCCGGGACACGCCGGGCGTGGCGCTGATCGTTTGCGGCGGCCGACAACAAGCGGCCATGTTCATCTCGCATTCAGCCTCGCCGCGCTGAAATCGCGCTCTCGCCGCCTGCCTTCTCCCGCCCACGGAAATGTCCCGATGCCGCGCCATCTTTCCTTCGCGCTTGTGCTGCTGGCCGGCAGCACGATGATCGGCGCGACGGACGCTTTCGCGGCGGCTTCCGAGCCGATGCAGCTGGCGCAGGCGCAGAACGATCCTTCGCCGTCCGCCACGCCGGCAACACCGGCGCCCGATACGTCGGCGCCCGCCGCCGATGCGCAGGCGCCAGAGGAGCCGATCGGCAACGTCGCCACCGTGACTGGCAGCGCCAGCGTGATCCGCAACGACACCACCACGCCGCTCAAGGTCAAGGACGACATCTACCTCAACGATATCGTGCAGACCGGCGCCAATGCGGCGCTCGGCATCACCTTCATCGACAACACCACCTTCAATCTCAGGGCCAATACCAAGATCACCATCGACAATTACGTCTATGAGGACGGCGGCAAGAGCAACGCCGCGATCTTCGACGTCGCCAAGGGCACCGCGGCCTTCGTCGCCGCGTCGGTCGCCAAGACCGGCGACATGAAGATCACGACACCGACGGCAACGCTCGGCATTCGCGGCACCACCGGCCTCGTCGAAGTGCCGGAAGGGGCCGCTGCCAACAATCCGAACAATGTCGCGGTCAAGCTTTATCCCGACGCCGACGGGCGGGTCGGTCGGATCGAGGTCAACGACCGCGCCGGCGCGCGGCTCGGCTTTCTGACGCAGGGCGCCAGCGGCTTCACCATCCGCCCCGGCGCCGGCGGTGCGCGCTTTGCCGCGGTGCCGCTGGTGATTCCGCAAGCGGCTGTCCTGCGCGACCAGGGCTTTGTGCGACAGCTTCACTCGACGCAGAATCTCGGCCGGCAGGTCGTGTTCCAGCAGCGCGAATTCCGACGTGCCAATCCCGGCTTCCTCAATCCGAACCGCCCGATCCGGCAGCTTCAGCCCGGTCAGCAGCGGCCGAATGGTATGCCCGGACAGCCCGGACAGCAGCAGCCCGGCCAGTTGAACCGCCCCGGACAACAACCCGGTCAGCCGCGGCAGAACGGCTTGCCCGGTCAACCCGGTCAGCCGCCACTGCCGGCCGTGCCGAATCGCCAGGGGCAGAACCCAACGCAGAACCCGGGGCAGAACCAGGGACAGCAGCCGCCTGGCCAGCTCAATCGTCCCGGACAGCCGCAAGCGCCCGGCCAATTGAACCGGCCCGGTCAGCAGCAACAGCAAGGCGTGCCGAACCGTCAGGGACAGCAGCAACCGCCTTCGCCGACACGGCCCGGCCTGCCGCCGCGCGCAGGCCAGCAACAGCCGGCTTCGCCCAATCAACCCGGCGCGCCACCGCGCGTCGGACAACCGGCATCGCCCGGCGCACCGCCGGCTGGCCTGCCGCCGCGTGCCGGCCAGCCGCAACAGCCCTATGCGCCGACGCAACCCGGCGGCTCGCCGCAGGGACGGCCGCTGCCGAACCGGTTCAGCGCTCCCGGACTGCAGCGTCCGCCCGGTGTTCAAGGCGCGCCCGCCCTGCAGCGGCCGGGATTGCCTGCGGCACCGCGACGCGCTGCGCCCGCGCCGCAACGCGGCAAGCCGCCGCCGAAGGAGCTGCGCTAGCGGAAGGATTGCGTCAGGCCGCGCGCCGCAGCCAGTCCCGCACGCGCTGAAGCAGGTTTCTGCGCGGCGGCTCTCGCGTCCGCATCCCGGCCGCATCGACGGCCACCGGCTCTATGTCAGGCGCAAATGACGGCGTGACGGTCGGCTGCGCTTCATCAACGGGTGCACCGGTGGTCGTATCGCTCACCGCCGTCACGTCGTCATGCTCAGCAGCCTGCGGCGAGGGTTGCTCAGGCGGCGGCAAGGCAGGCGTCGGAGCGACCGCAGGAGGTGCCGTCTCGCCGGTCCGCCTCGTCCGGCGCTTGTCCGGCACCAGCTGCTTGGCCCGCGCTTTGCGGGCATGCGCGGCCGCGGCCAGCGCAATCGGGCCGACATTTTCCAGAAAGGCGCGCTCGTAACCGCGGGAGAGCCGGTCGACGGCGTCGGCAAGCGGCAGCCAATCCACTGCCTTCACGTCACGCATCAGTTCGTAAGCCGGCGCGTCGTCCGCCTGCATGCGCCAGTAGTGCACGACCTTGGAGCCGCCGCGGGATTCATAGACCAGCGTTCCCAGAAACTCATGCACGGAAACATCGTGGCCGGTTTCTTCCATCACTTCGCGTTCGGCGGCGGCGCGCGGCGTCTCGCCGTCGTCGAGCTTGCCTTTGGGCAGGACCCATTCATTGCGCTTGCGCAGGCGCACCACCGCGACCAGCGGCGTCCTTGCCTGCCGCAACACAATGCCTCCCGCCGCCAGCACCGGCGTCCGCGCCATCTCTCGCTTCCCGCGTTTTCGTCACTGCGAATCCAGTGCGAACGCGAGCATATAGAGGCAAAGGCCGGGAGAATCGAGACTAAACCTGCGGTTTGCGCAACAGCGGCTCGCCGGCACGGATGCGCGCTCCCTCCGCGACACCGTCGGCGAATTCGAAACTCTCCGGCGCCAGCACGATGATGGTCGAGCCGTGCTCGAACCAGCCGAGTTCGTCGCCTTTCTTGACCCGCGCAAGGCAGGTGAAGTCCACCGGTCCCCTGCTCTGCGCGTTGAGCGTGACGTCGAGGAAATGCAGGCGGATGCTGGCGACAAGAATGGCGGCGACCGGCACCAGCGTCAGCGCCTCGCCGGTCGAAAGCCGCGTGCGCAGCACCGCGCGCTCGTTCTTGCAGAACAGGCGCTCCACGCGCTTCAGCGCAATCGGATTGACGTTCCAGACATCGCCATGGATGAACGTCACCCTCTTGATCGTGGCGTCATAGGGCGCGTGGAAGCGATGATACATGCTCGACGTCAGCCGCAGCGTGAGGAAGCGGCCGTTGCGGTGCTGGTCGACCAGCGCGGGATCGCCGAGCAGGTCGAGCAGCGAGTACGGCGCGCCCTTGATCTGGAACAGCTCGGTGTCGGCGATTTTTCCGTGCGCGCCGATGATGCCGTCCGAAGGACTGGCCACCACGCTCGGGTCCGGATCCACCGGCCGCAGCCCAGGACGAAGCTCGCGGGTAAAGCAATCATGCAGGCTCTTGAATTCGGTCTTCTTGGCCTCCGACAGATCGAGATCGGAAAACAGCCGCCAGCACCCGATCGAGAAATCGCGCACCAGGGGGTTCTCGATCTTGCTGAACCAGCCCATGAAGCGGGTCAGCGCCGCCCGCGGGACGCGGTTGGTCAGGAGGAAATTGAGATTCTCCTGCTGGGTGAAGCGGGCGATCAGGCCCCGGATTGTCATCAATCTGTCAGGTGGATTGGCTAGCGCTTCAGGCATGGACACATCCCTTCCGATTCTTTCCCTGTCCGCCGCTGCGGCCGTAAGCGCCGCGGCAGTATTCCCCAAATTGAAGGCGCGACTGGCGCTGTCGCGCGCCAAGCACCGTTCGCTATCAGGACATTCCAAAATGTCCAAGATGGTCGCGCGGCTGGTGCCGCATTATGAGTTCGAGATCGACGATTTCTTCGCCTCCGACGGCGCGCCCGCCGACGTCGCGATGCAGCGCCAGGACGCCTTCTTCCGGCTCGCCTGCCTCTATGAGGAGCGCTACGCCAAGGGCCGGAAGATGACGGCCGAGGCGGCCGAACACATCTCGGACCTGCAGTTCACCGAAGCCTACCGCGTGCCGTTCCAGTACAGCCGGCTGGTGCGGGAAAATCTCGGCACCGGCGCGTTCATGGAATCTTCCGCCGGCGTCACCGTCACCGATGTCGACGGCAACACCTTCTACGACCTGACCGGCTCCTACGGCGTCAACATCTTTGGCAACGACTTCTACAAGGAGTGCATCACGGAATCCGAAAAGCGCGCCCACGCGCTCGGCCCCGTGCTCGGCCCCTATCATCCCGTCATCACCGACAACGTCCGCCGTCTCTGCGAGATTTCCGGCCTCGACGAAGTCTCGTTCCACATGTCCGGCACCGAAGCCGTCATGCAGGCGGTGCGGCTGGCGCGCTACCACACCAGGCGCTCGCATCTGGTTCGTTTCGCCGGCGCCTATCACGGCTGGTGGGGCGACGTGCAGCCCGGCGTCGGCAATCCGGTATCGCCGCACGAGACCTATACGCTGGCCGAGATGTCGGAGCGGACGCTGCATGTGCTGCGCACCCGCCGCGACATCGCCTGCGTGCTGGTCAATCCGCTGCAGGCGCTGCATCCAAACGCCAATGCGCCCGGCGATTCCGCCCTGGTCGACTCCTCGCGCAAGGGCGCATTCGATCGCACGGCCTATACCGAGTGGCTGAAGAAACTCCGCGAGGTCTGCACCGAGCGCGGCATCGTCCTGATCTTCGACGAAGTCTTCGTCGGCTTCCGCCTCGCCGCCGGCGGCGCCCAGGAATATTTCGGCGTTCGCGCCGACATGGTGACCTACGGCAAGAGCCTCGCCGGCGGTCTGCCCGTCGGCGTGGTCTGCGGCCGCAAGGATCTGATGCGCCGTTTCCGCGACGATCGCCCCGCCGACGTCTGCTTCGCCCGCGGCACCTTCAATTCGCACCCTTACGTGATGACGGCGATGGACGAATTCTTGAGCCGCCTCGCCAGCCCGAACTTCAACGCCGTCTACCATGGGCTCGACGAGACCTGGAACGGCCGCGCCAAGGCGTTGAACGAGCAGCTCGCCGCAAGCAACCTGCCGGTCCGCGTCAGCAATCTCTCCTCGATCTGGACGGTGCAATACACCGAGCCGTCCCGCTACAACTGGATGCTTCAATACTATCTGCGCGCCGAGGGGCTGGCCTTGAGCTGGGTCGGAACCGGCCGGTTCATCTTCAGCCTGAACTACACCGACGCCGACTTCAACGAAGTCGCCGACCGCTTTGTCGCAGCGGCCGAGAAGATGAAGCACGATGGCTGGTGGTGGCATGATGCTGTGCTGACCAACAAAGATATCAAGCGGCGGATTTTGAAAGAGATGCTGCGAAAGCGGTTTGGCCGAGCCGGCACCTAGTCGCATATTCGCTCTATCCCCGTCATCCTCGAACCTCTCCCCGTCATTGCGAGGAGATTGCGACAAAATTGCAAAGCAATTTTGCGCTGAAGCGACGAAGCAATCCATCTACCGCCGTGCGGAGAGGTGGGTTGCTCCGCCTTCGCTCGTTGAGCTACGGCGGACAGGTCGCTGCGCTCGCAATGACGACCTCTCAACTGTTGTCTTACTATCGTTCGACTGGTGTCCAAGAACGTGGATGGCCGGGACAAGCCCGGCCATGACGCCTTTCGCTATCAAGCTCGCAACAATCACGCCGGCTTGACGTGCTTCTCGAGACCTGGATCGATCAGTTCGCCCTTCATGAGGTACAGCGGCGCCTTGTAGTACAGCTTCAGGTCGCTGAAGGGATCGGTGAGGATCTTGGTCATCCAGACGAGGCCCGTCTCGACGTCGCGGATGAAGAACAGGTGCACGGTGCGGAACAGCAAGCCGCCGATGCCGACCGCCAGCCATACCTTGGCGACCTGCCGCATGAAGTCGGCGGTGGTGGCCCAGGGTTCAACCATGCCGAACAGCGTCGGGCTGAAATACAGCACGACCGGCGACAGTGCCCAGATCGTCATCAGCACGACCTTGCGCTGCAGATTGTAGCCGACCTTGATCTCTTCCTTGTGCTCATGGGTAGCATGGTTGACGTGGTCATAGCCCTTCGGCTCGAAGAAGAAGTGACCGGCCTGCCGCGTCGTCATCGACACCAGCCAGCCGACCAGCGCCGACACCACGGGATCGAAGAACAGCATCACATAAGCGAACAGGAAGCTCAGCGCGCTGACGAAGTGCAGCGACTGGTTGATGCGGCTGTGGTGATAGTAGCGATGGTCATCCCAGCGCTGGGTCTTAAGTTCCTGCAGGAAGTTCTGGATCATTCTCTACCCCCTCATTATCTGGTGTTCGAGGTCTATCGGGATTCGATGTCCGGCATGTGACATCATGAAGTTGACATGTGACAGAGCGCAGCGACGCGATGACGCAAGGCGCGGCTCGCGCCTCAGGCCGCCGCGGCGACGTCGATTTTGCGAAAACGCACCAGGGAGAAATGCCCGAGCGGCGGAATCAGGCGGCGCTCCGCCAGTTCCATGCCGCGCGCACCGGCAAGCCACTGCGCGTAGCGCGACCAGGCGAACTCGGCGGTGCGGAAGCCGAGCGGACGAACCACCGGCTGCAGCCGCTGCTCGATGAAACGGCGCATGCCGGCATCGGCGCTCACGCGGGTCAGGATGATGAGCTCGCCGCCCGGCCGCAGCACGCGGGCGAATTCGTCGAGCGCCTTTTCCGGGTTCGGCACCGCGGTGACGACATATTGCGCCATCACGACGTCGAACGAATCATCTGGAAATTCGAGGTTCTCGGCGTCCATCACCGCCAGCCCCTCGACGTTCTTCAGGCCGAACTCGTCGACGCGCTTCTTCGCCTTCTCCAGCATCGCTTCGGAAATGTCGGTGCCGAAGATGCGCAGGTGCGGCGCATAGAGCGGCAGCGAAATGCCGGTGCCGACGCCGACCTCGAGCACGCGGCCGCCGATCTTGTTGGTCGCCGCAATCGCCGCCTTGCGGCCCTTCGAAAACACGCCCCCGAACACGAGGTCGTAAACCGGCGCCCAGCGGTCGTAGGCCTGCTCGACCGTTTCGCGGTCGAAATCGAGCTGCCTCGTGCCGTCAAGCTTGATGATGTCTGCCATGTCTGGTTCTGCCTTCTCGTCTCACGCACATCACGGTTGTTGCGATTGAAAGTTTTCTTAGCTCAGCCCTGCGCGGCGCTTGTCGCCGTTGTTGCGAGCACCGGCCGCAACGTGCGGCTCGGCTGCAGCGCCGTCAGATTGCCGATGAACTGCCGCGCGCTGTTTTCCCAGGAACGCGCCAGCGCAAAGTTCCGGCACGCCTCGCGCGACATCGTCAGCGCGCGCAAGCACGCCGCGCCGAGGTCGGCATCCAGCGCACCGATCGGATGATCGGCGATGACATCCTTCGGGCCGGTGACCGGGAACGCCGCGACCGGCGTTCCGCACGCCAGCGCTTCGAGCTGCACGACGCCGAACGTGTCGGTCAGGCTCGGAAACACGAAGACGTCGGCGGCGGCAAGATGCGCGGTGAGATCCGCGCCCTTCTTCTCGCCGAGGAAGATCGCATCGGGATATTGCCGTTCGAGCTGCGCCTTCTGCGGCCCGTCGCCGACGACCACTTTCGATCCCGGCAGGTCGAGCGACAGAAACGCCTCGATATTCTTCTCCACCGCGACGCGGCCCATGGTCATGAAGATCGGCCGCGGCAGATCGAGCGCGGCGGGGCTGTGCGGGTTGAACAGCTCGGTGTCGACGCCGCGGGTCCAGAAGCCGAGCTTGCGGAAACCGCGCGCCGCGAGCTCCTGCCGCAGCGAGTCGGTCGCGACCATGACCGTGGAAGACGCCGCGTGGAAGTGCCGCATCACCGCATAGCCGATGCTCAAGGGAAGGCCGGTGCGGACGGCGACGTATTCGGGAAAGCGCGTCGTATAGGACGTGGTAAACGCCAGCTTGCGGCGGAGACAATAGGCACGCGTCATCCAGCCGATCGGCCCCTCGGTCGCGATATGGATGGCGTCGGGTGCCGCCTGCTCGATCCGCCGCGCGATCTCGCCCCGCGCCGGCAGCGCGATGCGCAGACCCGGATAGGTCGGCAACGGCATCGACGGGAATCCCTCGGGT
>Ga0081455_10009272_pt1 | contig 10136 bp, 10 predicted proteins | sample TabmetS3T2R1_FD_70207 | JGI IMG/M metagenome (GOLD analysis project Ga0081455, IMG submission 70207) | Tabebuia heterophylla rhizosphere microbial communities from the University of Puerto Rico - S3T2R1 | ecosystem: Host-associated > Plants > Roots > Rhizosphere ... | reverse complement strand
GCTGATCTCGAGCGGTCGCTGGGAGGAGGCCGAGGCGGAGCTTGGGCGCGCAGCGCACGAGTTCGCGGAGATCCGCCCGGGCATGCCTAGCCAGGCGACAGCGCGGCTCGCTGAGCTGCGGCGGCGCCAGGGACGCTTTGCCGAGGCAGCCGCGCTGTTTGCTGACGTCGAGGGCCGGCGCGACGCCTTGCTCGGTTCGGCCGCGCTTGCGCTTGCGCGTAACGATGCAGAGGGCGCAGCGGAGCTCGCGGAGCGATTCCTCCGCCAGACCCCGGGCCGCGACCGCGCCGTGCGGGCGCTCGCGCTGGAACTGCTCGTCCAGGCGTACGCACGTCGTGGGGAGCACGAGGCCGCAATGCGCGGCCTCGAGGAGCTTCGGGCGATCGCCGCCGCCGCTCCGACCGAGTCGCTGCGGGCTCGCGCCGCCGTCGGGGCGGGGGCGCTGGCCCTCGCCCAACGAGATCTGGCCGGCGCGCGCCGCCACTTCGAGGATGCCGTCGACCTCTTCGCCCGCTCCGGGTTGCCGTTCGAGGTCGGGTATGCCCGGCTCGAGCTCGCCCGCGCGCTCGGCAGCTCAGGGAGAGCGTCCGCTGCGCGAGAGGAGGCGCAGGCCGCGCGTGCGACGTTCGCTTCGCTGGGCGCCGCGCACGGGCTGGAGCTCGCCGCGAGACTGCTGGCCGGTCTGGACGAGGCCGGACGGGAGGGAGGCGAGCCGCAGGTCGAGACGGGGCTCAGCGCGCGCGAGCTGGAGGTGCTGCGGCTGATCGCCGAGGGCATGACCAACGCCGAAATCGCGACTTGTCTGGTGCTCAGCAAGCACACGGTGCATCGCCACGTCACGAACATCCTCCGCAAGCTCGGCGTCAACTCGCGCGTCGCCGCAACGGCGTACGCGCACCGGCACGGGCTCGCCTGAGCGACCGGCGCGCGGCACATAGCCAAAGCTGGCCATTCGCAGAGGATGGCCAGCGCTTGCGAAGGCAAGGCATCCCCGCCCCGTTAGCTTCGTCGCGTTGACACGAGAGATCGGAGGCGAGTCATGAGCGCGAGCACCCGTCCGTTGGCACCCGAGAAGGAATCGCATGAGTCGGACCGGCAACGCCGCACCAGCTTCGACGTCTGGGAGGCGATGGCACCCGGCTGGGAACGCTGGCGAGCACAGCTAGCGCGGGCGCTGACCCCGGTGCGCGAGTGGCTGGTTGCCGAGCTCGCCCCGCAGCCGGGCCAGACTGTGCTCGAGATCGGCGCCGGAGCGGGCGACACCGGTTTCGCCGCCGCTGCGATCCTCGGCGAGCAGGGTCGTCTGATCTCGTCGGACTTCTCGCCTGCCATGGTCGAGGTCGCACGTCGCCGCGGTATTGAGCTCGGGCTCACCAACGTCGACCACCGCGTGATCGACGCCGAGCGCATCGAGCTCGAGACCGACTCGGTCGACGGCGTGGTCTCCCAGAGCAGTTACATGCTGATGGCCGACCCGGCCTTGGCGCTGGCCGAGACGCGTCGTGTGCTCCAGCCCGGTGGACGTCTCGCGCTCTCCGTCTGGGGGGCGCCGGAGGACAACCCGTGGGCTTCGATTGGCGGCCGCCTGCTCGTTGAGCGCGGTCATCTCGCGCCGCCCGAGGCCGGCGCGCCGGGGATCTTCGCGATGGCGAGCGAGGACCGCACGCGCAGACTGCTCGAAGGTGCCGGCTTCACCGACATCCGCACAGAGAACGTGCCGGTCCGCTTCGCCTATCGAAACGACGATGACTACATGCGCTGGGTGGTAGAGGTTGCCGGCCCCCTGGCGACGGTGATCCGCGGACTGCCCGACGACGAGCAGCGCGCTTTGAAGGATCTGCTCGCGAACGAATTCGGCTCGTTCGAAGCCGACGAGGGCTACAGCGTCCCTGGTATGGCGCTCACCGCCGTCGCGAGCTGAGCGCATGCCCAGCTCGTTGGAATGGTTAGGGCATCAGCGAAGCTGTTTCGGAACGACGTAGGCCGCAAGCGCCGCTTCGGCCGGCGCGAGTCGTCTCCACGTCGTCGCAACGGTGAGCATTGCGAGTGCCCCCGTCGGAAACTTCGACCTGAGCCGCTCCAGCTCGTCGCCCGCCGAGCCCAGCGTGAGGGCAAGCTCCTGCAGACCCGGGTTGTGCCCGATCAGCATCACCGACGAGACATCGTCCGGGACGAGCCGAAGCCGCGTGAGCAACTCGTCGCGGGATGCGGCGTAGAGCCCCTCCTCGAGGCTGACCGCCGACCCAGCGAGGGAGGGCCGCACCAGCTCCAGCGTTTCGCGTGTCCGCGCGGCTGAGGAGCAGAGGACGAGCTCCGGCTCGAATCCGAGTCGACGAAGGTGCTTGGCGATCCGCTTCGCGTCACGGCGACCCCGTGGCGCGAGCGGGCGCTCCCGGTCCGGGAGCGTCGGATCAGCCCAGCTGGACTTGGCGTGCCGGAGAAGGGAGAGCGTCTGCACGTCGGAGCTAATCGGCGTCCTTGCGTGCACGGCTGGGAGCAACCCTGGGCGGCTCGTCTGGTTGCTTCGGATAGACGGGCGGCCAAGGCGCGTCTCGTAGGCCGGAAGCCCGATCGCGCTCATGGAGCTCGAGGAGCGGCTGAAGCGATTGCGGCCGCTGGTTCATCTCCTCCCATGGATCACCCTCGGCTGCCAGCCGCTCGGGCACGGTCACGATCGTGAGGTCGTCCGGGTGCAGAATGTCGAGGTCGTCCCACGCGAGTGGCGCAGAAACCTGGGCACCGGTGCGGGCACGAACCGACCAGGGGCCGAAAACCGTCTTGTGCGGGGCGTTCTGGTTGTAGTCGACGAAGACGCGGCGTCCGCGCTCCTCCTTCCACCACGCAGAGGTGATCAGCTCGGGACGGCGCCGTTCGAGCTCGCGCGCGGCCGCAACGGCTGCTGCCCGCACCTCGTAGGAGTCCCAACGCGGCTCGAGCCGGACGTAGACGTGCACGCCACGGTTCCCAGTCGTCTTCGGGTAGCCGACGATCCCGAGCTCGTCGAGCAGCTGGCGGACCTCCGCGGCGGCGCCGCGCACCTCGTCGAAGCCGACGCCGGGTTGAGGGTCGAGGTCGAGGCGCAGCTCGTCCGCGACCTCCGGGCTGTCATGGATGTACGGCCAGACGTGAAACCCGAGGCAGGCCAGGTTCACGGCCCAGAGGACGTGGGCCATATCTGCGAGGACGAGCGCACGGGAGGTTGTCCCGTTCGGCGTCGTGACGGTCGTGGTCTGCAACCACTCGGGCGCCGTCTCAGGCACGCGTTTCTGGAAAAACGAGCTGCCCTCCGCGCCGTGAGGGAAGCGTTGCATGAGGGTGGGCCGCCCGCCCACAGCGCGCATGAGTGGCTCAGCGACGGCGAGGTAGTACTCCACCAGGTCGAGCTTGGTCTCACCCCGCTGCGGGAAGAACACTTTGCTCGGGCTCGTGATCGCGATGCTGCGCCCCGCGATGTCGAGCTCGCGCTGCTCCGTCACTGAGCCACCGTAGCCAGAGGGAAGCGCAGGGGCTGTGCTCAGTCGGTCTCGCGACTCGTGCGGCCCTCGACTTCAGCCTTGAGCCAGCCGAGCCCGTTTGCGAGCGCACGATCGAGTGTCTTCTGCAGAGATCGGCGTAAGAGCCGCGCCACGAGCCCTTCGTACGACTCCTCGGTGCGCACGAAGGTCTTGCCATTCCGCTGCTCGAGATGCCAGAAGTGGATCGCCTTGACGCCGAAGGTCGTTCCCGTCCAGGCGATCAGCCGCGGCGGCTCGACGCGCTGGATGGTCGAAGTGATCGTTCCGGGGCCTGCTTTCCAGCGGAAGACCGAGCCCGGAGCGACATCTCCCTCCATCGTCATCGATTTCACATCGCGGTTCCAGCTCGGCCAACGCTCGAAAGCTGTCAGCACACCCCAGACAACCTCCGGGGACGCAGCTATCTCGATCTCGCTCCTGCTTACAACTGGTGCTTGTTCGTTGATGCCTTCCACCGCCGCCTCTCGTCCTGCGCGTCACTCGTAGCATCACACGGGCCGCGGACAAGAATTCTCGAGCGCCCGTGGACCGCCTGTTGGAGCGCCTTGACGCGGTGCTGCGGCCGTCGCTACCCTCGACGCGTCGGCGACGGAAGGAGGAGGTGCACGCTATGACTGCGATCTTTGCCCCCTTCTTCGGCGTCGCCTGACCGAGATCCTGGGGCGCTCCGCGTAGAGCGGTTCGACTCCCTCGCCCGGGCGGCGGCTGAGGCCACTCGAGCGAAGGAGACCCCTTGCACGCACCATCCGAGCACGCGCTCGGCGAACACCGAATCGAGGAGATGCGCCTGCACACGCTGGACGCGTGGGTCGGCGACGCTTCGATCCTCACGGACGGAGACCGGCTTCGCGCTGCGCTCTACGCCGGCGCGAACGCGGGCGGCGCGACGGTGCTCGGCGAGCAGTTCTGCGTCTTTCCGAACGGCGCGGTCACGGGCGTGCTCGTTCTCGCGCAATCGCATCTGAGCATCCACACCTGGCCGGAGTTCTCGCTCGCAAACATCGACCTGCTCACCTACGGCGACGTCCGCGGCGAAGAGGTGCTCGAGGTCATCTGCGCCGAGCTCGGGACAGTTCGTTCGCATGTCACGTGCATCGCGAGGCCCGTTGGCTGAGACGGACGCGATCGTCCGGGACGTCGAGAGAGCAGTCGGGCTCGCCGAAGGTGTCGCCGGCGTCCGCGCCGTGGTCGACGCGCTTGTGCGCCTCGAACCGGTCTCGACACGCCGGCTGAGCCGCGCCGCCGGTCTGCCCGTCCCGATCGTCGCGTCGATCTGCGGCGAGTTGAGGAAACGCGACGTCGTCGCGTTGGCACGGCCCGCGCAGCTGACGGACTCCGGGCGTGCGCTCTTCGCGGCGCAGCGTCTTGCCGTGCCGACCTGCGTGTGCCCGCACTGCGCCGGGCGCGGGCTCGTGGTACCGCCGGAACTCGCGGCTTCCGTTCGCGACGTCGCCCGCTTCGCGCGTCGAGCGCCTACGCCGCGCTTCGAGCTCGATCAGTGTCATTGCACGGTCGAGACGAAGCTCCGCCGCGTGCTTGCGGTCCACGAAGCGGACGCGCTCGTGGGACGGCGTCTGCTGCTGCTCGGGGACGACGATCTCGTCTCGCTCGCGATCGCAAGCGTCGTCACACGCTTCGGCTCGGGGCAGACGCTCGAGCAGCTGGTCGTCGTTGACGTCGACCCAGGCGTGATCGCGTTCGCACGCCGAGAGCTCGCGCGTGCGCCGTTCGCAGTTGCCTGTATCGAACACGACCTCCGGAGGCCGCTGCCGGCGAGGCTCGCCGGCTCGTTCGACACGGTGCTGACCGACCCGCCTTACACGGCGGCAGGCGCGCGGCTCTTCCTGTCGCGCGCTGCGGAGGCGCTCGGCGGAGCGGGCACCGTCTTCTTCTCGTTCGGCTCTCGTCGTGCAGAGACCACGTTCGCGGTTCAGCGCGACATCGTCCGCATGGGCTTCTCGGTCCGGGCGCTCGTGCCGGACTTCAACCAGTACGTAGGCGCCGGCGTCCTCGCCGGGACGAGCGATCTCTACCGGCTGGTCGCCTCCCGGAAGCCGATGCCGCTCGTCGCAGGGACGTTTGCCGGCCCGCTCTACACGGCCGAGGTCAGCGAGCGACGCCTGCAGGCGTAGGTCTCACGGCACAACCCTGCGCATCACGCAGTTCCTCTTCCCTTTCGGGCGGAGGTAGCTGAAGCCGGCGTGCTCGTACAAGGACCGTGTGGCGTTGTAGAGGACGGACACCTTCCTACCGTCGGTGGTGTCGTGGGGGTACCCCTCGACGAGCCCGCCACCGGACTGCGCAATCAGGTCCACGGCACCACGAAGGGCGGCCGCGGTCACTCCTCTGCGGCGATACTTCTTGTCCACGAAGATGCAGGTGATCCGGTAGTCGGGCGGCGTGTCGAGCGTGGCCTCGTACTCCTTGCGGTGGTGGATGTTCGGCAGCTCATCCGGGGTGCCGTACTGGCACCACGCCACTGCCTCGTCACCGTCGAACACCAGTGCGGCGTGGGCGCCGCCCTCCTTGACCAACCGCTCCTTGAGGGTGCGGTTGCCCTCGGCCGTGAACGTCTTCTCGGCGTGGAAGGTGTGGAACCAGGTGCACCAGCAGCCACCGAACACACCGTTGTGCCGCTCGACGAGCCGCGCGAACGCGTCCCAGGTATCCGCGTCGAGCGGCTTGATCACGTAGTCCGTCATGGTTCTCCTTGACTCTGGGGCCGCCAGCGTAACGGCTGCGCCGGCGTTCTTACGCGCCGAGGTTTAGGGCATTTAGAGGGAAGGCGGCCCCCTGTCGATGCATCGCAACACCGGCAGCTGCCGGTGCAGATCGTCGCTGCTTTGGACTTGCCGTTCGTCCCACCAAGTAGCACCGGCGTCGGCGAGTGCTGCGATCGTCGCCCGTGCCTCGGCAGGGTCGGCCGGGCTGGCTCCGCCGAGGACGATCTCGAACGGAGTCTCGGCGGATCCCTGGCGGTGCTTCCTGATGTAGGCGATCAGGTCACGGACCTGGTCGAGGGGTGGGACGTGACCGTGCCCTGCTGTGGTGAACAGTGGAACGGCGCCGTCCCAGCGGGCCGCACGGCGCATGGGACGGCGGTGTGGCCAGAATCCTCCGATCCAGACCGGCGGTCGCGGGCGTTGGACCGAAGCGGGCAGCAAGGTGACGTCCCGGACGTGGTAATGGCGCCCATCGTGGTTCACTCGCTCGCCCGACCAGTAGCGTCGCAGCAGTTCCAGGCCTTCGTCGAGGCGCTCAGCCAACACGACCGGGTCGGTTGTATCCCCGAAGCTGCCGAACTCGTCCTCGACCGGCCCGCCGAGGCCGGCGCAGAAGATCACCCGTCCACCGCTGAGGGAGTCCAATGTTGCGACCTGGCGCGCGAGCTGTTCGGGCCTCCGCCGGGCGATCGGGGTGACCATGGTGCCCAGCCTGAGGTGGGAGCTCGCCAGCGCCGCCGCGGTCAGGAGCATCCATGGATCGCCGATCGGCTGACCTCGCCGCTTGACCTTGTCGTGCACAACGTGGTCCCAGACGAACAGCCCGTCCCAGCCCGCCTGCTCGGCTGCAGCGGCGACCGTCGCCACCGTTCTGGGATCGGCGAAGTCACCGAAGTTCGGGATGTTGATCGAGAAACGCATCAGCACGTCGCCTGCGCGTTGCGCTAGGCCGCAGTTTGCCTTCGTTGCCGAAGGACCTACGCGCAGATTCGAGATAGGCTCGCGCGGTCGAAATTGACCGTCGTCGCCTTCAGAGACATTCTCGATCCCGCCTTCGAGGAGAGGTACGGCGTCGCGGCCTTCAACGTCGTCGACGACGTCAGCCTGCGGGCGGTGATCGACGCGGCTTCCGAGCTCGACTCCCCCCTGATCGTCCAAACGTCCCTGAAGACGGTGAAGTCGATCGGGGCCAAGGTGCTCTACGAGATGTTCCACGCCATGGCCGACGATGCACCCGTGCCGATCACTCTTCACCTCGATCACTGCCCCGACCGCGAATGGGCGACCATCTGCCTGAAGACGGGCTGGAACTCGGTCCTGTTCGACGGCTCCCATCTTGACATCGAGGAGAACACCCGCCAGACGGCCGAGGTCGTCGAGGAGGCGCGCGAATACGGCGCGGACGTCGAGGGTGAGATCGAGAGCGTCAGGGGGGTCGAGGACGACGTGGGCTCCGACGAGGCGGGCGACGTGCATCCGGTCGAGGTGTCGCTGAAGTTCATCGAGGACACCGGGGTCTACGCGTTCGCACCGGCGATCGGGACGGCGCATGGGCTTTATGCGTCAAGCCCGGCGCTCACGCCCGAGCGGGTGACTGCGATCGTCGAGCGGGCGCCAATTCCCCAGGTTCTGCACGGCGGAACCGGGCTGTCACCGGAGCAGTTCAAGGATCTCATCTCGCGCGGCTGCGCCAAGGTGAACATCTCGACCGCGCTGAAGATCGCCTTCGTCGACTCCTTCCGCGAGTACCTGGCGGCCAATCCCACCAAGAACGATCCCCCTTCTCTGCTCAAGAGCGCGAGCGACGCGGTCCGGGCGATGGCCATCGAGCACATCCGGACGTTCGGCTCCGTGGGCAAGGCGCGCACAGCTGTAGGCGGCTGATGCCGGCGCTGTTCTTCGACTGCGACGGCGTGCTCGCCGACACCGAGCGCTTTGGTCATCTGCCGGCGTTCAACGAGACGTTCGCGCAGGAGGGATTGCCGGTCCGCTGGTCGGACTCGGAGTACGCCGAGAAGCTGTCGATCGGCGGTGGGAAGGAGCGCATGGCGTCGCTGCTGACGGATGAGTTCGTGCGCGAGAACGGACTGCCGGCCAATCCCGAGGGCCAGCGGGAGCTGCTTGCCCGCTGGCATAAGACGAAGACCGCGGCCTACAAGGCTCGCGTTCAGGCCGGCCAAGTGCCTGGGCGTGCGGGCGTGGCCCGCATCGTCGACGAGGCGCTCGCGGCCGGATGGATTCTCGCGGTCGCCTCCACTTCGGCCGAGGAGTCGGTGCGCGCAACCCTCGAGCACGCCGTCGGCGACGAGAAGGCAGCCCACTTCAGTGTGCTGGCCGGCGACGTCGTGCCGGCCAAGAAGCCCGACCCCGGCATCTACCTGTTGGCGCTGGAGCGCACCGGGGCCGAGCCGGACATCGACGTCATCTGCGACGTCGCCACCGCCTGGGAGGACGCCGCGGCCGTCTTCGGGCCTCAGAAGGGCGCCGATCCGCCGACGGTCGCCCGCCTCGAACGCCGGCTCGACGAGCTGGCGGAGCGCGCGCCCCGCGATCCGCGCGGAGTGCCGCTGACGGGCTGCGCCGGCGGGCTCTCCGGGGGACTCTGGGCGTTCCGGGACGCACGCCTCCTTCCTGGCGCCTCGTTCGTGCTCGACGCGATCGGCTTCGACGCGCGGCTGCGGGACGCGGATCTCGTGGTCACTGGGGAGGGGCGACTGGATCGGCAGACCCTCGCCGGGAAGGTGGTTGCCGAGATCGCGCGGCGCTGTCGCCTGCACGACGTGGCCTGCTGCGCGATCGTCGGCGAGCGCGATCTCGAGGACGCGGAGGTCCGGGAGCTCGGGGTCGCCCGGACCCTGGAGGCCAGCACGCTGGCCGAGATCGGCGAGCGGGCGAGCATGCTGGCGTCGCGCCCGCCCGCTTGATCCCCCGCCCCGCTTGATTCCCCCGCCCGCTTGATCCCTCCCCGCCCCGGCGTCACTGAGGTGTTTGGTAGCCCATGGAGTACCGAACCCTTCAGCGAGGAAGAGGGGCGGGACGGTATCGGTTGCAGCATTTACGTGGCGCGGCTGCCAAGCGTCGCGCGACCGCAACGATCGTTGCCTCGACATGCTCGAGTTCGAAGCCGATCTGGGCGTACGTGAACCGCAGCGGGATGAGGCCGGCAGCGGTGTGAACCTGATCTCGCAGGCGGTCGCGGGCTTGCTGCGCCGGTGTCCGATGAGTGCGCAGCCCATCTGTCTCCACCACCAGCCCGAGCTCGGGCCAATAGAAGTCGACCCTGAAACCGTTGACCCACTGTTGGGTCAAGGGCGGCGTCAGCCCGGCCCGCCTGACGATCGGCAGGAACCGTCGCTCGAGCCAGCTTTCGGTGCGGGTGAAGGCGCGGCGGTCGAGGGTCCTGCGCAGGATCCGGATTCCTGGCCGCCGAGGGGCGGACTCGATCGCCGCCCTGAGCGTCTCTGGATCGATCAAGTCCAGCCTGTCCGCCTGATTGATCGTCGCCTCGAGCTCGTCGCGCCCAAGCCCAGTCGCGATGTCGATCAGCGTGCAGGCCGGGGTGGTGACCGGAATGCCGGTGCGCCGTGTCACGTCGCGCGGCGCCAGGTTGGCCCGGCGGTGGACGATGATGCCGGGGCGCGCGCGGGCCGTTCGCAGGGGCACCGAGACCTCGATCTTAGGTCGAGAAGGCCCGATTCCCCACAGCGCGGCCGCGCTGTGGTGGCTGAGGAGGGCGTGCGGCCCGCAGCTCAAAATCGCCGCCACCCACGTACCGCGGTCGTTCAGGTCGGGACGCCCGGCGGCATAGACGCCTGGTCGGACCGGATGTAGTCGCCCCGTCGCGACCCGGTGCTTGATCGACGTCGGGCTGAACCCCAAGGCCAACAGCTGTCGCCGG
>Ga0081455_10009271_pt1 | contig 10137 bp, 6 predicted proteins | sample TabmetS3T2R1_FD_70207 | JGI IMG/M metagenome (GOLD analysis project Ga0081455, IMG submission 70207) | Tabebuia heterophylla rhizosphere microbial communities from the University of Puerto Rico - S3T2R1 | ecosystem: Host-associated > Plants > Roots > Rhizosphere ... | reverse complement strand
ACGATGCGAAACTCGCTCGCATCCGGCTGGCCGGAGCGGATATTCTGGATGCGCTGCTGCCAGATGGGCAGGTCGTGCGGATAGATCAGCCGCCCTCGGGCGCTAGGGTCATCAAGCGTGGGCAGATCATGCTCATTGTAACCGGTGACGCGGCAGTAGGCCTCCGGCGTCACCCATTCGCGGATGATGGTCCCATCGGGCTCGAGACGATGGGCGTAGGAATAGCCAGAGACCAATTCGGCGAGTGCGCGGTGACGTTCTTCCGAAAGGCTCAACTGCTGCACCTGTTGCCTGGCCGCTGCCAGGTCGCGCCTCAGGTGTCGAGCCTGCAACAAGTTCTGCACACGCATCTGCAGGACGACTTGGTCCGTGGGCCAGACGAGGCGCTCATCGATCGTCTGGCCGAGGTGTGTTGCGATCAAATCATGCGCGTCAGAGGTCGTCACCAGAAGAAAGGGCAAGAACTGCGGCGACTCGATCTTTCGGCGCTCTTGAATCGCCTTGTGGAGGCGTTTCAATGTCGCCCCATCCAGAACGGCCAGGTCAAACGTCTCTCGTAGCGCGCGATTGCCCGTCGCGGCAATCACCTCGTAGCGCTGCCTGAGGCAATCCTCCAAATGCTGCCGCAGCTCTTGTGACTCGATGAGGAACACGATCGCATCCATGCTCACCCCTCTTCATACGCACGTGCCAGCGTCCATTTGTCGAATCGACAGGCTCGAAGTACCAGAGCGTCAGGGCGTGTGCAAGGGTATGGGGCCGCTGAAGCATCCCTCGATTCTCGTGGCCATTCTAGAGAAAGCCGTGACGAAATGGAAGGGCAAGCAGTGGTGTTTGTCGTGAGAAGTGTCGGCTCGGGGCTCTGAGCGGTGCCAGCCTTGGCGGGCTCCACAGTGTACGCGGTGACCGGGGTCTTCGACTGGTCAAAAGAGCTGGGTTCAAAGCGGCTCAGGCACGTAGGCTGCCGCCCTGCGCTTCATACGTCGCCCGCCAGCTCCGAGATGGTATCGCCTGTGGGAGTGGCGAGGACTTTGTCGACTCGATTGCCGTCCATATCCACCACCTCGATCTTGAGTCCCTCCCAGACAAAATAGTCGGCAGCCGCGGGAATGCGGCCCAATTGCATGATGACGAAACCGGCCAGAGTCTGATAGATGCCTTGGTCCTCTCCTGGCAACTCGCCGAGGTCAAAGAGATCTTTGAATTCGTCTACGGGCAACATGCCATCCAATAACCATGAACCATCAGGACGTTGCACCGCGAGCGGCTCAACCTGCTCCCCGGCTTCGGGGAGATCCCCCACGATCGCTTCCAAGATGTCACTCGGCGTGACCAGCCCCTGAATGCCGCCATATTCGTCAATAACCAAGGCGATGTGTGTTCCCGATTGCTTGAAGAGTTCCAGGACCTTTAAGGCACGCATGCTCTCGGGCACGTATAACGGTTGTTGGAGTGTCGCTGCCAAGTCGACGACCTGTTCGCCTAAGACATGCGCCAGCAGATCCTTGGCGTGCACGACGCCGAGAACATTATCCAAGCTCCCATCAGCGACCAAAAAGCGTGAATGCACGCTTTCGGTGATGGTGCGGCGGATCTCCAGGGCCGATGCCTCGCGGTCGAGCCAGACGATCTCAGTCCGCGGCGTCATCACCGCGCTGACGCGCCGATCACCCAACCGGAAGACGCGCTCTACCATCTCCTGCTCAGCCTCCTCAAACATGCCTGCCTGGGTCCCCTGTTCGATCAGCGCACGAATTTCCTCCTCTGTGACCAGAGGCTCCGTGGAAGGCCTCATCCCCAACACCCGCAGGAGGATCTCGGTGGAGAAGCCTAATAGGTGCACGGCAGGGTAAGCGACCCGCGATAGCACCTGCATCGGGGCGGCAATCGCCATCGCCAGACGCTCGGGGTTGTTCAAGGCCAGCCGTTTCGGCCCTAGTTCGCCCACGATCAACGATAGATAGGTGATGATGAGGACCACCAGGGTCAGACTAAGCGGGTGGCTATATGGCGCCAGCCAAGAGATGTCGTTCAGAATGACACTGAGTTCCTTGGCGATGGTCGCCCCGCCAAATGCGCCAGCCAGAATACCAACGAGTGTGATGCCAATTTGAATCGTGGCCAGGAACTGGTTGGGATTATTCGCGAGGTCAAGAGCGGCGCGGGCTTTGGCGTTTCCCTCGTCAGCCCATTGTCGCAGGCGCGTCTTACGGGCTGAAACCACGGCGATCTCCGACATGGCGAAGATGCCGTTGAGGAGAATCAACAGCACTACGACTGATCCTTCGAGCATCACGGAGGGCATCGCGAAGCACTCCTTACTTGTTCAACCCGATCGCGCCATGGGTCCAATGCTGTAACGCGGGAGTGCCAACTGCAGCGTAGAGGGCCAAGCTACCGGGCCCCCCAGACGGAAGTGAGCCAGAGCCAGCCCAGGTCACTTTACGAGGGGAACCAGATACTATACTACGATGGAGAAGGTGATCGAGACGCCGCGCATTTTGCCTTATTGGAGCATCAATCGCTGGTGAGCGCAAGTGTCTTGCGCTTCATACCCGTCACCTCGCCAAAATCGAGCACAAGGTTTCCAGCATCGAGTGCGTAGGATGACATACTCATGAGGCATGTGCGGCACGATGGAGGGTCGGAGGGCCAACAAAGTGGGGTGTGGATGGAGAAGGAGAGTGGCGTGGGACTAGGAGCGCACTGCCCGATCTCGATTCGTCTCGGATGTCGGGGTCTGAAGGCCCGAGGGCTCCAGTGCCTTCGCCTCCAGGGGGTCCGGCTCCGCTGCGGCATGTTTAAACTCCCGGATCGCTTTGCCAAGTGCGCTACCAACCTCAGGCAGTTTGTTGCCGCCGAAGAAGAGAAGCGCAATCACCAGGACGACCACTAATTCTTGAAAGCCAAGGCCAAACATCGGTACTCCTCCCCGAAGTAGTCACGTGATAGCGCTCCAGCGAGAGACCCCTGAGCCTTCCCTAAAGCTCCCGCGGGGTCTCATCGCACCGGAATCACGCCAGTGCCAGCGCCGGCAGTACGGCACGGCCGGCAACTCCCGGCCTAGCTGATCATCCTCCCACCCTGGCCCGTGAGGGCTTGTAAAAGCTTGGCGCCATTGGGGGTCCCCAGACCCGTACAGGGATTCCAGCCCTGACGCGCCTGATAAGCGCCGTTGTTACCGCTGGTGATATTATGAAATGCTCCGCTATTGGCGATCTGTCCACTATAGAGCAGTGGGTTGAGATACCCTACTGGATGCCCTAGTTGCTGATTGATGAGTGCGATCAAGGCCGCCCACAGAGGAGCCACGGCGCTGGTGCCGCCGAAGACGACCTCACGATGATCGACACGAATCAGGTAGCCGGTCGTGGGATCGGCGTCGCCAGCAACATCGGGCACACCACGTCCCTGCTTGCCTCCAGGGTTGATCGATGGCGGGACGCTGACCAGCTTCTGAAACCCGGGCAAGGCGAAGAACTCGCTAATACCGCCACCGGTGGCGCCAGCCATCGTCCCTTCGTTCCACACCACCTCCTGACTGATGGCCGCATTCGATGCCTCCAGATGTGTCCCCCCACATCCCAGGATGTAGGGGCTGGATGCTGGAAAATCGACGTGCGCGTACCCGTCGCTGATCCCATCAGAGGAGCCATCGTCACCCGCAGCGCAGCAGATGGTGATGCCGAGAGCCGCTGCTTCCTGGAACGCCTGGTCATAAGTCTGTAGGGCTTGCACGGTCCAACTCGCCTCAGGGCCTCCCCAGCTGATCGAGATCACCGAAGGTCGATTCTGGTGATCGTGGATAGCAGCCTTGATTGCATCCAGGAACCCGCGGTCGGTATTCGGCGCAAAATACACCACAAATTGTGCGGCAGGCGCCAGCGCGCCGGCGATTTCGATGTCGAGCATCACTTCACCATCGGGGCCACTGGGATTGCCAGTCGGGTGATTGTGGGCGCCATCGACCGCAACGGTCTTAATGCGTGGCATTGCTACCCCCAATTGGGCGAAGTAGGCTGTGAGATCCTGTGGGCGATAACCACCTCCCAACTCGATTATGGCAATGCACTGTCCACGTCCATTGATCCCAGACGGAAAGTTATAGAGCTGGGCTAACTGGGTCGGCGTGAAAGAGTGGTTATTGAGCTGTTGCGAGCTATTGCTCCTGTCGGATGTCCCTGCAGTCGCTGCCTCCTTGAGGACCCGAAAGTGAGGTTTGGCCTGTGGACGGTTGTCGAGGCCAAACACCCCCTGCACGATCTCAGCAAGCTCGGCCGGCACATGCACCGCTCCGACACGCCCGCGATAGGTTCCCCCCCAATATTCATAGGTGGCGAGCGACACCTTGAACGCCTCGGAGAACGCCGCTACTGTCCCAGCCAGCACCACGCTCCGTTTGGCGGGGCTGACCTCAGTGACCGTGAGGCCATGGGCTTGCGCAAACGCTTCAATGGTTGCAAGGTCCTTGGGGTCGGCCCCATAGGCGGCAGTAAACTCCTCATGGGTCATATGCCGGCGTTCAGCGGGCATGATGGCTCCCAGCCTCTCGGCGGCAAGCGCCCCCTTTATGGCGGTAATGCCGGTGCGGGGGCGAACATACAGGGTTACCTCTATACGGTCCTTGAGATGCGGCGTGCCCATCGCCCGCGCCCCTGTGAGGACATGGCGTTCACTACCAGGAACTGGGACGTGGCTTGTGTGGGATTGCATTGATGGCTCCTTTTCTATTCTATGGTTGACCCGACGGCTTGCATTCGTCGGGGTTCATTTCGCTAATGCGCGCCTAAGTGTGTGAGCGATCTGGTCCACCCCAAAGGGCTTGGAGAGAACCGTGACAGCCCCTAACAACTCGGCCTTGATGGTGAGGTCAGGATCCTGAGCTCCCGTCATCACAATGACCTTAATCCATGGAGACTCCAGCATAATCTTGGATAGCAGCTCAATGCCGTTCATGGCCGGCATCTGCATATCCGTGAGCACCAGATCGTAAGAGAAGGGCATGTGCTGTACCAGCTCCCAGGCGCGCTGCCCGTCGGCCGCGGTACTGACGCGAAACCCTTGATATGCAAGGGACTCCGCCAGAATCGTGCGTATCGACTCGTTGTCGTCAACCACCAGGATCCTATCCCTTGCGAGCATCCCCACGCTCCTCACCACGCTGTCGCGCTCGTTCACGAGGAAGAGCAACGTACGTGCCATGCCCCTGAAACGACACAGGCCGTTTGGTGAGAACCCCAAACGGCCTGTGGTACAAGGAATCTGCGCGCCTCTGCCATGAGGACATGGCTCGGTACACGCATGAGGGTGGCCCCACTGCCCCAACCAAGTCCTGATGCTGAAGAAATCATTCAATGAGATCGGTGCATTATAGGCGTGTGGCCATTGCCGCTAGGGTGTGGCCAAGCAGCCTCACTCTTCCACACTGCCTAGATCGATCTGATAGCGCTGGGCGAGACGATACAGCGTACGTCGATTGATCCCGAGGAGCTGGGCGGTGAGCTTCTTGTTGCCTTTGGCTTGCTTCAGTACGCGACAGATGTGGTGCCTGACCCCCTCGCGAAGGCTCGAGGAGACTTCTCCGGCGTCATGACGTGCGGTGGTGGCCTCCTGGAATTCCGGCGGGAAGTCCTCGGGGAGGAGGACAGGATTGGTCGTGAGGGCGACGGCTTGCTCGATGACATGCTCTAATTCGCGCACGTTGCCTGGCCAGAGATAGTCGCAAAGCAGATTCAGGGATTGGGGGGAGATGTGAGAGACATTTTTCTGATTGCGAAGCGTGTACTTCGTGAGGAAATACTCCGCCAGGAGAGGAATGTCCTCCTGCCGATCGCGAAGGGGCGGGAGGGTGATGGACACGACACTCAAACGGTAGAACAGGTCCTCTCGGAACTTGCCGTCTGTTATCAGCGTCTTCAGATTTTTGTTCGTGGCGGCGATCACCCGTACATCCAGCTTGATCTCCTCCCGCCCACCGATCCTTCTGATCCGGCGCTCCTGAATGAAGCGTAGGAGTCTGGCCTGCAGCGATGGTCCGATATCCCCCATTTCATCCAGGAAACAGGTGCCACCATTAGCCTCTTCAAGTAGCCCTTTCTTGTTGGCAATGGCCCCTGTGAAGGCCCCTTTCATATGACCGAACAGCTCACTCTCCAAGAGCGTCTCCGCCAATGCCCCACAATCCAAGACGACAAAGGGTTGTTCGGCCCTCGGACTATTGTAGTGAATGGCTCTGGCGAGCAACTCCTTGCCGGTGCCGCTCTCTCCCTGGATCAACACCGTGCTCATGCTGGAAGCCACACGGGCAACGATCTTGTAGACCTCCAACATGGCCGCGCTGCGCCCAACGATGTTGTCCATCTGGTGTTGCGCCTTCAGAGCCTGCCGAAGCTGAAGATTTTCTCGCAGCAGACGTTTGTGATCTAACGCCCGTCGCACTGTGAGCTTGACGTCATTGAGCTTTAAGGGTTTACTGATGTAGTCATAGGCACCCTCTTGAATCGTCTCGATAGCTGTTTCAATCGACCCAAAGGCGGTCATCATGATGACGACGGTCTCCGGGCTCAAATGCCTCAACTCACGAAGGACCTCGACGCCATTCAGATCCGGTATTCTCACGTCTAAGAGGACGACGTCGAACAGGATTGTCCCGGCTTTGTCGACAGCTTCTCTCCCGCCCCCAGCGGTCTCAACCTGATAACCCTCCTGGACCAGAACTTCTTGGAGGAGCTGATAGGTTGTCGGATCATCATCCACGACCAACACCGTTGTCTGAGTTGTCACGGTTCATTCCTTCATCGGCGGCAGCATGATGTGGAAGGTGGTTCCAGTTCCCACCCGACTTTCAACCGCGATGTGACCGCCATGCGCTTTGACGATTCGTTTACAGATGGAGAGGCCCAAGCCGGTGCCTGTACCGTACGCTTTGGTGGTGAAAAACGGTTCGAAAATGCGCTGGAGGTCTTCAGCAGCGATCCCCACGCCAGTATCCGCAATGCTAATCGCGATATAGTCGCTGGCGGTGCGCTCGGGCTGATGACCGTCGATCGCCGATTGGTATCGATGGATTCCCCATTGGGTCGTGATGCGGAGGATGCCGCCGTTCGGCATGGCGTCGAGGGCATTGACCAGACAATTGAGTAGGACCTGCTGCAGTTGGGCGGCGTCGCCAGCGATCGCCGGGAGGTCAGAGGCAAAGGCCGTCGAGGCAGTCACCCGTTTGCGAGAGAGGACGGGGGCAAGCAGGTTGAGCAGCCCTTGCACAAGCTGGTTGGTATCGATGGGCTTACGCATCGGCTCTGCTGGGGCAGAGGCTGTCAGTAAGGTTTGGAGAACCTCAACCACACGAGCGATCTGCACCTCAATGATCTTTAATCGATCGGTGGCTTCCGCATCGAGGTCACTTCTCTGCAGGAGGAGTTGGGCGTGGCCAGAAATAGCATTCAGTGGTGTGCTCACATCGTGAGCCATCATGGCGGCCCATTGCCCAGCCATAGCCAAGCGTTCAGTTCGATTCAACTGGCGTTGGAGCTCGAAGAACTGGGTATGTGCCTGTCGGAGGTCCTCGTGCCTCGCAGCCAGTTCATGGGTTGCCCGTTCAACCTCTGCTTGCAGCTCTCGATTAAAATTTTCGATGCGGGCCATGAGCCCCACTTTCTCTTCATAACCCTGCTGAATTTTCCGCAGCATGCGATTGAAGCTTGCGGCGAGCCGCCCGAGCTCATCATGGTGGGCGATCTGAGCCGCGGCCCCTAGATTGCCTGCCTCAGCCCGTGCCATAGTCTGTACTAAGGTTTGAATGGGCCGACTCACATGGTGCTGCAGGTACCAGCCAAGCCCAGCGACGATGAACATGGAGGCCACAGTCATGATAGAAAGGGATTGACGGCGCTCTCTTGCGGCCAGACGGTCGGCAGTTTCTAGCGATGACCTGACCTGAATGGCACCAACAATAGTCTCCTGAAGCATAATAGGAGCAGTAACCTTCCATAGGCGCGTCCCTTGGAACCTCTCCAGAGAGGTAGACACGCGTCCCTCTAGTATTTCATGCCACACCTCAGGCTCAGGCACAGCTTGCGACGATCCAGGCGTCGAGGCGGCCAATGCAGGCCCTTGTGGGCTCGAGACAAAGACCTCGAGACTCTGCAGATTCTTTTGGAGCCTCTGAAACACCTCGATCTCCTTGTTCAGGACGTCAAGCGCCCCAATGAGCTGCTGCACCGCGATGCCGGCGGCCAACTCTTGGGCCAGGCCTACGGTCTGATCCCGTATGTCCTTCTCGAAGGCCTGTTCCGAAAGTTTGCTATCCAGGTATGAGGAGAGGAAAAGCACACAGGCTACGATGAAAATGACTAAGCAGATAATTCTGGTCTGTAAGCCCAGCGCGCTGATATGCATGCGGTGCGGATGCAGGTTCATCGTCATGAGAGATTGTCTGTGGGTTTCCCTTGAGCCCCTGGGAGGGACCAAGACGCGGGGTGCCTTATCCCTGTGAAGTCCAGAATCCACGACTAGTCCGCATAGTCTATGCGCTCCCTGAGACACCGAGAATCACTCTGGCAAAACGGTGCGAGTATATCGCTTTGGTTAGATAAACGCGACTCACTCCATGGGCGTGGCAGTATGACCCTAACTAAATCAACTAAATACTTCATTCTATCGCGCGCATACCTCTTCTGAACACGTTGGCAACCATCATAAGTGCTCCAACGATCGCCTGGTGTCTCGTCTACAGCACGCCTACAGACAACAGACTTGGTTGATGGTGCTTCATGCCTACACTCTGGCGTGAAAGGGAAATACTTCGACTGCTTTGTGGCAGGGTTTTAGCACAGTGGAAACCTTGATGGCCATATCTTTCTTTCTGCCCTACGGGGAAGGCGTCACCCATAGGGACAGCGGACACCGCTTAACCTCTAGCGGAGGCAATCGCCGAGAAAGTGGCCTTTGCGTCCGGAGCCTCCTTCTTCGCCGATAAATCGGGGCACAACACCTTCCGCCTGAACTTTTCGAATGCCATGCCGGGGCATATCGAGGCGGGGATGCGTCGTCTTGGCGGCATGCTGAGCCCAAGGGCTTAATGGCCGTAGCCACCCGGCAAGAATGGCAGGATGATGGAGATGGCGATCAAGATGATGATAATCCACTCCAATACCTCCATACGTCGAGTGGTGGCCTGATCGGACATTTTTTCATAAATACTCTCTAGCGTCTGCAGTTTTCGTATGATGCCCGCGTCCCATTCTGCCAAGTGCAAGCGTTGCGATACCAAACGATAGACCCGCGAGAGATATTGATCGCCGAGGAGTTTCAGGGCATTATTCACCCCTTCGAACAGGATGGCGCTGTCCACCTGCATGCGGGCGACGTGGTGCCGGTCAGCACCGAACCTGCCCAAGCCGAGCAGTGAGTTGCGCTGCGGCATGGTCAATGCCTGGTACGATCGATCGAGGGCATCATCGAGGCTGCGGTCCAGATAGCGTAACTCGAGCAACTCGACATTGGCGAACTCCAGGACGGTGCGCACATCGTCACCTTCGCGGTCCACTAAGAGCGCGGCATTCCAATCGACGACCGTCACATCGTCTGCCCTGAATGAACTATGATGCGCCAATGCGTCCATCACCTCTTGCTGGGATAAGGGCGGAATTTCGGCACGGAGGATTTGGGCGATTTCCTGGGCGTAGCGGGTGCAAAGGTCTTCGATGTTGTGCAACCCCGCGAACCCCTCGATATGATAAACGGCGTAATCTTCGACGAGATTCGCGATACTTGGCTTAGAAACGGCGCTCCCAATCAGCGCCAAAAGCTGTTCGACACGCTTGCGCGAGTCAGCAAGGAGAGAGGTCGCTTCGTACAGATCGTTGCTCAGCGTCAGCAGTTCGGATAAAGGTCCCAGGAGCGGAATGGTGTAAACAACGGATACAGCGCCGAAGTCATATAGCACCAGGTCAACGCTTGCACCACTGCGGTAGTCGCCGATGGCCATGGGGGAGACGTCCTGAGTGATGCGCAAAGGAGGTGGCTGATAGTCAAAATATTTCGGAGCACGTCGGCCATGCTTCAACACTTCCCGCTGTTTCATCGCCACCACATGACGCTCCACCTGATCGAGATCAATGGCGCGCGCGACATCAT
>Ga0081455_10009270_pt1 | contig 10137 bp, 12 predicted proteins | sample TabmetS3T2R1_FD_70207 | JGI IMG/M metagenome (GOLD analysis project Ga0081455, IMG submission 70207) | Tabebuia heterophylla rhizosphere microbial communities from the University of Puerto Rico - S3T2R1 | ecosystem: Host-associated > Plants > Roots > Rhizosphere ... | reverse complement strand
GCGGCCGCGCACGCCCTCGACGATCGAGAAGGCCATGTGCCCGCCGTCGAGCGGCAGCAGCGGCAGCAGGTTCAGCAGCGCTAGCGAGAGACTGATGATCGCCAGCACCTGGAAGTACTCGCGCCAGCCGAGCTGGACGGCCTTGCTCGACTGCTGGACGATGCCGACCGGGGTCGACACGTCCTTCCGCCCCGAGCCGCTGGCGATGTGGCCCAACCACGTCCCCATCGCTTTCGTCACGAGCCAGGTGTCCTCGGCGGCGAGCGCGACAGCGCGCGCCGGGTTGTAGTGCTTGTACCGCACGGCAGCCGGGTGGAAGCCGAGCGTGTAGACACCCTCGGTCTTCGTCGGATGGACCGGCTTCAGCTCCTTGTACTGGTCGTTTCGGAGCACCGAGAGGACGAGCACGCCGCCGTTGCTGTTGCGGATCGCGTCCCGCACGTCGGTGAAGTCCTCGGCGACCACTCGGTTCACGCCGATGATCCGGTCGTCGGCCTTCAGGCCCGCCTTCGCCGCCGGCGACCCGGGGATCACGTCGCCCACCTTGCGCGAGGCGTCGGAGGGAATCCCGAGCATGTAGACCGCCGCGAGCAGGACGACGGCGAGAACCAGGTTCGCGCCGGGGCCGGCGGCGATCACGGCGAGGCGTTTCCAGGTCCGCTGCCGCCAGTACGCATCCGAGCCGAGCGCGTCGTCGAGCTCGCTCAGGCCGCGGTCGGCGGCGCGGCGCGCCTTTCCGGAGAGGGTGGCATGGCTCAGCGCCTGCTCCAGCTTCGCGAGCGCCTGGCGCGCCTCCTCGAACGCGCCCTGCCCCACGAGCCGCTTCGCGCGCTCGACGTCGCCCAGCAGACGCGGCTCCTCGTACAGCGCGGGCCCAAAGTGCACGTCCAGGTCGGACGGCGCCGGACGGTGCATCCCCGGGATCTTCACGTAGCCGCCGAAGGGAATTGCGCCGAGGCCGTACTCGATCCCGTTCCGGTTCGTCTTCAGCAGCGCGGGTGGGAACCCGATGTAGAACTTCCGCGGCCGCATCCCGACCCCGCGCGCAGTGAAGAAATGGCCGGCCTCGTGGACGAGAATCAGGAACGCGAGGCCGAAGATCGCGACGAGAATGCTCATGCCACCGCGGCCCTTTCTGCGAGGCGCCGGGCTTCCCTGTCGGCCTCGACGAGGTCGTCGAGATCGCGAGCAGCCGCGCCCTCGGTCTCGGCGAGGGCCTCCTCGACCGTCGCCGCGATCCCGAGGAACGGGAGCCGCCCCTCGAGGAAGGCCGCCACCGCGACCTCGTTGGCCGCGTTGAACGCGCACGGGTAGGTGCCGCCCTGCTCGCCGGCGCGGCGCGCGAGCGCTAGCAGCGGGAACGTCTCCAGGTCGGGTGGCGCGAACTCGAGCACGAGCCCCTGCGAGAAGTCGAGCGGCGTCACCGGCGTCGCGGCGCGGTCCGGGTACGTGAGGGCGAAGGCGATCGGGACGCGCATGTCCGGGTAGCCGACGTGCGCCAGCGACGCGCCGTCGCGGAAGCGGACGAGCGCGTGGACGACCGACGTCGGCTGCAGCACGACCTCGATCTGCTCGTACGGCAGTCCGAAGAGGAAGTGCGCCTCGATCAGCTCGAGCCCCTTGTTCGCGAGGGTCGCCGAGTCGACGGTGATCTTCGGCCCCATGCTCCACGTCGGGTGGGCGAGCGCCTCCTCGGGAGTGACGTCCCCGAGCTCCTCCTGCGAGCGCCCCCGGAACGGGCCGCCGGACGCGGTGATCACGAGCGAGTGCACCTGCTCGCGCCCACGGCCCTCGAGGCACTGGAAGGCGGCCGAGTGCTCGCTGTCGACCGGCAGCAGCAGGCCTCCGCCCCGCTCCTGCGCCGCCAGCGCAAGCTCGCCCGCGGCCACGAGGCTCTCCTTGTTGGCGAGCGCGAGCGTCACGCCGTGCTCGAGGGCCCAGAGGGTGGCCGGTAGCCCGGCGAAGCCGACGACAGCGTTCAGCACGACGTCCGGCTCGGCGCGCTCGAGCAGCTCGGTCAGGTCCCCGCCCACCTGCGTCAGCGGCGCGAGGCCGTCGATCGGCTGCGATCCGGACGCCGCGGCGACGAGCTCGAGCTCTGAGCTGGCCGCGACGATCTCGAGCGCTTGGCGGCCGATCGAGCCCGTCGCCCCGAGAAGGGCGATCCGTGTCATGTGCATCGAAGTGTACGACTGCATTCCGCCTGCGGATTACGTCAAGGCGAGGATCGTGTAGAAGGCCGCCACGACCGCGAAGAGGGGCGCGTCGAGCCGGTCGAGAACACCCCCGTGCCCGGCGAGCAGACGACCGCTGTCCTTGACCCCGAAGTCGCGCTTCACGGCCGATTCGAACAGGTCGCCGACGGGCGCCGCGACCGCGATCACGACGCCCAGGACCAGCGACTCCCAGATCGAGAGGAAGTCCTGGTGGTAGAGCGCGAAGAAGGACACGAGCACCGCAGCCACGGTCGAGGCGATGAACCCCTCCCACGTCTTGCCCGGCGACATCACCGGCGCCATCTTGTGCCGGCCGACCAGGCGGCCGGTGAAGAACGCGAACGTGTCGGCCGCGAAGACGGCCAGAAGAACCGTGAAGATCGCCAGCCGCCCGTGCTCCGGGAAGTCGCGCAAGAGCAGGACGTACGCGAGGCCGAGGCCGACCCAGGCCACGCCCGCAACCGTGGTCGCGACGGCGACGGTCAGCGATTGCCGCGTCTCCGAGATGCCTTTCAGCAGGAACGCGAGCGCGAGCGTCGCCAGGAAGCCGGCGAGCATCCACGTCGGCCCGCTGAGCTGCGCGCCGAGCAGGACCAGCACGAGCCCGGCGTAGCCCGCGAGCACGAGCGGCCGCAGCTCCCGCGCCATGCCGTAGAACTCGTGGAGCGCGACGAGCCCAGCCGCGACGGCCAGCGCCCAGAGCCACCAGCCGCCGAGCCAGACGAGGCCGAGGACCGCGGGCAGCCCGACGGCCGCGATCAGGATCCGGGAAACGAACGGGTTCATCGCCCGCCGAAGCGGCGGCGGCGCTGGGCGTACGCGGCCAGCGCGTGCTCGAGCTCGTCGCGCCCGAAGTCGGGCCAGAGCGTGTCCACGAAGATGAGCTCGCTGTAGGCGAGCTGCCAGAGGAGGAAGTTCGAGATGCGGAGCTCACCGCTCGTCCGGATCAGCAGGTCGGGGTCGGGCAGCTCCGGCGCGTAGAGGTTCGCGCGGAGCGAGTCCTCGTCGATCGCGTCCGGCGGCGCCCCTTCCTCGACCAGCCTGCGCGCCGCCTCGACGATGTCTGCGCGGCCACCGTAGTCGAAGGCGACCCAGAGGTTGAGGCGGTCGTTCCCCGCGGTCTCACCCTCCAGCCGCTCGATCTGCTCGCGCAGCTCGTCGGGGGCGCGGTCGCGCCGGCCCATGAACCGCGTGCGCACGCCCTGCCGCGCGAGATCCGGCAGCTCCCGCTCGATCGTCTCGCCGAAGATCTCCATCAGCGACTCGACCTCGGTCTCCGGGCGCGACCAGTTCTCGGTCGAGAAGGCGTAGACGACGAGCGTCTCGACCCCGAGGTCGATGCAGGCCTCGACGGTCCGCCGCAGCGCGCGCGTGCCCTCGCGGTGGCCCTCGGCCACCGGCAAGCCGCGCCGCTCCGCCCAGCGGCCGTTGCCGTCCATGATGATCGCGACGGTTCGAGCGTGGTCGGCGCGCTGCTCGTCGCTCACTGCTTGGAGGTTCGGCGCTGCCAGCGCCTAGACCTCCATGATCTCCGCTTCCTTGCGCTTCAGCAGCTCGTCGATCTCGTGGACGTGCTCGTCGGTGAGCTTCTGGACGCGCTCCTCGGCGCGGTGCTCCTCGTCGCTGCCCACCTCGCCGTTGTCGACCAGCTCCTTCAGGTGGTGGATCGCGTCGCGGCGCACGTTGCGGACGGCAACCTTCCCCTCCTCCGCCATGTGGCGCACGACCTTGACGAGCTCCTTGCGCCGCTCCTCGGTGAGCTGCGGGATCGGCAACCGGATCAGCTTGCCGTCGTTGTTGGGCGTGAGCCCGAGGTCGGACTCCTGGATCGCTCGCTCGATGGTCGAGACCGAGTTCGGGTCGAAGGGCTGGATCGTGAGCAGGCGCGGCTCCGGCGCGCTGATCGTCGCGAGCTGCTTCAGCGGCGTCTGCTGGCCGTAGTAGTCGATCTGGACGCGGTCGAGCAGCGCCGGCGACGCGCGGCCCGTGCGCAGGGTTGCGAACTCCGTCTGCGCCGCCTCGACGGACTTGTCCATCCGCCGGCTCGCATCCTGAACTAGGTCCTCGATCGCCATCTGGCCTCCTCCGGTCAGGGGGTCGAGACGATGGTGCCGACCCGCTCGCCGTGAACGACTCTACGGATGTTTCCGTCTTCGAGGGCAAAGACGTAGATCGGCAGACGGTTGTCCATGCAGAGCGAGAGCGCCGTGGTGTCCATCACCTTGAGGCCGCGCTCGATCGCCTGCAGGTGCGTCAGCTCGGGGACGAGCTCGGCGTCGGGGTCGACGCGCGGGTCGCCGTCGAGAACGCCCTCGACTCCGTGCTTCGCCATCAGGATCCCCTCGGCGTTGATCTCGAGCGCGCGCAGCGCCGCGGCCGTGTCGGTGGTGAAGAACGGGTTCCCCGTCCCCGCGGCGAAGATCACGATTCGGCCCTTCTCCAGATGGCGGATCGCGCGCCGGCGGATGTACGGCTCCGCGACCTCGGCGGCTGCGAGTGCGGACATCACGCGGGTGTGCGCGCCTCGCCGCTCGAGCGCGTCCTGCAGCGCGAGCGCGTTCAGGAGCGTCGCAAGCATGCCGGCATAGTCGGCGGTCGCACGGTCCATCCCCTCCGCTGCGCCCTCGATGCCTCGGTAGATGTTCCCTGCGCCCACGACGATCGCGAGCTCGAGCCCGTCCTCGCGCACCTCGGCGATCTCGGCCGCGAGCGCGGAGATGCGATCCGGGTCGAGCCCGTAGTCCTGGTTGCCCATCAGCGCCTCCCCCGAGAGCTTCAGCAGCACCCGGTGGAAGGCCGCGCCGTGCGGCCGCTCGGTTTGCGCCGGAGCCGCCTCGGTCACTCGGCGAGCGCGTAGCGCACGAACTCGACCACCTCGAGGCCGGCCTCCTCGAGCGCCTTGCCGACGGTCAGCGACGGATCGTGGATCCACGACTGCTCGCTGAGCGCAACGCCCGAGAGGAACTCCTTGCGCAGCCGGCCCTCGACGATCTTCGCGCGGACCTCCTCGGGCTTCGACTGCACGTCGGCCTGGTTCTCGTAGATCGCCCGCTCGTTCGCGAGCTCCTCCTCCGGAACCTCGTCCACGCTGCTGAAGCGCGGAGCCGCGAAGGAGACGTGCATCGCGAGCCGGCGCGCGTCGGCGGGCTCGCCGCCCTTCACGCGGACGAGTACGCCGATCTTGTTCGCCGGCGGATGGACGTACTCCGCGAGCAGCTCGCCCTCGCCGGCCTCCATGCGCATCGCGCCGGCGACCTCGATGTTCTCGCCGAGCTGGCCGATCAGCTCCAGCCGCTGCTCCTCGAGCCTGGCCACGGCCTCCCGCCCGCCGGACTCGACGGCCTCGAGCACCGCCTCGGCGAAGGCCAGGAACTTCTCGTTCTTCGACACCGGCTCGGTCTCGCAGCCGACGGCCACGAGCGCGCCGACGTTGCCGGAGATCGTCGCGAGGACCTCGCCCTCGGTCGTGGCCCGACCGGCCTTCTTGCCGGCCGCAGCCATGCCCTGCTCGCGCAGCAGCCGCTGCGCCGCGTCGACGTCGCCGCCCGTCTCCTCGAGGGCGCGCTTGGCGGCCATCATCCCCGCGCCCGTGCGGTCGCGGAGCTCCTTCACGAGGCTCGCCGAGATCTGGACCTGGCTCACGAGCTCTCCTCCTCGCTCGGCGTGTCGGGGACCGGAACGGGCTGAGACTCCTCCGCCTCCGCCGCGGCCTCCGGCTCCGGCTTCTCGGCAGGGGCCTCCGTCCCGGGCGCGGGCTCCGGAGCCGGATCTGCGGCCGCCTCGGGCTCCTGCGCCTGCTGCTCCTCGGCCGGCGGAGTGAAGTCGGCCGGAGACACGCGCTGCTTGCCCTCGTCGATCGCGTCGCCGATCGCGCGCACCACGAGGCTGCAGGAGCGGATCGCGTCGTCGTTCCCCGGGATGACGAAGTCGGCCTCGTCCGGGTCGCAGTTCGTGTCGACGAGCGCGATCACCGGCAGGCCCAGCCGCCGGGCCTCGCGGACGGCGAGCTGCTCCTTGCGCAGGTCGACGATGAAGACGGCGTCGGGCTGCTTGCGCATGTCGGCGACGCCGCCGAGGTTGGCCTCGAGCTTCTCGAGCTCGCCCTGCATCGAGATCCGCTCCTTGGGCGGGAGCAGCTCGAGCTGGCCCTCGTCGCGCAGGCGCCGCAGCTCGTGCAGGTGCTCGATCCGCTCGGCGATCGTGCGCCAGTTGGTGAGCAGTCCGCCAAGCCAGCGGTGGTTCACGTACGGCATGCCGGTCCGCTTGGCCTCCTCCTCGACCGAGTCCTGGGCCTGCTTCTTCGTGCCGACGAACAGCACGGTGCCGCCGCGCTCGCCGAGGTTGCGGGCGAAGCTCTGTGCCTCCTCGAGGCTCTCGAGCGTCTTCTGCAAATCGATGATGTAGATGCCGCCGCGCTCGCCGAAGATGAAACGCCGCATCTTCGGGTTCCAGCGGCGCGTCTGGTGGCCGAAATGGACTCCGGCCTCCAGGAGCTCTCGCATGCTGACTGCCATTTGGGTTCCTCTCTGGTGGTTGGGTGCGGATCGCCGGCGGGAGTCAGGTGGAACCGGCGGTCGGAGCCGCCGGCACCGCCACCTGCCCTGGGTCGCCGGGTAGGGGACGAAAGTCGAGGCAGTGTACCCGCGTCCGCCCGATTCCGGGTGTCCGCGGGCCGCTTCATCATGGGAGCGTGAAAGCACGCGAATCGCCTGCGCTCGACCGGCTCGCGGACGCCGTCCGCGCATCGGCCTGGGAGCTCGCGCTGGCGACCGTCGAGGAAGGCCTGCTCGACGACCAGATCCCCTCGCTTCAGCGCCTCGGGCGGCTGGGCCAGCTCGGCGACCTGCCCGCCTTCGTCGCCGAGCTCGCGGGAGAGCTCGCCGACCCGCAGCCCGAGCACCTGCGGCACGGCGGCCCGCTCGCCGCCCAGGCCCGTGAGCACGTGCGCCAGCGCGAGGCGCTCGGCTTTGCGCCGCGCGAGATCGTTAGCGAGCTCCTCCTGCTGCGGCGGGTTCTCGGCCGCTTCGTCGCGGACGAGCGCGCACACGCGACCCTCGACCGGCTCTTGACTTGGTGCGTGGTCGCGTACTTCGACCGCGCCACCTCCGAGCTCGCCCACCAGGCCCGCCACGACCAGCTCACCGGCCTGGTCCACCACCAGGCCTTCGTCCGTGAGCTCGAGGTGGAGCTGGAGCGCGCTCGCCGCTACAGGCACGGCGTCGCGCTCGTCTTCCTCGACCTCGACCGCTTCAAGGAGCTCAACGACACGTTCGGCCATCCCGCGGGCGACCGCGCCCTGACGGCGTTCGCGCGCCTGCTGCGCGACTCGCTGCGCGGCTCGGACCTTGCGGGCCGGATGGGCGGCGACGAGTTCGCGGCGTGCCTCGTCGAGGCGGACGAGGAGGCCGGCTCACGGCTGCTGGAGCGCCTGCGCGACCAGGTCGACGAGCTCGCCGCCGGCGACGAGCTTCCGGCGGACTTCGCCTTCAGCGCCGGGCTCGCGCACTTTCCGGACGAGGCCGGTGACGCAGACGCGCTCTTCCGCGTCGCCGACCAGCGGCTCTACGAGTCGAAGCGCGCCAGCGCGGCCTGAAGCTCCGGCGGCAGCGGCGACTCGACCTCGATCCGCTCGTCCCGGAGCGGGTGCGGGAACGCGAGGCGCCACGCGTGCAGGAACTGGCGCTTGAGCTGCTCGTCCGGGACGCCGTAGACGGGATCGCCGACGACCGGCAGGCCGATCGCCGCGAGGTGGACGCGGATCTGGTGGGTGCGGCCGGTCTCCAGGCGCACGTCCAGCTGCGCGTGGCGGCCGAGCAGCCGCTCGACCTCGAAGTGCGTGACTGCCTCGCGAGGCGTGTCGGTGTCGAGCGAGTGGCGCGTGGGGTCGTGGCGGTCCCGGCCGATCGGCGCCTCGATTCGCCCGGTCCAGGAGCGCGGGCGGCCGCGGACGAGCGCCTTGTATCGCCGCTCCAATGCGCGGTCGCGGACGAGCTCCTGCAGTCGCGCATAGGCCTCGTCGCTGCGCGCGACCACGAGCAGCCCCGACGTGTCCCGGTCGAGCCGGTGGACGATCCCGGGCCGCTCCTCGTCCTCCCCGCCCGCGGCGAGCCCGACCAGCCCGTGCACGAGCGTCCCCGAGGCGTGCCCCGGCGACGGGTGGACGACGACCCCGGCCGGCTTGTCGATCACGAGCACGTCGTCGTCCTCGTAGGCGATTCGCAGCGGGACCTCCTCGCGCTCCAGCCCGGGCGGCGCGGCCTCGGGCACCGTCAGCTCGACGTGCTCCCCGCCTGCGAGCCGGTGGCTCTTCGGGCGCACCTCGCCGTCCACGAGCGCGGCCCCCTCGCCGAGCAGCCGCTCCGCCGCCGCGCGCGAGCCCACCTCCGGCAACGAGGCGAGGAAGCGATCGAGCCGCTCACCGGCCGCCTCGGCGGGGACAGCAACGACCAGAGGCATCGCTTGCGATGCCGTCCTCAGGAGACGCGGGCTTTGCTCGCGTCTCCGTCTGAGATCGCCGGCCTCCACGCTCGCATTCTCGATGCGGGAGGAGAGTCAGTCAGCGGGAACGCGTCTCGCCGATCAGCAGCGCGATGAAGAGGATCGAGACGCCGATCACGATAAAGCTGTCGGCCAGGTTGAACGCCGGCCAGTAGCGCAGGTCGAGGAAGTCGGTCACGTGGCCCAGGCGGATCCGGTCGATCAGGTTCGAGGCCGAGCCGCCGATCAGGAGTCCCAGCGCGACGGGCAGCACCGGGTGGCGCGCCCCCGAGCGCGCGAAGAAGACGAGCATCCAGCCGACCGCGAACGCCGTCAGCGCCGTCACCACGGCCGTGGCGCTCGAGAAGAGCCCGAATGCGATCCCGGAGTTCTGCACGTGGTGGATCGCGAAGGGCCCGATCACGTGCACGGAGTCGTCGAACGCGAGCTGCGAGGAGACGATCAGCTTCGTCACCTGGTCGGCCACGATGGCCGCGATCACGACCGCGCCCAGGGCCAGCCACTGCTGCGGGCCCGCCGCCAGCGAGCGCTCCGCGACCGAGACCGGCGTCAGTGCGTCCGTGCTGGAGCCGACGCGGACGTCCACCGTCCGCGGAGCGGGTTCGCTCACCCGCGTTCCTCGCGGCGCTTGCAGTCGATGCACCGCGTCGTCCACGGCAGCGCCTCCAGGCGCTCGGCGTTGATCGGTTGACCGCAGTTCTGGCAGATCCCGTAGGTGCCGTCCTCGATGCGCTGCAGCGCGGCATCGATCGCCTCCAGCAGCCGCTCCTCGTTGCCCTCGAGCGTCGCGTCCAGCTCGCGGTCGAAGGTCGAGGTCGCCATGTCGCCCGGGTGGTTGTCGCTCGGGATCTCCTCGCGGTCATCCTCGAGCTGGCCCCGGTTCTCCTCGTGGATGTAGTTCAGCGCCTCGCTGACGCGCCGCCGCTCCTCGAGCAGGCGCTCCTTGAAGTGCTCGGTGTCGATCGTCGTGTTCATGCCCGGTCGAGCCTCCGGTCGGCCTCTGCAGGGCCGATGCCCTCCATGAGGACGACCTTTTCCCTCGCGCCGTGACCGGAAACGATCGAGAGCGAACGGCGGGGCAGCTCGAGCGTGTCGGCGAGCAGGTCGAGCACGGCGTCGTTCGCCCGGCCCCGGTCCGGCGGCGCGGTGACACGGACCTTCCAACCGTCCCCGTAGCGCCCGGCGACCTCGGTCCGCCGCGCCCCTGGAGAGACCCGGAGCCGCACACGCGTCGGGGGCTTCGCCATGGGGCCAGTATAGGTTCGGCGGCTCGGTCTCAGGCGGCCTGCGCGTCGGCCTCCGCGTCGGCTTCGGCGTCCGCGACCGCGTCGAGCGCGGCCTCCAGCAGCGCACGCACTTTCCGGGCCTCCGCGAGCAGGCGCTCCCGCTCCGCGAGGGCGGCTCGCGTGACGGCGCGAGCCTC
>Ga0081455_10009268_pt1 | contig 10138 bp, 12 predicted proteins | sample TabmetS3T2R1_FD_70207 | JGI IMG/M metagenome (GOLD analysis project Ga0081455, IMG submission 70207) | Tabebuia heterophylla rhizosphere microbial communities from the University of Puerto Rico - S3T2R1 | ecosystem: Host-associated > Plants > Roots > Rhizosphere ... | reverse complement strand
GGGGGGGGGGGGGGGGGTGGTGGCGGAGTCGCACCTTTTCGTTCTCCGGCCGGTGGCGGCGGCGGAGGGGGCGGCGGCGGTGCACGCCTGTCCATCTCACGCGGTGGCGGCGGCGGTGGAGGCGGCGGAGCGATCCGCTTTTCAATTTGCGGCGGTGGCGGTGGGGCACGCCGCTCCACGGGCGGAGGCGGCGGCGCCGGGTGCGGCGGAGGTGGCGGCGGCGGCGGTGCTGCGCGCGGTGGCGGAGGCGGTGGCGGCGGAGGCGGTGCAGCCGGGCGCGGTGGCGGTGCGGCTCCGGGCGGCGGCCCCGGCGGTTTCTGCGGTGCGCCTTGCTGTGGCGCGCCCTGCTGCTTCTTCTTCGCAGCTTCGATCTGTTCGGGGGTGGGCGCCTGCGCGACGACAAAAGTTCCGTCGCGGGCGGCGGCCGCGTGCGCCGGCACGCCATGGAGTGCCATCACGCTCGCTGTCGACATCGCCGTTGTTGCAAGCAGAATAAAATGAATTCGTTTCATGATCGCTCGTGATCCCCGGTCATTGATCGGCGCAATCGCTTCAAACCAGCGCGCCGCGACTGATTTCCATCGCTGCAGCATCAACACCGTCATTGACGGCTGCATTGTGGCGCGCTGCGAATCATATTTTCAACACTTTGTCTCAGAATTCAGCCGTCGTTCATAGATCGAGCCGCGCCGCGAGCCTTTTGCTGCAGCGTGTCATCCGGGCGGCGGGACGGCAGTTCGTTGGGTTGCGCGGGCTGCGCCGGATCATTGGCCGGCACCGGCACGTCCGGATCGGGACCAGACGGCGGCACGCCCAGCGGCGGCGTTGCCGGCTGGGCGGGAGTTGGCTCTGGAATCTCCTGCGGACGCGCGGGCTCAGCCGGCATCACATCCGCACTTTCTTGTTGTCACCGATCTCGGGTCGCGTGCCGGTGGCGGCGGCCGCTGCCATCTTCACATAGGCCACCACGGTGCCTGGCGTGTCCCAGTATTCGGCGTCATCGGGCGTCACCTTGAGCACGCGGATATTCGGATCATCAGCGCTCTGCCACCAGGCTTTGGCCGCGGTGTTGAACAGCTCCTTGATTTTGCCGCGGTCGTTCGACACTTCGGCGCGACCGGTCACCGAAACGTATTTCTGGCTCGAGGCATTGGCAAAGGCCAGGTTCACGGACGCAAAGCGCTCGATTTCGCTGTCCTTGTGCTGGCGGGCGTCGGCGAGAAAATAGACCTTGTTCTCATCCCGCGAGACAAAGGCACCCATCGGCCGCGACCGCAATTTCTCGCCATCCTTGGTGACGAGCATCGCGACGCCGACCTTCTCCATCATGTCCCAGACTTTATTGGTGTCGTTCGATTGCGCGGACATTGTCGGCTCCTGGTTTGTCGGGATTTGCCAGACAACGGGTCACAGGCGATGATGTTCCGGTGCCGGCAGGGCGCGACGCCTCGCCGCAAGATATCTTCGGGGACAATCTTTGGGGGGGATCCATGCCGTTTGCCTATTGGTGCGTGCTGATCGCGGCCTTGCTGCCGATCGTCTGGGTTACCGTCGCCAAGCGCGGCGGCACCGACAACAATCATCCGCGCGACGAGGTCGCGACATTGTCGGCCGACAAGCGTCGCGCCTACGCCGCGCATCAGAACGCGTATGAGAATTTTCCGTTCTTCGCCGCGGCCGTCATCATCGCGGTCACGCAAGGCGTCACGGCGTCGTCGCTGAACTGGCTGGCGGCTGCCTATATTGCGGTTCGCATCGCGCACGGTCTCTTCTACATTGCAGACAAGGCGTCGCTGCGATCGCTGATGTTCCTGCTTGGGCTTGTCGCGAACATTGCGATCTTCGTGCTGCCCGCCTTCAAATAGCGGCTTCGAATGGCTGAACGCGCCTGCTGCCATATTATGGCATGATCGGCGTGTATTGGTTAGTCGGAGCTCTCGATGTCCCGCGCCGAACGCCTGCTCGATTTGATCCAGTTGCTGCGCCGGCATCGCCAGCCGGTGAGCGGCCAGTCGCTTGCCGATGAACTCGACATCTCCATCCGCACGCTCTATCGCGACATCGCAACGCTGCAGGGCCAGGGCGCTGCGATCGAGGGCGAGGCCGGGCTCGGCTACATTCTGAAGCCCGGCTTCATGCTGCCGCCTTTGATGTTCTCGGAAGAGGAGATCGAGGCGCTGGTGCTGGGCTCTCGCTGGGTGGCGAAGCGCTCGGACGCGCGGCTCGGCTCGGCGGCGCGCAATGCGCTTGCGAAAATCACCGCCGTGTTGCCGCCCGATCTGCGCGACGAGGCCGACCAGTCCTCGTTGCTGGTGGGGCCCGGTGAAGCGCTCACCGCCGGCGAGAACGAATTGCCGGCGATCCGGCAAGCGATCCGCACCGAGCGCAAGATCGAGATCACCTATCGCGATGACAGAATGCGCCAGAGCCGGCGCATGATCTGGCCGTTTGCGCTCGGCTATTTCGACCGGGTACGCGTGGTCGTGGCCTGGTGCGAGATGCGCAAAGCGGTGCGGCATTTCCGCGCCGATCGCATTCTGGCGTTGTCGGTCACCGATCAGCGCTATCCACGCCGCCGCCAGGTGCTGCTGAAGCAATGGCGGGAGGCGGAAGGGATTTCGGCCTCATAACTCCTGCCATAAATTGACAGTGGCTGATTGTACAGGATTCTCCGCAACAGACGGAGACAACCATGGCCGACCCGAATTTCATCATCCTCTATGTCGACAATCCGCTTGCCAGCGCAAAATTCTATCAGGATCTGCTCGGCATCCCGCCGGTGGAGCAGGCGCCGACCTTCGTGATGTTCGCGTTGCCGTCCGGCGTCATGCTCGGCTTGTGGTCGCGTTACACGGTGCAACCTGCCGCACTGGCGGCCGGCGGTGGTGCCGAACTCGCCTTCGCCGTCAACGACAACGCCACCGTCGATCGGCTCTATCAGGATTGGGGCGGGCGCGGTTTGCGGGTGGCACAAGCGCCGGTCGATCTCGATTTCGGCCGCACCTTCGTTGCGCTCGATCCCGACGGGCATCGGTTGCGCGTGTTTGCGGCGGCAGGTTGATCATGAGCGCGCAGAGCAACTGGATCGCGGTCGCATCCGCAGAGCATGTGCGGATCGGCCACGCTCAAGGCTTCATGCAGGTCAATCACGGCAAGGCGGCGCCGCTGCGACGCCTGCGGCCGGGAAGCCTGATTATCTATTATTCGCCATCAGAGCGTTTTGGCGTGAAGGATAGTTTGCAATCCTTCACCGCCATTGGCCGCGTCAAAGCTGGCGAGCCCTATCAGGGCGATATGGGCTGCGGTTTCCATCCGTTTCGCCGCGACGTGGCCTGGCTTCCGTCGCATCCCGCGCCGATCCGCCCTTTGCTCGACAAGCTCGACTTCACGCACGGCGCGGCCGGTTGGGGACAGAGATTCCGCTTCGGCCTGTTTTCAATCGACGACCGCGATGCGCGCACCATCGCGACAGCGATGGGCGCGAGCAGCGAGATCACGGCGGCCGACGCCGGCTGAGATCAGACCTGACGCTCGACCAGCTTGAGCTTCAATTCGGCGATCGCCTCGGAGGGGTTCAATCCCTTCGGGCAGGCCTTGGCACAGTTCATGATGGTGTGGCAGCGATAGAGCCGGAACGGATCCTCGAGGTTGTCGAGCCGTTCTCCGGTCGCCTCGTCGCGAGAATCCTTCACCCAGCGCGCGGCCTGTAGCAACGCGGCCGGCCCGAGGAAGCGTTCGGAGTTCCACCAATAGCTCGGGCATGAGGTCGAGCAGCAGGCGCAGAGGATGCACTCGTAAAGGCCGTCGAGCTTCTGGCGGTCCTCGTGGCTCTGCTTCCATTCCTTCTGCGGCGTCGGGCTATAGGTGTGCAGCCACGGCTCGATCGAAGCGTATTGCGCGTAGAAATTGGTCAGGTCCGGCACGAGGTCCTTGACCACAGGCTGATGCGGCAGCGGATTGATCTTGATCGGGCCTGACTTCACCTCGTCCATCGCGCGGGTGCAGGCCAGCGTGTTCTGGCCGTCGATGTTCATCGCGCAGGAGCCGCAGACCCCTTCACGGCAGGAGCGACGGAAGGTCAGTGTCGGGTCGATGTTGTTCTTGATCCAGATCAGGCCGTCGAGGATCATCGGGCCGCAATCGGTCAGATTGACGTAATAGGTGTCGATCCGCGGATTTTTGCCGTCATCGGCGTTCCAGCGATAGACCTGGTATTCGCGGACCTCGCCAGCACCTTCCGGCTTCGGCCAGGTCTTGCCCTCGGTGACCTTCGAATTCTTCGGCAGTGCGAATTCAACCATCGGCTTTTCTCTTAGCGTTCTGACTTTCTGTCGTCATGCCCGGCCTTGTGCCGGGCATCCACGTCTATCCCTCAACTCGAAAAGACGTAGATGGCCGGGACAAGCCCGGCCATGACGTCTTAAACTTAGTACACCCGCGCCTTAGGTTCGATGTACTGGATGTCGTTCGACATCGTGTAATTGTGCACCGGGCGGTAGTCGATCGTCACCTTGCCGGCATCGTCCAGCCAGGACAGCGTATGCTTCATCCAGGTCTTGTCGTCGCGCTCGGCGAAATCCTCGCGCGCATGGGCGCCGCGGCTTTCGGTGCGGTTGGCGGCCGAATTCATCGTGACCACCGCCTGCGCGATCAGATTGTCGAATTCCAGCGTCTCGACCAGGTCCGAGTTCCAGATCAAGGAGCGGTCGGTGACGGCGATGTCGGCGATCCCGGCATGAACCTCGTGGATCAGCTTGACACCGGCATCGAGCACCTCGCCGGTGCGGAACACGGCGCAATTCTGGCTCATCACGCGCTGCATGTTCTCGCGCAGCTTTGCCGTCGGCGTGCCGCCGGCAGCGTGCCGATACTTGTCGAGCCGGCTCAAGGCGAATTCGGCGGAGTTCGACGGCAGTTCCGGCTGGGTCGCGTTCGCTGTCAGCTTGTCGGCACAGCGCAAGGCCGCAGCGCGTCCGAACACGACGAGGTCGATCAGCGAATTCGAGCCGAGCCGGTTGGCGCCGTGAACCGAGACGCAGGCCGCTTCGCCGACCGACATCAGGCCGGGGACCACGAAATTGTCGTCGCCGTTCTTGCGGGTCACGACCTCGGCGTGGAAGTTGGTGGGGATGCCGCCCATGTTGTAATGCACCGTCGGCACGATCGGGATCGGCTCGCGGGTGACGTCGACGCCGGCGAAAATGCGCGCCGATTCCGAAATGCCCGGCAGCCGCTCGGCGAGCACCGCCGGATCGAGATGGTCGAGGTGCAGGAAGATGTGATCCTTGCGCTTGCCGACACCGCGGCCTTCGCGAATTTCGATCGTCATGGCGCGTGAGACGACATCGCGCGAGGCGAGGTCCTTCGCCGACGGCGCGTAGCGCTCCATGAAGCGTTCGCCCTCGGCATTGACGAGATAGCCGCCTTCGCCGCGCGCGCCCTCGGTGACGAGACAGCCCGAACCGTAGATGCCGGTCGGATGAAACTGCACGAACTCCATGTCCTGCAGCGGCAGGCCGGCGCGCAGCGCCATCGCCGAGCCGTCACCGGTGCAGGTGTGCGCCGAGGTGCAGGACGCATAGGCGCGGCCATAGCCGCCGGTCGCGAGGATGACGGTCTGCGCGCGGAACCGGTGCAGCGTGCCGTCGTCGAGCTTCAGCGCGACGACGCCGCGGCAGACGCCTTCATCGTCCATGATCAGATCGATCGCGAAGAATTCGATGTAGAATTCCGCGGAATGCCGCAGTGCCTGGCCATACATCGTGTGCAGCATGGCGTGACCGGTGCGGTCCGCGGCGGCGCAAGTGCGCTGCGCCTGCCCCTTGCCGAAGTCCACCGTCATGCCGCCGAACGGGCGCTGATAGATCTTGCCGTCTTCGGTGCGCGAAAACGGCACGCCCCAATGCTCGAGTTCATAAACCGCGGCCGGCGCGTGACGCACCAGATATTCGATGGCGTCCTGGTCGCCGAGCCAGTCCGACCCCTTCACGGTGTCGTACATGTGCCAGCGCCAATTGTCCTCATGCATGTTGCCGAGCGACGCGGAGATGCCGCCTTGCGCGGCGACGGTGTGCGAGCGGGTCGGGAACACCTTGGTGATGCAGGCCGTGCGCAGGCCGGCTTCGCTGCAGCCGACGGTGGCACGCAGGCCAGCGCCGCCGGCGCCGACCACGACGACATCGTAGGTGTGATCCTCAATCGGATAGGCGCTGCCAGTGATCTTCGGCGCAGCGGTGCCTTGAGCCATCGATTATACTCCGGACGACAATTTGACGAGCGCGTAGATCGCCGCGAGCGCGATCACCCAGGTGAAGAAGCCGTTGGCGATCACCGAGGCAAGCTTCAGCTTCTCGTCGTGGATATAGTCCTCGATCACCACCTGCATGCCGATCTTCATGTGCCAGCAGCTGGCGATCACGAAGAGCGCCAGAATGATCGCGACCAGCGGCGAGCCGAGGGTCTGGCCGGCATAGGCGTGATTGCGGCCGAGCAGCATCATCACGATGATGATGACCGGCAGGATCAGAAGCAGCATGCCGATCGCGGTGACGCGCTGATAGAAGAAATCGCTGGTGCCTGAATGCGCCGAGCCGAGGTGGCGGACGCGGGCCAGCGGCGTCCTGATTGACGAGTTCGATCCGCTCATCGGCTGCCCCCTGCGAACACTGCGATGATCCAGAGCAGCACCGTGATCGAGATCGAGCCGATCAGGGCGGCCCAGGTCAGCCACTCACGCTCCTTCTTGCCGAAGCCGTAGCCGAGATCCCAGATCAGGTGCCGGACGCCGGACAGCAGATGATGGACCAGCGCCCAGCTGTAGCCGAGCACGATCAAGCGACCGATGAAGCTCGACAGGAAGTTCTGGAACGTGGTGTAGGCGGTCGGGCCGGATGCGGCCGCGAGCAGCCACCACACCAAAAGGATGGTGCCGAAATAAAGTGCGATGCCGGTGATGCGATGCACGATCGACATCGCCATGGTCAGCGACCATTTGTAGGTCTGCAAATGCGGTGAGAGGGGACGATCAATCCTCGCGGTCATTGCTCGTACTATCTGCTGCTTCTGTTGTGTGGCTCGCGACGGTCTGCGCCAGGGTTGGCGGACAGACGTGATCTCGGACCGCGCCACGGCCCGCTTTTTGGTCTGCCGGCCGGTCGAACCGGCGGCCCTGTTTACGAAGTCAAGGGTGCGCGCGCAATGGAGATCTGAGCGATTTGAAGCGGCGGCGGACCGGCATGCCGACCCTGCAAGCCGGTTCGGCGGCCACGTTGACAAACCGACGCTGCACCGGCACCTCAGGAACGCGACCTGGCGGCTGACGCCCTGTCGGAAAGCAAGCTGCGATCTTGACGATGATGGCCGGCCTCAACCCCTCCGATCTGTTCTGGCTTGCGGGCGGGCTGCTGCTTGGCGGCGCGGCCACGGGCCTGTTCGCGGGTCTGTTCGGCATTGGCGGCGGCGCCATCATCATTCCCGTGCTTTACGAAGTGTTCCGCATCGCCGGCGTCCCTGAAGTGGTCCGCATGCCGCTCTGCGTCGGCACCTCGCTTGCGATCATTGTTCCGACCTCGATTGCATCGTTTCGTTCGCATCTGGCGCGCGGCGCGGTGGATACGTCCGTGCTGAGGCAATGGGCGGCGCCGACGGTGATCGGCGTCGTCGTCGGCAGCCTTGTCGCGCGATACGCGCCGGAAGCGTTGTTCAAGGTGGTCTTCGTCGTGGTCGCGACCACGACATCGGTCCGGCTGTTGCTGGCGCGGGACAATTGGCGGATCGCCGACGATTTCCCGAAGGGGCCGCTAATGAGGCTCTACGGCCTGATCATCGGTCTGTTGTCCTCGCTGATGGGGATCGGCGGCGGCCAGCTCTGCAATCTCTTGATGACCTTCTATGGACGGCCGATTCATCAGGCCGTCGCCACCTCGGCCGGACTCGGCATGATCATCTCGATTCCCGGCACCATCGGTTACGTCTATGCCGGCTGGCCGCGTGCCGCGGAATTTCCGGATGTGGCGGCGCTGCAATTTCCGCTCGCGCTCGGTTATGTCTCGCTGATCGGTTTCGTTCTGGTGACGCCGTTGAGCGCGCTGATGGCGCCGCTCGGCGTGCGGCTGGCCCATGCGCTGTCGAAGCGTCAACTCGAGGTCGGCTTCGGGATATTCCTGCTGGTCGTCAGTCTGCGGTTTCTGCTCAGCCTGCTCGGCTAAGATCGCGGCATCTCAACGAGATTCAACGCGGCGCCAGAGCACCGAAGAAACCGACAATGCTTTGCAGCCGGCCGTCGGCGAACGTAACGACATCGACGCCCTCGGGAAGGGCGCCACCTTGCGGCTGCTCGAGCTTCCAGGCGAACCGCGCACAGTGATTGTGCCGGTCGATGGCGCTGGTCCGCACGATCGTCGCGCCGGGAAACTGCTGTCGCATGATCCCGATATGGATCACGAGATTGGCGCGGCCTTCGACATGGGCGAGCGGGTCGGTGTAAGTCGCATCCTCGGCCCAGACGTCCTGTAGCAGCCGGGTCCGGCGCAAGGCGTCATCCTCACCCCAGGCGGCGCAATATCGGTCGATAAGCGCGGCCAGGGCCTCATCGCTGATAGCAGACATGATCGTCCTCGCCCGGTCGTCGCAAGCCAACATGCTTAACGCCACCATAACGGAACGCAGATCAGGCATATACCGAAAGTTGATAGATCGGACGGTAACGTACTGCCGCGTATCTTCGAAATGGCCTTTGGCAATGCGTTTCAGACCCGGCTTGAAGCAAGTGTCTTTCGCCGCGGCGTGCACGGTCGGCGCAATTCTGCTCGGCCATTTTGCTGCGACTGAATTGATTGAGACGCAACGGACGCGAAAGATCGGCGAATTAACCGAGGTGGCCCTTCGTCGCGCCGAAACCGTGGTGGATTACGGACGCGCCAGCCTCGAGGAGATGGCAAAGCATGTCTCCGGCGAGTGCGACCCGACTGCGCTGCAGGTGCTGCGCCTGCAGGTCTATCAGCGAAGCACCGTCAAGGATGTCCGCCTGATTGGACGTGACGGCTCGGTGATGTGCTCGGCGTTTTCTGAAACGCTGGAATTCGACAAGGGCTGGGTCCAGCGCGAGGACATGCTGCGCTCAGGAGACGGCCGCACCTTATTGTTCCGCGTCGAGCAATTCAGCGGTACCGCGCTCGGCATCGTCAGGGACCTGAACGCCGATATGTCTTTGGTGACGATCATCGGCTTGAATTCCTACGTGTTCGACCTGCTGCCGGGCGAATTGCGTGACCATGGCACGGTCGTGCTCAATCTCAGGAACGGTCAGTTCGTCGCCGGCAGCTTGCGCCGGGCCTCGGAACTGCCGCTGGTTGCGCCGCGCCGGTTCACCAGCGTGTCCACACGCTATCCGTTTCAAATCGAGGTCGCGGTCGAAGCCGCCGCACTCGCCGATTACGATACGGAAGCCTATTTGCCCATTGTCGCGCTTGCAGCCGGCCTTGGCCTTTTGATCGGCAGCCTGTTGGCCGCGATCGTGTTCCGACCGCAAAGTCCTGTTGTGACCCTCGACCGCGCACTGGCGGCAGGGGAATTCAAGCCGTTTTTCCTGCCCACCTTCAATCTGCAAAGCGGCGAGATCGCAGGCTGCGAAGTGCTGGCGCGGTGGATCAAGCCCGACGGCTCGATCGTGCCGCCGCTGAATTTCATTCCGCTCGCCGAGAGCAGCGGCCGGATCGAACAACTGACCTGGCGCATCATCGACCAGGCGCTCGAGGATCTGCGTCCGCTGCTGGCGCGGGACCGCGCTTTCGTGGTGTCGTTCAACATCATGCCGGCGCACATGATCTCCGATGGCTTCGTCGCCCAGCTTCGGGCCGTGGTGATCGCCAGACGAATCTCACCGCGCCAGATCGCGCTCGAAGTCACCGAGCGGAACGCCTTCCCGGACCTGCAACACGCGGCGTCGGTGATCGCCGAGCTGCGCGACCGCGGCTTCGTCCTGAGCATCGACACGATGGACCCCGACGAGATCCTGATGGCCGACGAGGCGGGCGTCGACTACGTCCTCAGCCTGAGCGGGTCCAACCGCGACCTCGCCGAGGGCCTCCGCGCGACGCCCGTGCTCATCCCCGATACGCCCGAGGACCTCGACAGCCTC
>Ga0081455_10009267_pt1 | contig 10139 bp, 7 predicted proteins | sample TabmetS3T2R1_FD_70207 | JGI IMG/M metagenome (GOLD analysis project Ga0081455, IMG submission 70207) | Tabebuia heterophylla rhizosphere microbial communities from the University of Puerto Rico - S3T2R1 | ecosystem: Host-associated > Plants > Roots > Rhizosphere ... | reverse complement strand
CGTCCCTCCACCTGACTGTCTTTCTCGCGGGGTTAACCGGTGAACGAAAGGTTCGTTCACGCAACCAATCAATTAAGCAGATCGCTCCGAGAAATTCGTATTCTGGAAGATTTTTGGAAACTTCACTTGGCAATCTCAAGAGAAAAGTGGTGAAAGGCGTGATGAATTTATGAAAACGAAAGGCAAAATCAGCGCTTACATTTTTCGCAGTTCCACAGTGGCCCTCGTTTTCTTATGTGCAGTTGTAGCTCTCAGTTCGGCATTCAATGTTCCTAAGCGTTCGTTAACGGCCCCGCAGAATAACACCGCCTTCAGACTAGATAGGCACGAGAGCGACTCGTCCGTGGAGGGGCATACAATCCGAAGCAACCAAATGCTAACGTTTGCGGATCGCGTCGTTTATCAGCGAGTGATCGAAGAAGTTTACTGGCGACATCGCATCTGGCCAGAAGCGAACCCAAGTCCCAAGCCGCCGCTGGACCAATTGATGTCGCACGCGGAGATCGAAAAGAAGGTCGAAGATTATCTGCGCAAGTCGCAGCTGCTTCAGGATTACTGGCAGCGGCCGATTACTGCCGACCAACTGCAAGACGAGATGGAGCGGATGGCAAGCCACACCAAACAACCTGCGGTGTTACAAGAACTCTTTGAAGCCCTCGGCAATGATCCCCTGGTTATCGCCGAGTGCCTGGCTAGGCCGACGCTGTTAGAACGCTTAGGATCAAATTTGTATGGTCACGACCAAAAATTTCAGGCAGAGCGAAGACGCCGCGTAGAGGTTGACGTGCAGGCCGAGAACCAGACGCCACAGCTAATGGCTGTGGCGAGCATTAGCTTCACCCTTCCTACAATATCGAATGGGCCGAACGGATGTATCGATAATACTTGGAGTGCCACGAACATCAGCGGCGCTCCCGATGCCCGATTTTTTCACACGGCAGTATGGACCGGCAGCGAAATGATTGTGTGGGGCGGAGCGTTCCAAAACACACCTCTTAACACCGGCGCCAGATACAACCCGGCTACCGACAGTTGGACCGCTACCAGCATCACTGGCGCGCCCGTTGGCCGATGGATTCACACGGCAGTATGGACCGGCAGCGAAATGATCGTGTGGGGTGGCCAGGGCAGTAGCGCCAATTTGAATACCGGCGGCAGATATGACCCCCCCACCGACAGTTGGACTGCCACCAGCACCACCGACGCGCCCGTTGCCCGATCGTGGCAGACAGCAGTGTGGACTGGCAGTCAAATGATCGTCTGGGGAGGAAACGATAACTCTGCTCATACTTTGAACACCGGCGGACGATACAATCCCAGCACTGATGATTGGACGGCCACTGGCATTACGAACGCGCCCCATGACCGATTCGAGCACACCGCAGTGTGGACGGGCAGCGAAATGATTGTTTGGGGCGGCTTTTACTTTGATACCACCAGTCACTATTCGAACACTGGTGGCAGATATGATCCCAGCACCGATAACTGGACAGCCACCAGCATCGCCAACGTGCCCGATGGTCGACGGCTTCACACGGGAGTGTGGACCGGCAGCGAAATGATTGTCTGGGGCGGGGCAGGTGAAAATGAAGTCCCGCTAAACACTGGCGGTGGATACAACCCCGACACGGACAGTTGGACGAACACCAGCACGACCAACGCGCCCGAGCCCCGAAGCTCTCACACCGCAGTATGGATTGGCACCGAAATGATCATCTGGGGCGGCGGTACGACCAGCGGCCTTTTTGACAGCGGTGGAAGATACGCTCCTGTCACGGACAGCTGGACATTTACCAGCACCGCTGACCCGCCCGACGCCCGATACGCTCACACGGCAGTCTGGATCGGCAGCGAGATGATCGTCTGGGGCGGGAGCGACCTTTTTGGCAACTATTTTAATACTGGCGGCAGATACTGCGCGCAAGGTGGTCCGACACCAACACCAACTCCATCATCGACGCCAACGGCGACTCCTACTCCCACGGCCACACCAGCTACACCGACTCCCACGCCATGCACGGGGAGATGTACACCGACCCCACGACCGCGTCCTACGCCGGCGTCTCGGCCATAGCGCGACCCAACTGTCAAAGAGGGTCCAGTGTTTTTGCAAAGACCCGTGCTTTTCTCCGTTGCCTTAGATTGTGAAGCAGGCCCGGGATTCGAATTTGCCGCCCAGAAATCAAAATGATTCTGGCGCGATCCTTGTGACGCAGATCGGGGGGCCCCGGTTACGAATTAGGACAGTCGGCCGATGGGAGGACGCGAAAATCAGCTCGACGCCAACCGCCGAAAGTAAAGACTCACTGCCGTCCACTTGTTCGTGGCCAAGATAATTGAGTGCCCTTGCTAAGTAGCTCACTCACATGACTACCGGACGACCGTTAGTGTGAGGTCATTCCGTCGCCAGCGCTGTAGCTGGCTTGGAAACCGGTGCCACCGTTAGGTCCGGGAGCATCTGTCTAACTATCTGTATCGCGGCACGTCTCAGCCCGACCAAGTCGTGACTGTTTGGATTGGTTTTTGGCAACCGGAAAACCTTCGAGCTGCGTTGCCTAATTATGTCAACTGCATGACAAGAATTTGCCGAGGGTGGACAAGACAAAGAACTTCTATCAGGAATACAGAGCGCCGATCCCGATTCGGACGCGACAGTGGTTTAAAGGTTCCATCGAAATGATGTTGGCGAGCGCAGGTTCGCTCTCTTTGATGCTGCCGCTAGCGCAATGGGATCGAACCGTAGCACTCCTGTTACATGCGCGGAGGTGCGTTCGTGTCCATTCGTCCATGCGTGGTCTTCCTGTGGGGCGCGACTGTACTTGGATCGCAGCCTCTCCGTTGAAGAGGTATGATCTCACTTAGCACGACCGGGAGCAGTTCGGGCCAACGAATTCGTCCGATATCGGACGTACAAAAACGAGCGTTCGCCACAACTCAATGGAGCGTGGTGCTGGCAGCGCAAGGTGGATCGCCAGCCGCAGAAGAGGCGCTCGAAAAACTTTGCCGCACCTACTGGCGCCCGATTTATCGCTTTGTACGGCTAAAGGGCTTTGGGCCAGAGGAGGCGGAGGATCTCACTCAAGGTTTTTTTGCACTTCTATTGCAGCGCAAAGATTTGAATACTGTTCGCAAGGAAAGGGGGCGACTTCGTTCTTATCTCCTGGCGTCGGTCAAGCATTTTCTTACAGACGACCGACGCAGGGAGACGGCGATCAAGCGGGGCCAGGGCCAAGGACCCATTCCCTTGGAAGAGTTGCGCGCGAACGAGCGAGGCGATCCCGCTTTTGCTGGGCCCGTTGATCCATTGAGCGCCGATCGGCTTTATGAACGCCGATGGGCTTCGGCTCTCATCGAACATGTCCTCGAGCTGTTAGACAAAGAATATCGCGCTACAGGCAACGAGCTTCTGTTTGATTCCATGAAACAACTGCTACCAGACGAACCGCAACCACCGTCGCGCGCACAGATCGCTGCCAAACTGGGAATGACAGATAACGCACTCAGGCAAGCTTTTTACCGGTTTCGTCATCGTTATCAAATTTTACTACGCGCGGAGATTGGCGCCACCGTTGGCAATCACGGCGAGATTGACGATGAGTTGCGTCATTTAATTGCTGTGTTGCGCTTGTAAAGACATCGCACACGAATTGGGAACCATTACCCGACGTCACAGGAGTTGAGTCAATTATTATGCATAGTGAGATTCGTGTTTTAACTGGTGCAGATCGGTGAAATTCGTTCCCAGAGTCTGCTCAAAGTGCCACGCAGAAATCTTTGCCGATGCACCAGACGGCCTTTGCACTGCCTGCATGCTCGAGGCAGGTCTTGAAATCTCGGTACAAGATGTGGCTAGGGTCGACGCTTTCGGCCATTCGGACCAGCCTTCACCTATCAATGCTACAGTTTCGACCTCGTACAGGGTAGCAGCGTTCGACGCGACAGGGCCACGACTTCTGGGTGATTACGAATTGTTGGATGAAATCCGCCGGGGAGGGCAAGGCATAGTGTACCGTGCCCGACAGAAAAGTCTTAACCGCACAGTCGCTTTAAAGGTTCTTAGGACAGGCGAGTGGGCTACAAGGGCGCACCTGAAACGATTTCAGATGGAAGCGCAGACTGCGGCGAACCTGGATAATCCAAATATCGTTCCCATTTACGAAGTGGGCGAGCGTAATGGGTCGTGCTACTTCAGCATGAAATTCATCGAAGGTGGCCCACTCGATCGACTAGCTGATTGCGAACCGATCCCGATCCGGCGCGCAGCGGAATTGATTGTAAAGCTCGCACGCGCTGTTCATTACGCCCACGGCCGGGGGGTTCTTCATCGAGACATAAAGCCAGGAAACATTTTGCTCGATGCAAATGGCGAACCACACCTTAGTGACTTTGGCTTGGCGCGATTGACTGAAACGCAGAGCACCGTCACCCGCACAATTGAGACCATGGGAACGCCGAGCTACATGGCCCCGGAACAAGCGCTAGGGCATAATGACCAGGTTACCTATGCAGCGGATGTCTATGGATTGGGCGCGGTGCTTTATCATTTACTTACTGGTTATCCGCCTTTCGCAGGAGGAACAGCCTACGAGACTATTCGGCTTCTGTTGGAAACCGAGCCACGGCAACCGCGCCTATGGAATCCAAAAATAGACCGCGAGCTGAACACCATCTGTGTTAAATGCCTCGAGAAAGACCCGCAGCGGCGATATTCATCCGCCCTCGCACTAGCCGAAGACATCGAGCGGTGGCTCCGGCACGAGCCGATTCGCGCGCGGTACACGGGAATGTTCGGCCGTGGGGAAAAATGGGTGCGACGGAATCCGACGACAACATTGTTGGCCGTATCATTGACCGCTCTCGCAGCGGTGATCGGGTGGAACATTTGGAAAAGCGAGGTTCTTATTGCTCCGGGACTGACACGAATCGCTGTGCTGCCTTTTGAAAACCTCAGTAATGACAGGGAAGACGCATCTTTCGCGGATGGAGTTCAGGACGATCTCTTAACCAAGCTGGCAAATATTGCCGCTCTTAAAGTCATCAGCCGCACGAGCGTGATGCAATATCGCGGCGAGCGGAACATGCGCGAGATTGGACATGCACTGCAAGTTTCGCACGTCTTAGAAGGGAGCGTACGCAAGACTGGCGCCTGGCTTCACATCAACGCCCAGTTGATTGACATTCGCACAGACTCCCACGTTTGGGCAAAGCACTACGACGGCGATTTGAAAGACCTCTTCACGATTCAGAGTCAAATCGCGAAAAACGTTGCGGAGCAGCTTCACGCCAAAATCTCACGCGCCGAGAGACTGGCGATTGACCAACCGCCGACCGCCGATCTGACCGCCTTCAATCTCTACAGTCGCGCGAAGAGTGTCCTCCTGATGGCGACCTTTGGCACTGATGCGCGAACCAATTTGCTTGAGGCAGCCGAGCTATTGAACCAGGCGATCGTGCATGACCCCTCTTTCTTCCAAGCATATTGCCAACTAGCTTGGATTCACGATCTACTTTACTCCTTCGGAGACGATCATACGCCTGCACGTCTCGCGCTCGCGGAAACAGCCATCCAAGCGGCCTTCCGGCTCCGTCCGAATGCGGGTGAAGCGCATTTAGCCCAGGCAGGACACCTTTATCGAGTAAACCTCGATTACGACAAGGCTCTCGCTGAACTTGAGATTGCGCGCCAAAGCCTACCCCGTGATCCAAGAATTTTCGAGCTGGAGGGTTATGTTGAACGGCGTCAGGGGAATTCGATAAAATCCACACGCAGCTTGGAACAGGCGATCGATCTGGATCCCCGCAATGTCGTCATACTCCAGCAGATTGCGATGAGTTATGACGACCTGGGTCGTTATGCGGAGGAAAAAGCTGCATTGAACCGCGCATTGACGATTGAACCAAATGACATCGGCACGAAACTAGCGCGCGCAGTTGTGGAATTTAATTGGAAGGCGGACACCGAACCCTTGCATCAAGTGATCGATGCGATTCGGGCCGAAGATCCTTCCACCATGGAGAGTATCGCCGATAGTTGGCTCATTTGCGCGCTAGCCGAGCGCGACGCTGCTGCTGCTGCCAGTGCTCTAGTAGCGTTGGGCGAAAACAGTATCAATGACCAGGCAGTAAGATTGAGCCCACACGTCGCCGAAGGTCTCATCGCTCGGATGACAAAAAACGATGGGAGGGCACGATCCGCCTTCACTGCAGCCCGCGAAGAACAGGACAAAATCGTGCAGGCGCAACCAGACTACGCCCCAGCTTTATGCGTGCTTGGGTTAATCGACGCGGCCCTGGGACGCAAAGAGGAAGCGTTGCGTGAGGGTCGGCATGCGGTCGAGCTTCTGACCGCGGAAAAGGACGCAACGAACGGTACGCGCATCATCATGTATCTCGCCGTGATCGCTGCGTGGATTGGCGATAAAGATCTCGCCTGCGAACAGCTTCCCGTTGCCCTGCGTCACCCAAATCCACCCAGCTACGGCGAATTAAAACTACTGCCACTTTGGGATCCGCTGCGTGGCGAACCATGCTTCGAAAAAATCGTCGCCTCCCTCGCGCCAAAATAAATCCATCCAGCCGCGCCATCTTCCGCGTAACAAATCGCCGAAGTTTCCGCAGTACATTAGGGAGGTCTTGCAGAGTGCTTCTCACAAACTCAGATAAAACCAAAGCTCGAACTATGAAAATCGTAACATTTGCTACTCCAAAAACGCGTTGCATTCGCGCTATTCGCTGCGCTTCGCGATTACTGATCCTATCGGAGGCGCTTCTACTGCTCTCCTTTCCGCCTAGGCAGGCTGATGCCCAGACTTATCAGGTACTCTATTCATTCAGCGGCGGGGCCGACGGGGGGACTCCTCGTGCCGGGGTGGTGCGGGATCGGACGGGCAATCTCTACGGGACCACAGAATGGGGCGGCGCTTTCGGCCACGGCGTAGTTTTCAAGCTGGGCACGACGAATAACCAGACGGTGCTCCACAGTTTCGCTGGAGGCCCGAGCGATGGATCACATCCGTGGGCGCCGGTAACGCGCGATGCTATGGGAAACATTTACGGCACCACCTATGTTGGCGGCCAACATGAATATGGAACCGTCTTCAAGCTCGATCCAGCGGGCAATGAGACGATCCTACACCACTTTAATGCAGCCACTGGAAACGACGGCGGGGCGCCCTTTGCTGGTGTCCTGCGCGATCGTTCGGAAAATCTTTACGGCACGGCCCTGGAGGGCGGCTCTCGGGGCTATGGGGTAGTGTTCAAACTGGATGCGACCAACCAACTTACGCTACTCCATGAATTCCGGGGGACCGAAGGCGGTTTGCCCCATGCCGGATTAGTTCACGATAAGGCGGGCAATTTCTATGGCGCCGCTGAATATGGCGGCACATTCGACTTCGGAGTGGTGTACAAAATTGATGCGACTGGGAGATACACGATATTGCACAGTTTCAATGATCAAGACGGATCGCTTCCCTACGGGGGGTTAATCCGGGATTCGGCTGGCAATCTCTACGGGAATACCGTCGCGGGCGGTGCATCCAACATGGGAGTAATATTCAAGATCACGCCAACAAACCAATACACGGTTCTGCATGTCTTTCGCGGTGCCGACGGCGCAAACCCTCAGTCCTCGATGGTGTTAGATTCGGTGGGCAATCTCTATGGGACTGCCCCTCTCGAGGGCGGCGCCGCCCGCGCCGGAGTCATATTCAAGCTGGATGCGGCAGGTAATTACACCGTCCTGCACAGCTTTAACGGCGAGGATGGGGAAGGGCCCTACGGAGATTTGATCCGAGACTCAGCCGGTAATCTTTATGGAACGGCTTACGAGGGCGGCGACTTTGATAACGGCGTCGTCTTCAAGTTAACCCCTTAAGCAGCAAGGGTAGTGGCGGCATCTTGCACCGCTGATCAACTGTCCACCGGTTGGTGGCTACATCGAGTAAGCTCGATCTCCTCCCGTTAGAAAAGCTTTAAATCCAGGAGGGCGGGTTCCAGCGAATCAACGGATTAGGGCTTGGCGTTCTTTAGTTTCCTCGTAACAGCCCCGCGGATTTTACGCAGTACATAAGTGAGCAGTCGTTGTTAAACCACAGTCTTAATATGAAAATAAAAGTAGCGAGTTCCACAACATTAGTTCTTCGCCTCATCACCTTCTCCGTCCTTTGCGTGGGCTTAGGGGCAGGCGATCTAATGGCGTTCGCCAGCGAGACCACCAGCGACCTTTCTTGGTCGATTGTGCCGTCGCCGCGCAAAGTAGGCACCTTCAGTCAGCTTTATGGTGTGTCCGTGCTCTCGCCGACGGAGGCTTGGGCGGTGGGCCAAAGAGCGGCAAACGAGCCTGCGCCGCTCATCTATCGCTGGGATGGAAGACGCTGGAAACAGGTGGTGGCGGCACCCATCGCCAATAGTTATTTTGACGATGTGTTTGCCATTTCCTCCAGTGATGTGTGGGCGGTTGGGGTTCAGATCCGCGATGATAATTCTCCAGATCTAAGCCTGACCCAACATTGGAATGGGACTGCCTGGTCGATTGTGCCCAGCCCGAATCCAAGCAGGGACCCGGCTTATGGCGAAAATTATCTGGCTGCCGTTGCCGGGGCAGCTCCGAATGACGTTTGGGCGGTCGGCTATCAGCAGACGAGTCGAGGCTATAGCGAAATAATCATCCATTGGGATGGTGTTGCCTGGACACTTGTCCCGCCACAGCCCGGAGATTGGCGGTTCCTGACTGATATTGCCATTTTATCAGCCAGCGACGTTTGGGCGGTTGGCTACCAGTTTGATTTTCGCAATGGTTATCAGGGATTAAGCATGCATTGGGATGGCAGCAATTGGTCCGACGTTCCTTTTCCCGTCGCCGATCTCGGGTTCTACGTTCACGGCATGACCGCTTTGTCGGACTCGGATATCTGGGTGGTAGGAAACGTGTCGGGCTATCCTGTGACACCCGTTACCGCTCACTGGGATGGGACCTCCTGGAGTTTGGTCGACATTACTAACTTCGAGCCGCCTTACGGCTCTCTCAAAGCGGTTGCCGCTTTGGCAGAGAACGATGTTTGGGCGGTCGGTTATTACCGCGATACTTTGGGAGGAAAGGATGAAAATCTTGTCGAACATTGGGATGGTGTGGCCTGGACTCAAGTACCCGTTCCAAACGTGGGCCAGGCGCTGAATCAACTCTACGATCTCGCTCCGGACCAAGCCGGCGGCTTGTGGACGGTCGGCTACTTCTATCCCTATCCTGATTTCTCCAAACCTGTCAGCACGCTCGTGATTCGCGGCACGCCGTAGCTATTGAACAATTCAATCGGGACGCGTTTCATTGCCAGACAGAGCTTCGCATAAGGTGTCCGACAACGCTGAATTCTCTGTTGGCCTGTTAAGTGGGAAGCTCCCGCTTACTCATTTTGGTTAATTCCATCACCGTCAGGCCATGCGGGCTAGGTGCGAAGACAAAAGCAAGCGAATCGTGAACCAACTAAGCCGACTCTGTACACTTCGACCCGCATGCGCAGTTTCGTCATCGCCGAACGATCGCCGTTCTCCAGGCGTAACATGTAAGGGCGAACCCAGCACGAAGCTGAGCCAATGAATTACGAGCACTCCACATCACCTCGTAGGCAAGAAGCTTTGGCCTCGATTGGAGCCTCGGGAGGTTTTTAAGCGCATGGAAGTGCCTGATTTCGAAAGGTTGGCCGCAGATTTTTATGCCTCCCTGTATCACTTTGGCTTCGTACTTGCTCGTAATGAGGCCGACGCAGCCGATCTGACGCACCAGACCTTTTACATTTGGGCAGTGAAATCAACTGCGCGATAATGCAGCCCAAGTGAAAGCGGCTTTGTCGACATCAACTGCAAGCTTAGATACGCGCACACTGTGACGCTCCTGCGTTTTGTTTAGAAGCAAAGTAGTAACCGTTCCTCGGGGACTCCTTTGGGTGCCCGGGATGGCGTACGTGGCACTGAGGAGTCCGCTAGGGGCCAACTCAAAGAATAGGACGGGATCCAATGATTCCGAACTACAAATAGTGACTTCTCTTGATCGATGCGAAAACATTTACATCGGAATCTCGGGATGGCGCTATAGAGGCTGGCGAGGCAAATTTTATCCGCAGGGTCTCGGTCAGTCTCGCGAG
>Ga0081455_10009266_pt1 | contig 10140 bp, 8 predicted proteins | sample TabmetS3T2R1_FD_70207 | JGI IMG/M metagenome (GOLD analysis project Ga0081455, IMG submission 70207) | Tabebuia heterophylla rhizosphere microbial communities from the University of Puerto Rico - S3T2R1 | ecosystem: Host-associated > Plants > Roots > Rhizosphere ... | reverse complement strand
CTCGCCGGCTGCAACGGATCCGGGGTGGCGCTGAACACCTGGCTCGGCGCCCGGATGGCGCGCCACCTGCTCGGTGACGCCGCGCTGCCGTCGTTCGCGGAGCTGCACCACCGCCCGATACCCCTGCACGGCGCCCGGGCCGCGTACCTGCCGCTCGTCGGGCTGTGGTTCCGCTGGCAGGACCGGGGGTTCGCGCGCTGATCCGTCAGGCGGAGGGGACCCGGTCAACGACCTCGTCGGTGTGCTCCGTCTCGCGGGCGCAGTGGGCGCAGCAGTAGAAGCGGCCGCTCACCTCGGCGCCATGGCCGATGACGGCGCAGCCGCAGTGCTCGCACCGGGGCGCCAGGCGGGAGATGGCGCACTCGAAGCTGTCGAACGTGTGCCGTTCCCCAGCCGCTATCACATCGAACGACTTGTCGTAGTCGTTCCCGCAGACCTCGCACTCGGCCATGGGTCCACCTCCCGTCGTCGGAGCCACGTGCCGCCCGGCCTGTTCGCTACCCGCTGGGCGCCGCCGCTACGCAGCCGGCTCGGTCCCGGGCGGTTCCGATTGTGTAGTCCTACCGATGTGGCTCGCCGAGGTCGGGCCTACCGTCGACGACGTGGTCATCGCGGCGGAGCGGATGCTGGACCTACGGCGGGAGTTCCTGGGCGTGGACCACCCGGTTCCGGTCATCGACGGCCGGCTCGTCCCCTACGTCAACCTCGACAACGCCGCCAGCACGCCGGCGCTGCGCACGGTGGCCGAAATCGTCGAGGAGTTCCTGCCGTTCTACGCCAGCGTCCACCGCGGGACCGGCTACATGTCCCGCCTCAGCACCGCGGCGTACGAGGGGGCGCGCGAGACCGTCATGACCTTCGTCGGGGCCGATCCCGACCGCGACGTCGTCGTGTTCGGCAAGAACACCACCGAGGCGGTGAACCACCTGGCGCGCTCGATGCGGATGCCGCTGGGCTCCGTGGTGCTCACGACGATGCTCGAGCACCACTCGAACGACCTGCCGTGGAGGGCGCGGACCCGGACCGTCCGGGTGCCCGCCCAACCCGACGGCGCGCTGGACGAGGGTGCCCTCGACGACCTGCTCGCCGAGCACGCCGGCCGGGTCGCCCTGCTGGCGGTCTCGGGCGTGTCCAACGTCACCGGGCTGGTCCAGCCGGTCCACCTGTTGGCCGAGAAGGTTCACGCGGTCGGGGGGCGGATCCTGGTCGACGCCGCGCAGCTGGCGGCGCACCGCCCGATCGACATGCGGGCCCACGACGACCCCGGACACCTCGACTTCGTGGCGCTCTCGGCCCACAAGATGTACGCACCGTTCGGGACCGGGGCCCTCATCGGGTGCAGGCACTGGTTCGCCGACGAACCCGACCACTCCGGGGGCGGCACCATCCGCGCCGTCAGCGTCGACGACGTGGTGTGGGCCGACCTACCCGATCGCGAGGAGGCGGGGAGCCCCAACGTGGTCGGCGCCGTGGCCCTCGCTGCCGCCACGACCGCGCTGCGGTCGGTGGGCATCGACCGCATCGCCGCCCACGAGGCCGAGCTCGCTCGCTACGCCACCGCCCGGCTCGCGAGCGTCCCCGGCGTCACGATCCACGGGCCGGCGGTGTCCGCCGCGGCCCCCAAGGTGGGGGTCGTCCCGTTCACGGTCGACGGCCTCGACCACGGGCTCGTGGCGGCCGTCCTTGGCTACGAGCACGGCGTCGGCGTCCGCCACGGCTGCTTCTGCGCCCAGCCCTACATCCATCACCTCCTGGGCCTCGGGCGGGCCGAATCGGGCCGGTGGCTGGAACGGGCGCGCGGCGGCCAACAGCGCGGGGCTCCCGGGATGGTCCGCGTCAGCCTGGGCGCGTACAACGACGTGGCCGACGTCGACCGCGCCGTGCGGGCGCTCGAGTGGCTCGTCGCCGGCGATGTCCTGGGGACCTACCGGATGCTCGACGACGGCACGTTCGTCGCCGAGGGCTACGACGAGCCCCTGCTGTTCGACGTCCGGCCCGACCCCCCGGCGCCCGCCCCCGGGTGGCGCCGGCCCGCCGACCGACGGGTTCCCGCCGGGGTTTAGAGGCCGAGCGGATCGGCGCGCACGTGGGCACCGATCTGTACGGGATGAGCAGCGTGAGCCCCGGCCTCACAGCTCGGCCTCCAGGCAACGCTGACAACGATGCGCCGAGACGACGTGCCCTCCGCGCACGTTCTCAGTGGCTGACCATCACGTGCTTGAGCTCGGTGTAGTGCTCGATCGCGTAGAGCGACATGTCCTTGCCGTAGCCGCTCTGCTTGAACCCGCCGTGGGGCAGCTCCGACACCAGGGGGATGTGATCGTTGACCCACACGGTGCCGAACCGCAGCGCCCGTGACATGCGCATCGCCCGGCCGACGTCGCGCGTCCACACGCTGGCGGCGAGGCCGTAGTCGACGTCGTTGGCCCAGGCCAGGGCCTGGTCCTCGTCGCTGAAGCGCTGGACGCTCACCACCGGGCCGAACACCTCGCGCTGCACCATCTCGGAGTCCTGCTCCGGGTTCGCGACCACGGTGGCCTGGTAGAAGAAGCCGGGGCCGTCGATCACCCGGCCCCCCGTCACGATCTCGGCGCCCGCCTCCACCGAGCGGCTCACCATGCCGGCCACCCGCTCCCGCTGGGCCGCCGAGACCAGCGGCCCGACGGCGGTGTCCTCGAGCGCGGGATCGCCGACGGCCAGGCCGCCGACGGCGTCGCCCAGGTCGCCGAGCAACCGGTCGTAGACGCCCGGTCCCGCGACCACGCGGCAGGGCGCGGTGCAGTCCTGGCCGGTGTTGTAGTACGCGTTCTCAGCCAGGCAGCCGACGAGGGCCTCGACGTCCGCGTCGTCGAACACCAGCACCGGCGCCTTGCCGCCCAGCTCGAGGTGGACCCGCTTGAGCGAGTCGGCGGCGTTGCGGGCGATGAGCTTGCCGGTCTCGACGTCGCCGGTGAGCGACACCATGGCCACCCCCGGATGGCGCACGAATGCGTCGCCCACCGACTCGCCCTGCCCGCACACCACGTTGAAGACGCCCGGCGGGAAGATGTCGGCCGAGATCTCCGCCAGCCGCAGGGCGGTCAACGGGGTCAGCTCGGACGGCTTCAGGATGAAGGTGTTGCCGGCCGCGAGCGCCGGGCCCAGCTTCCACGTCGCCATGTTGAGCGGGTAGTTCCACGGCGCGATGCCGACGCAGACGCCGATCGGGTCGCGCCTCAGCATGGACGTGTATCCCTCGAGGTACTCGCCCGCGGCCTGGGTCTGGAGGGTGCGCGCCGCCCCTGCGAAGAAGCGGAGGTTGTCGACGGTCAGGTCGAACTCGAAGTCGATGATCGAGACGGGCTTGCCGACGTTGGCCATCTCGATCTGCTTGAGGTCGTCGATGTTGGCCTGGATGGCGTCGGCCAGGGCGAGCAACTTCTCGCTACGCTCCCGCGGCGTGGTACTCCCCCAGCTGGTGAACGCCTCGGCGGCGACGGCGACCGCAGCGTCGGCGTCGGTGGCGTCGCTCGACGGCACCTGGGCGATCGTCTCGCCGGTGGCCGGGTTCAGCACCTCGTCGGTGGCGCCGGTCGCGGCGGGCTTCCACGCCCCGCCGATGAAGTTCTCGTGCGGCACGGTTCTCTCCCCTCCGTTGCGTCCGCCAGAGCATCCACCGGTGACCCACGGCCCCGCAAGGGATTCCGTTGCAGCCACGTGAAATGACAACAGGATCGGTTGCAGAGTCGCCAATAGTCCGCGAATCTTCCTGGTCGGACGGCGGGGTGTAAGACAAAGGGGGGTCCGACCTGGGCGATGACACCACGCTGAGCAGCGAGGCCAACTCGCCGGAGGCCACGACGGCCGACGCGGCCGGGGCGGCGGCGGGCGCGGTCCCGGCCGCGACGGTCATCGAGTTCGACCACGTGACCAAGCGCTTCGGCGACTTCGTCGCCGTCGACGACGCGTGCTTCGACATCGCTGCGGGCGAGTTCTTCTCGCTGCTCGGCCCGTCCGGCTGCGGCAAGACGACCACCCTGCGGATGATCGCCGGCTTCGAGGAGACGACCGAGGGCGCGGTCCGGCTCGAGGGCACCGACGTGTCCCGCACCCCGCCGTACAGGCGCAACGTCAACACCGTCTTCCAGCACTATGCGCTGTTCCCGCACATGACGGTGTCCGAGAACGTGGCCTTCGGCCCGCGCAGCCGCAAGCTGTCGAAGGCCGAGACCGCCAAGCGCGTCGACGAGATGCTCGCGGTGGTCCGCCTCGACGACTTCGCCCGGCGTAAGCCGGCGCAGCTCTCCGGCGGCCAGCAGCAGCGGGTCGCGCTGGCGCGCGCCCTGGTCAACTACCCGAGCGCGCTGCTCCTCGACGAGCCACTGGGTGCGCTCGACCTCAAGCTGCGCCAGGTCATGCAGTTCGAGCTCAAGCGGATCCAGCGGGAAGTCGGCATCACCTTCGTCTACGTGACGCACGACCAGGAAGAGGCGCTCACCATGAGCGACCGCATCGCGGTCATGAATGGCGGGCGCGTCGAGCAGATCGGCACCCCCGTCGACATCTACGCCCGCCCGGCGACCGTGTTCGTTGCAGGCTTCATCGGCCAGGCCAACCTGTGGCCGTGCCGGGTCGTCGGCGCCGCGGCCCCCACCGCCGACGGGTCCCCGGCCTTCGACGTCGAGGCGCTGGGCACCACGATGGCGTCGGCCTGCGGCGACGTCCGCATCGAGATCGGCAGCACCGCGACGCTGATGGTCAGGCCCGAGCGCGTGCGCATCACGACCGACGAGCCCGGCGCCGGGGCGGTCCGGTCGACGGTGACCGACCTCACGTTCCAGGGGCCGCTGGTACGGCTGTTGCTGGCGGCCGGCGACGACGCTGCGATCGTCGCCCAGCTCGGCCACGAGGTCGACCTGCCACTGCTCCGACCCGGCGACGAGGTGTGGGCGAGCTGGCCCCCCGATGCGTCGCTGGTGCTGCCCGCCGCCGAGATCCCAACGGCCGAGGACCTGGAGGAGCTGTTGGACGGCACCTGACCGCCGTTCCGCCGCCCCCCTTGCCGGCCACCGCCAAGCCACCACCACAACCGCTGCACACCGAGGAGTTGCCATGGCTGGGAGCAAGACACCCAGGCGAAATCCCGACGATCCGTTCGCCAGATTCGCCGCGATGAGAACGAGCCGCCGACGCTTCCTGGGCCGCGGCGCAGCCACCGTTGCGGGCGTCGCGCTCGTGCCGCCGTGGCTCGCGACGGCCTGCGGCGGTGACGACGATGACGACGACACCTCGGCCGCCGGCGACACGACGCAGACGTCCAGCGACACGCTGCGCATCTCCAATTGGCCGCTCTACATCGCCGAGGGATTCGTCGACCAGTTCCAGCAGGACTCCGGGATGACCGTCGACTACAAGGAGGACTTCAACGACAACGAGGAGTGGTTCGCCAAGGTCAGGGACCCGCTCCAGCAGGGCCAGGACATCGGCGCCGACCTGGCGGTGCCCACCGACTTCATGGCCGGCCGCCTGATCGCGCTGGATTGGCTCAACCCGCTCAACGACGAGAACCTCCCGAACAAGTCCAACCTGCGACCCGACCTGCTCGAGGCCTCGATCGACCCGGAGCGCCGCTACACCATGCCCTACATGTCGGGGATGGTCGGGCTCGGGTACAACCGCCGGCTCGCCGGGCGGGAGATCACGAGCATCGACGACCTGTGGGATCCGGCCTTCAAGGGGCGGGTGTCGCTGTTCTCCGACAAGCAGGACGCACTCGGCATGGTCATGCTCGCCCAGGGCGACGATCCGTCCGACCCGAGCACCGAGGCGGTCCAGAAGGCGGCCGACAAGGTGGCCGAGGAGAAGGCCAAGGGCCAGATCCGGCGGTTCACGGGCAACGACTACATCGACGACCTGGCGGCCGGGAACCTGGTCATCGCCCAGGCGTATTCGGGCGACGTGGTGCAGCTCCAGGCCGACGACCCCGACCTCGACTTCATCGTGCCCGAGGCCGGCGGCACCACGTTCGTGGACGTGATGGTCATCCCCATCACGACCCGCAACCAGCTCGGCGCCGAGGAGTGGATGAACTACGTCTACGACCGGGCCAACTACGCGCAGCTGGTCAACTACGTCCAATACGTGCCCGTGCTGAGCGACATGACGGACGAGCTGACCAAGCTCGACCCCGAGGTCGCCAACAACCCGCTCATCAACCCGCCCGAGGACGTGCTCGCCAGGCTCTATGCCTGGCCGGCCCTCACCGACGACCAGGACGGGGAGTACACGACCATCTACGCGGAGATCACAGGGGAGTAGCCGTGGCGGGGGTGGCCACCAGCGGGCGCCGGCGCAGCCGCGTCGCGCCGTACCTGCTGGTGGCCCCCGCGATCGTCTACCTCGTCATCTTCTTCGTGGTCCCGATCTGGTCGTTGTTCCGCACGTCCCTGTCGAGCAACGCCGGGTCGGTGTTCCTGCCCGAGCTCAAGTTCAGCTGGGAGTGGTCCAACTACGGCGATGCGCTCTCCGACTTCCGGAACCAGATCCTGCGCTCGTTCTGGTACGCGACGGTGGCGACGGTCGTGTGCCTCGTCATGGCCTATCCGCTGGCCTACGTGATCGCCTTCAAGTCGGGGCGGTACAAGAACCTGCTGCTGGGGCTGGTGATCCTGCCGTTCTTCGTCACCTTCCTGGTGCGAACCCTGGCGTGGAAGACGATCCTGGCCGACGACGGCTGGGTGGTCGACGCACTCGACGCCGTCGGGCTCCTGCCCCGCGAGGGTCGCCTGCTCAGCACGAGCTGGGCCGTGATCGGCGGGCTCATCTACAACTTCGTGCCGTTCATGGTGCTCCCCCTGTACGTGAGCCTGGAGAAGATCGACCCCGCCCTGCTGGAGGCCGCCCGCGACCTCTACTCCAGCAGCTGGCGCGCCTTCCGCCGGGTGGTGCTGCCGCTCTCCATGCCCGGCCTGCTGGCGGGAAGCCTGCTCGTGTTCATCCCGGCGAGCGGCGACTTCATCAACGCCGACTACCTGGGCAGCACGCAGACCCGGATGATCGGCAACGTCGTCCAGCAGCAGTTCCTCGTCGTCAAGGACTACCCCGCGGCGGCGGCGCTGAGCTTCCTGCTGATGGCCATCATCCTGGTGGCGGTCCTCGCCTACACGTGGGCGCTTGGCACCGAGGACCTCGTCTGATGGCCGCGACACCCACCGTCGAGGCGCGTCCCTCCGCCGACGTCGCAGGCGTGCCCCCTAGGGCCGCCCGCCGCCGGGGCCGGCCGGGCCGCCTCGGCGACCTGGTCCTGCGGCTGGTCGCCGGACTGGTGCTCGTCTACCTGTTCATCCCCATCGCGGTGATCGTCGCCTTCTCGTTCAACGACCCGGCGGGGAAGTTCAACCTCACGTGGAAGGGCTTCACGCTCGACAACTGGGCCGACCCGTTCCGCTACTCACAGCTCACGGAGGCGCTGTGGACCAGCCTGCAGGTGGCGGCGCTGTCGACGGCCGTGTCGATCGTGCTGGGCACCCTGGTGGCGGTTGCGCTCGTGCGCCAGCGCTTCTCGGGCGACAAGCTCGTCGAGACGTTCCTGGTGCTGCCGCTCACGGCCCCCGAGGTCGTGATGGGCGCCTCGCTGCTCACGCTGTTCCTCGACCTCGGTTGGAACCGAGGGTTCGGCACCATCGTGATCGCCCACATCGGCTTCGAGGTCAGCTTCGTGGCGCTCACGGTGCGGGCGCGGGTCCGCGGCCTCGACTGGACGCTCGAGGACGCGGCGATGGACCTGGGGGCGCCCCCGCTGCGCACCTTCCTGCGGGTCACGCTGCCGATGATCGTGCCCGGGATCGTGGCGGCCGCCATGTTGTCGTTCGCGCTGTCGCTCGACGACTTCATCATCACGTTCTTCAACAGCGGCTCGACCGTGACCTACCCCCTGTACGTCAACGCCGCCACCAAGGCCTCGCTGCCGCCGCAGATCAACGTCCTGGCCACCACGATCCTGCTCGTCAGCCTGCTGCTCATCGGCGTGGTCACGCTCTGGCAGCGCCGGCGCCTCACCACCTGACCACCGTGACCGACCGCCCGCCGACCCCCAACCACCAAGGAGCGTCAGTCGTGACCCAGTCCCCCGATGATCTCCAACGACTCGCCCGCGATCACCTCTGGGGACACTTCTCGCGCCTCACGCCCGGCGTCGACGGCATCACGGTCATCGAGCGCGGCGAGGGGTGCTACGTGTGGGACCACCGCGGCAAGCGTTACCTGGACGGGCTGGCGGGGCTGTTCACGGTGCAGGCCGGACACGGCCGCACGGAGCTGGCGCAGGCGGCGTCGAAGCAGGCGAGCGAGCTCGCCTACTTCCCGATCTGGACCTACGCCCACCCCACCGCCATCGAGCTGGCCGCGCGGCTGGCGCAGCTCGCGCCGGGCAACCTCAACCGGACGTTCTTCACCAGCGGGGGCAGCGAGGCCGTGGAGTCGGCGTGGAAGCTGGCCCGCCAGTACTTCAAGGCGGTCGGTCAGCCCCAGCGCACGAAGGTGATCGCCCGCGACCTCGCGTACCACGGCACGACCATGGGCGCGCTGTCGATCACCGGGCTGGCGGCGTACCGCACGCCGTTCGAGCCGCTGGTGCCGGGGACGTTCCACGTCGCCAACACCAACCGCTACCGCTGCCGCTTCTGCGAGTCCGCGCCGGCCTGCACGCTGGCCTGCGCCGACGACATCGAGGTCGCCATCGAGCGCGAGGACCCGGAAACGGTCGCCGCCGTCTACCTCGAGCCGGTGCAGAACGCCGGCGGTTGCTTGACGCCGGACCCGGCGTACTTCGCGCGGGTCCGTGAGATCTGCGACCGGCACGGCGTGCTGCTCGTGTCCGACGAGGTCATCTGCGCGTTCGGCCGGCTCGGCGCCATGTTCGGCGCCGAGCGGCTCGGGTACCAGCCCGACATGATCACGATGGCCAAGGGGCTCACCTCCGGCTACTCGCCCCTCGGCGGCGTGATGGTCGGCGACCACATCGCCGAGCCGTTCCTCGAGCCCGGCGCCTCGTTCCTTCACGGCATCACCTTCGGCGGCCATCCGGTGAGCTGCGCGGTGGCGCTGGCCAACCTCGACGTGTTCGAGTCGGAGGACCTCGTCGGCCGCGTGCGCGGCTACGAGGCCGAGTTCCGCTCGGCGCTGGAATCGCTCGCCGACCTGCCGATCGTTGGTGAGATCCGCGGAATGGGGTACTTCTACGGCATCGAGCTCGTGAAGGACCAGGGCACGAAGGAGTCGTTCGACGACGACGAGTCGGAGCGGCTGCTGCGCGGCGTGCTGACACCCAAGCTCCTGGAGCTCGGCCTCATCTGTCGCGCCGACGACCGGGGCGATCCCGTCATCCAGCTGTCGCCGCCGCTGGTCGCCGGCCCGGACCAGTTCGACGAGATCGTGGCGGCCATCCGCAACGCCCTGGTTGAGGGCATGAGCGCGGTCGTGCGCCGATGACGCTGGTTGTCGGGGTCCCCACCGAGATCAAGGAGGACGAGGCCCGGATCGCCATCACGCCCGACGGCGTGCGCGAGCTGAACGCGCACGGCATCGACGTCCTCGTCCAGTCCGGCGCCGGCGCCGGCTCGAGCCTCGACGACGACACCTTCCGCCGGGCCGGCGCCGAGGTCGTGGCGGAGGCCGCCGAGCTGTGGGAGCGCGCGGAGCTGATCTGCAAGGTGAAGGAGCCGCAGCCCACCGAGTTCACGTACCTGCGCAAGGAACAGGCGATCTTCACCTACCTGCACCTCGCCGCCTATCCGGCCGTGGCCGACGCCCTGCTGGAGCACGGCGTCACGAGCATCGCCTACGAGACCGTGCAGCTCCCGTCGGGCGACCTGCCGCTCCTGGCCCCCATGAGCGAGGTGGCGGGCAGGATGTCGGTGCAGATCGGGGCGCACTTCCTCGAGCGCCCCCACGGCGGCCGGGGGGTGCTGATGGGCGGCGCACCGGGCGTGCGCCCCGCCCGCGTGGTCGTGCTGGGCGCGGGCAACGTGGGCTGGAACGCAGCCTGGATGGCTGCGGGCCTGGAGGCCGAGGTCGACCTGCTCGACAAGAACATCGACCGCTTGCGCCACGTCGACCAGATCCAGATGGGGAGGATCACCACACTGGCTTCGAACCGGGGCC